>Ga0179593_1809266_pt1 | contig 16437 bp, 21 predicted proteins | sample CZODoug2_1_08_16_FD_185931 | JGI IMG/M metagenome (GOLD analysis project Ga0179593, IMG submission 185931) | Vadose zone soil fungal communities from Angelo Coast Range Reserve, California, USA - CZODoug2_1_08_16fungal (PacBio error correction) | ecosystem: Environmental > Terrestrial > Soil >... | reverse complement strand
TCTGTTCTCTCCTATGTCCCACTCCCTTTGGAGGGGTGTGCCAGTCTCCCTGTTGAAATTGAACTCGTCTCCTCAGGCTAATTTTGGAGTTTTGACATCCCCCTCCTCCTTCCTTCTAGCCCACTCCCCCCTTTCCAGGGACGACGCCAGTTAGACAACACTTCTCTTCAATTGTTTTCTTTCCCTCCAAGCATGCTCATACTTAGTCCCCTCCCCATGTCTCGCCCTCACCTTCCCCCCCCCTCTGGGGTTTTTTCCAAGGGATTGTAAGGGGAGAGTTTGTGAGGGCGCCAGCGGCCACTGGATAAGACGCGTGTAGCCGCCCCCCCCCCCGAACCCCTTTCGAACATTGCGAGCACAATTCAGGGTGAGCTGCGCGCAACGGGGACCCACCCCACTTACCCCGATTATTCCCCTCTCCTAGACTAGGAAGCCCCAAAGTAGTATCTTGTTCCTTGTCCTTCTGTGTCCCATTTCACCCTGAACTCCGGTTAGCATGCTGTATGCTTCCCCACTTTTTTCCTACCCATCTTCTTCGGGCGCCTTTCGGAATTTTTCTTTTTCCCCGTTCCTCCCCCTAGTTCCCTTTTCAGCAGGCTGTTTTTCCAAATTCGTTTTTCCTGTTATTCAGTGTCATGAATCCTCTTTTCCCCCTTTGGGTTCCCTCCCCCCTTTTCCCTCACCTCTTTTAGGTACTCCATTAACCATTTGGGTACTCCTCTCAGCCTCCTCCCTTCCGAATTATAATCATTCTATGCCCGACCCTCTTTTTTTTCGCGACATTACTTTAAATGGTACAGTTTCCTCTACCACAAGCTTCCTCCCACCTGGGAAACCTATTGAAGCCACAATCTGTGTTGTCCCCTCTTACCAGTGCACTCCCCCCAGTTTGACCCCTATTCATTATGTATCGACGTACCTTTCTCGTCTTCCTTTTCAAGCAATCATTCACTTTGTCTGACCTTTCCCCCTGGACCTTTCCACCTTACCCCACAAAAAGTATCTGGCTCCCTGTGAGGTCAAACTGATAACAGACAACAAGTTACTATTCTATTCTTTTTTCCTTCTTAGGTCCTCTTTCCCGCTTGTGATACCTCTGTATCGCCTGTCTCCCCATCTTCCGTTTATTTAGTCTTTGTTATGAAGTCCCCCTTCTAAGTGACCCTTTTCCCCCCTTAATTCACCCTACCTTTTTTTCCCCGAAGAGTCCCTGTCTGCCTCCTCAAATCTCTTCTTCTTACTTTCTTTGATCATTTTTGTGAAATCCTTATTTCTTTTCGGAGAGTCTTCCAGCCGTGGCTCTCTTTCCCTGCCGTCACATTCCCCCTTTTCCCCATCTATTTTTTTTTTAGGGTCCACTGTGTGCCATGTTTTTTTTTTTTTTAAAGTTTATCTTTTTTTTTTTACATAATTTTTCTTCTCACTTCCAGTTTCATGGTGCTTTTCAGACACCTGTCGTCTGTTGTCCACCGTTTCTTTTTCCACCGAATTGGCGTGGACTTAACCTTCATCCCCTCTTTCTTTTTTTCCGTTTTTTGTCTTTTTCCCTCCTTTTATCTTTAATCTCCTTTCTTCCAACAGTCTGGTTTCTTGATGGTCAACGCATCTAGCAGATGTTCTCAGTGACCTCTTCACGTTTTTCCCCTTTTCGTGTCGGTAAGCTTGCCTTTTCACTCTGACCGTTTTTTTATTCCTCGATTCCTTTTTTTGACCCCCTAAGCATGAGCACCCACTTCGTACACATTTTCCATCCCCACCCCCTCCCTTCTGACCCCTACTTTTTGCCCCCTCCGTAGGACCTTGTAGTTCCCTACAAGACCTCCGGTTCCGCTTTCTCCCTGGGTCCCTCCCCCCTGAGTCCTCTTCCGTGAAGATAAGATTCTCTTTTCTGCAAGGCCTCCTTCTTTTGGATCGGTTACTACCTATGTCTCTGGTCCTAGGTTCCCATTCTCCCCCCTCCTTAACTTTTCCTTCTCCCTATACCTATTATGGCGAGACGAAGCCTTCCATCACTCCCAAGCAGTCCCCCCCCCACGTCACTTTTTCCGTCAGATTTTATTTAGATTGGTGATCTATTATCTCCCTCCGGTTTTTGCTCTCTCTGGTCCCGCAGCAGATCCGCGTCATTGGAACCCCCCTTCTTTTTTCTTCTGCATTTTTCTTTTTTAGCGTGCTAGGGAGTGAGTACCTTTCCTGCCCTTTTTTTTTACTTTCTCTTTCCCTATTCCCTCTTACATTGGTCTGTTTCAATAAAGCTTCTCCCCCAAGACTTTGTCCCCCTAATTCTCATTCCCACAATACTGGGCTGTCCTTAACGGAAAGATTGCCCCCCGATTTGAACGAATCCTTCAGAACATTCTCCTTAATTCTGTTTTCCTTTTTTTTCAGAATTGCTGTTTTTTACGCTCGGGTTCAATGAAACCCTTCCCCGGCCTCCACTGTTAGCGGAGAGCGTCACACATTTCTTTTTTTCCCCAGAGCACTCTTCGTTTCCCTTTCCCGCCCCCCGTTTCTTTTTTAAGAGTTATTTTTTTTTTTTTTTGTATCGGCGTGAACACTTCCCATCCAGGTCTGGCACCCCCTTCGAATGTTGCCTCTGGCTTTACTTCTAATTTTTCCCGGAAAATCCCTCAAGCCCCCCCCCCCCCCCCCCTGAGTTTAGCCTTCTTCTTCCCTTCAAATTGAATTTTTCCCTAGTTTGGTTCTGGCTTTGTACAACCCTTCTCCCTTTTCTTTCATCCCCATTCCCTTTCCCTATTGGACTGAAAAGTGTGTATTTCAGTTTCTTCTCCTTTATGGCCTTTTCAATCCCTCCATGAATTTGTACAGGATTGGCGGCATAGTTCTACGTGGCGAACCTTGTCCACAACCCCACACCCCGGCCCCTCCCCCCTAGGAAGCTTTCTAATCTTTTAGTTGCGCTAACATCTTAGTTCAAAAACTGTTCTTTGTCACCATGCTTTCCTCCCCCCTTCGTCCACTGGGGTTCCTTCAATATATCTGAAACTTCCCCATGGAAAATTCTCGCTATTTCTCCTCCAAGGCCTTTAGCCCCCCAAATTATCTAAGAGGCGTCTGTTGGTTTATAATTTTTGGACGCGCTCACCGTGCTTCAATCTCCTGTTTTTGGGTTTCCAGGCTACCTTTCCTCCCTTCTGTTCTTCTCCAAACTTGTTAGAGCGTTATGCGGAAGTGTACGTCTCAGTCCCCCTTCATGCCCTGGCTCTCTTGTTTATGGTACTTCCGAAGGGTAACCCCCAACCTCCTAATGATTTGCCCTCCTTTCCCCTTTTCTTTTTCCTTTTTGCGTCGCGTATTTTTTTACAAATGTTTCAGAGTTACATATCCCGAATATTTCCTCCCTTCCGTTGACTTCGGCCCTGAATACTGCTGTGCAGTATAGTCCCCCCCCCCCAGAACCCTCTTTTTTCTTCTTTTTAAGTTATTTATCTTAGATTTTTTGAAACAACTTTAAGTTTCTTTCCCCAGTATGAACTTCCTGGAACCTCCCTCCCTCGCGACAACATGCGAGATCCCTCGCCCCTTTGGTAGTCCTGTTTGCTTTTCTCCCCTAAAATGCTCTTTCTCTTCTCGGTGAGTATCAGTTCCCGGGGTTTCTGCAGTGTGTTGATTACCCTGTACGTCTCGTCCCAAGACCTCTCCCCCCTTTTTACCCCCCCCTTGATCTAGTAGTTCCTTTTTTATGTTTTTTTTTATTCTTTTCGAATGCTACATTTATATACTATGGCCTGCTCTGGACCTTGCATTAGTATCATCCCATGGGCTTCTTCCCCCCCAGTTTTCAATCTTTTTGTTCCGATCTTCCCTGCCCCCCCCCTTTGAACCCAATTAAAATTGAGCGATTGAATATATCGTTTGTACCTCTTGGTCATTTACCTTTTCTCTCATGTTTGCCCCCCTTTCTTACTGCAGTTCGGTCCGTTTCACTTGATTGGTTCTGTTGTGAGCTCCTCTTTGGATGTCCAACCCCCAACCTTGATATTTTTTTGGTTCCCTTGCGACTTCACCAAAAGCTCATGCCACAATATTTGATCTGCTTACTAACATGATGAACTCTTCAAATCAGTCTTCTTTTTCCCATGTGACTATTTTTGAGAAGAGCCGGTCCATTGATTTGCAGAGTCGGTCATCTGTATCATCCTTCAATTTCATTTTTTCCCCCTGGCTGGCCGTTTTCTTTATTTCATAGACCTGAGCTTCCTTCCCCCCATTTGGCGTTGACACACACGCTCTCTTAGACCCTCACCCCCCCCACGGTTCCTGGTCTTCACCCTTGAGTTAGTGATGTATAGATGAATGTCCAAGCCAAGAATGTACCCCACCCCCCCCCTTCCTCTTAGCCAGCCGCACCTCCCTCAACATGGTTTCCTGTTTTTTCTTTTTTTTTTTCGTTTGTCCCCCGTGATTTTTTTCTTTCAATGGAGAAACTATTCTTATAAGCAACCACCCCCCCCTCTTTCCCAGTTTCTTCGCTCTTTCCCCTCTGTTATCCTGTGTAGCTGGATGGCAACATACTCACCCATACCAGCCTCATGACTAGGATCATAGTCAGTCCCCCCACTTCTTTTACTCGGACGCCTGTTTCCCCTATTCCGTCTTTTGGGCAACTCCAAGAGTTCAGCGTCTTCTCCATTTTATGGCATTTCCTCTACCAATGACCCATTGAGGGGGGCGAGCCCATTGTGGTCACTTCGGTGCCCCTTTCCAGTTCATACTTTATTTTCTACTTGATGATGAGTGTACCCCCCCCCCTTCCCCCTCTCCCCCCACTTCTTTCTGCCTCGATGCATTCCCTCACTCCCTATTCCTTCAGAATATTTAGCTAGAGATGTTCATTTAGAGTGTTTCTTACCCACCCGAGCCTCCCCCCTTAAACCAATTTCCCTTCGCGACTGGCCCACGAAGACAATGTTTTTTGTCGGAATGCTGATTTGAAGTCGTTTTACTCCATTTCCGATTCAAATTTTGCTCCCTCCTTCTCGAAGTATCACCGGTTTCACCCCCCCCCCTCCCCTTCTCCTTGATCACTTTGTTTTTCAATGATAAACAGCAACACACGCTCCTTTTTTTGACTCTGGATGGGATATCTTGTCGTCCTTCCTTGTGTACGTACATAGAACGTGCCATGTGTTTCCTAGTACTTGTGTTTTATGCACCCCTTTTTTGGACCCTTTCCCCTCCCCCCCCCGATCACAAAGTTTGTTTGAACGCATGTAGTCACGACATTTAAAGGTTCGACGCCCTCCCAACGCTTCCATTTTGAGGCTTGCTGACGTGAATTCCCGTATTTGATTTCTTTACGGTTTTTCCCCCCTTGATCCCCTGCTATTTCAACACTGTACAATAATCCATTGTTTTTTCCCCTTTTCTGAATTTAATGTAGGGTTGTCCTTTTTCTCCCGTTTTGACCCTTTTCCCCCCCTTGATTGCTTTGATTTTTTTGTTGCATTTCTATGATAATTTTCGCCCTTAAACTCCTCTCCCCTCCCCCCTTTTTGGTTGGATTCTCTTTTCCCTTGTCAACTAGGATCAGCCTTAGTGCCCAACATTTTTTGGTTTTCAGGTCTGTGATGTAGCCCCGAGTTTTGCTATTAGAGTACTCGTCACTTTCCCCCAGTTGTGTGTTGCCTCACCGTAACATCGGGCAGCAAATTGTTTTCGCCCCCGATCCCTCTCCCATCCCGGCTGTGTTTTCACACCTTCAACGCTCCCAGCACCTAAGATTTTTCCCCCATCCTTCCTTTTCTTCTTTGTCTTCTTCCCAGAAGATTTAGTTACTCGGCGGACCCACCGAGAGTTCCTCTTTTTTCATTTCTCTCGTGGGGTCCCAGTTTTTGGTATTCCCCCACTGATTCGTTGAATGTCATCTTTTCCCTGATGATACCCCCCCCCCCACTTATCCCCGCGGTATTAACCGAGACCTCTGTATGGCCTTCTATCTCCCCCTCCCCCCTCAGACCAGTCCTTCCAAGTCCCTTTCATGATAGTCGCTTTTTCAAGGAATAGGTCTCCTTCCTTTTTTTTTTTCTCGACGCTCTTTTGTCCCCCCTTCCCTCCCCAGTCCGATCTAGCTCCGGACACACTGATGTTTTTTTTTTCTTCTGTACTTTTTTTTTTTTTTTTCCCCCATAAACCCGGCGCACGAAGGCTGCGGTTGGGTATCTCTGCCCCCGTGCCCCTTTCTCATAGCGGTACGAATGAATTGGATTTTTTCCAAGGATTTGAAAAGAGCTCATTCTCCATTCTCACCCCCTCGGACTTTTTCCTGACGAGCCTTCCTAGCGCCCCCCCCCTGTCTCTTCCTCCTCCCGATGCGAGTCCAAAGTTTTCTTTCCGTATTTTTTTCAGGGGGACATGGACGATTGCTGGGTTTGGGCTTATTTTTCCAGTTTTTTACGAAAAACCTGCAACTGTGCTTCCACTTGTTTATCGGATTAGGAGTAGATGCGTCACCACACACCAGTTTTTCCCGCTTTCTTTCTTCTGAACTACCCTCAGTGGTTTTTTAATATCACTTTGCTAAACATCTAGCTGTCTTTTCTTTTACCATCCACAGTGTCTGCCCTATTATAATTTTTTCCGTTATCTACTTCCGAAACTGCCCGGAGTTTGAGCCCTACCTCACAGTTCTCATCTTCCCCCCCCCATCTTCACACTCCTCACATTTTTTCCCTCCTTTTCACTTTTCTCTCAAAGCTTGTCACAAAGTCAGTATTCGACGGATACTCACCCCCCTTGGTCCACTGACCCTTTTTTCTTTTTCCAGGTGAACTGAGAGTCCTGGGCTACTTCCCCTTTACCCCCCCCATCCCACCCATTACGTCTGCACTGCTCAAAGCCTCCTTGTCCTCTTAGTTTGCGGTCAACCATTTTTCTTTCTCCTAAATGATTTTTCCCCCCCCCTTTCGGAATTTTTTTTCACTTCCATGGCCCCGTTCTTCCGGGTTTGCTAACAACGACTTAATGATGAACCCGTTCCATGGTTCCCCCTTTTCCGTGATCGACTCAAGGAAGTCATTAGATGATACCCCCCCCTCTCCCCCCTTCCTACTCCTCTTCTCCCTTTTTTTGGTGGTGTACCTCCCCTTTTATCAAGATCCCTTTCTGTTTTTTGTGAACCTGGCTTTTAATTACATGTTTTTTTAATCGATGTCTTTCGGCAATGCCTCCTCAGCTTGTCTTTTCCCCCCCCCTTCCTTCCTCTGCCTTCTTCGTGCCTCTCCTCCCCCATTGTGACCCCACCCTCATGGTTTCCCCTGTTAAATTTTTTGAGGCTTGGTCCCCCCCTGAGTTCCCCTTTGACCCCTCATTTCTTTCTTTCGTAAAAATATATTTTTTGGCCCCATTATGTACCCCTTTTTTCCTCGGTTTAGGTATTGCCAGGATTTTTCCCAACCCCCCTTTTGTTGAAGGGGTTTAAGATATTCACTTCGTGCATCCTTGAACCCCTTCTCTTTGATTCACCCATCTGCCTTTCCTCACATTTTGAATATCTTTATGCCCCCCCAGCGCGAGCTCTTTTTCTCGACCCCCCCCTCTTTTCGTCTTTTGTCCAACATTCCCTAGATTGCGTTTACCTCTCTTTTTGTCTTACCCCTTTTATAAGACGTGTGAAGTGATTGCCTTTACCTGTCTCCTCTTTCCCCCCGACAGATCCCCCTTTGCTTCTTTCCCTTGTCCCTGCCCTTGGGTGAGTGCTAGCAGCTCACATTTCTACATTCTTTCCCCTCTTTGCATTCCCCCATCGCAGGGTTCTTTTTTAGAACTGAGAGCCTAATCTATACGTCAAACCGTCCACTTTCCCCCCCCCCTACTCCCCCCTTTGAGTAGTGTGATCTATTCGGCTTTGATATTGCAACCATAACCCATACCTTTTTTTTCTGAATCGTTTTAACTGATTTTTTTTCTTCACATATTTATGTCCCACTCTCTTGATCCCTTCTCCCAGTGTTTCCCTCTTTTTTCCTTCGACTATTTACTGTCACTCTTTCTGAATGTGATAGGTATTTCCCATCTCTCACTTCAACCATACTTTTTTCCACCTAGCTTCCGTTGTTGGAAGATCCCTTTCCATGTTTTCTCTGTCCATTGGTCTCCCTACCCTTTCCCCTGCATTCCAATCTTTTCCTTCGGGTGCAGTCCCTTTCACTTTATCCATTTCCTTCCCCCCCCTTTTCAATTTTGTTTGGTTCCCCAGCGGATATTTTCCCCACCTCTCTGTTAACCCAGCCCTTCCCTTTTCATATGCAACCCCTTTATAGGATGCAAGCCAAGTTCACTTCATAAGATATATCCGCACCTACTCAAACCTTTGGTTTCCAGGGACTTATACTTTGCGGTTTTCCCCAATCTTGGCACCTTCTACGAAATCACCCACTTTGCTTCTTCCCCCTCCCAACAACCCAAGTTTTTTTCGCTCCCATATGGATATCCAGTGTAGCGCGTCTTTTTCCCCCCCCCCCCACCCTAAACTCCTTTGATAGCTTATGGCTATGCTGACTCAGGTTTTCAGTATGTTCCTTTCCCACTGCACTTCCCCGTCTCTTCTTTTGATATGGAACTTGAGCTAGTCTTCGAGAAGCTTATGACACTTTTTCGGCCTTCCTCCACATGACCCCCTTCAACATATCGCTTCGATATCTCGCGATCACGGTCGGTGCCTTTCGTTCCTTAAATTCCTCCTTTTCCTCTCTCCATGGGTTCAATCTTTTCTGCTTTCGTGAAGCTTTCCCCCACTCCAACTTGGACTATCTGCATTTTCATTGCCTTTACTCAACTTCTTCCTTACCGTCCCTCTATTCTTGTGTTACATTACTTAGATGCTCCCAAATTTTTCTCCTTGGTGGACTTAGACCCAAGCCCCCCTTTCCTCCTTTTGACTAAAAACATCCTAGGGTGGGGCCTTAGATAATAATGCTTCAGACCTCTCCCATGAATTTTCTTCCCGTACATTTTGTATGCAAGCAGCATTCCCTTCGTGTACATCCACATCTTTTTTCTTTTTCAGATGTTTTTCATGTTCCCCCCCCCCCAAAGTTCTTTTCTATCCGCGCCCACCCCCCACCTCCTACCCAGCCAACACTGCTCCTCTCTATCTTTTCGGGGGTGGTACTTCGGCGTCAGTACTCGTCTCTTTTTTTTCCATTGTCTTTACCAGTCTTCCACAGCTTCTCTAAGTTTCCTTCCCCCCCTCTCAATGCCAACCTTCCACACTTTTTTTTTTTCCGCATGTTCATTAAGTTCTTCCGCAACCTTAATTAGTATAGTTCTCGTTTCTCCCGTAGTGTGATGGCATGATTTTTTCCTTTCCCCGTTCGCCCGTGTCCCTCGTTCATTCAAATTTTATACTTTTTTTTACCATGTTTCTCATGAAAGGATCCATCTTTACAGAATCGTTGTCTTCCCAGCCAAATTTTTCCTTCCCTCAACTGTCTGGAGTTACAATCTTTTTTATGTTGAAATCGATGCTCCGCGTCCATTCCCCCCCTAAAACTGGAGTATCTTTCCATTTCCCGATATCAGGGACCCCCCCTTCTACTGGTTGCCTTTCTGGAGCGAAAGCACGAGGAGCAGTGTCACATAGTCGTGGTGCTTTCCCCGAGGGAATTCTGGGAAGATTCATTTGGTGTGACGTTTCCCTTTCTTTCTTTCGCTCCTGTTTCACCGTTACGCCTGTTCGTTCCCCCCTTCAATCGTACCTCCTCACACCTTCTATCAGGGTTGGACATCCCTAGCAATTGTTTTTTTTGTAGAACAACCTTCTCGGGGGCGCTTTTTTTTTCCCCACGAGAGGTTTCGAAGTCCCCTCTATATTAGTTTGTGCCCTTATATGGAAATTTAGTTATTGTTCCCCCCCCTTCCTATTATGGCATCCCCCCTGCTCTTCCCCAGCGACGCCGAGACAGATAGCCACGAGACAGGTTGCCCTCAGGTGTTCCCCCCCCGAAGCCCCGAATCTCCTCCCCACTCAAGGTTTCATCGATTTCCGGCTGCGTCCAGACCCCTTTTCTACCCTTTTTACTCCGTTTTTTGTTGATATTGATAGAAGAAGATCGCTGCGCGCTTGGGCCCCAGTACGTCTGAATCTTTTGTCGTTTCAATTACATTTCATCTTTGTGTGAAATTTACGGACCGGTTTTTATACTTTCCACTTCCAATGATCATAGTAGGGTTAAGCCCTGGAGGTTTCACTTCTCCTTCACTTTGCAAAACAGTCTTCTCCTTCTTATAGTAATTTGTAATACCGGAAGTAAATCTCCACAAACCTATTCTTTTTCAGAAGAACTAAGTAAGATAAATAGGATTTGTCCCCCCCCCTTTAGAACTACTCTTTTCGCGGCGCACTCCCTCTTCCCCCCACCCCCCCCCACCCATTCTCTTTATCCCCCCCACCCCCCCCCCTCCCCCCTCCCCCCCCCCACACCCCCCCCCCCCCCCCCCCCCCCCCCCCCCCCCCCCCCCCCCCCCCCCCCCCCCCCCCTCTCCCCCCCCCCCCCCCCCCCCCCCCCCCCCCCCCCCCCCCCCCCCCCCCCCCCCCCCCCCGTTTTTTTGGTGGTTTTGTGCTGTTGTCAATGTCAACCACCTCTGTTAGGAGATAGTTTTGGTGCCCGGCTTTCTTTTCAGTACCGCAAGTGCCTTCAGAGGTACAATTTGCTTGACATCCTTCTTCTCCCGGCCCGTGTGCTGAAACGGCTCAATCAATTATCTTCTAATGTTGGCACTTCGCTCCCCCCCAGTTCACTTCCCTTCAGCCCTCTGGTATTTTCCAAGTACAAACTCCCTTAGACACGATCTTTTTCCACATACCTTGTAACTCTTGCTCCAAGACTTGAACTGCCTTCCAGTTCAACCCGTGCCTCTGGCGTTCCCGCACATGTCGTCATCGTGGACAAGATGTTCCCCTTGTTTAAAGGCTTCGGCATCTGCTTTTTCCCGGTGACCCCCTTTTCGTAACACATCACATACCTTTTATTTTCTTTCGCCAGGCCAAGTCCCTTTCCTTTTGTTTGAGGTCCTGTTACCTTTCCTTCAATGCAAATGTTGACTCTTGATATAGTGGCAAATTTAACTCCCTTCTTTTGTGAAAAGTTTAGATTAAAACCTTTACAATGGACCAGGCTCTGCCGTACACGTCCCATTTTATCGTTTCCATAGTTCCACCCTATCATTAGCTGTTTCTGTACATGTTGTGTGACGCCTTATCCCCCCCTTTCTTTCCGGGGGGGTGGCCTCTTGATTTACTTTCCCTATCCTTTGAACAGGTTTTGGATTTGTATCCCCCCAAATGTGATCTCTAACCTAATCTTTTCTCTTCTTTTTCCCTTTATTCCGCTTCCCACACCCTCTGTATTATTCCCCTCTTCATTTCCCCATTTTGTTTTTTTTTTTCTCCCCAACTGAAAAGATCGATTTCCAACTATTTCTCCCCATTCCTATTTGGTTGTATAATCTTTCAATTCCCCTAGCTCTCCTAGTCCCCCAGCACCGTGTTTGAGGATTGGTGTTAATTTTCTTCACTCGTTTCATCTTTAATGAACCCACCTGAGAATTTTACACTCTTTCCTCCTACCCTCAAAACGCATTCCACACATCCTGCGCGATCCTTTTTTTTTTTTCTCCCATGGAGTCGTCATTGTGTCATGTTTGCTCAAAATTTCGAATTTAGATGACTACGCCTTTTAAGTGCAGTGGGTTTGTACCCTTCTCCCTTCCAATACCCTCTAATTTGTTCCTTCGCATGCCGCTGGTATGGGGGAAGAGTTTGCTCTCCCCCCTCCAATATACTTTCCGATCCCTACCTTAGCTAAAGTCTCCTGTGATATTTCTTCCTCGATCTTTTTCAATGCAACCAACCAGTCCCCCCCAATACGCATTTGAGTAGATGGCCAGAATCTGCATAATCTTATGAGTTGTACATGATTTTCCCTTCCCTCAAAATTCCCCCTATGAACCTATTTTTTTTAACCTTATTGGGTTTTTCCTTTCCCGTTGTGTCCTCTAATGACTTAGCTTCCGCTTCCGAGTTCACTCACCACACAACTCCCATTTTGCATTGCAGGATGCCCTCGTCTTAATATTCGGATCTTATCTTTTTTGGTGGGGATTCTCTCCCTTCCATTTCTTGCCGCTTTCCTCACGTTTCTCTTCCTTCCCTTGCATAAGGAACTTTGTTTTTAAGTCCGTCCTTTCACGTACATGCTCACGGCCAACTTCCCCCTTGGAGTTGCTCAATCACAGATCTTTCGCAAACCCAACTCGGGCAACCTCTTCTGCAGTTATGCACCATCTGGACCTTTTTTTCTCCCCCTCTTACCCAAAACTCTAAGATCACCAAATTCCTCACACTGGTTGGTTTCACTTCTTTTTTTTCCATGAGTTGTTTCTGATAATTTTCCTCCTGGGATGGAGAAACGTTCTTTTCAGTTTCGCGGCTCCCCCCCCCCCTTCCTCCCTTCAGGTTTAATAACACCAAGCTTCTCCAGCGTCCATAGTAGCCCACATGTATCCTCCTCTGACTACAGGTTTCATTCCCCCCTAAAAGGTGAGGTCCTGCTGTTGAACGCCCATGAGTTCGTCCGGCTCCTAATCTTTCCTTTCCAGCTACACATGACACCATCTGAGGTTTCCCCTCTCCACGATTCTTCTCCTTTCTTTTGCCGTATTTTAGAATAACCCCCCTGGTTTTCAATGCATCTCTTCTCAACCTGTTCTCCTCCAAACCCTTTTCCCCCCCCCTCTGAGGGACTATCTGCATTCTATGTTCCCGCAATCCGATGGAGAGAGTACTCATCTTTTTACTTTCATTTTTTACTCACGAGTCAAACCTGGTTAAAATCCTAGGACCTCCCCCATCCTGTTGAATTCCTCGAAGGCATACAATTTCCCCGCCCCTTCTCAGATCCGTCGTACATTTCTTTTGCCTCTTGACGTCCCCCTCAGCCATTTTTTTCCAAATGGCTCCCCTTTACATATACTTGTCCGTACTCCCCTTTTTTTACAACAGAGGTACCATAACCAACTGTTACCTTCCAACAAGCTTTGAGTGGGTTGCATTCTTTTTTTAAGGTCGGTACGTTTTATGCTATCCAATTCCCCCCATCCGTTCATTATATAACGCAACCATTTGCCGACAGTGCTTTCCCCCACATTCCCCCCTTTACGCCATGTTTTTGGCTTCACGGAAATTTCTGCCACATCTTAAAATTTGAGGATTGCAGACGTGACATTTCGTGTGGTTAAGTTTTCCATTTTCCCCCGTGACTCTCTCCTTCTATAAGACAGTTGGGACCTTTTTCATTACTCATTACTCAATCGGGGTGAATCTGCACGTTTGACTTCATTCCCCGTTCCCCCATTGCTTCGAAAATGTAAGTCGATGGGGAAGCGATTCCTACTTGTTCTGTACTTTTACACTTCCCCAGCCCTTTGGTTTAGGTAAACTAATCTAGTGCAACACTGGGGGTCCCTTGAGCGTCTTCACCCCCACTTCCCCTCTTAGCTAGCGTTTTTCCTTTTCCCCCGGCCTGTCCACGGTTCGGTGTAAGGCCCCTTAAGGCGTGCTCCTTTCATATAACTTTTTGAAGTCAATTTTTCGATCCTTAATGTTTTTGCCCCTTCCCCCAAACCACTCATATCGCCCCCCTCACCCCCCCTTTTCGACCGAATGTTGTTCCTTACGGGACTGTCGTTAGCCTCTTTGGATAGTCATTTCCCCAGCCTCTATTTTGAAGCGCCTCTCTAGTGTTAACTTTTATTATGGAGGAAGGCATAATCCTTTCTCTCCCCCTTATCATTATACAGACCCCTTCCTTCGAGTCTTTTTTCTTTAGGCGCCTGAGTCTTCCTCCCCCTAAATTCAGATACTCCCCTCCCAAAACGAAAAGGACGCCGCGACTGATCGGCTTGCGATTTGTCACAAAACTTTCTTGTCCCTCCAGGGTTTTTCTACTTTTCCCCATATGAAGCGATCAGGTCTTCGCCGTGGAACGGTGTTTGATTATGTGGTCTTTCTTCCTCTTCTCGCCTTCCGGTCTTCTCTTCTTTTTGGGTCTCTTTCCCGATGAATTTTTCTATATGGCGCCTCTCTTCCCCTCCCTTTAGCCTAGACACTGAAACCAGACTCTCGCCCCTTTCCCACCCCTAGGCGAGATTTGCTCCCTTCCAACCCGTTTTGGGTAGAAAAGACACGAAGAAAAGTCCCTTCCTGCTGGCCAAACATTCCCTTTTCGAAGGTTGTTGAGGGGCTGATCTGCAGGGTTGTTTCCAATCCAACCACCCAATGTATCGACTTTGAAGACCCTGATAAATTTAAACCTTCTCTAGAGCACGCTTACCCGTCTTTCTCCCCACAGCCTTTGGGTGTCATGAGTCTTCTCTACGGCGTTGAACTCCAGGTCCCCCCCTCGCAAGGGAATCTCCAAGTTCCTCAATTTTCAGGTCATAGAACGAACCAACCCCCCCAAGGTTCTCTCTTTTTTCCGTAACGAGCAGATTTACCCTCCCTCTTCCACTCCGCAGTTGTTTCCATTGCCCGGGAACTAACTCTCTTTCTTCTTTGTAGTTTCCGCTCCCTTCAACCCACCTCACCATGTATTCTTTGTCCATTCCTTTTGAAGTATGCGAGAGTAATTCTAACTTGAAAGACCCCCTTTTCTCACACTACTAATCGGATGATTTTCTTCTTCTTTCAGCTTCTTTTTTTTTTTCCCTTTAAATGTCTAAAATGATTTTTTTAAAACCTTCCCCGTATTGATAGGACTGGACTTTTTCATGGAACCCCCCCCCTTTTCCTATCCGAGTTTCACTCCCCCCTTCCAAGGACAAGAATGTCGTACAAAGCCACTTCCCGCCAGTCTATCCCCCCCCCTCCACTCATATGTTTTGTCGAATTTCAAAATTTATCTCTCGACTAGGGTGGTTCACTGTGATACTACCATATGTGATGTCATAAGGTTGACCGAATGCTTGAGTTCGACACTTTTCCCTTACGTCAATTCGCCCTTCCTTCTAGTGGTATAGCCCGCCCCGGCACCTCCTCCTTTTTTTTCTTTCTACTCTTCCTTTTGTAGGATCAGTACCCAAATGGACAATTTTCCTGCAAGGCATGTCCATCTTTCCCTCCTCTGGAGTGCTCTCTTTGTTAATTCTATGTTACCCCCCCATCCCACCACGTTTTGAAGATGGGTTTTAATCTTCAGCATCTCCTAGTGGGTAACCTCCCCCACCAGTTGTCCCAGTATGGACTTTGCAGGAGAACTTCTGGTCCCCCCCCTTATCTTTCTTCGCCCCCCAATTCTTTTTCTTGTTAGGTGGTACCCCAAATTATTCCCTCCTTCGTCGAAGACGATGCTTACCAAGCATCAGCAGTTTCACGGTTGAAGTCCATGACTAGTCCCCCCCCCCCTCCTGGGAGTACTCGCTGCTAGTCATGCTGGGGTCCCTCGTTGCTCTGATTTACACCCTTCAAATGTTCCCTGATTCCACATCGCTTTTTCTATCATCCCGTGGGATATTAGTGCATCTTGGCCCACGTCAGACTATCAAGGCCAACAATAGTCGATTGGCGACCTTGTTTTCTCCAATCTTTTCAAGTTTTTCCCCCCAAATTTCCTACTTTTTTTTCTTGACCTGCATCCGTACGTATTCTGTGGGAGATCTGATCTGTTGGGTATTATTCTGAGGACCGAGTGAAAATTAGTCCCAAATGACACCCCTATTTTTCTCTTTTTATTGATGACCCTGCCTTATTCAAAATTCATGTGCTGGGTTCCTCCCTCTTTCCTCCATCGCGTCGGTGTAATGGACCTTTTTTTTTTTAGTCGTCTGTAGCTCTCCATTACCATATTTTTCTTCCTTGTGGTGACGTAGACTTTTCATTTTTTCAGACTTACCTTTTTTCCCCCTTAAATTTGGTGTGAATCCCATCTTCTGGTGGCCTTTCCCACACATCCCGAACGCTGTTTCCCTCTCCACACTCTTAGACCTTGTCTCCTCAGAAATTAACCCACTCATAAGATTATGATCACCCCAAATTCTTCACCAAATGCGTAGTGTGTTTAGGGATTGTTGCCTTGATACTGTGAGGGTTATGGCACTGGATACCCTCTTTCTACTCCCCCACAGATCCTTGAAAGTAGTCAGTATTTATATAAATGTTCTGGAGCCCCCCCCACTTTCATCCACATACAGCGGATGATAGAGTGAAGTCATCAAAGGTTATATTCCTCTGTCTCAGTTCCCCTGCTTTCTACCTGATTTTTCCCATTGGAAGCCATCGAGTCTCGCGACCTTAGAATTAGTTTTTCTCCCCTACACCCCCCTGATCTCCCTGTTTTTGCGAGAAGATCGCGAGTGGTCCCCGTTCTTCTTTCCTTAAGTCTTTCCCAACCTTCTAATGTTTTTAAATTCGTCTCTCCC
>Ga0179593_1572542_pt1 | contig 16437 bp, 18 predicted proteins | sample CZODoug2_1_08_16_FD_185931 | JGI IMG/M metagenome (GOLD analysis project Ga0179593, IMG submission 185931) | Vadose zone soil fungal communities from Angelo Coast Range Reserve, California, USA - CZODoug2_1_08_16fungal (PacBio error correction) | ecosystem: Environmental > Terrestrial > Soil >... | reverse complement strand
TAAACCTTCTCTGACGAAGGCGAGCTTCTCCCCCCCCCTTTCCCCTCGGCAGAGCCTTCTCACTCTCTCAGCCGATATCCAGGACCTTGGAATCGGATTCATGCCTTCCTCCAAGACTCGGAGAAAATTCCCCTCTTTTTCCCGCAGATTAAATTCCTCTTTCCGTCTTTTCTCGGACATCCAGAATATAGTTGATTCTTCTCGCGAGGGCCTCCTTTATGGGGCATATGTATCGCTGCTGGCCCGGTTATACAGTAAAAGATACAGTCCCACCCCCCCCCCCCCCCCTTATAGGTATAATTTGCCCCCCCAACTCTGACTAGCATCTAAGCTTCGGAGAGTACTTCTTTCCGGAACCCTTTCTTTTCAAGCTCGGGTTAGACTTTTCAATTTTTCCCTTTTATGGTCCCCCAAACGAACGAACTGATCTAGATTTCCCTGAATGGCCCATTGATCTCCCAGGTTTTAACCAGTCCCTTTTTCCTCAACACCCGTCCACGGGGGATGCCGGTGTTCTTTCTAACCGGATTAAAGAAATTCTCTTCGCCTCCTTTTTCCCTTTCACCCTACTTCCTCCTGATATTTACTGGATTCGCAAGATCATTCGCTGACCCCTTTCCCCCTGAGTAATTTCCCCTCGGGTGTGTCTTCCATTATTTTTAGAGAGTATCTGATGAGGTTCTGTATTCCCAGTCCCGTGACCTATAGCATCTCGGGACCGACCCCCCCATTGCTCGTTCATCCAGTTCAATGGAGACTCAGTTATTGGGTCTTCTCCCCCGCAAGTGAGCTATCTGCATCCTCATACACAGGCTCCTCAGAAAAGCCTTTTTTTCCCCCCCTTTTTCTATCACGGACCCTCCAGATAGGACCCCCTTCTCCTTACGGTGTTCTCTGACGTTCCTATTCTCCTCAAGTCCGCGATCTCCCCCTTTTCCTTCCTCCTTCGATTCAATTCGACTCCGGCATCACTCTCAATCTCTGGGTCGAGGATGAATTTCCTCTCTGGTGGCCCCGTCCCCCATCGATATCGGCCCACCTTTACGACTCCAAGCAAAGAACTTTCCTTCCGTCTCTCACCTTTTCTTTGCCCCATCACATGTGTGCGTCGCTCCCCTTTCCCGGCCCCCCCCCCAGCAAGAGAGTGCCCTATTTTTTAGCGCGCCCCGCAATCAGTCCCTTCCCTCCCAGAACGATTCCTCTATCCGTTTTCCGGGTCCTTTATGTCGACGGGTAAACCCCCTTCTTTCTGCGCTTGCCTCTGTTCTCCATGAAACGCCTGGTAGCGAATCTGTCTTTGAACCACGGCGGAGTGATTTCGCTCGTGTAACTTCTTATACACTCAGGGGTGCAGACAAAAGGGGATGCCGCTCCATCCGACTGCCCCTCGCTCTTCTTAGTCCAGAAAGGCCGCTATTTTCTAAGAACGATGGGAATCTGCCCCCCCCCTTTTCCTCCATAACTACTTTTTTTTTCTTTCACTCTTTCCCTTTGCTTGCCGCAGATCGATCTTTAAGCGCGGCGAGGAGAGTTCCCACAAGGATTTCCATCCCCTTTTTCCCACACTTCTTGGATGTGAAACCTCCCCCACTCCCTCACCGACGAGAAACTTCCTTTTTTCCATCAATGATTGAGTCCCTTTTTTTATTTGAGATAATGCCCCCCCTGTTACCACTTGGTTTTAACCTTTTTCCACAGTCCCCGGGTTCCTTTCGGAGAAATCACGTTATGAATTGCTTTTTTCTCTTTTTCCTCCCTAAGTTTCCAATTCTCTTCTTTGGCCTGGTTTTCCTTGGCGTGGATTATAGCCTTCTTTAAATTTCTCCTTACCATTACGGGCTCTTTCCCTTTGGTGGATGAGAGTTTTTTCTTTTCCACTTAGATCCGATCTTCCCCCTTGTTCGACGCGCTCTGGAAACGGTACTCTGAACCCCTCTTCTTCCTTCCTCGTGAATGCGGCGTCGATGGCTCTCAATCACGGCGGAGGACCCCCTTTTTATAGAGCTTTTTTTCTTCCTTTTTTTTTTTTCCCTTACTCGTCATCCGGGGGCATTTTTTCTTCCGTGCCCTCCTTTTCAAAAGGCGTTATCCTGGCCCCCCCCCCCCCCCCCCCCCCCCCCCCCCCCCCCCCCCCCCCCCCCCCCCACCTCGCGGTTTCTAGCTTCCCTAGGTCGGCGTATCCCTTTCCTTTTTCACTCCTCCTCCCAGAAGGTAGCCATGGCCGTTTTTTATACGAGCATTGGTGAGATCTTTTCCCCCTTTGAGGGCTATCTTCCCCCTCCTCCTCATATCTCGAGTCCTTGCCAGCACACCGGACTGGAACTCGACCTTGGGTCAGCGAATCTCTCCGAAATCCTTAGGCCCGTAGAGCGATGCCTTTCTTTACGAACTTTTTTTCTTCGCCTTTCGGTCCCTGGCGAGCGCTTTTCGGCAGAATTTTTATCCTTCCCCCTGCAGTAACTTTCTTTTATCTCGGGTTCCGGTACGAAAGGTTCCCTTTTCTGGGCCATGAAACATTAATTTCCCCACAAGGCGAGATCGTATTTTTCCCCATAAAGATACTTCGGCCTTTTCTTCGACGGGAGTTGAACTCGTCAATGATGAACCGACCCCCCCCCCCCCCCCCCCCCCACAGAGAAAGAGGAGGATCCCCAGCCGGAGATTTTTCTGCTCACTCCTGACCAGCCACAAGTTCCATGATCATTGGTTCCGGAGATTTTTCTTTCCCCTTGATAGACCAGTTTTCTTCCCATACCTTTGCTCCCGCGAGTCCTGATTCTCGACCTTCTCCTCTTTCGAGCTAGAAGAGGCCCCCCTTGAATCTGCGCGACGCGTGGAGGATTTTTCCCCGTTATTCGGCCCCTTTTCTTCGCGAACCTCCGGACGCTCTTATTATGGGGGATGATTTCTTTGATTATTTTTATTTCAACGCGGTCACCTCCTAATAACGGGAAGGTCTCCCCCCCTTAACATTTTTCTTTCGTTCATCTCTTTCTCGAGGTGCCTTCTCTTACGGGGATCGGTCTTTTTTTCACGCTGTTCCCTCAACCAAGTCGATGTCTCCTTCCCACGCCGCTTGGCGGGTATGGATTTCTTCTTTCCCTGTGCGGAGGTTGGTTTTTTTCTGCTGCTCCTCGAGGCCTTCTTGTGGTTCCCCCCTTCTGAGTTTTTCCCCTCCTCGAGAAAGAATGGTTTCACCCGAGCGTGCTGAAGGTCCTTTTCTTCTTGACAAACCCCACTCCATTTGAGGGCGCCCCCCCTTAGTGTTGTGCGCGCCTTCAGAGCTCGGGCCTGATTGACAAAAGGCACTTTCTTCTCCTGGTCTGCTCTCTTTTCGCTACGTTCCGGAGAAATCTTCCGAATTTTCGAATGGTGACTACTGATCATCCGGACAAGGGACCGGCCTTTTTTTCTCTCGGCTTTTTTTTCCACATTTACCCCTTTTCAATTCTGCTCGATACCCTGTAGCTTTCTTTCCCTGAGGAATGGCATACCCAGCCCCCCCCCCCAATTATCACTCGAAGTTCTTGTCTCCTCGGACACGATGCGAGGAGCTCCTTCGATGCTGTTTTTTTTCCACTTTTTCTCTTGGTCTCGTCTCTCCTGGGTTAGCAGGTCGACTTTTCTATCTCTCTTTCTTTTTTTGTTGGTGAGAGAGATTCCCCTCCGTCGATTTTTTCCCAAATTCTTTTTTTTTCCCACCCTTCTCCTTCTGTACTCCTCATCCTCAGCGAACAGATCCTTTTAGAATCTTGTTTCTCTGGGGGAAAGTTCGTAGTGGATTCCTTTTTATGCCCCTCACGTTCCCCACCCACATTTTCATCGATGAGATAATCCTGTTTTGACGAGGTAAACCCGCCAAACCCGAGATCCCCCCACGGTTCAATTTTTTCAGTTCAGCGGAGTTGGAGTTCCCTGATTGATCCTTGGAGCTACGCCCCGAAGCAATTCTTCTTTTCTCCCCAAACAGTTCTCCCCCCCCCTTCTTATGTTTTTCTGCGACATGGACCAGAGCCCTCTTTGAACTAGTCTCAACCCTAATGTTCCCACCGCTTACTGAAAATACTTTAAGATTTTTCTAATCCCCCCGCTTCCCTCCCATCACCTCTTCTTTTGTGTGCGCTCTTTCCCCTGCTTTGTTTTGACCAAACTCAGGTTCCCCTGAAGGTGGAAACCAAACTCCCCCTCTTCCCAACGCAAGACTCTGCCCCCTTCACTTGATACCAATTTCCAGACCAGCAAAGCCCCCTTCCATCGACTTTGGTGACTTTCCTCTAATCAAAACGAGCGGTTTTCTAACGATCCCAGTATCCTTTCCTTCCCCCGCCCCCTAGGATGTTTCCGGTTTCCTTTTAATCCCCGTGTATGAGTAAATTTACCTTTTTTGTCGATTTCCCCATCTGCCGAAGGCGCGCCTCCCCCAATCACCCTAATCAGGCAGCTCTTTTTCCTTCCTCCAGTTCCCCCTACCTCCTCCTTCGAGCCCCCCCCTCACCCCTCACGTTCCGCAGATTCACTTTCCCCCCTCCCCTCCCCCTCTTCCCGCTCTCTTTAAATATCGTTGAATGATGCTTCGCGCGCGGGCTCTCCTTTTCTGGGAATATTTTTCTCTGTACCGTAAAAGCTCCCCAAGGCCTTTTTTTCATGGTACTTCAATATTGCCAAACACGCGGACTTCTCCCGCCGCCTCTTTTTTTTTTGTTACGAGTTGCCCCCTTTGAAGAGTGCAAGATACCTTTTTCCTTCCCTCCCCCATTGATCCTGCTTCTTTTGGTCCAACACTCCTCCTATCTCGCTTGGGGTTTCCCCCACCATTATCTCCCATTACCCCGATGTGGCCGAACCCACATCAACGACGGGAGGCAGGTGTTTCTCTTTCTTCCCGAATTTTCCTAGTTCCCTTCACCTGGTTCCCCCCCACTACTTCATCGAAGCACTCTCCCCCCTTGTCGCTGACCCCCCCCCACGCATCTGAGGTCCATTGAAGTCACACATTCTTCCTGCTTGCCTGAAGCGGAGAGGCACTCCTATGCCCTGGAGGGTTTTTCGATTTTCCTCTCGACCCTTCCCTTCGTTGCGATAGCATCGCTTTCTCGCCCACCATTTCCCCAACGCCCCCTGACCTTCATTGAGGCTGTAGAGTTCGAGACACGTGAGACCTTTCGGAGCTCCATCCAAAAAACGCCGGCCAAAGGAGCCCCCTTTTTCCCCAAAAGTTTCCCCCCCCCCAGCCCCTCTAATCCCCGATGCGATCCTTTTCTTCCTAACTTTTCGATTAGACGGCAGGAAAGAGTCCCTTCCAAAAATACATTTGCCTTTTTTTTACTGACTATTCCCCTTAAGGTACCCCGTTACGATGGCCTCATCTGGGTCCTCAGATAATTTTTTTGCGCGCACCCCCCCCGATATCGTCCCAAAGTTACTCCTTTCTCCTCCTTCTTGCGTCCTCCCCCGCTAGGAAAGAATTTCCTCCATTTCCATTTGCCGTTCACGAGCCCCTCCCACGTCCAAGGAACCTTCCAGCCCCCAGAGTTTTCTCCCGCCCTTCCCCTCGCCCGGCTTTTCCCCCTAAACGGATTTCTTTTCCGAGGCATGTTGCCCCAAGGTGGAACAGATTGAGTCTGTTTGCGAGAGGAGCGCAATCCTCCTTTCCTCGAATCATGTATTTTTCGTTTTTTTTGTAAACCCGGAGCTTTTGCACACCGAGAGTCCTTTTCTCGCCTTTGCGCGCTTGAACATCGCCTCGCCGCGCGTTTCCCCCGAAAAGGCAGACTCTTTTTTATGGGAATCTTCTCCTAAGCCCTTTTTTTTGTTAGATACTCTTTTTTTCATGACATGTTTGTGCCTTACACGCGCGGCGAGGTTCTGTTTTAGTCGGCTAGAGAAGCTCCCCCTTCGGGGCATCCAATTTGGTTTCCTCTCCCCCGGGTGCAGCCCTCGAACTTCCCCTCTTTTGTGTCCATGCTTTCCTCCCTATTCGCGACAGGCGTTCCCCCCTCTTCAAACTCCTGTTTTTAACGTAGACTTGCCTTTGCTACACGTATCAGCGAATCCCGTTTCCTTCTTTTTGGGATTGAGTTTTTTCTTCACTTCTTCATCGCCGTTGTTCTGTAAGGGGCCTTGAACCTGGTCTTCGACCCGGTGCTAGGGCACCCTGCCTAGAGGATTAGGGCTTTTGCAAGAACTTCTCTCGATCTTTCTGATTTTCCCGGTCCCCCTTAAAGGCATCCTCTTTCCCATGAGGATGCACAATCGAACTTTCCCTTTTTTCTGTGAATCGTCTCTTGAATTCCCCCCATGATGGTCCTCTCTCGCTCGGCTTTTGTCGGTCAGTGGATCGGCCTCTCCCCCCTAGAGTTGCAATTAGATCTTCTTTGACGTGCCGTTCTTTTTCACAAAGGTGTTCTCGTGGGGTCTTTTGCGCGGCGCTTTCCCTCTTATCTCGTGCTCGAACTCCTAACCTCCCTTTCTCCATGGAGTTGCTGGTTCCTGTTTTGCGATCGGTCGTCCTATTTTTCTCCCGACGGGAGGGCTCTCCTTCCCCCTTTCTTCCCCTTCCTCAGCAGTCTTCTTTGACCTCCCAGGACTCATTTTCCCGGACCGCGATTTTTTTCCGTTTGGTCATTTTCTCTGGCGAAATCCTTAGGCTTTTCTCTGAAGTAGTGGTTTTTCTTTCTTGATGCCGTCGAGTCATTCCCCCCCCCCCTTTTTTAGCCAAGACTGAACACTCCAGTCGTTGATCGCGTGGTCGGTCATCTGGCCGGAAGGACCCCCGTTTTTTCCCAATGTTTTTATTTGCCTTCACTGACACCCAAGGCGCTTTGAAATTAAAGATATACACCTCCTTCTGTCCCTGAAAGATTCTCTTTCGTTCGAACCCTTTTTTCATCTTCTGTCCAATCCGACAAAGCATTCTTCCCCTTACGCTTTAAGTCCCCGAAGTCCCCTGGTACAATATCTTCTCATCCCCGCTAATTCTTTCATTGGGATGACGGTCTTAAACCTTTTCTTAGCAGAGATTTCATGCCACAGACCCTGAGCGGACTTTCTTTCTCTCCCAATCTCCTTATTTCTCTCCTCGGGAAAGCGCGAGCCGAGGCCCAAGTGAATCTTTCGAAGTCGTGGAGGAGTTTTTTCCTTAATGTTCTGATTTCGAACCCATCTCTCCTGCTCTGCCTGCTTTCTTTCTGAGTGCGCGTCAGGCAGATCTTTTTAATCTGTCTTTCCCCCTCAAATCCCTCCTTAAAGGCGATTCCAATTTTTTCGTAACCACCCAGAAGAGTGCCCTCCGAGTTTTATACGTTTTCTCGGCACTCTCTTTGATTCGTTCCCCCCTTACGCTGTCTCGAAAAGCCGATTTGGCGGGTCTGTGTGCTTGACCCGGTTGTCTTTCTCATGGGGGGCTTCGTTGAGAGCCTCTCCCTTGGGTCCACTGGTTCACGCTGAGTCCCCTTCCACTTTCTGTCTCCTTATCTCGTGTTCCTTTCCCGCGGCGTATTCCCCTCAACATCTAATTATTTTTGCGAGATTAAGCGGTTTCATCGAGTGTGTGTGATCGAGTTCCCTTCGCGCTTTTTTCCCTAGATCTTCCCACGGCCCCTTCTGAGGTAGCCCCCCCAGATGCCTGTTTCTGCGATGTGTTGCTCTCGGCCCGGAGCTAAATGTCCTCCCCTCCCTTCTCTCCCACCTGCGCCTGTGTCTTTTTTTCCCTTAAGTCCCCGTGTTAGCTTTTGCCGCGCTCGGGTTTTCCTGTCAAGACCTTTCCATTATCATCGAGACACTGTCTGTCCCCGGGGCGCGAGGTTTTGGGTTTTTTTTTTTTTTCACTTTCCCCCCCTAAACCAACCATTATCATCTTGAGATCTTTCATTAAGCTTCGCTGTCGCATGAGGATGATTTTTTTTTTGGTTGCTCGAGACTTAATTTCCTCGATTTCACTCCTCCTCTCTCTTCATCCTACTCTTTTTCTTTGTATCTGATAACCATTCTCGCGCCACCCCAACGGTCGACCCTTCTTAACTTCCGCCCCCATCTTCTAGATGTTTGTCCGCTGGAGATATCGCAATCCTCCCTGGGTTGTTTTCGGACTCGGGCGACCCGTCCACCTCGAAAGGGTATTCTCTCTTTGGTTGTCTTCCCACCCGATCCAAACGCCCCCCGGGTCCCCTGCCGGATTTCCCGGTTCTCTCGAGTGTCTTCATCTTCGGGTCCTCTTCCTCTCAGGCCTTTTTTTTCTCCCCATCGCAGCCCCCGGCATCTGGTTGATACCTGTACTCGAAGTTTCTCTATTCCCCGACTCTTTTCGGAAAATCACACTAGATTCCCAACGATTAAGCTCGTGCCCTTCCCCACTTGTTTCCTAAAACCCCCTCTCAGTATCCCATTTTATGCTCGGGGGCAGTCAAGGATGAGAGGCTGGGGCCCCTCATTTTCAGAGTTTCCACCACAAGAGCTTCTTTCTCAACGCCATAGAAAAACCCCCGCACCCCCTCAAACCTCCCCCCATAAAGCCCCTCGGAGTGTTTCGTTTAAGGTTTCGGTGGCGACCCTTCTCCTCCAAACGAGCCCTTTCTCCTTCCTCCCTCGAATCGCCCTCTTATTGATGGGTCTGAACCTTCCCTTGATCTTCCCCTGAGTAATTGGACATGCTTCGCACAGATTAAAAAAGACCCGTATTTTCCCACATCCCCCCTCCCTTCGGAGCCTATGTGAGCGCTGGACCTCCCCCCCTTTCGGCCTTTCTAATAAGAAGCGCCCCACGAACTTTCCTCCTTCCACTTTTGCCTCTCTCCCCTCCCCTTTCTCTGCCACCCCCCTATCGGGCTTTTTTCGAGCTTTTTTTTCCTCGAATGGTAGGGGAATAGTCCTGCTCGGCGATATCCCGTGCCTCCTCTTTCCGTAACCCCCCCCGGGTGCGGACCTCCCCCCCCAAAACCCCCCCCTGCTTTAGTGACTTTCCCCCGAGACGTTGAGGTCTCTTTTATTGACGAGTTTCCCCAGATCAGTTCCCCCCCCCCCCAATGACCTCGCCTGTTCTATCTTTATTGGTCCCCCCGCTCGTCTTCGCCTGGGTGTCCTTCACTACATTGATTCCAGGGGAACACGTAAGTCCTGCTTCTTTCCCCCCCCGCGATCAACGATTTTGTGTTTTACTCGGTTTCCGAAATCCCTGAGGCTTCGTTTTCCGACATAAGTTCGGGCACTACGTCATCGAACGCTATTTTTCCTCTTCCCCCCAGAGAGTCTTTTCCCCTTTCCCCTCCGTAATTGACTCTTTTTGATTGCCTGCCCTTTGAGCCGTATATGCTTCTCTTTCCTCTCTTTCATTATAGAGCTCCTTTTTTTCTTGGATTTACTCATCGCGAATCTTCGCACCAATGAGCGTCCTCCTTTCCTTTTTGGCGACCTTCCTGAGGAGTCGCTCCCGTGGGATACGTCCCCTCCTTTGCCGCTTTCACAAAAACGCTCCTAAGGAGAATTTTCCCAAATTTTCTTTTGACATCAAGGACCTCTTTCTCATGCCCACAGTTTTGAGTATTTTTTTCTTCCAGGAACGCATCGCCCCCCCTTCGCGGCAAGGCAGAGTTTTCCCCCTTTCACCCAATACAGTTTTCTCCGCCGCCCTTCCCTTAACCCTCTTCCTCTTGGAATCCTCTGGTTCTTTTTTTAAGATCCTTTTTTCCAGAGAGACGAGCTATATCGGACCAAGGTCTCTCAGTTCTTCTCCCCTCCCCAACCTCATCCTAGCCCGACTGGTTCCCCTGGGCGTTCTTTTCATGTCCGTCAGAGCCGAATCCCACGTAAAAGGCAACTTTTTTTTTCCGCAGCGATTTCGCGAACCCGACAACCCTTTCCCACACCTTGACAAGTCCTGTGTCCGATATAGGGAGACTTTTACGGCACGGGCCTTCCGGTGGACCCTTTTTTTCTCTGAGTTCCCCCTTGAAACTGTTTCGTCTCCCTTCCTTAGAGCTGAACCAAGGAGGTTTTGTCCTGGTGAGCGGACAACTTTTTCATTTGGATGAAAGAATTGTGAGCGTCCTTCCCCTCTATCCGACGGAAAATAGACTCTCTTTTTCTTCTTTTTTCACTGACGATCTTTTCCCTCCCGACCCCCCTTTTTCCTTACTACATCCTTTTTTTTTTGCGAGATGTGTTTTGCCTATAGGCTTTTTTTTTCCCCCATGAGAGGTTAAGGCAGGCTCGTCTACAAGGCGGGCATCATTTGTCTGTACCACAACAGAGTTCCCTTTTTCGTGTTCCTTACAATTAGTCCCTTCCCTCCCCCCCTCATGATTGACGATAATCGTCTCCCCCCCCCCCCCAAACGCTCATGTTTGGTAACCGCCCCCCCGAAATGCCGTCCCCCGGCTCCCGTATATCGCGAAATCATTTCTTTCTTTTTGATGAGGGGTTCCCCCCCATCCCCCTCTTCACTTCCTTTTTTTTTCCCTGGTACTTTCCGGCCCTCCAATGTAGAAACGTTCTGGAACATTTAGGGACTCTTTATTTTTCGTGCTCCTTCCGATAATTTCCTCCGGGCAGATATATTTCGCGTTTTTTCCCCCGTGTCCCCATTCTAAAAGGCCATCCTCCGCCATCGACTCCCCTTTCCTTCTTTTTGTCTTACCCTTCACGGCGGACCCTTCATTTAGAGATCCCTTTCCCTTGCGTCGATAGAAGATGCGTCCAAGTCTTTTCTTTTTGCTCCCGATAGTCTCGAGATGCTCGCGTTCAAAACTTCTCCTTGCGAGCCTTTTTTTGGGCGCGCGTTCTCCCATTTCCGCATCCTCCCTCTCCCTGAGGGTCGCCATGGCGTTCTCTTTCTTTGCGTTGAGCCCTGCCTCTTCAACGCGGGAGGGATATCTCTCTTCTCATGCCATCCTAAGAAGATATGGCAGCCTTCCTTTTCCCCCCCGGACTCGTGTCCCCCCTTTTTCGTTTGGGTAATCCTTTCAATCGGTTTGTTGAAGTAGTGAGGCCGAATTTTTGCATTTCTTAGCAGAGAGTTCCTTTTTACCGAACCCCGGCGCCCTTTCTTTGATCGCGTTTTTTCCCCCTCCAGGATTTTGACTTACCTGTCGCTTCAATTTTTGACATTTTCCCCAAGGCCTTTTCTTTGGGGACCAATAAACTTCCTAAATGTCACCGATGTTTTCCGAGTACGACCCTTGGAGCTGGATCTTGCAACGCTTCTTCCGTTCCCCCTTCGCGGACCAAGATTCCCCCCTCAGTCGCGTTTATGCCATGAATGACCCGCACGCCGATTGAATGTTTTTATGAACCCCCCCTGAGATTTTCCTTTTTTGTAGTACACCGTTTCAGACTCTAAGATTGCCCATCCCCCTAGGAAGCGCCCCTGCTCTTGATCCCCGATACCTAACCTTTCTACAGTCTTCTCCTAGGCCCAACCTTCCTTGTGGAGGTTTTCTTTCTCTTTCTTTCGATTAAGGACATTCCCTTCCTGTAGGTAATAGATCACCTTGCTATGGTTTTTCTTCTCTTACTTTGGTCCAGATTTCTTTTTAATATGTGATCCCCCCCAAAACCCATCCACGTGGCGAATCCCCTCCCTGGTGAGTGAAGGACCCCCCTCACCTAGTTGCGATTCTCCTTCTCTGGTCTCTTTCCGCTTTTCTTTTTTTCTTCGCGTTCTCCCCCAGGCGTCTTTTCCCAAGCCGATTGGATTTCTGGATTGAGGATGCGTGGTTTTGCAGACTTTGGCTTTTCGAGCCGCTAATTCTTTTTTGTCCACCTTCTGTTCTCTTTTGGCCCTCAGAAAGAATGGACCTTCGCAAAAATTTTCTCTTTCTGCACTTTGATCCTTATGGACCCGTCAACAAACCCTATGGCGGGCGCGCCGGGGGACCCTGAGTGTGTGCGAGTTCCTTTTTATTTTGCCCTGTCGCGCGTTCCCCCTTCGCTTTTCTTTTGGATCACCAATTCTGCGATGGTCGGAGATAGGCCTCCTTCCTTTAACCCCGAAGCCCCTTTTCTCCTGCCCATCCTCGGCCATTCTTTTTGCCGCGCTCGGTTTCCTCGTCAAACCCGTGACCCGCCCCTCATCGATCCCTGTCGATGGGATTGTCCTTTTTTTCGGGTGCATACCCTCCCTTTCACTCCTCCTTGTAGTCCGGCGGACCCCCGGAATGCTTGTCGCTGAGGATTCCCCCTCAGGTCGCATGGGGTTTCTATCATGGGTTATAAGTGGTCAATGAAACTTTGTTTTTTTTCCGAGATATCCCCTCCGTCGAACTGCCCCACCCATGAGCTCGACCAAACGGGCGACCTTGTCCTGGCCATAAGAATACGTCCCTGCGCCTTCTTTTCCCTTACGAACTCCCGTTTTCGAGTGTTCCTTATGCAAGGTCCTCGGCGCTCTTCCCAATAGAAAGGGATCGATGAGATGAGGGTACTTTTTTGGAAGAGGCTTCTAGCTTCCCCCCTACAATTCCCTTTCCCTGGCCGGAGGAGGTCAGGCCCGGGCTTCTTTGGTAAGCTTTTTTCTCCTTGATGCGCGACGAAGATTTCCATCGAAGATCCCCAGTTCTCCCCGAGCTGGTCCCCTTGGGCCTATTGCCAAGAGCGCTTCCCCCCAATCGCGCAACCCCCCCCTCTGTCCCAACGAGTTATCCACCCTAATTCCTCTTTCTATCTTTTCCCGCGGGCTGCTCCACGCTAGGGGTTTCCCCCTTCATGCGCGGCTTTATGGGGGCACAAACTCATGTTCACAGAAGGTGGCCTTCCTTTCGCTTCTTCTCCACTCAACCTGAGTTCCAAAAGCTCTTTCCCCATCAGACCTCGCGGTGTAGTCGGAAATCTTGTTCGCTTTAACAGGCATCAAACGAGGAGGTCTTGATACCGATCCCCTGCGGCACCTCGAGACATTCTCCACTAGGATGACTTGCTTCCCCCCCCCATTTTTTGATCATACACTTCCCTTGATGAGTAAATTTGGACCGCGTTGTTCCCTCCCCCCTTTCATCTGCAGAAGCGTTTTTCCCCCATCAAACTCCAGTTCCGAGAGCGATCTGAGCGATGTCCCCAGTCCCTTGGAATAGGCTTTTTTTTCCTTTCCTAACGACGCTCCCCCAAGCCTTCCCCCCCGTGCAGCTTCCCTTTTGGCCTCTTCGAGCTCGAGTCCCGAAATCCGAATTTTCTGAAGATAAGCGCGAGGGCTTTTTTCCTTTGCATATTTTTTCTCTTTTTCACTTTAGTTAAAAAGTCCCCCCTTTTCCACGACACCATCACGGCTCCTCTTCATGGCTCATATTTGACCACCCGCGGAGGACTTCGACGGCCCTTAGCTTTTTTTCGATTTTTTGAAGTTCCTCTTCGGTTTCGACTCGCCACTTCCTCAGGCGGATCTCTTTATAAACGCCGACGATCTGCTTGTAGGCACTGCATGGTCTGCCCCCCCCGTCGGTCCCAGCTGTTCCCTAACCCACCGCGATCTTTTCGGTATTTCTCCCCGGTCCATCGCGCGACTCTTCCCCTTAAGAAATCGCCATCAGTTCGCGCGTCTTTTTCTTCCGGCCTCTTTTCTTCCCCCCAACGTCCCCCTTTATCCTTCTTCCCTTATTCCAGAGGTGTGTCTTTCCTCGCCTTTTTAGGAATGCAATCAATAAAGTACGGTTGGATGTCTCACGATCTCACAAATGCTCCCGCAAACGACATTTCTTTTCTTTGTCTAGATGATCCGCCGGACCTAGCCCTTCCGTACACCACCGCGCGCCTTCTAACGCCTTTGCGCCCAACCTCCAGCATCTTAAAGTACGTCTCGACTCTTCCTTTGGCCGTCCCTTCCCCCTCATCGGCGATCGAAGTTCTCCCCTGATTTCGACCAAGTTGCGGAAGCGTTCTCGACGACGATTCCAGCAGAAGGCCCTCTTTTTTTCCCCATAATCTGTCCCTTTTGCATCTCCCTTCCCAGTTCCGATGAGCTGCGCACCACTCGCTTCTCCTTTCTCGTCTCACGCCGCGTCCCTCAAAAGAAATCCTCGAGATGAATGGTTCCCTAGAAACGTCCACTTCCCCAGCACCTTTCTCACCCCCCTTTTTACCCCCCTTCCGTCCTTCCATCCGCTTGCCCATAAGCGTTGACCTTCACCCTTTCCCCTTCCCGAAAAGGAGGTAGCGACTCTTTCCCGGGGACGGGCATGTCGAAGGGTGTTCCCGGAGCTTTTGAGATTGTTTTTTCCTTCCCTGCCTTTCTTCCTTCATGTTTCGAGCGTCCCCCCCTGCGGATTCTTGTTTTTTTGTAAATGAGGTTCTCTTCACACCGAGAGTGTGCCAGACAAAAAGGGGAACTTTTTTTCGAGCCGAATGCTTCCTCCCGTCCTCTATCTGCGGGCCCCCCACGATGGCATCTTTCCTCCTCCGTGTTGTTTTTTTTTTTGTCGATGCCATCGTGCTTGCAGCCGATCCCTTCGGCTTAAACGCGCGGCGAAGGACGAGTGTTTTTCGCGCCTCACAAGCGGTTTTTGTGTGTCCCCCCCTCCCCCCGCGACCTCCCTCCTCTCACCTCGCCTTTCTTCCGAGACAGGGTTCATTTGACTTGCTCAAGAGCAAACGCTCACCCTGTTCCCCTGGTTTTAACCGCGACATGCCCGGTCAAACGCCGTTCGGCTTTTCCGTTTCCTTTGCCTTCTTCTTTAGGGACCCACGATGCTGCGGCCGGGTTTTTTTTACGTGGGAGTCTGACGGCCACATGTGCTGTTTCATGTCGCCCCTTTCTAGGGAACCCCCTCTTTTTCCCTTTGTCTTTCTTGAAAGCCCGTCCTTCCGCATGAAATGTTCCTCTTTGTGCTGCGCGCTTAAACGCGTCCCCTCTTCCCCTGCATCATAGAAAAATTTTTCAATCGGGGCCTTTTCCATCCTTTTTTCCCCCTAAGATCCTTCCCCCCTTTGATTGTGTATTCTTGGCATTTTTTTTCCCTTTGGGATAGGCTCACAGACCCCTGACGGGGGCATTAAGATAGGGCTCTTTTATTTTCTTTGGGAGCCCCCTCTTTTGTTCCCCCGGTTCCTAGAGGTCTGTCTGGAGTATTCTTCCTCCTCACGTTCTTTCTTAGGCGCCAGTTCGAATGGTATTACGAGCAATTGGCCCTCCCGATGCCTCCCCCTCATCTTCCCTGATGGCCAAGCCTAGCAGATACTGCTCTCCGCAGTATTTTTCGGATCAGTTTCCAGGAAATAGAGTCGTTCGTTTGGGCCTTTTCCCTTATGGTCCCCTTTCTTCTTCCGTTGTTCAGACCTTCTTTGAGATTTTCTTTCTTTCGAGCGTTTTTAAGCGAGTTAGAATCCTTCCCTGCAGCCCCGTAGTTGATAGCGTTTTCCCGGTGCCGTCTCTCTTCACTTTTTCCCCCCCATTCGGCCCCCCCCAAGGCGAGATTCGTCTTTTCCAATCAAAGATATCCCCGAATTGACCGCGAGGCCGAGTCGAACAGGGAGCTCTTCCAATCTCGACCCGGCGGGCGGCCCTCTTCTTTCAAGTCAGGCGTTTTGGCCCCACTTATGCTCCATGAGATCCGAAACGTAATGGCTTTTGTCCTTGCTTACTTGTCCCCCTTTAGACGAGACTATGCCCAGCTCCCCTCGGCAGCTCCCCTTCCCTTTTCCTCTTCATCACCGTTTCTAGAAAGTTCCTTCCTTGGAAAGCTATCTAGAAGACCAGCCATTCGCGCGCCGTCTTGAGGAGTATCCTTTCAGCTTCAGGCCGAGTGTAGGTCATGAGCAAAGACTTTGTCGGGATGTGTTTTTTTTCATCCCTTTTTGTGGCACGCTTCCCCAAAATTTTATTTATCCAAGTCCCACCTTTTGCCCCAAGGAATCTAGTGCTTTGCGCGATACTGTCTTCTTATTTCTTTTCGCACCCTACCCCCAGTTCGATGTCCCCCCCGCCAGATTTGCGGGTTTCCTTGAGCATCTCCGGCGGTTGGAGAGGCCCTTTTTTCGTCGGCTTTTTCTTTTTCCCTTTTCCCCCTCTGGTTCAAGGCTTTAGCACCGCTCCTTCTCTGGACTTCCCCCCGAGCGTGCTTCATCTGTCCTCGTGGATGAACACCCTTAAATATTTGAGCTTAAGCGGTGTTTCCCCCTGTGTGTGTCGCGATTTTTTCTTTACTCTGGTTTGCTAGATATGTACAGGCCATTAGACACTGTTGGCCCCCTTTTTTTTGCGTTTTTCTGGCGCCGCATCATTCGAAGCTTTCCCCCTCCGGGTGATTCCCCCCCTCCTCAGGGAAGTGACCCGCTCGGGTTTTTTTTTTTCCCTCTTGTTTCTAAGCGATACTCCTCGGTCTTGGACGGATGGATACCAGACACCCCTCTCACCGAACGTGATGCGAGCGCTCTTGACACTATGAGAGGTCTTTCTATGAGGATGATTCCCTCCCTTTTTTGCCTTTTTTTTACTAGATCATGTGGTTCTGTAACTTT
>Ga0179593_1433933_pt1 | contig 16438 bp, 21 predicted proteins | sample CZODoug2_1_08_16_FD_185931 | JGI IMG/M metagenome (GOLD analysis project Ga0179593, IMG submission 185931) | Vadose zone soil fungal communities from Angelo Coast Range Reserve, California, USA - CZODoug2_1_08_16fungal (PacBio error correction) | ecosystem: Environmental > Terrestrial > Soil >... | reverse complement strand
GCGTTGCAGGCCTTCTTCGTCCTGGAATTTCCGTCCCGGTGCGGACGTGGCAAATTGTCCAAACTTCTTCTGTACCAGGCAAGCCATTTTTTCCTCCGCCGGTTTCAAACTTGCTCTGGCCCCTTGTCTAAGGGCATAGGAGGCCTCCTTCTATTTCTCTATACAGGTCCCAGTAGTCCGAGAGATGCTTTTTTTTTTAATTGTCCCTTGTGTCGGTTTTTTTTCCTTCGATCGGATGGGTGAAAGTAGTATCGCGATCCTGATTTTCGCCGAGTGGAGGTGCGAAAGGACAGATTGCGCCCGTTCCCACGCGATTCTCAATTCTATGTGCCGGATGGCAGCTTGCTTTCCCTATACAAGCCGTGCTTCGTGGCGACAGTTAGTCCCATGAGGCCGGCACCCCCAGTCTTTTCTTTCTCCAGCGCCTTCTGCTTTTGTGCTAGTTAGAACATTTAGCCTTTCCTTCTCCTTTGCTCGGCGCGCGATCGACTGCGTTTCCGTGTTAATTTTATAATACCTCCTATCTCAGGGTACTTTTACAAGGCCGTAAAGAGTTAGACGTCAGATGTTGAACTCGATATCGCCAAAAACTTTTGTGAGTTACTTCTTGGGTGCTTTTTTTCTTCGCTTCAGTCCGATCAACTCCGTTTCAATGTAGTCTTGTTTTTTCTTTTCTCGGTCCTATGGATCATACTCTTGCGTCTCATTACTTCTTTGTGTTGTTGTGAGACTTCCCGGACGACGAGACAGTTAGACCCCCCTGTTTTGTCCCTACAATGACCTTCGTGATCTTTTCCTTTTTTAATCCCGCCCTTTTTCCACCGTTGGTCAGCTCTTCAGTTCAACATTTCCTGCTAAGCTTTAGTTCCCGGCGCGGAAGATGTCGTCGTATCAAAAAAGTAAAAAAGATCCTTATTTTTTTTGCTCTCTCTGATTTGTTAAGTAGCTTCTCCCTTCTCCTACCAAGCCCTCCGCTCTTTGAATATTCCCCTTTATGGTCTTTTGATATCCCCTCCGTTGGCTGGCACCATTTTTGTACACGGAATTCCTCTTTTTGTGTTGTCTGTCTTTTTTCTTAGGTTCGAGTTCCCCTCGTCGGCGCGCGGCGCTTGTTTGCTCCAGGGCGACGAGGCTCTTCCCCCATTCGGGTTTTATCTGTTCCTCCCTTCCATCCTATCCCTTCACCACATCCCGAACATTTCGAACCGCCCTATTTTGTTATGCGGACCGATTGCAACTTGAATTTTAGAGGTATCTTAGTTTTCTCCTTTAGTTACGGCAACGACCGAGAGCCCTTTATCTTGACAGCCGCCGATGTAACTGTTAAAGCGAGGCCTTCATCTATCTCCCCCATGGTTTTGTTCCCCCTGATGGGACACCTTGCACAGGTTTCGAGATTCCCTTCTTGCCTGAATGCACCGAACGCCATGAGGATTCCTGTGTCCGAATGTCGTAGGATGAATGGATTATGATCAAATTTTCTACGTCCCGTAAGACTGCTAGATTTTGTTCGCCACCTGCTTGGTTTTCTCCCTAATAGTTACTATGAGGATTGTAGTGATGGTACCATTCGACCCCACGAGCGGAGAACGGCGACAGCCTCAATACCCTCTTCCCTCCCTAGGATGCAGTGTCTAATTTCCCCGATTTGCCTTGCTCGCCGTTCCGCAGTTTGACTTAGCTTTACGTTATGTTCGTTTTGCGTCTGTCATTGCTTGATTGATAACTTATTTGGTCTTTTCAGGATTCTCTGGCGGCCGTGACGGCGTTGATTTAATTTGACTTCCCGAGGGTATCTCTCTGCTACGGACGTTGGAGGTCGACTTGATGTGGATTGCTAGGCGGAGGTGAAGATTTTGTTAGTGATGATGGAGTCCTTCCTCTCCCGCATCCAGCGACCTCGAAGTATGAGCCTATATATGACTTTCTTCGGTGACGGTCGAACAGCTTATGCCCGTTTCCTTCTCCGTCACTCCTTTTTGTGATTTCCCGGCCATCTTCTCTTACGAAGACACATCGAGGTATCAAAGGACAGATGGGACTCTAGCGGTATCTTGCAGTCTTGGGCCTGTTTACGACCTTGTGATAAGTTGTCCTTTTTTGTATGAGACGGGTGAGGACTATGACCAGATTTTTGCAGTTTCTGCGCTTTTTTTTCTTTTTCTCGAATTTAAGTCCTTGGAGGGATAGCCTTTTTCTTCTGTAACAGATGTTTTCCGGCATGTCACGAGTTTCGAGTCATTGTGTGGTTTTCGCTCGTCAAAGGCGATGAACTATGCTATTTTGTTTCCTCAAATCCTTTCCCCGACCCCGAGTTGTTTATTGCCTATCAATCACGCTCCTGACTGGTTCTCGCGTGTGACATTGCTTGCTTGCGTTACCTTCTTAGGGTGTTTCCATGCGCTTAGAGAGGGCGTTTGAGGGGACCGTCGCGAAAGTCCCCGTCTTTTTTTGCTGTCTCTTTTTATTCCTTTCCCCCTCATCTACGCCACCTTCAATCTTTCCTTTATCCCCGCTGTGGCTTGCATCTCTTGACGTCGGTTCCCCCCCTGTGAAGATGTTGGTTTTTCTCTCCTCTTCTCCCCCTAGGGCAGCCCCTCTTGTCTATTTCTTTTTCCCCAAGGGCTCTGAATCAGCTTTCTTCCTCTAAGGGCGTCGGCAGAACCATAGATCTACGCAGCCTTTATTCTTCCTTGCTCTTTTTTCTGCAGTTTTATCCGGCGGTCCCTGCTTTCGAATCCTTCTTAGTTTGGCGTCCCGACCCCTGCTCGCCCGAACTTTGTAACTCGGGATTCATTAAGGGCGGGTGCGTTCCCGCCTATGGCCGGGCTCCTTTTTTTTCCTCCGGGGCTTTCCTTTGTGGCAGACACCTTTTTGCTGTCTCCCGCGTGCTTCTTCGACCGCCTAGTCTTTAAAGGCTCCGGGCAGCTGTCCGTGTCTTTTCAAATGAGCCCTTTTCCCCCTCCGAAGAAGTCTTCTGTACTTGCTTTTGCCTTTTGTAGGCCTTTTCTTCCACTTTCAATCGCGCACGGAATTCGCACCCTTGAGCTCTCTTCTTTCCTTTCTTTGTGATTCAGCCACGCGAGGCTGTTCCCGCTCTGCTATGTCACAATGAACCCCGGACTCCCTTGCATTTTTACGGGTGATAACCTTTGAAACTACCAGGGTACCTTTTCTTTTTTGTCCCTCTCTTTCTCATCTCTCTTCTTTTTCCCTTGCTTTTCGGTTTTAGTATAACGTCTCCTGCACGTTATCGCAGTTTGCTTCCTTGTTCTTTCCCCTTTGGAACCCGTGCTCAAGGGAAGCCTCTTCGTCTTGGGGACTCTTTCTGCTCCTAGGGGGCTGTCCTTTTTTTTCCAACCCCTTTCTTTCTTTTTTCTTTCACATAGTCTAGATTCCTGCATTCTTTTTCTCCACGGTCCTGGCAAGGGGCCTCCCACTGGACCCCCGCTGATTCTTTTCCGAAAAACAGTTCTCCATGAAGACAAGTGGAACCGTCTTACCCTCCCTCCTCCCTCACCTTTTTCCTCCACAGGTGCGTTTACGCTGCATCTTTTCAGTTGCCCCACCCACCCTTCGAAAGTACTTCGAAAGGAACGCCCCAGAGTACGGAGAATGGCCAGTACTCTCGTTTTGTGAGTTTCTTGCCTTACGGATCAACTTCTTCTTTCTCCCCTACTCGCACGGCGTCGACCTTAATGCATGCAACCAGATCCAGGAAGCGATTGAAATGTCTTCCTCCTTTCTTGTTTCGTGGCCTGCCTCCATTCTATAGGATTCTTTTTCAGGGTCCTCGACGATCGCCTGCGCTTGACCCACTTTTGACGGCGACTCGCGTTCCTTCCGACAGACCACCCTCCTTAACAGGGTCTACCGCGTTCTTAACGACCCTCTTTCCGTAGTATGATTTTCTGTGGTGCGAATGGTTCGGAGTTTCTTTTTATGATCACCTTCCCCCCCCCCCCCCACACCACCCCCACCCCCCACCGCTCCCCCCCCCCCACACCCCCCCCCCACACCCCAACCCATAGAGATATTGTGGATTTCGAGTTAGGTCCACTCCTGGCCCGACGCTAGGCGACTGGTTGCCACACCCTTTCTTCGCCTCCTGTCACAGCTCCCCTCACCCTGATCCCGTCTGCAGGAGGGGACACCACCCCTCTCCCTTTGTAGCTTCTTCCTCTTCCAAGATTTTGCCTCGTCAGTCGCAGCTGCGCGCGCCAGCACACCTTTTTCCGACAGTCCGGCTCTCCCCATCCTCGAAGACCTCAGTCTTTTCTTTTTTCTTTTTGGCTCCTACCCTCGCCCGCATTTGTGGCTGAAAGAGCACCAGTGCACCGGCTCTCATTTGGCTTTCGCATTTTTTCCCCCTAATCGTCTCCGGAAACTTTACTCTCTTGCTTTTTTTTTCTTTTCGTTCTCTTCTGGACGGAAATGAGAGTCGCCCTGACCCCTCAAGCAAGTTTTTTCCTCGGCGATCGGCTCCAAGCGGCCTTTTATCCAACGTCTCGTAACCGCATACTTTTTTCTAGGCTTACCTTTTCTTCTTTTCTAGCGAGGGCATTCATTGATGGTTCCCCCCCGCCTTCACTCGCAGCGCACTCATAACATCGATCGACCGAACCTCGTTTCCCCAATATGGCGACTCCTGCGCCAGAACCATCACCGCAGGCTCCCTTTAACTAGGGGATTGGCACCTCCCCTCCCTTTCCCCTCAATTCCCGCGCCTGAAGCCCCCCTTTTGAATTTACCTATCGTCACGTGCATGAGCTCTAACCCCGCTTTACTTTTTTTTTTGCAGCACTGCTTTTCTGGATTGATCGCGAGTGGATTGGCTGCGCTATAGCTCTTTTCTTTAGCACCGTTTGTTTTCTTTTCTTTTCTACCTCTTCTTTTTCGGAAAGCGGTGCCGTCGTGCGGATTAGTCCTCTATCCAGAAATTCTACGTCGGAAAAAGCCGATTTTTTTCCGTTGTCATCAGGCGTGCGGAGATGTAGTCCTGTTTAGCGATTTCTGTTTCCACGTCCACACGATTGCAAAGGCCAGACCTTTTTTTATTTCATCTCCCTTTTCCATATCAGGCAAGTGTCGTATTCCCCAGTGCGTTTAATGTACTACCTTCCTCGATCCCTTCACTTTTTCTTCCATACTTTTCCTTTTTTCCTGAGCCCCCGGTGTCGGGTCTGGGCTCTTTTTTGTGGACCGGGCGGAGAGCGATCTCTTTCCGCAATGAGTGGGTGAAAGGGGCCGCTTGAGGCCTTTTTTCCCACCAAACGCGGGCTTAGTTTTTTTCTTCTATGATACGGCAACGCATCCCAAAGACCCGCCTTCTTCGTGGATGAATTCGGTATCTCCCCAGGGTCAGGCCCCAAACAGCTTTTATCTTCGCCCATCCAGACTTGTACCGCGCGGTTTGTTTTTTTTTCCCCGGTATATGTATTTTGTTCTTTCCCTCCAGTCGCGGCGCGCGATAGGCGCATGACGTACTTTGTTACGTTGGATACTGTATTTTTTTTCCCTTGCTACCCTAGTTCGCCGCATTTGATCTCCCACGTCCAAAAAACGTGGGTGTCCTTCTACCTTTTGTGTGGGAATTGATGTGCTTGAGCGGAATTTCCCTTTGTCTTTGCCCTCCTTCCCCCTATCCCCATTTCTCGCCTGTTGTCGTGATGGATACTATATCTTTCCATCCATTCCTTTGTTGTGTTTGCTGAGCCTTCCCTCGACTCCTCGACGTCCCGCTTCCCCTCCCCTGATCAACTGTCAGTGAATATTATCCGCTCTCCTACTGCAGACCATGTTTAGACTTCAAACCCCCTGCCCTAGAGTTAAACACTTCGTTCGAAAGTCTGGTCAGTTACCGGGGGCAGTTTTCTCGTTCTCATCAAGCCTAACCCCTTAAGGTCCTGTACATTGGCTTCCCTTCAGTGCCGATACTAGCATCTCTTGAAATGTTTTCTCCTAATACCGACGCCGGGGGACCAGGCTGTATGCGCTGGCTCTTCCTTAGCTGGCCTCTCCGACTTGATAGACTCTTCGGATGGTTTTCGTTGCCGGAGGCGTGCAGCGGCACTTCCTTTTTTTGTTCGTTTTTGGCCTTCACCTCTAGTTTTGCCCCACCTTTTTTCCCCCCGACACTCAGAGCGGAAACCCTCTGTATCATCAGGGTACTCTCCGACGTCTTCCCATCCCGACACCGGGTGCAAGCCCTATGTCATGCGCTACTTTCCCCCCGGGATCTGGGAATTATTATGAAGGTAGTCTCTTTCTTCTCCCAGTCGACTCTTCAATTTTCCCTGCCTTAATCTATCGCACACCCATTGTCGGGCTTCTCCTTCTGGGGGGTTTAAATTGCCTTTCACACCTCCCCTCTCAAGGACGAATATCTTTGCCAAAGATTCCTTACTGTGTGCACCTTGTTCTTCCCTTTTTTTGTACGCCGTAGTGAATGAGGACTCTTGACTCCCTGTCTACCTTACCCTCAAAGCCATGCTCGCTTTGGCTAGCTTTTCCCCAGATGAGACAAAGTGGGCGCAACCGCCTCATTACATGTCTTGAGTGGCTCGACACTCCTGACGGAGTTCTCTTCCCCCGGAAAATACCTCGCGCAAATACCCGAGATGATGGTCTCTATTTCTACGAGCGTGCCTTGTCTTTTTGCCAATTTCTAGATCTTCTTTTTAGGGATTTTCTGCCTTAATTGCTTTGACGTCCATCTTTTCGGGGTTTCTGTTGGATCTTCCCTTAACTCCCCTTCGTTGCCGGCCAGGCGGTGATGTTGCTGGGCGGTCAGGAATCGACCATCCGCCGTACGTGCTTCGATTGTATGTTGGATGGCTCTGTCCCTAGGTTTTATCGTTGGTTTGTACCCATTCTTAGCCGTCATGTGCGCTCTTCTACAGATAATCCTCTCTGGAGTCGTTCTTCCTTCCCCCGGTTCCATTCTCTCTTTTCTTAAAATTCCTCGTTGACTGCTCTTCTGCAATGCTGTCTTGTCTCGTGTCCCGTCGCTTTTTCGCTAGCACCTCTATTCTTCGTCTTCTTTTCATGTTATTGCCTTTTCCTACGAGTCTGTTGAACCAGACCAAATCGTCGAGAAACTTATCCTTGGTGTCTTTCCTGCCATGCTGCCGTTACTTGCCGCTGGCTCGATCGACCCTCCTCTTGTGGATTCCTTTTTTTTTTTTTTTTTTTTTTTATTTTAACTTAGGAAGCATGAAGTTCGCTTCTTTTTACTTTTGCTGGCTCCCGGTTCCCTCTTGGCTTCGTCCGCGTTATAGGACCTTGTCGACGATGACACTCGTCTGGTGGAGCTGTCTCCTCGCTCGCGACCCTTTTTGTCTAGCGGTTTCGTTCTTTGATTTCTTGCTTCCGCGTGCTGTTAATGTGTATCTATGGTCTGCTCGTAGGCGAGCTGGTGATAGTCCTGTGTTGCACCGCTTTTCAGCAGAATTTTGTCCTCTCTTTCTCCTGACGGTAAGCCTCTCTTCTTGAAGAGGCTCGTTTATGGTCAGCGGCAGGGATCAGAATTGTACTGACATAGGCACAAGACGCGGTGCGGTTTGTCTGGATCAGTTTCGTACGAGAGAGAAAGTGCGATTGTCGCGACGTGCTGATTACCGAAGCGTCCGTTTAAGATTAGACTTCCCAACCTCTTTTCTGGGCTCGATTTGCTGCATTCGCATCCGAACTTCTCCGTCCTGCCTTTATCTTCTTTTAGTATCTTTTACTTTTCTTAGTTCTTTCTCTACTGTACTGGTGTAGTTCATTCTTTTCCCCTATGATTTGAGGTAGAGGTTCGGAGGCGACTTTGTGACTCTTGTGTTTCCTCTTTTCTATGCGTACAAGTACTCCTAGCCCTAAGAGCGAACGTCCGTCTCGCTAGTTTCTGAGAGATCTTAGGTTAGACAGGTTGTGTCTCTAGACCATATTCCTCTCATCCACTCCCCGGCTTTCTCCTCTGTGGAATCTGCGATCTTTTGGACTAGGTATTCTGTTTGTGCATGGATGTATATCTATTTCCCGATAGGAGGCGGCTTCTAGATGTCAGCCTTTGGCGGTGACAGCATCGATATACTATATGTAGAATTTCTTCCTCCCTAGTTGCGGCAATTACTTCTCAGCTTTTTTTTTATTTAGCGGGGACAGGGCCTGTATAAGCTTCCTCACAGATTAAGGGAGTCCTCGTTCTACTTCTGTCCCCCCTTTCCTTGCATCTTGTTTGCCGGTCTTCAGGCGATGGTCGGGTACCGAACCTCTACAAAGGACCTGCGTTGGCCTGTCCGACCCGTGTCGCGAAGACTGTACTGCGGTTGCTTCCTTGGGGTGAGTTTTCGGGGCGACCAATGGTCAATTCTTTTCCCCCTCTTTGTTCTTGCATCGCGTGCTTCGCTTTTAATCCTTTCCCTTATCCTTTCCGAGCTGGTTACGTTCTCAACATGAGAAGTGGTTTCGCTCCTGTGAAAGACGCGCGGTGTTTCTTTTTTTTTTTTGCATGTTCCTTGCAAAATGCCCAATTATTATTTTTTTTCCTTTCTGTACAGACACGGGGGTATGAGGACCGGCTATGCTTCTTCCCTAACTAGGTAGGAGCAGAGTCTTGTCTGTCCCCAATCCCCCGCGCCCTTGCCCCCTTGTTTATTTCCCCTTTGAAACTCAGGGCATCCCCTCTGTCTTTCCCTTTGCAGCCTGATTTCACTTCCTCCTTTTTTTATCTCGCTGATTAAGTCCGGCACTGGAGCCCGCATAGGTGTTTGACTTTTGTATTTCCCCGGGGCCCGTTCCTTGCAGGGAAGCCGAGTCTGATGGGACATCCGGACCGCTGCTCCCCTGTTTTTGGGGCCCTTTCTTGCAATTTTCCAATATTCCCCGCCGTGGGTAGTCTTTCAGAATCCGTTATTTCCTTTTTTTTTCTTCCCTGCCTTCGAGCAAGGGGTCAACCACTTTACAAAGCTTTTCTTTAGATCGACACCCGTTCATGATGCCTCCTCTCTCCCGCTTGACGTAATATCTCTCGAAAGCGGTGCGCCTCCCCTTTTTCTTCGTCCCGCCACCCTGCTCCAGGGGAGACCCGTCTCCGGCGAAGGACACGCACCAGCCAGTCTGAGAATTGCACCTTTCACCCTTTCTTTCTCTTTTCCTGTCGGGGACTCTGCCACGGCCCCTTCCTTCTTAGTCTCATCGACGGTCTGACATTCTGCATGCAACAAGATCCAGTTGACTCTCTTGCATGGCTTCTTGGCCGCGGATCTCTGGTTCGTGCCGAACTACTTTTGTTTGAAGACGGCTTTATTCCGCGACCCGCTAATGATCTATTCTCTTCGAAATAGTTCGCCGTTCCCCTCACGCCAAGTCCCCCTCTTCTTTGGGGACAACTGTTTTTCCTCCTTTTTTTACCTTACATGGTGGTTCGTGTGCGAATCTTCTTTTTCGGGGCGCAGTTTCGTCGAGTTTTTACCTTCTCCCCGATCGTCCTTTTTTTCTCCTTTTCATAGGCCAATTTTTCCTCATGCGAAATGGTTGACCGGCTTGGTCAAGGAAGCTTGACGCCTGTCACAGTGAAAGAACAGTCAGGCGGGGCGATTCCCTCCTCTCCGTCGCGCTCTTCTCTTAGCTGACACTGCGCTGGTCTTCGTCGCTTCGCTTTTCTCCTCCCCTCCCATTCGTGTCCGCAGCTTCTCCCCATCCTTACACCATCGTACCCATACTCCTTACTCAGAGGTTTTTGCTTTTTCGAGATACCCTTTAGCCCGTGCCTTGGGAGGAGGCAGACGTAACCCCCTTTTTTCCCATACTCTGGCCGGAAGACTTTCTTTTCCAATAGTGTACTTCCCTTGCCTCCCCTTCCGTCCCTCCCCATCGCTTTTCTCTTTTTCTGGGGCATGACGGAAACATAGACGCCAGTCCCCCTCTTTTTTTACCGGCACGCTATTAACAGCGCTTTTTCTCCCCTCTCGCCTCACAGTCAAATATTCCTTAGCAGCTACTTGGGTCTTCCGATGGCTTCTGCGTGGTCGGCGCTGAGTGCATCATTCCTTCCGATCGGGTTCCCACACCCCAAATTTCTCCAATCCTTTTTGATCCCGATCTTCTCCCTCCCAGTTCACGCGCCAATCTTTCCTCTAACCTCTGTCCTCCAGAACTCTTGCCGGCGCGCCTGTGGGCCAGGAGATCCCAGCACCCACGCCATATTTCCCTTCCCTCTGGCTTTTGACGCCAGTACCTTTAAGATCGTCACTCTATTCCCGTCCGAGTTTTTTTCTTCGCGCTTTTTTCTTTTTCTTTCTCGCTTTATGTGGAGTCCTGTTCTCTTTATTGGAAAGTCCTCACCCCTCCCTGCGTCGGCTTCGCCCGCTTTCTCAGCTGATGTGCGAGACGTCATTGGCGTTTCTTTCTTCGAACATGCTCCAGCATCCTTCCTCCGTAGGACCCACCTTTATTTTCCCCTTTCCCTTCCTCCTTCGTGAGGAATACCTTTTCTCCACTGATCGCACGGCTGCTGAACCCTTCTTGTCACCCTCGTGGTCCCGGCCGAATTGGTGGCGATAGTATGAAGGCAGGCTTGGGCCACTCTTCCTTGCAAGTTTCTTTTCATAAGGGACCAACCATCCCCCCCCCTCGTTTCTGATCCTGCAAACTTATCTTGCTAACCCACCCCGCCCACAATGTAGAAAAGAAAACCACCCACCCGCATCATTTTGGTACGACGTCCAACCACGCGCCCCCATAGTAAAATAAACTAAGAGTAACACGTCTCTGACCCCCACCCCAAAGTAACACACACCAACCCAAACAAGTTCCCCCTTTCACAACATGTTACCCATCCTTTCCCACATTTTGTTTTCAACTGTACTCAATTACTCGATTCCCGGTGCAATTTTCTCGCGACTAGATTTTAGAGGTTGCCGTGTCTTATTGGTCCGACTCTCTTATTTGACCTGAGTATTCGGTATTCCGCTTTTTCCATTTCCCCTCTGTGCAGCTGGTTAGTTCAAAAAACGCGCCCTTCTAAGTAGACGGTTGATAGCACGCGCCCGGCAACGCATCCCCACGCCGCGCGGCCTATTTCGCCCTCTTCGCCCATTTTCCGTCACACAGTTCGGGTTTCATACCCTCCGTTCCCATCCGCTGCAATCCGTAGTTTAGCATGTCGCTATGCTCGTACTCGACGTCTTTTAACGCCGCTCTTCGCCTTCCTTGTTCCTGTTGTGATCCGCGTCCGATCTGCTCCCGGTCCATTTCCTTCTTCCCTCCTCTTTTAAAATAGATCTAGCCCCCCCGGTGGGGTACGGTTGAGAAATGTTCGTTTTTTTTGATTTCGGGGCATCTATCCTCAGTGGTCATGTAGGCCCGCTCTCTCGCGGCGAACGTCTATTCTTTCTTGTCTCTATTCTCATTACTCCTTTTTTTTTCGACTGATCCCCTTTTTACTTTCAGCCCTCTCTCCGATTCGGGCCCCCAATTCACTTTTTGCGTTTTCCTTCTCCAGAATCCGAACATCACGCCCCCCACCCACTTTCCCCGTTTTCTAGATCGAGTTTTTTTAAACACATTCGACTCTTCTCTTTATGTCCAGTCCCCTTGGAGATCGTTCTCTCCCAAAGTACCAAGGACGGCAGTCTGATCTGCGGCTCCTCCCTTTCACTAGCATAGCGACTCGTCAGCCTAAAGTCCCTGCCGCGCCAGTACCCCCTGTTCTTGGCCCATACCGTTTTTTACTTCCCTGGCGATACGAATTCGACGCGCCGCCTCTCTTTCTTTTTGCTCTCGCCTCGTTCCAGCGCACTTCGGTTCTCTCAGCAGGTGTTTGATAACAGTGAGACCGCGTGGACACTTTCCACCCACTCAGGCTGAAATCTGTACGATATACGACTGTCCCTTTTCGTCGGAACCTCCTGAGGGCGACACTTCCCTTCTGTAAGACTTGACCCCTCCTTGCACCCTTTATCGGGAGAAATCGGAGAGAAGGAAGGACTCTTCCCTTTTCTTGCCTCACTTGGCCCGATCATATTTTACAGCCCATCGCCCCCCTTTCTTTCTTTTCAGTACTGTGTTGACAATTGACGTTTAGTGTGCACTTGGCGATCCTTTTTTTCCCTGCCGCACGCCCATGGGCGGATGCACCCGCCTTTTTCTTCTGGTTCCGTTCCTTTTCATGTGGACTTTTTTTATTACAATATGTTCTAATAACCCTTTTTGGTCGCACAATCAACGCTGGAGAAAGACGGGCTCTCTCTTTTTTCGTCGTTCTCCCCATAGCGAGTCACTACAGCCTAATCCCGCGATCCCCCCCTTAGGAGTCTTATTCAGCGATGGTGCTGCGCGGCCCCTTTCACTCTTACGTTATGGTCTTTTTCCCCTTGTCTTGGGCTTTCTCATATGGCCTTTTTGGGTTTTTGGTTCTTTTTTTCCCCTCGTGAGTTTCGGCCGGCCGGCAGGTGATATTTGTCTGGAAAGATTTTATCGCCAAGATGGGCCGCCTGGACAGTTTTCGTTTCTCTATTAGTCTTTCTTCCGGATTTACTTTGGGTGTTTTTCCCCCAGATTCGTAATGTCGGTGCTTCCCTTCTCCACGCAGCCTCCCATCTCCTAATTCTGCCTTTTCAGTTATCTGTACGGAGCGCGTTGGAGAAACCAGATGTTCTTCCTAGGTTTCAACTTATTTTCTGTCCGCTTCTTTATTGTAGACCCTCCACGAACTTCCATGCTATTGTCCGAGCGGTACTTCTGGCCTCAGTTTCCTTTAAGTTTCTTTCTAATTCGTTTCCGACCTATCTCCTTGGTGTTACTATGCAGTTTTTTTTGGGCTTTTTCTCCCTTCGGTTTGGATTGAATGGTCTTTCCGCCTATATCTTTAGTGGCAGCCTTCTGTCTCTTTTTAACGATGGGTGTAAGTCACGGCCTCGAGCTGCGTTCTATTTTTCCCTTTCCCCCCAAACGTCTCTTCCCTGATTGACGACTTTGCTCCCTTCTCTGTTTCACCCTCTCCCCCTGCCGCGCTGTTCTATTTGTATGGCTTTTTGATTTTCACGCTAACTACCTGCAGCGATGGTCATTTTCGCTGTGGCCCCTTTTTCCAGTCCGGGCTTAGGGTGTTTCCCCGGTTTATTTTCTTTCTCTTTGCTTATCGTCCATACCCGATCGGCATTGTTTTTTTTGCTTCCATCAAACGAAAGCTTTCCGACCATTCGTCCCCTTTTTCCCAATCAGTTTTTCCGGATAAAGTATGGACTGTTCGTAAGTCGGTCTTTTTCCAGGTGTTTGTCTTTCGTCTCGGAACGTCTTTTGAGCACGTCGAAAAGGACTGGTCTCAGCAGGCGTCGTCTCTTTAGCTTTTCCAAGGGCTCCCTTCTTTCCCAGCGAAGGGAGCTTCACAACCCGATGATCCTGCATCATCCGGGCATTCCTTTTTCTTGTGCACTTCCCCGCCGTTGTCTACATCCTTTCTGAATTTTACGGACTGAACCCCGAATGAAGTGGCCCTTACGCAATCGTCCTTGACTTTGTACCTTGCGGGCTCATTAAGGATTGTGCAGAGATTCGAATTCTCCTTTCCCGGTCGTCTTCGGGCTGCGTCACGACCCGCTTTGCTTTCTTTCTTCTCCTGTTAACCAGTAGATTTCTCTCTTCGGTCTTTTCATGACTTTTGTCCCCCGCTCGAACAGAAATCCGCAGTGAGGGGGCTTCTTCTCTGTTTCCGGAAAAACTGCCTCCCTTGCAGTGATTTGGACTAGTGTGCCCCTCCCCCCACTTGTTATCGAGTTTGGACTTTCTTCCCGTGCAGGCACAAGTCCCGCTCGGTGCAGCGTTGAGAAGTACCCAGCCGACGCTGCTCCTTGAAAATTGGAGGGTGAGACAGCCTTTACTCCCTTTTGACACTCTGCGGCTACTTTGCTACTTTTTCTCCTCTTTCTTTCTCCTTTTCGTTGTTGTTGACTTTTTCCCCACACCCCCCCCAATATTAACAGTTCTGTCCGAGGTGGCTGCCCTGGTGAGTTGCAAAGGGGGCTCCCCAGGGGCAAGGGAAGCATGCGTTTTTTTTTTCCCCTTGACTGCTTGCTCCTCGATTTTCTTGGCCTTCCTGATCTTTAACATATTGCTTTTTGGTCCTCTTCTCCTTTTCAATGCGCGATTTCTTCGAAACTTCATGCTCGAAATGTTCACTCCCCCCTCTGTACCCCACCTTCTTTTTTGAACCAAAGGTCTACCTTTCAGACGGGAGAAACGGACTCGACGTAAGTGCCTGTCGAAGCACGAGGGCTCAGGACCTAGCGTCGGGTCGGACGCCTCCCCCCTCCCCTTCGTATTTAGCCTAGGCAAGATCACTTCCATCACCCCTCTCTCCTCCATCACCCCTGGAGTCGCCGAGAAGGGTCAGTTGTTTGTCCCTTATATTCGGGGGTTCAGTTCGATTTCGCAGCTGCCTCCGCGGTTGCTTTTATCCCTACGGACGTTCCTAGATGTTCCTTGATTCTTTCTCTTATTGTTTCGGCCGACTCCTTCAGCGGAGGACTCTTTTAGTCCTTTTTTCCCCGCTCCATAGACGCCGCTGCGCTCCATCCTTTGCGCCTATTCATTCGTCGGTCACATGTTCCCCAAACTCTTCAAAGGGGAGGACCGACGGTCCCCTTTTGCTTTCCTTACCAGCTTGAGTAAGGTGCGCATCGACTTTTGTTTTCGTCCCCCTTCCCCCTCCCGTTTTTATTTTACATTCTCGTAATCTGTTCTTTTCGCGAATGTAACCTGGCCCGCTCTCAGGCGATGACTTTTTGACCCACAGAAATCTCAGGTTAACGCAGAGCCGCAATTCCGCAGCGAACCTTTCCTTTTTTTTTTTTTCACCTTCCTCAATAACCACTTTTCGTCGCTTTATCTTTTTTTTTTTCACCCGGCTTTTCCTGTTCGGTCCGCGTAATCGCACGTTTTTCGCGCTGCAATGCGCTCTGCCTACTTCACGCTTACACCCATCGTTTAAAATAGAAAGGCTATCCCCCCCCTCGTGATTCTTTTCGTGCCCGCATTTTTGGTCTTTCCCTCCTTCACGACGCCCCACTTTTCTTATCCTCACATATTTCTTCCCTGCCTTGTCTGTTCAAGTATCGTCTGTTCCCCCTTGGATCTTCCGATACTGCTCTTCCGCATTGCCTTTTTCATTCGTGATGGCTGCTGACGCAATCGATCGCGTCGACAAGACAGCCCTTTTTCTCGGGCAGACCCCTTATACCAACCCTCTCTCCTTCACCGAAGTCAACCTTCTTTTTGGAAGGATATCTTAGGTGTCGCCGCGGTTGCATTTCCGGCTTCCCGATTTTGGTACACAAAAAACACAACCAATTATTCCCTGTTAGCCTCCCTCAGATACGACACGCCCTCCACGTCGCTTTCCGCCCTCGATCTTTCTCCCCATTCCCGATCCCCCTTCCTCCGACTGGCTTGGCTCAGAACACTCAATGTCTCAATCAGCAATGAAAGAGGCTACAGCCATGAACGTCCTCCTTCTTTTACAGGCTCTTCATTCTTTTTTTCCGACCCTCTTTTTTTTGTAGGTTTTGCGCTCTGTTGATCTTGGGAGAATTAGCCCTCCCCCCCGCCTTGATAGCTGGATTCGCTTAGGTTTCGACACGCGAGAAGGGGGTGCTGAGCTTCGAACGATGATATGCTCTTTTTTTTCCGCCTCACATTTCGTACTGGTGACATGTCCTCTTCTTTTTCGGCAGATCTATGAAGGCGCCTGTTGCTGAAAAGTTTCCAATTAGATCAAAGGACCCGCCATTGGTGGCGATATATGAAGTTGATATGACAATATGATCTTCCCTCTTCCTTTAATCCAGACCCGTCCTAATATTCCTCAGTATCGGTTAATCGTTGCATGCTTCTCTTCTTTCGTCCCGTGTAGCGGATGGGGTCCTGACAGATTCGTGTTCTACCTTACTTCTATATATCGATTTTCGCCTGAGTGGGGCGAACTGGTGACATCCACTTCTTCTCCTTGGGTTTCTCTGTCAAGATCTTTTTTTAGATCAATGTCAGCAGCTAGTTGGTTGGTGGTCTCTATCTCTTTTTTTTGTGGTGTGTGGGGTGGGGTTTGCTTTTGGTGTTGTGGGTGGTTTTTTTTTTTGGTGATTTTCCGCTTCTTTTTACGCCCTTTTCGGCCACCACTGTTTGGGATACGAAAGGCATAAAGGAATCGTTTGCGGTAGTGAGGTTAGCACATGTTTCGCTCTGCTAGTTCTGCCGGGCCTGCTTTTCTCTGAACCCTTCATTTGAGTTTCTTTTTGGAATACGACTCGCCTCCGTTTGCCCGGTCTCCCTGTTTAAGAGATGGGACGTCTCTCTCGCCCCCCAAACGGTTTTGGTGAAGATCCTTTTCTGGTGGCCTGTGCTTTGCTGATTCGGTCATCTAGCACGCCGTGTATGTAGGCCTCTCTAATAGCGGCGC
>Ga0179593_1537050_pt1 | contig 16439 bp, 15 predicted proteins | sample CZODoug2_1_08_16_FD_185931 | JGI IMG/M metagenome (GOLD analysis project Ga0179593, IMG submission 185931) | Vadose zone soil fungal communities from Angelo Coast Range Reserve, California, USA - CZODoug2_1_08_16fungal (PacBio error correction) | ecosystem: Environmental > Terrestrial > Soil >... | reverse complement strand
CACACCATTTTAGAGTGTGCCTCAATTGACCAACACTTCTTTTTCCCGAAGCGTGTAAGGTTTCCTTTGCTTCTCTTCTGGTTTGTATGACGTAACTGCATGTTGTACACACTGATTTTTTGGAACTCTTGCTTCTCCCTTCAACCCCCCTCATTTTCTACAGAGGTTCTTTGCCCGTAGGCTCCTCCCCTCTTATGGGGGAACAAGGTCTTTGGTAAGCGAGAAAAATGTCGCCCTTCTTCTTTTTCCAAAAAAAAGTGTCCCCCGATTTATTCCTCTTTTTTTTGTTCCTTCAGAACTTCGCTTGCCGCGTGTACCTGTAGTGGCCTTTTTTTGCGTTTATTATCTACTTTCACGCGCGGCCGTTTGAAACGAGTCCAGTAAGTTAACCGTTGATGTTGGTAGGAAGAACAGAATCCCCCCTTTTCTACGCACTCTTTCTTGTCTCCTTCCTCTTCCCGATTTCCCCCTTCGTCCGGGATCACCATCTCCCCGGAGTGGGTTCGTCTAAACTAAGATGGACATCTCTTTCTTCACTTCCCTGGACCTCTTTCTTCCCGTATTTCCCCAAGTTTGCCGTTCGATCCCCTCACTTTCGTTTTTCCTCAGTTTTTCTTCGTACTTTTTTGTTTGTCGCTAGACTCGTTTCCTTTCCAGAGGAACAACCTTGTTGATTTCCTCTCCGCCCGCCTTTCGCCTCCCTGAAAGGATGTCTCTAGTCCCTATACACGAGATAAAGTACCTCTTTGGCCCCGTAGCTCGACGTATTTCTCTCAGTACCTTTCCCATTTAACTTCTTGACCTGGTCTCCTCCGACAATGGCCAGTGCCTCGTGAGAGTTTCCCTCCTGCTGCTATTCATCCCCTTTGACTGAACTTTTCCTTTTTTTTTTGGCTCTTTCTTCCTCAACCTCGCTTTGTGCAAATAGTTCCCCTAGCCTTTTCCTCCTTGACGAAGTTCCCCTCCTCCTTGTCCCCCTCCCGTCCTTCTTCTATTGCCCCCCGTTAGCGGATGCACCCCTCCCCCCCCCCGACGAAAAGTTGCTCCCCTTTTTTCACTTGCTGAAAACGGCTTCCTTTGCTTCATTGGCTCCCTCGGCCCTTGCTTCCTTCCCCTTCTTTTCCCCCTGCACAGGTCGATATTTTTTTCAAAGCTGAAGACCTTCTTCTCCTTCTTCGACTCTTTTTCTTTGTCTTGATCACTCCGTGGTTTACAGCTGGAAAGACCTTCTTTGCAGTTGATGGGATCTTGGTGGGGTTGCATATATCTTCCTCCCTCATTCCCGTTTTCTGTCCTTGTGATCCCCGATATCTAACTACACATAAAGGAAAAATATTTTTTTTCCCCTTTTTCCTTGAGTCGTCTCAGAAGCCCCTCGGTTCTTTTGTTTCTTCAAGTGTCCCCCCCAATTATTTCTATTGTAGGCACTGTCCCATACAAGGACTTTCTCGCTTCCCGTACGTCGATGGATCACGATGATTTTTCATCATGTAATCCCTTCTTCCTTTGCACACCCGTAGTTTTCCCCCCGTTTCCTCGTTTTTGTCTCGGCCGCTAAACTTGCAATCTATAATAGGATTGCAATGGTCTTATTAGTCGTCTTCCTTTTATCACCCCTTTTTCCTGTCCTCTGGTGCCTTTCAATGAGTGCTCCCCGCAGGCCGGAGCGCAACTCCTTATATCTTTCGTTAGATCCTTTTTCCCCGTCCGAGTTTTTATGCTGTTTCTTTCTGGAAGAAACGATCCGATGGAATAAGAAATTCAATGGAGGTAGCATCAGGTCTTTCCTTACTTCGGATTTTCCTATCTCCCCCCAGAATAACGTGCGGTTTCTTCACTCCGGACTTTTTCCCATCATTCCTTCTTCATAGTAGATAGAGAAGTCCTTGAGAAGGAGATGCGCCTGTTATCGCACGTCCTTTCATCAAACTTGTTTTTCCCCTTTTTCACACAACCCTCCTTTTGCCCCTTTTCCCTTGAAAAAAGGGAGGAACCCTTCCGTGCGTTGATCGTCTTTCAAGTTGCATCGTTCCTTTTACATTATCCTTCCCCCCTTCTCTTGCGGTATTTCCCCCCCGAGAGGATTTCAGAGTAGTTTGTAGGGATTTTCCCAACCAAGCCTCTTCTTGATCCTCGTCGTCTCCGCTCCTATTTGGAACAATTCCTCAAATACACCCTCCTTCATGGCCTTGACGGCGTTTTTTTTGCGACACAATCTGTCTCCTGTGCCTTCTTCCTAGAGAGGCACCGTGCAAGCGAGACTTCCCCCTCATAAAGGAAAAATCGACGTACTCGCCCCGGCAGCTCCCAAACACTTTCCCCTACCCTTTTCCGCTTATGTTTTTTACTGCAATTGTTACCTTGGTGCTCGATAATAGTCCTTTTTTCCAAATTAGGAAACGGCTGGATCCCCATTTTCCCGCGGGAGCCGATATATCTTCTCCGTGGGCGTACCCCCCCCTTGGTACCCCCTCCCCCCTCCCCCCGCCCTTACGCCCTGCTTTCTTTCACCACTCGTTGAAAATTAGATTCAAAGTCTGGTTGTCTACCTCACTCCACACTTCCCAAACCTTCCTGGGTAAAGCGTAGAACCCTTTCTCACTGGTTGATCAGGCGATTGTTTTGTGGTGCACGCAGTCCACTCTGCTGCAGTTTTTTCTCCTGCCGCCTACTTCCCCTTCCCGTCCGTGTCAAAAAACTCCCTTTCCCCTTGTCAAGAGTGATGCGGCCATTGCGACCTTCTGAGCACTCCCCCCCCCTTTTCACCCCCTCCCCCCACAAAGGCCCTGGCTACTCGCCTTATCATATTGCTCCCTTTTCCTCCCTCCATAAGGGGGCGTGCTTGCACACCGACGTAAACTTTCTCTTTCTGGCTGCCCCCTTCCTTTTCTTTTTCAGTTGCTTCCCACCCCTAGTTCCCCGGTCTAAGACATCTTGTCCTAAGGTCGAAGAAGCCGATCACGTGCTGGTTGCATCCTTCATTCCTCTTTCTGGATATCGAAAAGTCCCGCTCTTTGTCCAATCGGCCCCCCTCTTAGGCTCTCCTTTCAGTATCCTATTTTTATCCGCGGACCTCCCTTTCCGCCATGCATTAGACCCGAGAGTCCGCACCTCGAGTTTGTTTCTGTGGCTACCTCTGACTGACCTTTTTTTTCGGGCTGCAGGTGGTAGCGATGGCAGAAGGATATCGATCCGAACCTTCCACTTGAAACTTCGTTCCTAGTGCTTCCTTTCCGAGGGCACTACCTCTATGTTGCCTTCCCTTCGAAGCCCTTTCATTGACCCGGGCGTTCCTATTAAACCCTTCCCGTGCTATGTAACTACACCCCTTTGTGAATGCCGATTTCCCTAATCGCATCATCGACTATACCTTTCTGAACTCTTGCCCTTGCCATTAAGTTTGCCGAAATAGGTACACTCTCCCCCCTCCCCCACTACGGTACTTCCTTCCGTGCCGCCCGTCACCTTTCTTCCTTTCACCTCTTTTTGCCCCTCCCCTTTGCTTCGCTCCAGAAAGTTTGCCAAGTATTTTCGCAACTTGACCCATCGGTCGTGCCCCCCATTCTAAACTGGCAACTTTTTAATTTCGCGACTTCCCCTCCTTCTTTACATTTCCCACCCCCCCGGACCTCCGGACCCCTCTTTAAAAAAACGCACCGTTCCGGTAACCCTTCTTGTGCGGGACCTGTTTCCCCCCCCCCTTCCACCTTTTGTGAGGTCCCCATGGTTTTCTCCTTCAACAATTACCGCTGTTTTGTGGCTGAATTGACGGATTTAAAGTTTTGAACCACTTTTGTCAATTCCCCATTCTTTTTGACGCATCCTCTGCTGGATACCCTTGGCTTTGCTTTCTCAACCCCAAAATCGCCACTGAAGGAGTAGGTCGGCCTGTCAATCAGGCTCTGACACCAAGAAAACCCCCCCCCCCCAGTTCTCCCCCCCTTCTTGTTCTCCTTCCATTTTTGCGCAAAATCCAAATATTCGGCAGTCTCCTTCCTTTCTTTTGACCTTACTGATAACTTCTGGCCACGTCGTCTTTCTGTGTCCCCCTTTCAGTGGTACGATGGGCGTATTCTTCTGGATAACCGACGCATTTTGAACGTGATTTCTCCCTTCCCTGCACAAGACTCTCTGGGCGCACTGTCTTCTTTTTGCTTTCGTCCCGTTCGCTTTTCTCTGCGTCGGCATACAACGTCTTTGAAAACACCCAGGTATCTTCGGGCCTTTGCAAAGGCAGACTCCCACTACTCCTCCTTTTCTGACGCCGCCCCTCCTCCCCTTCCCGCTTAACTTCCCCAAACGCGCGGGGAAGTGTTTCTCATGCTCGGTATTACAAGAACGCGCGCCTGAGGACTTCCTCTATACATCTTCCTTTCGTCTCTTTCCCGTATTCAAGACACCCCCCCGAATGATGGTTCGTATCGATTGTCCTGTCTAAGGGAAGTTAGTGTTCTTTCCCCCCCATTTCCAAACTAAAGTATTCTATTGCGGCCCAAACTTCTCCAAAAGTCCTTTCTCGATTTTTACCATCAAAATCACACGGATTGGCCAGAAATTCTCCCCTCGCCTTTGCTCTCAGTCTTTAAACTCGAAAAATCTCCTCATTTCTGCAATTTCCTTGAAACCTAAAGAGTACAACTTCCCCCTTTATCGAGAGCTCTTCTCTTTCGATTTCATCAATGGAATCCCTTTGGCTTATTTCCCCCTCAGCCCTCTTTTCAGCCCCCTGCTTCCCCGACGTACGAACTTTTAAGTGGTTTCTTTTCGGCTAGGGTGTTTGCCGGCCTCTCGACGTCTCCATCTCTTGTGTACCTCCCTCATTCCTTTCCCATCTACTACAATGTCTAAGCAACAGGTCCTGCGATTTTCTCTTTTTTCTGCGCCCTTCGACCTTTTCTCGGCCTCCCCCTAATTTCGGGGAGTCTTTTCAAAAACAGGGCAGCCTCCCAAGTCACTATCTCCACCGATCCCTCTTTTTTTTTTGCTGCTGGGATTGGGTTGCCCTCTCTCTTCGCTCATTACAGTAAACCCCTTAATAAACGCAGACAAGGATAAAATTCCCCCCTTTTCACTGAATATCTCCATTACCATTTTTTGTGGTTTTTGACGCTGTGTTCTCTTTCCTCCCAAGCATTTGGTGGGTTTTTGTGAGCGACGGGAAAGACGCCAAGAGAGGTTCACGGGCTTTTTTTAGCGCCTAGATGCAAGATAGCGGGTCCCGGTCGAGAGTATTTCTCGGCAAGCGCCGCTTTTCGTTTCTCCGGGCCCACTGTTCTTGGGTCTGCTGGGGAGGCCGTCGGTGTCTCTGGGAACAATCGGCGTGGTCGTTTGGCGACATTTTTTTGTCGCTCGCCCACAAAGGCCCCCAGAAACAGAAGCAGCCCTTCCCCCTTCTCCGATGTTCTCCTGTGATTCTAAGTGAAGGGTCGCTTTGCGAATTTTTGCACAGGGAAGACCCACTCTCCTACCGTGCCTCCCACTGCCAATTCCTCGAGGTTCTTTGGGTTTTTGTATTGCGTCTTGTGACCCAGGAGGCTAGAGGCAATGGAGAAAGCCTGAGACACCTCTCTTGTCCTTTATTAGACAGGTTGCCTATAACGCCCCCCCCCCCCGCTGGGGAGGTTTAGGTTAGGGGAGAGAGTTTGCCTTCTTTTCGGGGAGTGGTTATTAACATTGTGCGTTTTGGTTTCTTGGATTGGAAACATCGACGAGGCCCACGTCCTCTTTTTCAATAGGATCTCTTCTCAGCCTTCACCTTTGTTTGGACCATAGGTAACCACCCCAGAAGAAAATGCTCGCTGCCCCGAAATCCCCCTCTTTCCTTGAGCCTTATGGCGCAAGAAACGTGTTCCCATTAAGTTCTCTCCCTTGCGTCGTAGGAGAGTGAACAAGGGAATGAAATCTCCTTTAACCCTCCTCTTTTTCCCTCCATTTCTGCAGTCTAAGAAAGTCCTTTTTGATTGACCTCTCGTTCTAGGGTCCATCTTTTTTTTCGCTGTGAGATGGGCAGAGGATCCTCTATGTTGGAAGTTGAGCTCGCGGCTCAATACTTCCCTCCTTTTCCTTATTCCGTTTTCTCCCGACGTATCGAGAGCCGGCACTATGCCCTTCCTCTCCTTTTTACTCCTTTCTTTGTCTGATCATCGACCCCCGGACCATTGCCACCTGATGGTATCCTGAATTTTCTTTTTCACCCCAAGTTAAAGCTTCTAGGATAGTGTTGTTGCGTATTTTTCCTCTGGGTTTCTCTATGCCTTACCCGTCCCTCCCTCTCCGACCAACATGATTAGTTTAGTTGCTTGATATCTTCAGTTTTCTTATATGTATCCCTCCCCTTCTATCCCTGTTCTTAATCGAGTATTGTGAAACCCTTGCGAGTACACCCCGCTTAGAGACCTAAGCGTTCTTTTCCGTGTCTTTCTTTCTCTTCGGTCATGGCACCCACCCGCCTTTCCCATATTCCTCGGATTGGTGGTCCATTTTAGTAGTATCTTTAACAGTATGTCTTTTATTTTACCGGCAGTGGCAAAGCGAAGCCCCCACCCTTGGGTTTTTTTTTCATTAACTGGGGAAAAGACACCTATGCACTTCTCGTTCTTTCCCCCGTCCGGCCTTTTGTGACCCGCACCCACCAACTGGGACTAAAGTTTAGATAGTACTAGAGCCTGGATCCAACCAGCAGTGCGTATCGTATTTCTGAGTATTTGGACCGTTTGTGTGCCCGGCACTTTTTCCTTTTCGAGCTTCTGAGCCAGCCGACTGCCCAGATCTCTTTCCAAACTGCAGGTTGACTAGAGTTATGAACGGCCCCCCATTGAGTCGTTTCGCGTAACGTAGTGTTTGCTCCCAAGGGCCTTTTGTCTTTTACCCCCGCGCACTTTTTTTTTTTTCATGCCGATTGGAGGGACAGAACTTCAGGTCCGAGCCCTTCCTTTGCGGTCCGTTGGACACGTTTTTCGACGTTCAGCTTGTTTGTGAGGCTTATTGAACCCTCTTTTTCCGGACTTCTTCACTTCGTCGCCCCATTAACCGCGCCCCCAACTGGGATCCCAGCCCGTCGTTTTGAGCGGACCCCCTTTCTTCGGTTTTCCCATCGTCGATGGCGACGGCCTCAGCCTCAGCCACCCCCCTCTGTAGTTTTTCTCCTTAAACGCCTTTCTAGTTTCTTGTCCTCCTGTTGTCTTGTACCAAGGTGCACGCCGACGCGAAGTTGACAACATCTTCAGGGTTTTTATAGCCCTTCTTTTTTCAGTTTTCTATCCCTTCCTTCGTTTCTTGCCTGTTGAGGACTTTGTATAGAACTCGTCCCGCTGCCTCTCGGGGTTTGCGGTTTTCCTTGACACTACCGATGGCATTGTCATTATGGCGCCTCCAACTTTCGGTCTCCTAACCCTCCACCATTGGCATCCCGTTTACCGTCATTGGAAAACGGGAAGGGAGCCTTGGGCCGTTGCGGCCCTTCCGTCCGGTGGGATTTGTCTCCTACCCTGTCCTCTGCTGCGCGAACTTCCGTCCCTTCTGACAAAAGTTTTCCACCTGTTGGCCTCTCCGCCCTTCTAGCTTGTAGGGAAAAGCGCTTTTTTGATGTTGTAAGACACCGCCCGGATTGGTGTACCCGCGTTTTGTTCTTTTACTCAACCATACTATTTCCTTAGGGATCAAGCTGAAGCGATGGGAAAGTAGTAGGTTGGGCGTATTGACGTCCTTTCTTTCCCCTTCCACTCCTGGGAATGTGACTAGAGCCAGTTCTTTTCCCCTCAGAGAGAGCGAAGCGATTTTCTCCCCTTCCCCATCTGCCATCCCTTTCGGTCGATTGGGATAATGCCCTTTTGTGCCGCTTCGTAATGAATCCGCTCAGGAAGAGAAACGAACTCCTCTTATTCTTGGCCACATCTTTTTCTTGAACGGCTCGACACGGTTTTTCCTCGTCGTAACAACTCTTTATTTCTCCGGACTGCCAACTTTCATGTCTTTCCCCTGGGAATACATGGGGTTAGACCTTGTTTTTCAAAGCCCTCTTCGCAATGAATACCCTTCCCGTCGTTTTTCGCAACGCCCTTTTCTCTAATGACCTATAGCTAATCTTCTTAAGTCTTTTTTTTGAGAGTAGTTTTTAGGCTATAGAGGGCGTCCTCTTCCTCCCCCTGCCGGCCAGATCACCCTTTTTTTTGATCATCTTACTCCCGGGCAAATGATCAGTTTTGACTCTGTTGCTTCTGTCAGTCGCCCTTTTCTTTCTCCTCCGGCGTATCTTAATTGCCCTTCCCGTCCCCCCCGAGCACCTTCCCCGACCCTATGCCGGAGCAACCCCCCTCCCTCCGAAGTTTTCGACGCGGATGCCCTGTCCACCGGTTTTGTCTACATCCTGTTCGTCCCTCGCAGTCTCGTCCCTTGTTTCCCCAACCTTAGCCCTTGTGTATCTTTTTTCAACCAGCGATTAATCGTTGGAACCGAAGCGGGCCCCTGTCCGGTGACCCCCTCTTTCTCTTTCAACTCTTGTCCCCTTGCCGATATAGTTCTCCCCTTTAAAATGCGAACTCCCCTCCCCCCCCTCCGGTTTACAAGGTCCTTTTCCTTCGCTCCCCCCTTTCCTTTTCCCCCCCGATTCGAGCGATACCGCCAGGGAGGATGTCCCCTTCCCTTGTTTGGGCCGTCCCGCCCGGTTCTCTACCGTCTTGATGCCGGCTGTTTCCTGGTCCGCTCGTAGAAACGTCTCGCCCAGCAGTACCGTTTGGTTTGAATCCCCCCATCAACGTGCAGATAAGAATCCCTCTCTCGTTTGTTATTTTTCCCTTTCTTTTAAATCCTCGGCGCGTTCCCCCGGTACTTCCCCCCCCCTTCGTCTTTGGAGTAATAACGTCCCACCCTCTTGAAATAAGCCTCTTGTCTCCCTACCTTCTACAGAGAATCGCCTTTCCGTTTTTCACTTGGTCCCCCCCCCCTTTTCTTTGGCGATCAAACGTCCACTTCTCTTTTCTGTTGCGGAGGACCTTTTGTTTCTTTTTTTTGTTAGCTAGACCTTAGGTATCTTGCCCCGTATCAATTTCTCCTTCCTACTAACCTTCGATTCTCTGTTCAAGGAGTTTCTTCTTGAAGATAAACGCACGGGAAATATTGGAATCCGCCCCCCTTTTTCCGAAACAGTCACTAAGTTTTCCCTCAGCCGTCTTCTCTTATCTTTCCCGTCCGTTGACCCTTTACTTCAGCAATGGCTCCTGCGGGCCCGAGGAGCGTCGATGTTTCCCCATGATGCCCCTCAGAATATTGACTGAAACCCTTTTCTCCATAATTCTGCCACTGCATCAGGTTAGTCCACTCCTTTTTGTCCCAAAATAGATCTCGCGCCGGTTAAAAGCTCTCCTTGACGTAAGCCCTTTCCTTCTTATGCGACGCTTTTCTCGCGTCACTCCCCAACCCTCCTGTTTCCGAAAGTTATCCTTTTCCCTTTCGCTTTTACGTTTTACGATTTTACATGAGTGAGTTTGCTTTCCCCCTTGCCAAATAATCGTTCTATGGCGATTCCGTGCATTCGACTCTTGCCTATTCCAAACACCGGGTCGCATCTTTTTCAAAGCGACTATCTCCTCTAGCCTGTGTCCTTTCTTCTTCCATTTTGATGCGACCTCCCATTGATGGTGTCCCCTCCTTTTAGATCTTTCCATCCAAACTTCATTGTGACTGTCACCGGTGTTTCTCTCGAAGAAACTCCAGTCGAAGGAAGTCCTTCTTTTCTGATTTGAGAGTTGCCTTCGACCGTGAATTTCTCTCTGACCCCGTCCTCCATGTGAGCTTCCTCTCAGAACAGTATTGAGACACTTGTCCTCTCCCTCCGAATCGGCAGTTAAGGCAATTTCCCCCTTCCAATTTTCGTCGTTTTTGTTCTCCTTTTCAATTATTTTTATTGCACCCCTTTTGCCTTCTCTTTCTTTTCAAATGAGAGGTATGCCCTCTTCAAAAATGAGTGATTTCCCTGATCAGATCCCCTTCTCGTCATGTCCTTTTCATCTCTCTTTTCTGATTCTTTTTGCTTAGATTAAGAATGGCACCTCCCCCCCTTCCTCTTTGCTACGCCGTTTCCATGGTAAGCCTCTTGCATCTTTTTGTCTTTCAGACTCCTCCTTTTGTGTTCCCCGGCGACGGAGGAAAACTTCCCTGATCAGCGGGGTTTTTTACCATACCCCATGGCGCTGTTTCCTCTTCCATTACTGAACCACGGATCAGGTGTGAGCGAAAGACTTGTCGAGCTACACCCCCCCGAAAATCCACCCCCCCCGCTAAACCTCCTTGAGTTGAGAGCCAGCAAGTGCATTGGTGGCTTCCCAAGTATTTTTACTCTGCTTCAAGCTATAGGCGGATGTACAGGTTCTTTTTGCTTGCTATCCTACCCCACGATTCAGTTCGGACTTATTTTTCGGAATCTCCCTCTTTACCCCCCCTCTGTCAGACTACAACCCCGCCTATGAGTACTGATCCCTTCCCCTTATCGGGATCTCTCCCCCCCTTCCTGTGTTGATGGCTCGACCTTTTCCCGTCCCTTCATCCCTTCCCCCTTATGCCTGTTACTTCGCGGCAAGCTGAAACGTGCTGGGGGTATTACCGTGTTTTTTATCTCCTGTTTTGCCACTCGAAAAGGGCGACAGTTTTCCTACCTCGTTTTTTTTCCCAATTCCCCTATTCGGCCCCTTAGCGTTCGTCCCCCCTCGCCCACAGAGGTTAAAGAGGTAACCTCAGAAGAACCCTGACCTCTTCTTCGGTCCCACCTTTGGGAACGTTCGACTATATACAAATCTCATGTTGTGGGCCCGTCTCCCCTGCTAACGTCTTTACCCCGCGTCGTCCCCCCAATTAAACTCGTCACATCTGTCGAAAAAACTCCTCTCCCCGCTGGTTGCTCGGCGATTTTTCGGTCTTCGCCACTCCGCCCTCCCCTGGTCGCCTTCCGCCTCCCCCCTAGAGCTTTCCCCAATGATCCGCCTCCTGATTAACGCATGTTCACCCCTCTTTTTTGCTGCGGCAATTGTCTTTTTCTTATAGCGATGGATCCTCTATCTCCCTCAAACTCCCAACAGACTTTCCAAAGTCCCCTTGGCTCCTGGTCTTTTGTTCGTATACCCAAAGCTAAACAGTGCCGGGAAGTGCCAAATTAAGTTCTTTTTCCCGATTTCCCCCCAGTCTCCCCCCCATAGTTTTTTTTTCAAAAGGAGTGCACAAGCCCTTTCTCCATGAGGTCTCTTTCCCCCGTAAAGAATTTCCATAATTTTTCTATCGACACTTTCTTTTCCCCCTTTCAAGACTCCCTTTGAGATCGGGAGATTAAGTCCCGATGCTGAGGATGGATCCCTCCCCTTTTTGAATCCTGATCTTTCCGACTTCCCCCTGATCTTTTTTTTCGCTCGCTTAGAACTCCCTAAAGATGCAGTGTCCTTTTCCCGCCGAGAGCTCTTCTTCCTCTCTACGAGTCCGAGCACTTCTGAACCCTGCCCCAGAATTTCTCAGCAGAACGGAACGTATGTTGCATCGATAGGCAACGGCGAACAAACCCATGCGTCGACCCAAACTCTTTGCGTGCTCCCCTCCCCTCGCTCTTTTCCAACAGTAGCTGTGACTGCCTTTGTCGAGAACTCGACTTTTCACAATTTCCTCTATGGACCTTCATCCTCCTCTCCCGTCCCCGGCCCATGTATGAACCTCCTCAAACCGGAGCGACCCTCTTCCCGGCTTTATGTCCTCCCGTTCCACCCGGAAGGCTTTCCACTTATCCCTTTTTTTGTTGATTCCTGTTCCGAGTCTCACCCTAGACTTGGGCCACCCCTGCTCCCCGATGACAACAATGCCAACGGTAGTGTCCACCCCTCGGCCTCACTTCGTGATTCGCGTCCAGGTCCCCCTCCCTATTAACACCGTGCCCCAACAACACGACGACTTGCGCACGCCTGTCGTCATCATAAAGTTCCTGTCAAAATTAGTCTTTCCTACCTCCCCCCAGTTCCTCTTTAGGTCCCCTATCCCAACTCCCTCCTCGTTTCACGAAAGTCCCCCATATTTTTTTTGATGATAGGCATCACCTGTGTCGCCCTCTTTTGCCTTTTTTCCCACTAAAACTTCTCTGGCTCCCTTCTTGATGGTATACCAGTGGTTTCTCTCGGCCTGAAGGGGACCCCCCTTCTACCTAGACATTAAAGTTTTTAAGGCCCCTCCAACCCCACACCCCCATGATTCCTACCGTCCCCCAGGATTGGGCCGGAACGTACCTTGTGGCCAGCCCACCGGAAGTTTTTTTTTTTTTTTTATTTCCGCTCCTATCCCCCACGTGGTCCCAAAATAACTTCCCTTTTTCTAGCAAATCGGTGGACCTTCAGCCTTTGTCGGTCTCTCCCGCGCACAATGCCTCATCATGTGTCCAATCTATTCTCTTACATGGCTCACTGGGCTATCGTTTTTTTTTGCGGCACTAAGTTCAACAACCCCTTGATCGACGATAGTCCGCGATTCGTGCAATTTTCTTACCAGGGCTTTTTCTTTTTTTTCCCATGTCCCTTAACTCCTCCTCTCCTTCGTAAGCCTGAAACCCGTTTCGCTCGCTTCCAACGCAGACCATTGCCCCCACGGAAACCCTCTTTGGTCCCTGGTTACCCCCCGCCCCTGCTCTACCTTTGAGGTATCTCCGTTAATTCTACAATCTTCAACCCTGTCGCCGATGGAACTCTTTCCTTCAAGAAACTTCTAGGTTTTTTCCGGCTTTCTTCTCAGTTTTCCCCCCTTTGAGATCAACTCTCCGTGCTCAGGCGTAGGTTCCCCGAGCTTCCCCCCTCATACTTAACATCCCTGATGTTTTATTTTTCTCCCTCCCGCAAGAGGTATTTCCCCCCTTTCTTCATGAAGAGCGCGTTTCTTTGCCTCTGGGCCCCAATCCGGAAAGGATAACTGGCATGAAATCCACAACCTCCTCCGCCCCTCCCTTCCTTTTTTCCTAATTGACTCGACGGCTTTTTTTCTGGGGAAAGAGGCCGATGTTTTTCCTCTATCAGACTTCTTCACACCCCAGAAGCGTCAGCGATTTAGGTTTTTCACTTTAGCCTTCTCGGGAGTCACGGTGCAGGCAGATTTCATTCGCGTTTTTCAATGGTGGACCTAGCACTCAGTTAAGATCTACCCCCCCCAGCCTGACACCCCTTCCGGGATGAATTTTCTATCTCCTGATGATGCGTTTTTCTTTTTCTCGAGATCTTCCGACATCGATTCTGTTTTGATTCCCTTTGCCCCAATTGCGCCGCGCGGAACTAATCCCGCTGCCTTTTCTCCTTTCGAGTTTGCTTTCACACCTGGTTTTTTTTCGCCCCCCTAATGGACTCTTGTTCCCGTTCCCCCCCTACAACCGGAATAACCGCCCTATAAAATTCGAGTCTCCTAATAGCTCTTAAGGCAATTTTTCCCCACCTCTTTCCGTTTTTTCGAGTTTGGATGAGATTGTTGACCCGTCGCCTTTGCCTTCTTTTTCGCTCTTTCTTCCCGCACTGATTTCTGGCTCCTGGCGGTGATTCCTTGGAGTTTTCCTGGGAACGGTTTTCCTGTGGCGTGTTTTGTGGTCAGAATTGGCGGGTGTGTTGCCTTGAGTCATCCTGCAAAATTCATCTATTGTAGGGCGGGAATGAATCCTTAATGAATAAGCACGAACACTAGAAATCCTTCCAGGCCCTTTTTGCTCGACATAGCAGCTTTCGGTTTAGGAGGGTTGTTATGAGAGAGTATCCCTTTGGGCTTCCACGGGGCTCGACTCCGGACCTGGATTTGCTAATAGGTGTGGCTCTTACATTGATTGCGTTGATTTCTTCCTTCTCTAGTGGTGGGTGACAGTTGAACCTGATTTTTTTCCCCTGAACTGATTCCGCATTTTATTAACTACAGCCAGGCGAGTGCTCTTCCTCACAATCGTCTGGAGCTGAAAGGCTCGTTCGCTGTGTTGATGTGAAACAAATTTTTTTTGTGTCCTAGCTTCTTTTCATCCTATTTAAAGGACCTCTCCAAAAGACATCCTAACCGATTGGCACCAACCAATCCTTTCTTGGATATCCTTATAGTGAGGCTTCTCCCTTCCCCCATTAACCGCTTCCTCGAACCAGGCCTTTCCTACCCCCCCTAGACCCTCCTACGTCTGACTCTTTTTCTCTCTCTGTTGAAGTCTTTCCGCGGCGGATGATCCTGCCTTCCTTTGACGAATTCTGAGTTCCTTTTCCGTCTTGACGAGAGCGGCTGTCCTTCATGAGACTCTTCCCCCCCCTTCTGGGTTTGTCGCCGTCCTTCTGCTCCCCTTTTTGTGCTGTGTCGTCAATCTGCGTTTTCCCCTACCTTTTCTCTGAGCGTTCGGTTGATCTTCTTTGTAGAGGATCCCCTCCACGTATCCCCTCCCCTAGATGACTTTTTTCCGGACACGCAATGATCTGTCCGTAGTCTTAGAGTATAGGAGGTCGAGGAGGAGGAAACTTTCAAATTCCGTCGACTCGTGTTTTCTGACCGAATTCGGACGAAGGTTTTGAGGGAAGCCGTAGAGAAGTTCCTGTTGGGTTAAAAAGTTTTCCACCACACCCCCTTTTCCCATTCAGATTTTTTTTTTGTCTAGATATGTTGCTTAAAGAATATGGAGGTAGTCTTGAACCATTTTTCGGCGTCGCTTTTTCCTTCGTAATTTAGGGTACCAGGCCGACCCCCTCACGGCCACGCAAAAAATAATGTGGTATTGTTTAAGGCCCCACCGCCAGTTCCCGACCCTTTACTTTCGTTACGTCTCACGTTTCTAAGTCTCAGAAAAATTTTTCCCCCAAAGGAGAACTTTCTGCCCTCCCTTTCGCCTGTATGTTATCGGCCTCTACCCATAAAGGTTATGATTATCGGTGATAAAGGCCCCTGTGACCTTCCAAAAGAGATCCTGAAAGGCGCGGGAAGGGGAAAAACAGAAACCCTTTTCTTGGCAGCCAAGAAGGGGTAGTTGCGTACGGCTCTTCCAATAAAATTTATTGGTACTGAACATCTGAATATTAACGACCTTTGTTATGTCCCCCCCATCTTCACACACAAAAAGACTTTGGGCTTATCAGGTCAGAACGCACTAGCGTCCCTCGATTTTACAACACGAGGAACCAATGTGGGTGTTTTCTTGTACGGTTGGGTAGACACTGTAAGCCCCCCGCTAAATTCTACTTATTATTGACTTCTCCTAAGAACTATTGGATTCGAACTTTCTGACCCTTCTCTTCCCTCCCCGCGATGGGCCTCCCTAGGGATTCGGCCCCCTTCCTCTTGGATTGTCTTTTCACCATGGCCCTGTACTCTTGATTCCACTTCAGAAAAACCCCCCAGCTTGGTATTGTCGTTCCAGGTCCCCCCCCCCAGTTGGTATCGTTTCCCCCCTTAATCCCCCTTTCTATTAGAACTTGGAAAACTGATTTTCTGGTAGTTCCTTCCCCCGGTACCGCCACCCTTTTTCCCTGAAGGGCGGTTTCCCCCCTCGGCTAGAAATTGCCGGAGTCCCGTTGTGTTTTTGCCCTGTAGAGGCCCGCGCTTTCCTCACGCTTTCATTTTTTTTGCTGGTGGACCCTACGCAGACAATTTTCCCCCCGAGCTTCGGTAATTGGCTCCCTCCCGTTGAACCCCCTCAACCTTCCTTAAGTCAGAACGTTGAATTGAGCACCTTCCCCCTTCTTTCCCCCCGTTCTTTTTTCGGTGTGTCCCCCGCGGTCAACTGCTTGGCGTGGTTCATTCTGAATTCCTTCAATCTTTTTGATCCCCCCCTCTTCGATCTCCCCTCGGACACTCCCGCTACGGTTTTAAGGGACTTTTTCGGGGCAGCCGTTTCTTGCGCCTTGACCTCTTTTTTTCACGTTCCTTGCACCCACATCGAGGTACTTTGCTAAAGCTGAGCTAAGTGATGGTTCTTCCTGATAGTAGGTTAACTCATTTCCTATTTAGTAAGGCTTCCGCGCCCTTGCCGTTCCCCTTTTTCCTCCATCATCTCTAGAGGAGATTTGTAGAAAACCTTTTTTTCTCCTTTCGATGTCAATTCGAACGCTCGAACATCCCGCCTTTTTTTTTTCATTAATCCTCCAGAATCTCCGTCCCTCTTTCGGTACCCATAAGATTCTTTCGCCTGGGACCTTTCTGATTAACTTCACTCCTTTCCAGGAACCCTTCTTCCATTACCCTTCTGTATGGCCCCCTCGTTCCTAATAGGGGTTGATTTTTTTGCCAAAGCTGATACGATTTCCCTGTAATACCGCTCCATCCCCCTTTCTCCGCGTTTTTTCCCTTTTCTTTGTGGGAGCATTCCTCTTCGAACACACGTCCCCGTTCTTTTTGAGCGAGCCGAGTTTTACGATCTTCCGCCCACTTTGACCTTATCGACTAGAGATTCTGTTTTTGAGAAAAATCCGTTTCAGCAGATCGAA
>Ga0179593_1485196_pt1 | contig 16440 bp, 27 predicted proteins | sample CZODoug2_1_08_16_FD_185931 | JGI IMG/M metagenome (GOLD analysis project Ga0179593, IMG submission 185931) | Vadose zone soil fungal communities from Angelo Coast Range Reserve, California, USA - CZODoug2_1_08_16fungal (PacBio error correction) | ecosystem: Environmental > Terrestrial > Soil >... | reverse complement strand
TCAGCACTCCTTGGGTCTTTTCTTATGTGATAACTCCACCCTAACGCGGGGGTGGCGATTTTTCTCTTCCCCCGTCTGCCCAACCCAACGCTCTTCGGGAGCCCCTTCCCCTTCCCGACCGGAGCCTAGTGGAACCCAGTGTGTTTTTCCCCGATTTTTTTCATAACCACAAAATCCCCATTAGTTGCCAGTTCTTTTGGCCTACGACCCTTTTTCCCGTTTTTAAGCCGCTTTCGTTTCCATGATATGGTTCAATTTTTTTTCTCCCCTTTTCATAAGTATCTTGATTTACTTCCGCAACCTACCAAATTAGAGTGTAAGATTTCCCCCCCGAAGCATTGGTGTGATATTTTGTCTTTTGGTCGTCAATCTCTTTCTCACTCTCCCCGTAAACCAAACAGTTTCATTTTTTTTTCCCACGGGGTCAGTGCGGAGCTCGATTACAAAAAGCCCCCTTTTTTTAGTCATCTTGCAATGACTCTCCCTTTCCTTTCCAACCTACTTGAGGTGGGACTCGCCTCACTTCAAAAACTTTTTCCCCCCCCGGGCACATACGCATCAAGGTTCTCTTACCTCTTCACCTTCATCGGATAGTTCTACAACTTTCATACGCTTCAGCTCTCGGTTTCACATGTGGCACCCCCCCCCTTCCCCTGTAGTTTCGGTCTGCTCCAGCTGATCAATCAGAATACCAGACTGCTGTTCTCCCGTGGTTCTTCGACAATTCCCTCGACTATTCTTAATGGCTTCAGTTGATACCCCATCCCTTGTGATTTCTTTTACCTCCAACAAAGTGGATTAAACCGGAATTTCCTACGTCCCTTAAGGCTTGCCGAAACCCTTCACCTTGGTACTTTTCCCCACCCCCCAAGAGGACTCTCTAAGGTGGATTGAATCAGGTGCCGAGTATACAATCACCCCCGGCCCCCCCTTCAACAACTCTTCCTCCAACAAACGTATGCGCTATGTGGATTATCAGGAGTCCCCTCTCCCTCCCCTTTTTCACTTCCTTTTTTCTCACAAGGGTGTCCCCAAGTAGATTTGGCCTCCCTCCGGACACCCTTCCTTTCTCAACCATATTTTTTTTCGTACGCTGACTCCTTCCACTCTTGGTCCTCCTCTTTTGACAATATGTTGTGGCGAAGCCTCGCGATAGGGCATGCCTGACCTCATTGCTGTCTTTAACCCTTAAGATGGAATTCTTTTCTTCTTCCTCTTAATTTATCCGTCCTTACTCAGCAGCCCCCAGGTGATCACCTTCACCTTCCCGTTCCCGACGCAGGATTTCTTGTCCCCTTTTCCAATTTTCCTGTTTCTCACGGAGCGATCTTTGAATTTCTCCCATTGTCCGACCACCTTCCTAACCCCCTCTTTCTGATGCCAAGCGCAGGATCGATACGCCTCTCCTCCCCCTTAAGTTTTCTGTTTTTTGAGAATATTCGCCCTTCGGTCCCTCTAAGAAAGCTTGGACATTAGGGTGTTCTCTTTATTTCCTCCCCCATGACCAAGCAGTGTGATCCTTTACTGTGGTTCCCTTCCGCAAGACGAACAAACGAATGCTTCCCCGCCTTTTCCAACCTCCCCTTCAAGTCAGAAACTTACCCAATCTCTTTGGGTTTTTTTTTTTCACCTTGTCCGGAAGACTTGAGTTCCCCAGTTTTTTTTTTTCGTCGGACCACTTATTTGTTTTGGTTTCCCCCTTCTGTCCTGGCCGAACAGTTCCGGGACTTTTTTTTCTCCAGTTCCAACCCCTAAAGGAGAAGCGCCATCCTCTCGTGAAACCCTTTTTTAGCTCTTCCTGCCTCCACCATTAAAACTTCCCCCCCGTTGTGGGATTATCGCTATCTCCATCTGAACCTTCCCCTTACCCCCCGAAATAGTCTTTTTTTTTTTGGGAACAGGGGGAACGCTGTTAGTCCCTTTTTACTCCCTTTCTTTTTGAGGAGCACTTTCCCTCCAGTTCTCCCTTCTGTGCGCGTACCCTTTCCTTTAGGGGAGATTTCTCCTTTTTTTTCCTCCCTACTTTTTAGTTGTGTTACCTTCCCTCCCTTTCTCCCAATGACGCATCTATCTATTTTACCATAAGTTTTTTGTTTCGCGAGATGCGTCCTTTATCTCTTTTTGTAATCCAACGTCGTCCCTTTAGGTTACTCTTTCCCCGTTGCCAGGTCCTGTCCCATTAACCAGTTAAGCTCCCTCATTTCCTCAATACGGCTTCCCTTTGCTACTACAATACCCCGTTTTCCCAAATACCCCAAACTACCATCTTTTGGTTTCCTTTTTCTTGTTAAGAATTCGGAAAAGCCCTCTGCTAATCCCCAACCGACTTCTTGGTGGATCGGTCCCCTATCGACCTTACGAGATTCTTCTTTGGCTGCTCTTGGTGGCGTGTATCTTCCCTTTTCCCAGAACCCAAGGTCGCGACTAGATTTTCTTCCCCTTTCGCCAGCAACCCCCCCATCCTTGACGTCACGAAAAAAAAGACTTAGAATTCTGTCTGACACTGGACCCTCGCCCCCTCAAACTTCGCGATATGTTTTAACGTTTCTCTTTTGTATTTCTTCCTGTTCGCGTTCCTTGTCTACTTGGAGACAGGATTTTTACGTTAGCCCCCCCCCCCTTTCCGCCACCCCCTGGATTTTCTTTTTGTATGCTCAAGCCCCCCGAAGAACGTGGCTTACGGGACCCAATGTTTAACTCTCTTTACATAAAAGCTCCTCGAGTTGAGTGATCAGAGGCTACTTGCATCAAGGAACATTTACTCCCCTTTTTTAGTTTTTGTAGGCCCTCCTCCACTCCACTTCCTAGATTACTCGCGAACAGTCACCCTCCTTTCTCCCTTCTAATACATGGCTCTTCTCTCCTTTTACTGCATTTGGCCCCCAAGGTCTTCCCCTGTTCTGACGGCCTTATTTTCCTCTTCCCCCGGTCGAAAGGAAGAAGGGTACGATCCTGTTTCAATTGTCCGCCAACGACACCATTCTGCCCTTTTCTTTCCCCATTGTTCTCTTTCTCTAGTTGGGGCATCGAGCGAACGTCTGCGACAAACTTTTCTACATGACACAGTGAAAGTTCATTTTTTTTGTGCGGCTCCTTACATCGATACTTGGTACCCGGTTTGGCCCCCAAGGAGCCTCCTCTTCTTCCACCCTGTTGAATCACCAGACCAGCCCCTTTTTTTTTTCCTCGGGTCTACACCTTCCCCGTAGATTCCTCGGCCTGATTACCCATCCCCCCCTGCCCACTTCATGTTTTCTTTACATCCACGGGGGAAGTTTTGTGGTAAGACCCGTTTTCCTTTTTCCTCTCACCTGGCTTCCTGAACACTTTTTTTATGGAACTAACGTGTTTGGTTATTCACTTTCTCTCATTGAAATCTAAACGGACTCGACGCATTGAGAGATATACAAGGCAACCCGCCCGTTGATTCTTTTTCTTTCTTTCCTCGGCGTGAAGACTCAACCGGACGTGGATTTTTTCCTTTTCAGGGGAGGTGAAAAAACATCTGTTATCATGCTCCCCCCCTTTGAGTGACTATCCTATAAGATCCCTTGAAGCCCTGTCCCTACTGCCGCTTACCTTCTTTCCCGGGGAAGATTCAGAGTATCTACCCCCCCTCACCTTTCTTTCCCCGCTTTCTTGTAGCGAAGTCGTTGCTTTGATGCATCCCCTTTTTCATTTGTTCTCCTCCCGTGTCACGCACTTGTTTACCCCTTGCCTTGTTACTGCTTGAGGTCACCTTTGTAAGTCCCCCAAAAGCCCCACCCAGCCCCCCCCCACTTGAGCATTTTCACTCTTTACCTCTCAATTTGTCTGGGTTCTTGTGTTTTCCCCCCCCCGGAGCTACGCGACCCCTTACACGCGGAGCCCTTGTCTTCCCTCCCTTATGCTTCTCTCGTTTCCCTGACAACATTCCTACCTTTCTCCCTAGGTCTTTTTTCTTCCACCAAGTGCTCAATTTTTTTTCTCTCTTCCGGGACGGACGTTCGGCCATCACAAAATACGAGGACCTCTTCGTGCCTCCTGGTTACCATAGTTTAAACCCCTCGTTTATTTTTTTATTATCCACCCGCCCACACCGTTCTTACTCTCCTTCCTTCTCCAGTGTTGGTGCCTGAGTTTTATATTCAACGAATCCCCTTTCCTTTTTCGTTCTTTCGTGTATACCTAAACAATAAAGCGGGCTTTTGCCTTTTCTATCTTCCTCCTGGTAAACGAGGTTTTACTTTCTGAGACCCTGCCTGGGCATTCTCTCGTGAGTGAGTTCTTTTGATTTGTAACATCCCCTCCCCCCTCGTTCTCTTTCTTTGCCTTTTTCCTGCCGAACATTAGCTCCTCTCTTATTTCTTCGTCACCATTCTTTCCTGCTTGGTTCCTTTTTTTTTTCTCGTAGTCTCCGTCTATTGAGTATCCCCTAAAAGACCCCGTGCTGGAGACTTTGTAATCGTGGAATGAGCAGTTTTTTATCTTTTTTTTTCTGTTTCGTACTCTCCCTCCGCTCAGTCAAAACGGAATGGGGGACCCCCTTTCAGTGAGGAACTCCCATTAGAGTCTTCCACAACGCAAAATTTTTTCTTCTATGATGCCACTAACCTTTCGCTAATCAGCCCCCCTACCCTCTTTCTTTTCATCGCATCGCTTACAATCTTCCCCTACATACGAATTCAATTTTCGATCGTTTCCTCCATAGCTTAGTAAATAAGCACTTCATTCAAACGTTTGGTACTCCTTCAGCGATCGGGTTTCAAGATCCCCCCCCTCCCTTCCCCCGACAAGTTCCTGTTGAGGCTCTCACCCGTCTTCTTCCCCCCTATTACGATGCGTTATCACCGTGGTTTCCCATCTTCGCAATCTCATTTCCGGCCCCCCCCTTTTGATCAACTCCCCTCCTTCGTGTATACTCCAAAAAAGTAAAATTCAATTACCTTTCCCTTGGTAACACTGCCCCTTGCTACCCCCCCTCCATACTTCACGGTACCGTCCATTTCCCAATCGGAATCTTGTTTGGAATTGGTCTGCTCCTGGCTGGTCAGGATTCCCTTTCCCCGGCTTTCTGCTCCCCTTCCTCACAAGTTCTTGGACTCATTTACGGATTGACATCATCTTTGCTTTGGGCGCAATTTGTTTCCAAAGTATCGATTGTTCCCGTTTCTCCCCCAAACTTTCACGGACGTCTTCAACGATCTTTTTCTTATGCTGCTTTCTTACGATTGGTTCGCCATTTCAACCTTTTTTTCCTACTCATCTCCCCCCTCGCTAATGGGAAAGCCTTTTTGTCCCCCCCCCCCGGTTTTCTCTTGGAGGGCATTGTCCCCCTATCTGCCTTCTGAAGTCGATTTAAAGCAGCGGACACGGTTGCTTTATTTCCACATCAGTTCCGGATCTCGTGAAGTTAGGGGAAGCCTTTTTCCCATGATTACATTGAGACCCCCGTCTAATACCGTAGGACTTTTATTTTCTCCAGTATTAACCCCCTTTCGCTTGATGCCTGAAGGCTCGTCATGCTCTCCCAATAGACTTGCCTCTTCTTTTTTCAAACTCTCCCTTTCTGGACTTCATCAAGCGTTTCCCTTCTTGGTCTTATTCCACCAGTTTGTTACTGCACTTCTTTTTAGAAATACTGTCTTTATGAACCCCTTGGACGAATCTTACCTCAATCCCCAATGAACAATCCCCTTAGTCTTAATTTCTCGGGTTTCTCCCCGGTCCCCTTTCTCCAGACCGAGCTTCCCCGGCTGTTTTTTCTTTTTCCCACTTCTTGGGTTGAGTCTTGTCGGCCAAAGCGAGTAAGGCGGCCTTTTTTTCTTTACGATACTTCCAAACACTCCCCCCATGAGCTCGCCAGATCTCGTTCAAAATCTATCTTTCTTTAAACCCCAAACTTCACCTATGGTTTTTCTACGCTGGCTTTTCCATTCCCCTCTGGCTCCCGAACACCCTCCAAAAACTCCGTAGTATTTTTTTTCTATGGACAACGGGTGCACTTTTCCATCTTTCTTTTTTTTTTTGCCTTAAAGGGCGACACCTGGCCGTCCCTTTTCATTTATGGACCGTGTTTTTCTCTTTTTGACTCTAAACGGCCTTTTTATTTTCAACATCCCTAGCATGGCCCCCCCGCCCTTCTCTCCTCTAGTTTACCTTTTGGTGGTCTGTTTTTTCGAGTATTTAACCCCGGAGTCCCTTAGGTTAGAGTCAAACTCTGAGTACCCTCCCTTTCTTACCTACCCTTTTCCAAACCCTTTCTTCCCCGCAGTGTCGCCCTTTAGTCCTTCTCTTCCCTACTGCTTTGACATGCTCCCAAAGTGCCCCGGTTTTCAGAACCCCCCCCCCCCCTTTGTGGTTTAAGCGGGCTGTTCTCCTCTTCTCCAGACCGCCTCAACACCCTACTTTGTTTTTTTCTGACTTTCCAATCTCCCCTTTTTCCCTTTTTTTCTTGATTGGCGCCTTGGTTCCTTGTTTTTAGGAAAGAAAACCCGTTCGGACAATAGATGTCGTCCCCCTCAGCCCTCAACACACCCCCCCCCCCCCTCAGGCCTACGGAAAACCCCCAGCCGGTTTCTTTCGAACTGTTACCGGACCCCTTGATTTACAGTTGTCGTTAATTGCTTTAATTAGTGAGATTCTTGTGAATTATTGGTCTACCCTGTTTATCCCGTTAGCCCCCCAGTCACGTATGAGTAAATGCTTTCTTTGTATGCTCCCCCCCCCCCACCACGACGCCACTTGGTTCTTACGGCCGAGTGCTAATATTTCTTCCTATGAACCTCTTCCTTCTCTTTTCTTACTCTTTCTCTAGCCGGGACGCTCTCTTGCACTCCAGCGACCCAAGTTTTCACGACCACATCCCATTCCCCTCTTTTCTTTTTTAATTTAGAGACCTGGACATGTTACCCCCCCGTCTCCCCCCGGGATCTCCGTCATCAATTTGGACTTTTTCTAAAATGTGTATTTTCCTGTTTCTGGAGTCCTCCTCTTCGACCACCTCCTATGCGATCTTTTACAATTGGTTTCCCGCCCCCCCCCCGCCACAGCTTCGTACCTCTTAGGTTACAACTATTGTCATGTTCCTCCCCCCCATTTTCCTCTGATCGCACTTTTCGACCTTCCGTCCCCCCCCCCCCCTTTCTTAAATTATTTGTTCTGAGCGAGTCAACCCTACCTTTCCTTGACACCATGTTTTCTCACCCAATGGAGGCCCCACCGTCACTCTGTCTGACTCCAACTCTACCCCTCTCCAGTTTTTTTTTTTTTTTTTTTTTTTTTTTTTTTTTTTTTTTTTTTTTTTCTTTTTTTTTTTTTTTTTTTTTTTTTTTTTTTTTTTTTTTTTTTTTTTTTTTCTTTTTTTTTTTTTTTTTTTTTTTTTTTTTTTTTTTTTTTTTTTTTTTTTTTTTTTTTTTTTTTTTTTTTTTTTTTTTTTTTTTTTTTTTTTTTTTTTAGCCTATTCGCCTTCAGGAATGTATTTCTCCTCCGGTCCCTCTCAATCAATTCCGCCCCCGAGCCTCTGTTGCCCATTACCTGTTCCCAGGTGAAGTTGCTTCCTCACTTTTCCATTACGGCCTTGACGGCCTCTTTTGGAGTTTCCGGCGCTGTGTGACGTGAAATTCTCCTGCCATCCGCCTGCATATTATGGGCCCATGTCTCATCTACCACTTTTGCCTTTTCTCCTCGTCGGTATTTATCCTCGGCTCTCAGCTCACTCCAAGTCTGATGTGGAGAGTTGCTCTTAACCTCTCTCCGCTTCCTCAGTGAGAGACGATCCCTCCTTGACGTCCCCTCTTTTTCTCTCCTTGAACCCTTTATGGGCCGTTTCGTCTTTTTTACTTAGTAATCCCCCTCTCTTCGTTCAGTGTATCTATTTGATGTGGAACTACCCGGTTTCATTTGTAATAAGCGTCGGATGTGTTCCCAGCCCTTCCTTGCACCACTGCCGTGTGTTGACTGCTTTATGTAATTCCTCAACACCAACATATGAAAAGCAACACACCTCTCTTGTAAAGTATTCCCTCTCCAAATTGTTTGGTGCGGGGATTAAATCCATCTCCTGCTCGAGAACCGTAAAAACGCTAAGCCCTAACTCCCTTCATAGATGAATAGATTTTTTCTTTTTCAAGTCCCCAATAATTTTCTCCCTAAGGGTGATTGTTTCTTTCCAACTCAGGAAACACCAGCACTTGGAGTCGCGTGGCTTTCCGCAGTTATCCCCATTCCCACAATACTATTTTTTATCTCCTGTTGCATAGGTTATCTGAATCGCCCCCCCCCAATCTCACCACCTTATTTTTTGTCACTACCTCAGAAACTTAAGTTGCGTTCCTAGATCTCGTTTCCTCCCCCCTCTTTGTTGTTTTGTCTCTAGCTGCCAACGCCTCCCTTAATTTTTGATTCCTTCTTTATGTCTATACCACCCATAAGTGATGGTTTTTCCTATTCACTATGACCCCTTACGTTCCTTCTTTTGAAGGACGTACCCGTCTGGCTTTCCTTGTTCTAAGAACTCGGTCCTCCCGGCCTCCCGTGGGCAACAACATGTTGTTTCCCATATTGCTGTCCTCCCCCCCCCCCTTTTAGACAAGTTTATTTCCATCTTTCCCCCTGCCGAACTTTTCTTTTTTCCTATTTATTTCTGGAAAATTATTTCTCTCTTTGTCTTTCGCGTTAGTTCTATAGTTCCTCGCCCCACAAACTTTTAATGAGGGGAAGAGGAACCAGCGCATTTTTTTGGTTCTCTTTTTTTTTTATTGTTTTCTTCCCCCCTCTTCTCAGCTCTCACCCAGCAGTTTCCAACGTTATTTCGTGTCACCCACCCCCTTCGCTTCGCTTCAACATACCCCAGTGGTATCATCAAATTTCCAACGAGACTTCGTTCCAACGAACGAACCGAACCTTTAGTTTCTCTTCACTCCGGCCCCTTCTCCCCCCCCAAATACGCTGCCTTGTCTCAGTCCCGGCTTTTTCCCACATCTTAGCTCAATACTGCTCTGGCCTACATCAGGCAGCGAGCGACCCTTTTCTACAAGATCCCGTCCGGACCCAACTAACAAGCCGGTTATGTCGGCGAGAACTCTTAATCCTCCCAGCTCGTTACACCTGTTCCATAGTTAGTTTCCCCCTTTTGCCGTGTAATGGACTGCCCTTTGCTTCCCAAACCATAAGGATGTTCTTCCCAATCCCTTTCTTCAAGTAGGACCTCTTAAAAGGTTCCCCACATTGCGAACAAAAACTAATCACGTGGGAGTTAAAAGTGCAAACCTCTTCTTTCATTTAAGGAATTTTCTTTCATCTTTGTTTGCAGGTGGGATAACGGCCTTCCTCTCAGTGACACAAACAGTTCTACTTGGAGGAAATCGTTCCTTTTTCTGGATTCAATTTTTCTACTTTTTTTTTCTACTACTTTTTTCTCACCCTTTTAAAGCTAATTGTGCCGCTGCCCTCAATAACTTTCGGGAAGGGAGGATTTTTTAGTGAACTTTATAGATCCCAAACCTTGGTTCGCCTTCTCACGATTTCTCAGCCCGCGCGATTGGCAGAATGACTGGTAGTTGTGGGTCTCCCACTTGTCAAACGGACCTATTCTCCTACTTCATGCGGGATCAGACTTCCCGCACCTCACAGTTGAGATAGTTTTCCTTGCCCCTTTTCCCCCTCCGATCATCTGCCAGATTGCAGAAGTTTAAAAACTCTTATCGAACTTATCCCATTACTGAAGTTGTCTTTGCTCCTTTCCGCCCTTAATAACCTTTTTCTTTTAGCCACGGTGAGAATAACGAGATAATCGACTTGACTATAGTCTTTCTCTAACCCTAAATTAAACTAGTGCTTTAATCCCTTTGGAACTTATCTTTCCCCCCCCCCCCATCCAGCCCGTTTGGCGCCCTAATGTGGGGCTAACGGCAATTCTAACCAGATTTGACCCCCCTAATTCTGCGTTTCTTCCCCCAAATCCATCCCAAAGCCTCCCTTAAACAAGACCCGTTGCGCGAGTTTAAAACGTACCTCAACTCTTTTTTCTTCCATTTTTCTTCTTTTCTCCCACTTCTTTGGTTTGCTTCTTCTTTGAGGGCAGGGAACCTCTCTCGGCTTGACCCTGGTTTCTTTTCCCCTTTTTCGCCCCAACGAAAAAATGCTCAGATTTCCCTCTACGTTTTTTCCCCTTCCTTTCAGGCCCCCCATTCACTTCTGTTGTCTTCTCTTTCTTTCTACGATTCTGTCCCCTCCGTCCCCCAACTGACTCTATTGTTCGGGCAACGGGGCCTTTTTGGCGTAGCAAAGTCTCTTAGTGAGTTCTCCCTTCGTACTTTGCTTTTTTCTTGCGGCCTTTGGTATGGACAGTCCCCTTGTTCAGCACTCCTTTTTTTCCTCTAATACGATTTTTTTCTCCATCCCTCGATTCAATTATAGTTTCAACCCTCTTCCGTTGGTTTGAGGATGGCGTCATTTTGTAAGGACTTGGGCTTCTCCCACGGTCTTTAGGCTCCACTCGGTTATTCTTAAGGTCCTTGTCCATAATTGACAAAGTTACTTCCTCAGTGTTTCTCATTATCTCACTACTTCTGAACCGCCCAAGTGCCCCGTTGTCCCTAACTTACCACAAATAATATAATGTTTCAAGATTTCTTGTCAGATATAGGAAGAAAGTCCCCTGCCCCACCGATTGCTTGTTGTGAGCCGGCACCCTCTCCCCTCTACTTTTTTCCCCTCTTCTCTGTGAGATTACTTTTTCTTTTTTTTAAGTCGTAAAGTGAACCCCCAAGTACGTCCCGAAACTAGATGTTAAGCCCCTAAAGAACGAAACAACCCAACCTTTTTTCCTACGCACAAACAGCCGGGGCCTACCTTTCTGTGGTGACTCCCGAAAGTATCTAGTTTTTTCTTTGTTGCGTAATTACGTGCTCATTCGTGTTCAGTAGGGGAAGGCCTTTAGCCCACGACTCCCCCGAGTCAAACACGGCTTGTATGTGTATTCTTCAATCCCCGCAGGTCCACCTGTTTTCTCAGAGTCTTTCTATCACGATAACCCAACAAGGAATTTCGAGCCCTATTTTCTTTAGCCGGGTAGAATCCCACGCGCGCGGGATTAGAAACGTTGGCGGGAAACAACCAACACCCCAACCACAAACCCCCCCCCCCCCCCCCACCTTTTTTTCCCAATCCCCCCATTCCTCTTTCCGGCGCCAGGAAAATCGTTAGAAACGGCTGCGACTACTGTTCGCGGCGCTCTGGAACTTGCCGTTTCTTTTTTTCAACGGCTGTCCCCGTGCTTCTTTCGTCTTATCCCTTCCTCTTCTCCACAAGTAAGACGGCCTCTCTTCCCCTGTACGCCCCCCCAAGGACACCCCTCCCCTTGATCTTCGCGCGGCTTCGACCCCATTGCGATTGGCGTAACCTCTTTTTTTCCTCTCGAGTCCTCCCTTTAATAGTTGAAGGACGTACTGGAAACGTGCAGGAGCTTCACCCCCTCCTCTTTGGTGCACCTTTGTGTTTCCCCCCATTCAGTAGCAAACGAAGAGTATTGGACTCTTCAACCTTCCTGCCCTTGAAATAAGTTCCCCTCTGTTTGTTGTGTCTTTCTTTCCTTCCAAGGTAGTGATACTCCGACTCATTCAATCCAATTACGAAACTCCCTCCCTCTGTTTGCCCCTTACCCATGCTTCTTTTCTTTTTCAGCCCCTTTTTTTAAGAACCTTCTTTGCATCCTTTTACGCCCGGGCGTTTCTTTTCAGTTTGCAGACCATTCATTTAAGAGGTATATTCTTCTCCCCCGCTTCTTTAACCCCCGTTGACCGCAGCGTCTTCTTTATTTTCTCTCTCGCCTCCCACTAACCGTGTCTGTGGGCCGACGGTAGTCGTGAAAAAGATAGTCCGCGGCCTTACGTGTTTTGACGAACCGGCCGCTCCTTCCTGCCCTCTTTCGACCCTTTCCCCACTTTCCGTTCCCGTTATGTTACGGGGGAATATTTGGACAGAGTGTACCATCAACGTTTATTTTTCTGTTTGTTACCCGTTAGTTTCATCATTGTCTGACTACCCCGTGCCCCTTTTTTTCCCGCAGAGCTTTCTTTTTTTTACGACCGTTTTAACCTGCCTTTGGTGCTTTTCCTGAGATCCTTGGAAGAAACCTCCGCAAACGATACCAATGTGTCACGCTACCTTTCTCCTCCTTTTCTGGTGCTTTCTCCCCTCATATCTGAGATACCCTCAAAATGTTCAAAAGAGCCCTCCTTTAATAAGAAACCACCTTTGCTTTATTGAATGAAAAAAGTCAAAGAATTGGACAATAAGGATTTTTTTTTTTCTGGTCTTCCCCCAAGCCCGCTTGTTTTCCCTTGGCGCCCGGGACCTCCCCCCGCTTTGTCTCACAGTCACCCTACCCCCCCCCCCTTATAGGTTCCCTCTTTGATCTCAGCCCAACACCAGAGCTTAGTGTGATTATTCCCACCCCCCCGACCAAAATTAAGTGGCGTTTCACTCTTTCTTTTCCCTCCCTCCTCCGTTTTTTTTTGTTTTTTCCTCTTAAACCCATCCAGGAAGTGGGAGTGCTTTTGTCAACTCCCACCATAAGCTTGTTTGTTTTTTCTCTGATCCCATTCAGGAAGGTCAATTCCGGTATTTTTTCTGTGAATCGCACGTCGGAACTTCCCTTCCTCCTCTTTGCCCCAACAATGTTTTTTTTTTGCGTTTGCGCCCTATTTGGGTGAAGACCCCCCCTCTAGTAGCAAGTTCTTTGATTTTTTTTTTTTCCTGCTACATTCTCATTCCTTTTTTTCAGGGGATTAAATTATGGCTACGAGTGAGTTCCTTTTTTTCTCTCCGTATATTTCGTTCCTCCCCGCCACCTCCCCCTCTGTCAGGTAAGAGTGAGAGCCCTGTTGTGTCGCCTTCTTTGGTTTCACTTATCTCTCCAGTCCTTTTTTCCCCAAATTCCTTTTTCCAACTTCCTTTACCCTCCGGCGCCGCGGGCGATTAAAAACTCCCGTTTGTCCCCAATGATCAACGACCTTTCGCCTCCCCCGATTTTTCCCCCTATTGAGGTTCATCCAAATCTTCCCGGGCAACACAGCCCTCCAGTTTTCCTGAATTTCCCCAAAGGATCGTCATCCCTCTCCGTTTTCCCGTCTTACGCTACTCAGATCGGTCCAGATACGTTTCCCCACTCCCACTTTTTTCGGTGTTTCCTTCGCTCCTCTTCTCCCCCCCGAACAATTCTGTTAGACAGTGGAGCTCTCATTCGCGAGAATATGGCCATATCCTTTGCTCCCCCCTCCCGCCTTCTCACCCACCTCTTTTCAACGGCGTTTTTTCCTCCTCCAGGTGCCAAAGGGCTGACCCAAATAATGGAACACGGCCCCTGCAAACCGCGGAAGTTTTCCCTTATGGACTCCCTTGTTGTCCTCTTCCATACGGCGTTAGTAAATAGGAGAACACAGTCTGGTCTCTGTTCCTTCCTACTTATTTCATATTCAGACATCTTCTTTTCAGGAATTTTGAGCAAACGTTTTCCCCTGACGATTGTTTCCGACGCTCCCCGGAAAACGGTACTGTCCCCTATTTTAAAACGCCCCCCCGATCTCTTTCACCTTGTTCAGCCAATAGCAATTGTTGTCGACGATAGCAGCTCTTTCGGCTCCCCTCCCTTTCTATGGTCGGACCAATTGTCCCAAGATGAAATTCTTCTTTTTATAATGCTTCCTCCCCGATAAAAGCCTAGCAGTCCACTCGTTGGCATCGTGCCCAATGCCTTTCCCTGAGAGATCCCCCTTATTGAGTGCAGCCTTTTCTAATCTCCCGTATGACGGAGCAGCCTAGGAATTATTTGCGAGTCACCCCCACCCCTTTTCTTTACTCCCTCTTCGGCAGGCACACGTTCGCTCACGCGATCCCCTCCTTACCGCTTTTCGCCTTTCTTATTTTATCAATACTCGCCCCCCCTTAGCGTGGACCTTCGGGCCTGAGTTCAACACAGACACGTTTTGCATTTCCCTATTTTTTGTAGGCCCTCCCCCTGTTTTCTCCCATCTCACCACGAACCCTTTTCCGAAGACCCACGACTCATGTAAACCCACCGATAATTCTTTTGCATCAGCTCAAAGATGTCCGTCTATTCCCCCCCCTGCTGGTTTTAGGCTTTTTTGGTGTTTTTTTATTTCCCTTTTTCAAAAAAATGGAGCGTTCTTTTTTTCTACCTCTCTTTTTCTCTTACCACGCCCCCAATGATCCCAGGCCCCTATTCCCCTTTCTCCGTTACAATCTCTCCTTGCCTTTCGTCCAAAACATAAATCGGGGTTGATTTCGTGCTGCCCGATATAGGGAACCGTCCCCCCCCGACCGATAGTATTTTGGTTTTTTGAAACGTGGCACTTTGTGTCGTTTTTTTTTTTCGCATCAGTTCTTTTCCCTTCGCCATTGCGGCACTTTTCATTGTATGGAGGTTTCCACTTGCTCTTATCCGAGGTTGTACCTTACTTGACTTCCGTTGGATTGTAAAATCCAGCCTCCTGCCGGATCTCTCTCTCTGTCGCTTTTTTGAGTTTTGAGAGCTCTTGTCTTGAGTGCTGGATTCCCCCCCGAGGCTCTGGTAGAGTAACCGCGTCTCCTTCCTTGTCCTGTCATCCCCTTCCCCAAGCTTTCCCCTCCCTTGCGCCTTCCGAAGGCTCTCACTAGGCTGACCCTTGCTCCTCCCCCCCCCCAGTTGCCCTTCTCCCTACCCACCATATATCTGCGTGTTTTTTTGATGGAGTTCAGATATCGGAGTCCCTCCAGGCAAGAAAAACCACTGGTCACTGTTTTTCGCCCCCCGGCCTATTTTCCCTTTTTTCCGAGATTGCTCTGGCGCTGCTCTGGTGCGTTTCTCCCGATGAACTCCCCCCCAAACTTCCTCGACTTCATGTCCGGCCTGCCCTTTAAAGAACACCAAAATAGTACGACGCCCCCCTCCCGGCCGACTGCTGTTTTGACCCGAGAACCAAATGTCTCTAGAGGTTTACCTGCTTTTTTTTTCTGCCAGTTGCGCAGTTAGTTCTTCCTTTATCAAAGGATTTCGTTCTCCCCCCCCGTCAATATGCGTCACCCAAAATGTTCTTTATGTGTTGACGTACCCCTCTTCCCCCCCTGTATTACTGCCATGGTCTTACTCTACCTCCCGAAAGCGTCCATTTCGCCTGATTTTCTCTCCGGCAGATTCTTTCCTCCTGAGTCAGCGGTGCTTCTCCATGGCGCGACGCGCCAACACATCCAGATATCGTAGCGCCCCCTTCCCGCTTTTAGAAATATTCTGTCCTCTGAGTCTCGGGAACTTGCATTTGCCGCTTGTCTCCCCCCTCTCTGCGGCTGACTTCCTTTTCCCCTCATCTTTCTGAACCTCCTCCTAGATCTTGGGCCAATTGGTCCGCCCAACCCCGCCAAAGTAATTGTCTTCTTCCTTTTCGCCACTACCGATGAGGGGAACCCAATCTTTGGCCCGTTCGTGACCCCTCCCCCTCGATCGTGAAGTTATGGTTTTTTCGTAACAATCGACTTTGGCCACCCGGTGTGTCCCACTTCTAACGAAGATGTCTTCCCGGGAACCCCTAATTGCAAAACTCTTCCTCTTTTGTTGTTAGTCCTGGTAAGTGATCCTGGCCACACGTCCCCCCCCCATTCCGCACGCGTTTGCTTTTGTAACTCCCATTTCTTCTTGCTTCCTTTCCTCCCTAACGGGCTTGCTGGACTCCTTGGCTGCGAACCTAAGAAAGTTTACATCGTTGAAAGCTCCCATTATTCTTCGTCTATCTACCCCGGTGCTCCCCTGCAGCGGATTCGGTATTTTCTTTTCAGCGGCGCGAACCAAAAGTTCACCGTTTCTTCTTTGCGGTCGAAACGACCGGCTTCAGAGGTGACGAGTGTCTTTTTGGACGATCCTCTTTTCTTCGTCCATTTTGAATGCGTATGTTTTTAAGATTTGGAAGGAGTTTTCCTTTTCCCCTTCGTTTTCGTTGCGTTTCGTTTCCATTGTGACTACCACTTTTGTTGGGGAATAGCCGCACGGCTTTCGTCCGCACCGTGACGTTGACCACTGGTTTCCTTTGAGTCAGTAAGTTCCGACACAAAAGCCGACCACCGAGCCCCCCCCCCCCTTCCCGAGGTCTTAAAGCCCCTCTCTTTCCTTTTGTTGGCTGGGCTCTCCTATACGGAGCTACCCACAAGGAACTCCTCCCCTTTTAAATTTTCCTAGCAATAGTTGCTCGATCTTCCTAAGGAACACCCTTTCCCACAGCAACTCTAACTCGGTGATTGTTGTTCAAACAAATAGGCAACCCCTTCGCCTGTTGTCCCTCGCGTTGACTTCCGCCGTTCGGTCCCCTCCCCACAACCGCGTTCCTTTTCCTTTCCCCTTTCCCTTGCTCCTCGAACCCTCCCAACCCCAGCGTTTCCTGAGGATTTATCAAAATACAACCGCCCAAATTA
>Ga0179593_1328296_pt1 | contig 16441 bp, 16 predicted proteins | sample CZODoug2_1_08_16_FD_185931 | JGI IMG/M metagenome (GOLD analysis project Ga0179593, IMG submission 185931) | Vadose zone soil fungal communities from Angelo Coast Range Reserve, California, USA - CZODoug2_1_08_16fungal (PacBio error correction) | ecosystem: Environmental > Terrestrial > Soil >... | reverse complement strand
TTCTCTCATTTTTTTACCGCTTTCTTCCCTCTCTATGCGGTCCTTTCCTTTACACTCCCTTCTGTCTTTTTCTTCTTGGGCAAGAAGCGTCAAGTCTCCCCTCCATCCACGTCGAATCCCCACTTGATGACCCATGCCTTCCATCTAATGGAGACTCCGATTCTCTAGTTTCTTAGAAGGAGCCGCTTTTTCACGCCCCGTTAAGCGAATGCGGCTTCTCCTTCCTCTACGATCCTTCACCCAACTTAGGGCTCCCGTTTTCCCCCCCCCCTCTTTGTTTCACGAGGCTCAAACCCCTGTAGTCTCACACGAAAGGAATTTTTTTTTACTTCTTTCCCTACAGCCGCTATTTATCAGTTTAGCCCTTAGGCGTGTCAGTATCCATAAACCCGTCATACTTTTCGATGGCGTCCCTCAAGTTACCGTTAAACAATCAAAGGATGTCCTGCGGACCCCCAACAGTGCCCCCTGGAGCAGCATAGGATTCATGTTTATTGAGGGCCGTATGAATTCCCCCTCGTTCACGTGCCCCCGGAACGGTCCGTTGTCTTCTCCCCCTCCCCCTGTTTTTGATGAAAAGGGCAGAGCGGACTCCTTTTTTCCATTCCCGTGCCCCTCGATAGGTTTTTTTTCCTGTTTTTTATGCTACACACGGATCTGTACCTCCCCTGTCTTCTTCCATCGCGTTCTCGAGCCTTTCTGTGTTCCTTTTTGACCGAGTGGTTGGCTGGTGTCTTTGGCTTCCCTCCTCGCGTCTTTCTTTTAGATAGTTAAGGGCCGGGTTACTAATTGTACTTTCCATACACGTTCTGCTGGGCCCCCCGGTTGAGACTTCCTCCTTCGGGCGGACGTTGTTCCTTTCTGAAAATCCTTCTGTCTTTTTGGCTGTTTGGGTTCCCCTCCCAGCTCCCTTTCTCTCTGGTGTCGAGGTACGTGCGTTTTCTGCGTGCGACAACATCTTCTTGCCCCCCACCAATCCTTCTCTCGTTCCCCCGGCGCCAGGTGAGCGTCTCCCCTCCTTGGTTAATCATGGAAGCCACCTTCCAACTCCTGAGTAGGTTTTGGCGAGTCGTTCTTTTTTTTCCCCATTTTAGTTTATATTTCTCGCTTCTCGAAGTGCATTCCTGCAAGTGTCCGCTCCTGACTCCCCTTCGTTATGGGTAACAGCCCAGTTGACTTTGAAAGTGCTTTAAGATCAATTCCCCAAGCAGCCCTGGCCCGCCAAGCGCCTGCACCTCCTCTTCCGCCCCCTCCTCAGGCATTGCCTTTTATGTCCCTTCCGGAGGGGGATGGCGGTGATATTTCTTCTCTTTCTGGGAGTGATCTGCCTAACCCCCTAGTGGACATTTTTTTTTTGTTTGAGTTTTCGCGCACGTCTGGATATTTTTCCCCCGAATACCGAAGGTTCTCGACGGTGCCGTTGCCAGAGAACCACCTTCCTTCCCCCCTTCCTCTTTGACTTTCCTTTATCCGTCACCCCCCTCCCCATCAACCTTGTACGTAGTATAGACGGTTCCCCACAGAAAACTCCCGGTTTTTTCCTTCCCTGGTGCCGCGCATTAACCGATCCCTGGTGAGTAGGGGTCGGTTTTGTCGTCGGATTACGTGTTCAACCTCGGCTTTCCTCTATCCCCCTTGTTTCCCCTCTAAGGGATTGTGACCTCCGTATTCCTCAATTCAGAGGCCCTGACCAGATCACATCCTCCCCCCTTGGTCCCGTCGTCGATCTCTGAAGATTCCGGTACGCCTTTTGCTGGGTTTTAGGCACATACCACAGGCGGGCCCATTGCGAAAATCTCTTTTTCGCCACGGTTGAATTGCTTCTTTTTTGTATTCATGCTCTGAGTGGCACCTCCCCCTCTTGGATTGAGTAAAATGGTTTTCTGTCCTATACTTCTTTTTTCTAGAGCTTTTTGAAACCACGTCTTTTTTTCTTTGTGGAATAACAACCAATCCGCAAATTACCCTTATGGCTCCCCCCCCAGTTCTTTTCCCTTTTCCCCTTGTCTCAGTCCCCAGAAAAGGCTCACCTCCTTTCTTTTCCCTTTAGCGAAAGGTGGTCGGATTGGCGGTCCTTCCCTTCTTCACATCGCTGACTAGGCATCAGCCCTACGTCCCCATCCTTTGTCTTTTTTTTGAACAAGGTTTTGGTGCCATCTCCCCCCTCCTCCGGTTGACCCCCCCCTCTAATACGATACTCTCCAGACCACGAATATACGTGTGACTTCTTTTGATGATTTCAACAGTTTGCATTGTTCTGATTGACCAAAGTCGATGTTTTGCAACCTCTTCCCTTTTCTCCCCGTGCTGGTGACGGATCCCATGACCACCCTCTTTTGCATGCCAAATAAGATATACGATCCCCCTTCTTATTTTCACACCACCCCACCCCCCCCCCCCCCCCACCCCCCATTGACAAGATGCACGCACGCAGTCCTTAAGACCCCCATGCCCCCCTTTTCAAGATTTCCGTCTCACCATCCGAGCAACCCCCGTCGCTTCTCCCCTTTTCTCGCCCCCTCGGAGGCGAGGCCAATTCGACCTCCTTGTGGCGAGTGTCTCTCTTCTTTTTCCCTTTGACTTTTTCTTCTTCAAGTGGAAGTCCCCTGTTCTGGGTTTGTTGATGCGACCAAGTCAGCTATTTCGTCCCCGGCTGCGTCTTTCACTTTCCTCGATGAACTTCCTAGTCTGATAAAGATAATGAAGAGCCAAACAAATTGATAGTAGACTCTGATTCCTGGCTGTGAGGGACTCCGACGTCGTTGTCTTTCTTGGCACCTTTTGCCTTCCTGGACCGCACCTTCTCTCGTTGCCAGCGATGTTTTGCAAGTACTCGACCAGTCTTCCAACGGTTGACAGGGAGCGTGAAAAGCCGCCAACAAGATCTCAGTCGGTTTTGGTCTTCTTTTTTCTTTTTTCCTCGACTCCTCCCCCGGCCGCGGACCAACCTTCTCCTTCTTCAGGGAGTCACGGAGAAACGGAAATTCACTCTCTTTTCCAAAAACACTTTATTCGTTTTTCTAAGCCTCCCGGGACTCCACCCCCACGCCCCTCCCCTCGCTGAGAAGCATGGGGATTTTTTGCCCTTCTGTGTTTGAATATAGAAAAAACTACCCCTTTTTTCATCGACTTTTTCAGAGTTAGAATGAACCCGGGTGATTTTCCGCTCTGCCCTGTAGTCTTCTCCCTTTCTCCTACTCCTTACCGTTTCCCTTGAATTCCCTTTTCTTTTTTTGTTTTGGGGGGGGGTGATCAGGCGTCATCCCCCCCCCCTTTCCCCCATAGACAATAAAATTGGTATTTGGTCCCCCCCCTTTTTTCGCCGGCCTTATAATGGGATGCCTGCTTTTCTTCCATCCAGTTTCGCCCCTTATCGGGTCCGGTTGGAACTTTATTCCCCCCCCCTAAGAGGAAAGAAGATCTTCTTTCCTTTCCTGCCTTTTTTTGACCCTTCCTTTTCTCCCGCAGCGTTAGGCCTAATACCTGTGTTGGAGCCTCGTTTCATCTTTTTTCCCCCCTTTTATTTAACGACAACTTATGCCCTCCCCCGCCGATTCGGTTCGCGAGGGCAACTACGTTTACAGGCGACCAGTTTCACTCTCTAGTCTCTCCCCTTTCGCGAATGGTCTCCCGCTTTATTCAGCTTCTTTTTCTTCCCTTTCTTATGAAGTGAACGCCGCGCCCCTTTCTCCCTCAACTTATATGGGGAAACTGAATATAAATGAAGACCTCTTTTTTATCCTTCTGTTTGTTTGTGGATCTTCCTAGCGTCCCTCAGGCTCTATGCGGTCCAGTTTGTTTCCCCTCTTTTTCATCTTTTCGCATCAGAAACCTCCTCATCGTTCTCTCATTTAGAAGATTTGGATGAAAACTTTCCGTTCCGTAGTAGACTACTTTGAGTCCCGACTTGGAGCGTTTTCGGTTTTATCCCTCTCTCTCCCCCTCTCTTTTTTCATCTTTCCCCGTTTGTCTTCCACAACCAGGAATCAACCCTTTTCACACCGTCCCTTGCCCGAGGCAAACCCTTTTCACGTAGGCCTTTTCCCGTCACCGTCTTCCTTTTTCCATCCTCCCAGCATTAGAATTAATCGTTCTCCCTTCGCCGTTGCTGGACGATCCATTCACAACCTGACCCTGTATGGCGCCGACGCGGTCTCCCCCCCCCCCTCTTTTTAATTTGCGGTCCCTCCCGCAATTTAACAACTTTTCTCCTTATTAATCTTTCGTGTAAGAGTCCTCTCCCTCCCCGTTCCAGTTCGGTTTACCTTGTCACGACCTAGCTCTGACCCTCGCTACAAAGGCTCTCTTCAATAAGAAAGTTTGATATCCCCCCCCCCCTGATAGGAGTGGTTTACCCCCCCTTCTTTTTTTTGACGACAAAGATCTTTTTTTTATGCCCCCCTTCGTTCTCAATCCTCCCTTGGCGTTCCTCTTCTTTTCTGGTTAGATTGGTAGTTTGTGATGTCTTCTTTCCTTTTGTTCTTCCGCAGCGTTCAGTTTCTATCTTTTTTTTTCCTTGTGGTCTCTGTACTTTCCCCCTGTAACGCTCTTTCCGGGGATATTTATCTTTGAATGGCGCGGGAAAGAGATTTTTCGATTCTTTTTTTGGTGCTGGGTCGTGCCTGGATATCTTTCCTCCTGATTGTTTAGCAGCTTTGCTTTCCTTGTGCGCTCTTCCTCCCTTCTTCTTTTTCCCAAATATCGAATGTCTTCCAGTCGTGACCTGTTAGGGCGTTGTTAGTCTATCTAGTTAAGTGCTTTTTGGATATTTTGAGATTTCCTAATTCATGTTCGTCTTCCTTCTCTTTCTCTCATTAGTTATATGGGCCCCTTTACGCACAGACGATAGGACCTCTGTGTATTGGTAAATCACGCCCACTATTCCCTTCGTTTTTATTTTAATATCATCAGCATTAGCATCGCTCCTAAACTCTCCTCTCCAGATTACGCCAAATAGCCTTTCCTTCTCTTTTTCGTTTTCTTTGGGGTCCTGTGGGAGGCTCTCTTCGTTTTTTGATAGTATTCTCCTAGTGGTTATTTTTTTTTTAACCCTCTGCGCGTTCGGCTATCTTCTTCCGTCCTCTAATTCTGACTCTATCTTGTCCGAGAAAATCAAAATTTATAGTTGGGGCTGGAGCGTCCAGACCTCGTCTCCCCCATTTCCTTCCGGGGCCAGTGCATCGCGTGCCGTTCAAGAACCTTCCCCGTGCCTCCCTTTTTTTTGCTTGCACAGCGGCCCCGAGACTTTCCCTCTTTTCCTGTCTTTCGGTTCCCCTCTTCTTTCTTGATTTACCTGCCCAGAGGTTTTTTGAAATTAAACCCGCGTCCCCTTTCTTTTTTCCCTCCGTCGAGTTGTCCGATCGTTTTGCTTTTCCACGCGCCGTCCCCAGGTCCTCATCTCCCTGACTTCTTTCCCCTTCTCTCGCCGATGCTTTTTTTGCTTTCTCTTATTTCGTGCGGATTTTGCTGCATTCCTGACTTGATAAGTTGTAGCCTTACTTAATTTGTATTACTCCTGGAGTGGCAAAGACCCGGTGTTGATTTTCCATTGTCGTCCTGCCACCTCCTCTCTTTTCCCTCCCTTTTTTTTTTTTTTTTGTCTATTGTCCCGACAAGGGCCAATCAAAACTCCCTCTGTTTTTCTGAATCAAACGCGCAATACTGGAGACCCTATACAGTTCTTTTTCCCGGTTGATTGGATCACTTCCCCCCTTTTTAAATCCTTTCTTCAAAGGTCTGGTCCTCTCCGCCCTTTGCCCCTTACCCCCGTTCAGGAGCTTTGCCTGGGGACGGCGGGCTGCAAGCCGTACCGCGAACGGTGCACTCGAGGTGAGGTCCACAATCTGATATTAACCCCTTTTTTTTTCCCCACCTTGACCCGCCGCGGTGTGCCCCTTTCCATTCCTCTTCCCCTCCCTCCTAACCTCCTCCCACTCCGCCCCCGGTTTTTTTTTGTGGCAAGGTCCAGTGCTGTTCCGGTGACCCGGCGATTCTCTTTCCGTACCTTTGAAGCTATTTTTTTGCTCCATTCCCGTCAACGATCCGGGGTGCCCTGTCTTTCCTTTTCTCTTTTTCACTACGATTCCTCAGGTATTTTCCCTGATTAGCCCAGCGATGGGAAGACCCATTATGACACCATCGTGAGCCAAGATTTCCTTCTCTCCGAGACCCCGACCAACTCCCTTCCCCTCGGCTTCTCTGCCCAGCGCACTTCACACTTCTTGCTTCTTTCTTCCCCTCCCGGCTTTGCTGTCTTTTCGCTTGTTTGTCATATCAAGACAAGGTCCCCTGCCGTCCCCTCTGGGCGTGATGCGCCCAACGAGTTTCTTCTTCGGCCTTCCCTAAGATGAATTCTATCAGCGCTCCCTTTTCACCCCCTCCTCTCCCGCGACAACAACTTACGGATCGCCAATGCAGTCTGGTTTCCGCGCTTACTAGCACGAGCGTTCCCCCTGGGCACGCCTTCCGACCTTTTTCTTGCAATGACGAGGGGACGCCCCCAATTCTTTTATTTTTCTCACCGTCCCTTTTCTGACCAAGTCCCGGTAGCCTTTCCTCTCCCCGACCCCCTCCTCCCCCACCCTCTCCCTCTACGTGAATTCTTCGAAGACTAGGCGAGGAACTCACTGTGCCCCTCGACGCCGGTCCCCCGTACAAGGATCACCTGTCCTGACCTCTCTTCTTAACGCTCCATCCCAATTGCTCGTCTTCCTCCAAAGCAGGTCCTCCAAGAAGCCCCACAGCCACCTCAGACCACGTTCTGTTATTGATCCCTGGTGCATTTGACCACGGTATCGTTGGTTTTATCACCAATAGTTTTCCCAATTCACTCTCGCTCCCTTTTTCGAGTAGCAACCTTCCTTCCCCCTTATTTTTTCCTCCTTTCCTCTTCTCGACCCCTTTTTAAAGGACGTTCTTTTTTTTTGACGGCATGATTATCTAACCCAAGTCCTCCTTAATGAGTCTTCAACAATGGGTGGCCTCTGGAACACCAACCTTTTTGCCGTTTGTCAGGTTCTCATTTACATTTTTTTGATGTACCTTCTGAGCCCCTCCCCTCTCCTTTCTTCGGTTGGAATGGTAGTAACTCGTCCTCCGGCGAATTATTTTAGTCGGACCCCATAATACTTCGAGCAGTTTCTTTTTTCTGTCGGCCATCCTTTTTTAGCCTCGTTTCATCCCCTGGGACCCTTTTCTCTTTTCTTCTTTTTTTTCCCTCCCCCTTATCGCTTCCGATAACAGCAGAATCTGGTAGGTTCCCTGTGATTAACAGCCACGGCTCGAGGACCCTGTTGCGTCTTCTTTAAATAGAGGCGACCTGGCCCCCCGCTGATTCCGGCAGGCTCGTCCTTTCTGATCCCTCCTTTTCCCTCGGCGTCCTATACTTCCAATCCTAGGGGATAAATTTTCGTTAACGCTACGGTAATCTATTTTCCCCGTTTGGTGTTGTGTCTAGATACCTCGCGTATTCATGCTCTCTTTCGTCCCTTCTTTTTTCCCCTCTCCTTATGTATTTCATAATTCTCCCATTGACCCCCTCTCTCGTTAGCCTTCTGACATATCAGGATGGACCACTTCGCACCAGCTCTTTTTTTTCTTTTATCTGAGTGGAATTGCTTCGCTGGTCGCGTCTTCTTTTTTGAATCCCTCTCGCCTCCCTCTTACTTTTTTCTTTCTACTCTAAGTTGTTCAAACTGCCGTCACGGGCAACGATGTGAAAGTGCCCCCAGGTCCTCACCTACCCTCCCGCCCTGGCTCGATTCCTTATTGGAATTCCTCCCCCTACCCATTGATGCGCCTTAGTCGCCGTTAGCTAGTTCAATCCCCCTTTTCGTTGTGTTAGTTTTGCGCCTCACGCTTTCCTCCCCCTTCTCAAGGCGGGCATTTCTTGACCACGTTCCAAACATGGGCCCCATTTTATTCTTCATACGGTTGTGGTTGCGGTTTCCGTTTTGAAGCTCATTCCTCCTCCCTTGCGGATTCCCCATTTCCCCTTTTCCTTTTTACATTATCCTCCTGTCAACATTTCGAGACTCCTTTTCAGCGGTTAAAAGTTTTAATCGAATCGCGATAGGAGTGTTGAAAACGATTGGGTGATGATCCAAAACCCTATCTTGCATGTCCTTTCTCAATCCCCGGTTTGGCTTTTTTTGGTTGGTTCGGGGCTTGTCTTTTGTGTTTTTTGTTGTTTTGGACCCTTCGTGCCGGCCTGTGGCGTCCGCCTTTCGGTGAAGTTCTCCGCTCGGTCCCGGGCAGGTTTGCTTCTCATCCTTTCCGGTGGATATTTTCTCCGGCATGGTCGTTTCTTCTTTAGCCCACTTTTTCGGTCACCGCTTTTTTGTGTAGGTTGGTATTCTTTAGGGGGGTGATGACGGTCGAGTAATTGGTTTTTTTCCCCTCGGCCTCCCCCATCGTTGGCCCCCTCCTTCCCGCCTGTCGTCCCTGGGCTTTTTGCCAGGAGGGAGGACCCTCACGATTTGGTTATTTTCGCCAGGTTGCCATCGCTTAGTTTTTTTTTTGTCCGATCTTTTCTCCCTTTTTTTTTTGGCCTCATATTCATGTTAGAGATCTTTTATCATCCTTAAAGACGCGTTGAAGAAAATCGCTGTGAGCTGTTTTCTCATTGGCGGCCCCCCTTTTTTTCCCCCTGGGCTGACGCTTTTCATCAGCATTATCCGCGCGTATCCTTCGCATATAAGCTTTGCCTCCTCCCTAGCTTTTGGAGAGATCCGAGTTCTTTTTGGTCCGCTGTTTTCTCCCCCTTCTGCTTGGTTTCTCTTCTCTGCTACGGAAATTTTTCTTCCTCCTCTTTTTGTTGTCATCATGGGTGGTTGGTCTAAACGCCGATGTTGAGTATAAAGAGAGCGTTTGACGGCCCGTAGAAAATTAATCTGCCCCGTCTTTCGTTTGTGCTTTCCCCCCCAGCCCGCGTATCCAATGTCCTTCTTTTTCCAGAGCATCGATTTAACCAGAACAGACCATGAGAATCTTCCGATTTTTTCGGGGTTCACGGCGTTCCGGGTGTTCGGTAGTCGGATATTTTTCCCTGTAAACGCGGCGGTTCCTCTTCACCCCTTTTCCGTCACTTGTTTACCCCCGTCAGGTGAGACAGCCCCGCTCGTCATTTTTTACAGTTCAAGGCAGCCATCGAAATTACGTCTTGGCCCCGCGACGCCCCTCTGCTTTGCGGGATCAATTTTTGTACGCCTTTTTCTTTTTGCGAATCACCTTGCCTTTCCCTCCTTGTAGTTGCTCCTCCTTGTAATTGCGTCTTGGGGTTCTTTGATCGGCGAAAAAGCCCCCTTGTCGTTGTTGATGGTCAAAATTTCCTTTCCCCCCCTCCCTCCTCATCGTGTTGTGGTTTTTGTTCTCTTTGCAGAAGACAAGTTTTCTCAAAACGAGCTGTTCTTTTTTTCCCTCCGTCGCCTTCCCCCACAGCCGCCAAAATTACTTCTCAACAACTCTCAGTTGTTTCCATGTCAGAAGCACTTTTGTCATATCCGTCACCGTGGCTTATTTTTTAGTACGGTCTTGGGATTTCTGCTGGGGACGGCTTCTTGAACTCTTCCGAGAGGGCCTGCTGTAATCCGACGGTTCTTTACCTTAGGGTGAAATTGGGCTACCCGCCGGGGACCGGTCAAGCACGCCGACCCACTCCCTCCCACCCTCTCCCTCTAGGGTTCGTATGACGGCACCAGGGCCTTCAACTTTGCTTTTGGGATTCCCCTGTCTGAGCTGGACCGCCAGGACATTTTGATGACGGCAATGCTTTAATCATCCGTCCCCTTCGGTAATTTGTCCCCTTGCACGATTCCCCTCTTCTCCTCGTATTCGGGACATATCTCGCCCGTCCTTTTTCGTTTTTTTTCCGACAAAATACCACCCCCTCTCTGAACCGAGCAAACCCCAGCGGGATCAGCAAATTTTAGAAACCCCCCGGAGAGATGTCTCCCCGGCCCCCCCCCCCAATGGAGATGTTCTTCCCTTTTCCGTCGCTGAGTGGTCTTTTCTCTTTTGCTTATATCAAGACTGGCCCAGGGGCTAAGCGGTTGCTTTTTTTTCCAAAGTCCTCGAGTTCTTCGGCTTCTGACCCCTGCCTCTGAACTTCTCTCATCGCAGTACCTTCCCTTACATGAAGATGGCCCCTCTCCCCCCCCGCCGAGATTGACAACCCCCTACGCGGATGGCAGGCTGTTCTCTTGTTTTCCCACCATGCTGGCCGCTCACCTTTCAAGCGCCTTGGCACCTCCTTTGCAAAGCCGAGTAGCATTGTACTCCCCCTTAACAAGTCAGGAGACCAAGACCCCCGGTCTCTGTTGATTTTCTCCCCCTCAGACACACTCTTCCCTCAGACGCTCGGATTTGCCTAACGTACGACCGCCGCCTGGACGCTGCCCTCCCACTGGCATTCAGGGAAAACAATTTTTCTCCCCGAGGCCAGCACGAGCTTGGAATCCCCGCACCCCTTTGACGTGCGGTCCCCAAAGCCGCCTCCCCCCTCAGCCAACCACCTCCCTGCCCCACACCTTGAAGAACAACGTTGGGCGGCATGTCGCACGAATGGTATTCCCCGATTAGGAATCTGGGTTCCACGACTATCGTTTCATTTAGTTCTTCTTGAACAGATTTAACCCCTCTTCCCCCTGGTAGCTGAGTCATCCCTCTTTTTCTCTCCTTCACGGACCGTTTCCCCAGTTGCCTTCCGCCTTTTTTGAGCGGCCCTGAGCACGCTTCCCCCTTCAAATAAAATATCCTGCAAAACTGGTTTCCGTTCATTGTTGAACAAAAAACAGTTTGCTTCTTGCCGTTTTCCTAATGTTTGAGCTGCGTCGGCGCCCAGCCCTTTCCAATTATCGTTCGGTTTTTCCTTCTCGTCAAGCCGACGGGACGACCCGATAGTTCATTATATGATCGCCCAATTAAGACGGTATGAGCCCTTTTCTTTAGGGCCTCATAACTGGGGTAGTTCCTTCTCGTTGTTTTGGATTTCCCTTTTTTCTCTTTGTTTGGAACCTCCCCCCCCAACGGATCGATGAGTTCTCCCGCCTGAACTTTTTATGGTCAATTCCGCGATCGGTGAGCACCACGGAGTCAATCGCTTCCCTCCTTCAACTTTTTGCCCCCCCCGATGATTGTCCACTTTTTTTTGCTGCTGATGAATTGAACGCCTTGCTTTTTCCCTGATTAGAAAAATCATCCTCGGGGACACTTTTCCGCTCTTCAACACATCTCCTTACTCCTCCTCCTTTTTTTTGGTTTTTCTCTGAGGATACCCGTCTTCTTTCTTACTTCCGTTTTCCCTCTCATGATTTCCCCTCCTTTCGGCACTTTGGTTATTAATTCAGCATCCCGGCGAGCAGAACGGGGATGACATTTCGTTCTAGTTCCGGGCTCTGACGGCCTAGTGTTTTTTCCTCCCTGGAGAGTCTTCTTGTTTGCCCTCCATCGATTCGGCTGTTCCCATATCGATCCGTTTTTTTTTTACCACCAAAACTATGGCTTTCGGATCACCCTGACCATCTATTACGGGCCTACACTTGCGTGTCGGCCTCTTCTTTCCTCGAATTACTACCTCAAGCATGTTCCGCTTTTAGCCGTCTGGTCCCGTGTGGCGTGGACATCTCCCCCACCAGATTTGGCTTTAATGTGCTTCTTAGGTAACCACCCTATAAAGGCCGGCCTGCGCGGTTTTTTTCCTGACATTTCCCCATTTTGATCTCCATTATTTTGTTGATTACGAGTGTACGCTTGCAGGCTCCCGGCGATTCCCGGAACGTTTTTCGTGTCCAGGAGATCGCCAAGATTATTCTTCCCTCACTTTCCTTCTTCAACCAATACGTTTAGGCAAATTTTTCCCCCCCAATGAGATCTTTTTTTGGACAACTGCTTTATCCCCCAGCATGTTTGTAAACCAAGCCCGCTTTTTTGCCCCCTTTCTTTTTGGCGCTGGGGCGGTTGGCATTCGGTTCTTTTTTGAGGTGAATCTGTCTTTTCTAGCCTTTCCTTTTTTCACCCGTAATTGTTCCTTTCCTGACCGTTGTTCCCTGTGGAGGTTTCCGTGCTGTCCGTTCTTCGTCGTCTTCGCCCCATCCTTTTCTCGATCCTGTTCGGTGTTTTTCTCTCCCGAGAAGTAGCCTTGTTTTTCAGTCTTCGGTGGTACGGGGACGATCGCGCGCCCTTTCCCCCCCATAATGTTTCACAGGGTGAAAGCCTTGACTTCTGGGAGTCTCTCTCTTCCATCCTTCCCTCTCTGCGAGTTTTTTGGCGCTCTCGTCTTTGGCCGCGTCAATCGTCAGGATTTTTTTGAGTTCCTAGGCACCTCCTTCCCCGCTTCTGATTTAAACTCGTGATTTTTTTCGATCCCCTCACCCTTTTGACTGAGGCGGGCATTTTGTCGGGATTTGAAGCCTCATCATGAGCAGCAAGTGAAGAAACGACTACCTCCCCCCCCCTTGCCGTCCCAATCTTTCCCTGCCTTTTTTCCTTCGCGTGTTTCTCATCCCCGCGGTTATTTTTTTTTTAGTTGGATTCTCGCTGATTTGTGGGTTTGATATCTTCTTTTCTCGATTTTGTAATATGGGGGGGATTTTCGTTCTAGGCATTGTTTCAGAATACGAATTCGTCTCCTGAGATCTTTCCTTTTCCGACCCGACTAACCACATGACTTACGGCCCTTATTTTTTTTCTTTTCTGTCTATTCCCCCTACGAGTATCCCTGTTTCAGTTTTCCCCAGAGCAAGAGGTGGAAACCAGACGGTGCCTTCCCCTGGTTCCTGCGCATCGTTTCTCCCCTTTCCCGGATTGTTGCCTCCTTTTCGGGCGTAGTTTGATTTACTTAACCCCTTTGGGCTCCTTGAACCCTGGTTAAAAGTCGAGTTATTGTTGAAAGACAGCGCGCATAGCCGTACGTTGGCTTTCCCTTTCCCCCCCCCTTTTCCGGTCAATCCATAGTCCTTTGGCCCCCCCTTTCTTTTCGTCCCGATCTCCTCCTCCTTTGACGGTCTCCTTCATGTTAAGAATTGTTGGTCTGTCTCCCACAGTCAATTTTTTTTGAGATGCTCTTTCTCCCTCACGGGTAAGTGTTGATTTTTTTTCTTTGGCCCCCCCCCAAGAAACAGCTCGTTGTTGATGTCCCCCTTTTTTCCTTCTCCTATATGTCCACTCCTTTTTTTTTGGAGAATCTTTTCGGACGACAGTGGACCATCCCCCCCGATCATGTTGCCCCGCCGCTTATACACGCAATACCCTTATTGGACCAACCATCGTTTCTGGGAATTCTGTGATGTACAGGCCCCTCCACCCAAGTGCTACATCCTTATTCCCGTCAAAAGCGTCGGTTCCTCTTTGCCCTCCGGTTGGACTAGATTGGCCCGGGGACGGCGGTGGACCCCCGGACGTTTACTTTAGCTTCAGGTTTCGTTTCGGCACCAACCCCTTTGCTCGTTGAAATGCCTCGTTTCACCTAGGCCTGTTCCATCCCTCACTACGCGCCCCCCCTCCCCGTCCCCCCCCACGCCGCCCGCTCGGGGGCCCTCTCGCGGGCACCAGGGGCCTTCCAACGTGGTTCTGTGACGGAACATTCGAGCAGATTGGCCAACTCTCCCCCTAGGATCTTTGAGTGTCAGACCCCTCTCCCGTTTGACATTATGTAAGTTCTCTGTCCCCCCTTCCCCCTCTTTCCTCCCCAGGATCCTCTTTACTTATTCCTGACCCCCTTCGCCCTCCCACGCGCGAGGGGCAGACCCCCACCCACCCTCTGACTCATTTATTCTCTCTTCCACACCCAGCGATCCGCACCCTATTCTTTCCTCCCACTTCTGTCAAATGGCTGATGATTCTCTCTCTCTCGGCGCTTCGAGTGCTCTTCTTATTCTTACCAGCCTTGTCCTTTGCCGCATTTTTTTGGTATTAACCAGCTCAGCGCGTTTTTCTTCCTTGGCTTGAGGGGACTTACTCCCTTCTCTCTACATGAATTTTCCCTGCGCCCCACCCGCCCTCTTCAAATAACGGCGGATTGCAGTCTGTCGCTCGAGTTGTCCTACCAGAATGTTTTTCCGCTACGTTCCTCGGAAGAGTTCCCCCCAATCGCTTTTCCTCCCCCCGAGATCCCCTACTCGGTTGGTCCCCCACCCATCCGGAGACCCTTGGTAGAGTGTCCAGACATCCTTCAAAAGAGCAGCAGCTTTGCTTCCCTTGCGACGTCCCCTCCCCAGGCCCTCTTCAATCTCCACTTTCCCTGCTTAGTTCAGTTAACCTTAAAACTGACACACCGAGCCCTGAACTGCGGAACAATGCAGTCCCTCCTGCGTGTCCGCAAAGAAGAGCCCCCACCCCGAAACCGCCCAACGCCCCCTCGCGCTCCTCCGGCCCTTGCACGATGGGGGCATTTGACCACGATCTTTTTGATAATACCCCCCTCAGCCTCTCCCCTGGCCTTTTTTTGTTTAGCAAATTCCGAACCGGATTTTTCGCTTCAATTTTTCTGAATAATCCTTTTCTATCTTCCTCACGACTTTCATGGCCTCCTCACTTTCTCAGTCCATTCTAGTGCTCTTCACCCCATCGAAATCCTCTGCCCCCTGTTTTTAGGCCAACCACCCTTTTTGCAGTGAAGTCCCCGAATTTTTAAGTTGGTCTCCCTGGCGGCGCCCCCCCCCTTTAGCCTTATCCGTCGGTTGAATGATCTTGTCCCCAAGCCGAACGGCTCTTTGAAACCTGTCATCTTTGCTTTTTTAGGATTAACGCCTTTGCCGCTTTCCTCTTGTATGCCTGCCCCCTGGGTTGGAGCCCTACTTTTTCTTCTTTTCCCTAGTGTGTGACCTCCCCCCCTTTCTATTTGAGATCACAGCATCTTTTTTTTCGTAGGCCAGCCTCCCTTTTACAAATCCTATCTTATTCTCCCCCTCGCTGTTCAGGCTGTCCAGGTACTTTCCCCCGCTTATGTCCCTTTCAGGATACTTTTTTGCTAATGCTTTCCCCTCCGGCGGTGAAACTCCCTTCTCGGGGGAACTCCATGCCGAATCGCGCTGAATACCGCTTCTCTCTCTTTCCTTCCTCTTTTGTGTTGTTCTCGTTCGATCTCCCTATTTCTATCTTTTTTCAAGAGTTTACCCGATAATGCACTTAGGTCCACGCGGCCTGGTTCCCCCTTAATACCAGCATATTACTGCTCTTACTTCTACAATCATCGTTTGGTATGCAAAGTTCGTCCCTCTCTTTTCTCCTCCTCTTCGCCGGGGGTGGGTGTTCGTCTTTCCCCTTCGTTGAGAGTAGATGTTTGCCTCTCTCGTCCGCTATCTATGGATCGCCGAATGATCCGTTTGTCGTTCCCCCCAACCTATGAAGCTTTTCCCAAACAACCGATCCACCCACTTCTTTTCCCTTCCACGCTATCCCTGTAGGCTACGAATTGGATCCAAGAAATGAGACCTCCGATTTTTTTGAGAATTTCCCCCCGTTCGGTGAAAATCCCCCACCCTGTTGCTGACTTTCTGTGCCAGCCCTTTGGTATCCCCCCCCTTACGCCCCTCTTCCCCTTTTTTTTCCACCATGACCACATTTTGAGCTAGTCGTTGTTTAGACCGCGTGAAAGCTCAACCCGTTCTTTTACTTTGAAATTTCTTGTAAGGAGATAAAAGATTCTTAAGATTCTACAGTGCCTGTAAACCCATCCGGTTCCTTGAACTTGCCCTTTATAGAAAACTAGCTCTTAGGCGTGGAAACTGATTGTTTGATGATACCCCCAACTGGCCCCTGTCGTTTCTCAATCCTCCGCTGGCTCTCTGAGTTTTTGGGCAGGTTCGGGGGCCTGTATGCCTTGGTCCCGACTTGTGGCTTAGATAGCTTTTTGTTACTCCTTTAATTCCCCACGTCTATTTGCAGGTTTGGATTTCCCGCTTTTTGGGCCAGGAGCGTCCTTTAGCACAATTTCTCGTGTTCGATCTTTTTTTGCTGTTGGGTCGTGATTTCTCCGCTCCCCTTTCTTTTTTTCTCATTCTTGGCTGAGATCTTGTTTCGTTTTACCCCTTGGTCCGATATTGCTCGGACTTACTCCTGTAGCGGCGCTGTCCCAGTTCGCGGCAAGCCAACTTCCTTCTGTTATTCCTCCTGAGCGCCCAGACCCTTCCTCCTGAGATTTTTGAGATCGTCTTTTTTTTTTTTTGTGTCCTCTTTTTAAATTCTCTCCGAGTTCATCTTTTGAATTCGCAGCGCAGAAGAACTCTTTTTAGCTTTGTCGCATCCAAGCCCCCCCCGTTTCCTTCGGCCTTTGCCCTTGGGCTTGCTATCATCAGCAGGGAAGAGTTACTAATCCCCCCCTCTTCCGCCTTCGTCATCAGTCTTCTTTTTGCCTGTCCTCCCTCGGGTCTGCGTTCGCTTTTTATCGCTGTGCTTTTGTTTGCAGGATCTGCTCTTTTTAAATCTTGCTCTCGTGTAATCATTT
>Ga0179593_1309217_pt1 | contig 16441 bp, 12 predicted proteins | sample CZODoug2_1_08_16_FD_185931 | JGI IMG/M metagenome (GOLD analysis project Ga0179593, IMG submission 185931) | Vadose zone soil fungal communities from Angelo Coast Range Reserve, California, USA - CZODoug2_1_08_16fungal (PacBio error correction) | ecosystem: Environmental > Terrestrial > Soil >... | reverse complement strand
GACCTCTCTTTCTTGATCTTGACTATTTGTGTGTATTTGTGTTTGCAAGTCTAAAATGAAGGTGGGACGTTTGTATCCCGCGATTCTAACCCCCTGGTGTCACCCCTAGGGACCTCCCTCTGTTCTTTTCAGGGTTTCGCGGGCGTTTGTCCATTCATAGAAGTCCTTCCCCCCCCCGAGGCTTCATTTTCCATTTCCCCTCCCCCCCCCGTTTGCTCGTCTCTCCTCCTGCTTCCCACTCTCCAGGCCCCCCTTTTCCCAATCCCTGAAAGCTTCCCATCATGAGAGCCATTCTTGTCCCCGGTTTGCTGTTTCGTTTTTCGTTCTTTCCCCACATTTTCCATATGGGGATTATAATTAAAGTGCATTCCCCCCCTTCCCCCGGTCCCTAATTCACAGTGGTTTAGCGCCAAGTGATAGGTGTTCGTCTTCTTCCTTAGTGTTTTAGCAGGTAATGTCTCTAGTCTTTGCGAAGCTGACCATTGTGTGTGGTTCTCTTTTTTCTTTCCTTTTCTCCTTTTCGTCGACTCTCGGTGTATCTACTTGTTTGGATGCGCACCCGAGGGGCCCCCCTTTCATGTTTTTACTCGGGCCTGCTGGCCAGTCCCTCCCCCCTCTAGTTGATGTTCAAACAAGATGCGATGTTTTCTGACCTCAGGAATCGTGTGGTTAAGGGCATCCCCCTGGCAGATTGTCTGTCCCCCGTCTCCTGTTGATTTTTGAGTGTTCGCTTTGATTGTGCCTGACGCTCTCTTGCTGATGCGATGTGACCCAGGGGACCTTTCCTCCGTGTCGTCTTCCTCGACCCCAGCTAGTCTGAAAAGGGATGCTTTTCTTAAGGTCTTTGCTGGCCCCCTGCCGTTTGTACTTCCTGGTTCGTAATTTTTCTTTTTTATCCTGCGTTTTTGGCCCCGCTGCTGCTGTTTTTTCCCCCAAAGACTTTTTAGTCCCCCCGCCCCGGTTCTTCGACTCGATGATCCTACATTTCAGTGCAGAAGCGTTCCGCCCCCCAGTATCTTTCGCCCAGTATGTCCCTACCCTGTCCCCCTGACCTTGGTACCCTTAGTCACCAACCTGGAGTGAAATCCCCTGCTTGGAAGGTTTCGTGTTTTTTTCCATTGACTTCCGTGTTTGCGTTTTTGCGTACACTTGGGACAACACAAGCCACACCCCCTGGAGGTCTGAGTTTTCTCCGTGTTCCCTTTCTCCGATGTTTTCCCCCTCGTATGGCGCTACATGTAAGGGTTGGTGCCCCTGGTATGATCAAGTGAAAGCCAATACTGTTTGTCACCGATTTGTGGTGTTTTTCGCTTGTGCAAGACAGGCAGGTATGCACGCAGCAGTTTGTGTAACGCGGTTTTTGGACCCATGTTAGAGACGCTGGACCTTTTCCCCTGGTTCTCCGAGAGTCTGGGCTGAGACCGTAGGAACAAACGAGTCCGATACGGTAACCGTTTCTAGAGTGTTCTTGAGTTTTTGTCCAGAGCTTGAGTGAAAGGAATGCGTTCCCTTGATGGATGGGTCGTGAGTTGCATTTCACTGGACGATTTGGGTGAACGACGTATTTGCCCCCCCCCTCTGCCGGACTGGATCGACCCCCGACCCTATTGACCTTTGTTCAGATGGGATCTTTGGAAAACCCTTATCCTTGTGACATTTTGTGCCTCCGGAGCCTTCTTAGTTTTCCGTCTACCGATCTCCCATTCTAGGCCCCTTTCGTGTAACCATCGAATCTTGGTGACCTGGAATGTGTGTCTCATTGCAGGGCACCCCTGAGTAAAGAAACGTTCCCCTCTTCTTAAGGTTTTGTTGGGACTACTTTTTTTTTATTTTGCCCTTGCCAAAGCGTGGGTTTTGACTTTTCCTTAGGACTCGGGTCGGGTGGGGGACGACGTTCGTCTTTAGATTTGACTTGACATCCCCCTTTTTCCTTACGGTCCCTCAACCTTGATTGGAGTATTTTTTTCATATTCCACTTTCATCCTTGCATCCCGGGTTCAAGCTCCTACGGTCCCAGATGCAGTCAGCCGTGGTGTCGCTCTATTCGGCCCCATTGCCGTGTTGTGTGTAACTGTTGACAGCTACCCGCCTCCACATTGTAACTTTCCCAGCTGCGCCCCCCGGCCTTTCAGTCCAGTATCCTTCTAAACTCACCCCCCTAACACTCGTTAATTTTCCACCGGCGTTCCCCCCCTTTCGAGTCTTGTTTTCTTACCCTCTTTTTATTCCTCTTTGTCTCTGTTATTTGTTTTAAGTTTTTGCGCTCTAAAAGGTTTTTTGTGATTGATTGTTTTAATACATTCTCTTCCCTTCGGTCGTTTGGACAAGTCGCACCTTTCAAACTTTTTGGTGTACCCTTTCGACGATGATGACCTCTGCCCCACAGGCTTGTTCTTCTCTTTTTGTTTTTGCTCCCCTGTGATTTCCTTGTCCTTCCGCTTTACCCTCGACCTCCCGATAAATCCCATTGCCAACTTTAGCTTTATGCTTCACCCGACCCCCCTGGATTTCTGCCCCGGCCAGTTACCGGGTCCTCTCGGAACCTCTCATTTGACCTTACCAGGTGTCGTCTGAAATCGCACCCATAGGCGGTGATCTGAGTTGGACCCACCGCTCCCCCCCCCCCCCCTCCTAATGTGGTTTTCATTCGTAAGCCCAGGTCCCCCTGCGGCGTTTTTCATTTACGCGGGGCGGTGGCCCCGCCGAGTTTTTTCCCCACCAGTCGTGGTTTACCTCTTAGAGTCCTCCGTTTCCGCAAGCAGTGTCTTTCCCGCTTGCCCGGAGTCCAAGAAACGGACATTCCCCCCCCCGAGGTCTTTTTCGGTTTGGCGGTTTTGATTTCCTCTCTTTTTGTCACCGGCCAATTTCCATCTGTTTTTTTCTTGGCGTTTTTTCGCTCATTTCAAGCCATTCGTTTTTTCTTTTGTCCTGTGGAGCCGTCTTTTTGTTTAACTTCAATTCCCTTCCTTTTAGATCGCCTGACCCCTCCTTCGAGAGGCGGGACACTAGAGGCCCATTGAATTTCAGTATTTCTCGCGAGAATTACCCTCTCTGTTCTATGTCCCGATGACTGGTATGTGTCACCCGGAGACCACGACAACTTTTTCCACTGCCCCAATGTTTTTCCGGCCCCTTCTCAAAATGGTTGGTCCTTTTTTTTCCTGGTTTTCCCGATCTTTCTTGCGTCCAGTTTCAAAGAAGGGCCCTTTTGTGCCCGTGGCTTTCTTGTGAACCTGTTTGCTTTTGTCCAGTGCGTAGGTTCGGGATTCGGAATTCGTTGTTCTCTTCTCTTCCTTCCCCCAACAGTCTACCCCCCCCTTCTACGTACCTTTTTGATGATCAGTGGTTGTCCCCCCATTCCCATGTCATGAAGTCTACCATGTGCTTTCTCTTTCTTCGAACCACGGTGTATATGTAACTACACGGGTCTCGGTTTACTTCCTTTTTCCCAAACCTCCCGCCCACTTTTGCCAGGGTTCTATTTTCCTTTTGTGGGTGCCGGGACTAAATTGATGATGGGTCTGTTCTGGTGAGCCCTTTTACTCCCAGCTGCTCATTTTTTTCCCCTCTTGGCTTCCAGGGTTCACGCTCTTTGTCGATTTAGAAAATTTTCTTTCTTTGTGCCCAATTTCCATGGTGCCAGATCGATTTGTTTTTTGCTCCTTGGCTGCCCGCTCCGTTTTCCAAGATCCCCTGTTTCCACCTTCGATTTGTGTTTCCTTGTTTATCGCTCTTTTTTGGTTGTGACACCTCCGCCCCGTTCCTTTGTTTGTTCATTGCACCCTTTTTCCATGTGTTCAGTGCACCCCCCCCCCCCACACCCGGTCGCACGGCTATTTAGTTCCCTGTCGCCCCAAGATTTCCCTGGACCATTGCGTCCGATCAGAAGTGGTTTCCCACGATCCCCCAATGGGGTTCCCCCCCCCCCAATCCTCAGCGCCCCCTTTTCCCCTTTCTCCTCTGTAGGAGAAGAGAATTCTGGGAGCCTTACCGTTCCTTCGTTTACCAACCCGCCCTCCTTTTTTGAGTTCTTGAATCGTCCAGTTTTTGAGGTTGATGTTTTTATCCCCGCCTCTTTTTCAATTTTTTCCTTTTTCTGCTGTCATCCAGACAGACTGATTTCGGGTTGTTGGTTCACACGAGAGAAGAGGAAGTTCATGTGCTCTCTTCCCAACTCACCCAGGAGTGGGAGTATGTTCGCGTGTAATTGCGGCGCCTCCGTTGTGAACGCCCCCGTTATGCTGGTCTGACTTTTCCTCGACATTAACTCTTTTCAGCCCCTGGTTGACCTGGTGGTCTGTTCTTATGCAGGAAGAAGAAAACTAAGTTCTTGGCGGACTCGTTGCTACGGTACCCCTACACCCCCCCCCTTAACCTTTAGTTTTGCCCTTCAAATTCTCACGATGAATGTCTTTCCCTCTGACACCACGGTACAACCCCTGTTTTCCCCCTATGTCCGACAGTTTTCTTTTGTCTTAGCCCCGAAAAACCCTGCCCGTCGGACTTTCTTTGGGGCCTAATCCTCCGTTTTTGGGTTTTTTTGTTTTCAGGACTCTGATCCTGACTTTCCCTTTTTCGTTCTCGTCCACAGCGGGCGTGGTAAATAGAAGTGCCCCTTTAAGCTCCCCCATTTACATGATTCTGTCTCCTTTCGTTACAACAACAGTGCTGTTTTTCTTTTTTTCGTTTTCCCCTGGATCCCCCACACTGTTTCCCCCCCCGTACTCCCCGATTTTCGGTCCTGCAATGAAAACAAACAGCCTGATGGACATCGCCCCTTCTCACCGGTGATTTTCTGTACCGATGTGCTTTTCCCTAAGGCACGGCAGACGTCTTTTTTTCCCCCCCCTTCCCCCGTAGTGTTTTTCCTTTCTACAGGAATAAGTTTTTTTTTTTTTCCTCTCTTTTGGAAGGCGGCTGTGCAAGTCGCGGACTCTTCCCCCCTTTACCCGCGCTTTTTCGTTTTTCTACCGACCCGTCCCAACGTCCCCCCTCCGATTGTAAACGTATGTCCCTTTCACTTTTTTTTTTCCATTTTGGCGGACGCCTTTCCCTAAACGTTTTTCTCCCCCCTACCCTCTGTGTACCGTTAGAACTTTATTTCTTGACCCATGTTTTGCAGCCTTCTCTCGTGTCCCCATTGCAGTGGGACTTTGTTCCCCTCTTCCCTGATTTGGCATGATCTTTTCTGACCGCAGCTTATTTTCACCGTGCCCCCCAAATTCCCCCTTCCAACTTGGCTGTCTTTGTGCTACTTCAAGCACGTCCGTTTGGCCTGGTTGCTATAGTCCCCCCTTTACATCTCTTTTCTTGTCACGAGTCTCCTGCCTAATTCACTTTTCCTCCAATTAACCTATCGCACCACTCCTTTTACAGAGTCTTGTTAGCTCGTTCGGTGGACGTCCCCTTCTTGCCGCTGAGCGCTTGGCCACGCTCTCCGGTTTCTCCCCTCCCAGAGAATTCTCCCATGGAGTTTCTTAGCTCTCGATGGGCCCATTTGTTCGCGTTAGACCCCAAGGTCCGGTGGAAGTGATTGTGAAGTTCCCTGCTGGTTTTCTCATCGTTTCCCCCCTCCCCCCACCCGTGGACTTACCCCACTCCGTCTATATGATCGTCGGAATTTTTCTTGGGACTATTTTTTTCCTTCCCCCTTGTCTTCGGTCTGTCTCTTTTTTTCAGATCGAACCTTGAATAATTTTCCCTCCCCACTGACGCTTCACATGCGTAATTGGTTTTTTCTTTCCCGCCGCAGTTTTTCCTGGCCCCTTTCCCCAGTTTCTGTTCCGACTTTAATCAGTCATCTTTTAGTCACCACCCCCCCTCCCAATTTGCTTTCAAGTAATGCTGGTAATCATTTCATGCTCTCCTTTGCACTCCTGCTTACGTGGTTCTTTTTGCTGCCTGATTCATCCAAGAAGTTTTTAAATCCTGGAGTGTCCCGGTTTATATCACCTTTCCCTTTCCTCCCTATCCCGTCCCCCCCCGTGGTGGTATTTAACGTACCCTTGTTCTTTTCACCGGAAGCTTACTGACCTGTTTTTTTTTTTTCATCTATCAAAAGAACACATGTTTGCCTTTTTCTTTCCCTTTGAGACTTCGGTGTTTGATTGTGGCTCCCAAGCCACCCGACTTATTTCGCTTCCTTAAGAGAGTGTCTTTACTTTGTTATGTACCTTCCAAGTGTTTTCTATTTTCGGTCCGCTTTGATTCTGTCTTCTGACTGTCCTGGCTGTGATCCTTCGGGGATTGCCAAGTCCTTTTTTTCCTTTTTACCGGCTCGAAGATTGATATACGGTCAAAATGTCATTAAGTTATTTTTGGAGAACCGTCGTGTTCACGCGTGTCAAAGCTCCCCCCCCCTTCTTTGTCTATTTTGCGTTTTCTGTTTCGCTTCCCCATTGCCACCCCTATATGTTACGCAGATTGCCCGCCATTTAACGCACCCTTTTTCAGTCTTGCCTTGTAATTTTTTCTCCCCACCAAGCTTTCTTTTCTTCCCTTTCAATCTTTTGTCCGTTGGTCTTTTTTTTTTTCAAGACGTGGACCTTACCTCATTGAGGAGATGGACCACCCCCCCTTAGCCCCCCCCCGTCTGCAGCGTATCCCTTCGTGCGTCCGAAAGGGGCGGTCTCCTACTTTTGCTCTGACTGCTACGGTTCCGTTTCACCTAGTGCCCCCGTATTCAACCAACTGTTTTTTTTTTTTTCCTCATGCTTCGAGCTTTTTTGCCTCGCTTCGACTTGAGTTCTTTCAAAGCCATAATTCATTTCTCGGAGACGGGTACTGCTGCCATTATCTTGATGTGTTATGTCAGTTAGATTCCAGTGTCAGTACGCGTGTCTCCTTTTTTTTTTCCCCCTGTTTTTCAAAGGGTGCCGTGTGTTTGATGCTGTTTTACCGCTTAGGTGCGTTTGAGCATGGCCCTCTCCTCTAGTCTAATCATGAACATCATGTGGTGGTACTGGTGCCGTAGAGACATCACCGGCGCGACGGAGATCCCTTCCTTACACCAACTTTCCCGTTGGGACTGTTAGAACGTGCAGTCTCTTTATCGACAAGTCCTCCTCCCCCAATTTCCCTTTCCTGTGCTCTAACCAACCCACCTTTTTATGATAGAATAACATAGCCCTGTCATTGACCATGCAGGGTCCGTATTGAGCGGTTTCCGCGTCGGAATTTTGTTAGTCCTCCGAAGACAGCCTCTCCCTTGCCCCCAAAGGCTTCTGCCGGCCTCTCCCCAATTGAAGACTTGTGGTCTTCATTCGACCCCCACGACATCACAGTGTTTGTTCTTGCAAGCCATTGCGGCTGGTCCTACTTTCTTTTCCAAAAGACAGCGGTCTGGAGGTTCTCTGTCGTCCAGTCTTTCGTCTTGGCCTGCGTCCACTTCATTTCCCCTCCCCTGTGTGATGTCCCATTTGTCCCCTTGGACTTTTTTAACTGAGCCCTGGAGTGAGTCAGTCTTTTTTTCTTCTTTCTCTTGCACGCTGGACGGTGTTTTTCCCCGTGTGTACCACTTTTTCCCTTGTTCAAACTCCCCCGTGCTTGTCCTTGGCTCCATACAGGAAAATGTACGCGGGGCTTAGTACCCCCCCCTTTTTGCCGAACGGGTTCCACGCCCCCCTTCATGCCCCTCTATAAGGCCTACGGTACGCATGGTTTTTTGACATCTGGTCTCCCACATGGGGATTATGGACGCATCTTTTTTTTGCCTTTTCCTTGTCTCCCCCCCTCGTCATACTGCTGCTGTTCTCAGCCGAAGCACGGCGCACAATTCTCTCATAGGCCTTTTCGGTCCTGGGTTCGCTTGGATAGTCCAATTGCTTTTGTCTTTCCCCACCTCGTTCCCCCCCTTCCCTCAGCCATTCGCTTGCCTAAGATAAACCCCTTGTTGGCTCAGTCTGATCGCCTTCCTTGTAGGTCCCCGTCCCCCCCCCTTCTCCAAGTATCTTTTTTGGATTCCTACAACGGCAGTGTACAGCTTCTGCGACTAAACTTTTTTTCAAACAGACATTTCTTACACCGGGCGGAGCTTCGGAGGATGCCCCTTTCTATCCTTTGCCCTTAGCCCCTGTGCATGCGTCGATACTTTTTTTCCTGCGATGTTTTTCATCTATAAGTTTGGTTTTGTACCGAGGCGCAAGGCCGATTTTTGCAAGCAGACAACATGTCCTCCTTGGGGAAGTGGCATAGACATGGTACCCCTTGAGTGCAAGTTCGACCGTCCGTTTTGGGAAAAGTTCAAGTTTTCCCTCTGTCTAGCTCGACCTTTCTATCCAACCCTTGGACGTTCCCCAGAAGGATTGATGTGCCCGACCCCCCGACCTAAAATATAAAGGGAGATCGCCGGGCAGAAGTGGTCTGTGCATGTTCGCCGTCGCCCCCTGCCTGCGCCAGGTGCAACCCCCCTTTTCCCCGATAAATAGATTCTGTTTGCTGCATTTTTATTTTCTTTTATTTCCTCATTGCGGTAGTCCTAGTCTGGGTTTTTGCTGGCTTCTGTCAATATAGCAAATGGTTTACTCACCCCTGTCAGTAGACTTTATTTCTTCTTTAGTCTTCTACTAACTTTATCCCCCACTTTATGTCTTTGCCCATCCACTTGTCCTTTGTGGTATGCAATGAAGACATTTCTCCTTCAGCGGCCCTCTTTCTTGTTTCCATCCTCCAGTTAAGTTTTTTTTTTTTTTGCTACCCTCGCCGAATCATCGGTAGAAACCCGATTTCTTGTAGTTAATTTGATAACCCGCCATTACCGGTGATTCTCGTCCCAGTGCCGCCTGAAGGGATGGCTTATCCCGGGTCCATAACAGGTCAAGCGCTGCCAACATACATCCGCTCCAACCATCCCTCTTAAAGGTTTCCCCAATCCCCGGGCAAACGAAACACGGATTCACCAGCCTCTAAGGGCCTTTCTGAGCTCCCCCAGGGTCGCCTCCGGTGTGCAAACACCGCCTTCCAACTCTTGTCGCTCATCTCCACTCCTTGCTCGGATCCTCGTTCCCTTAGGGAATCCGCTACAGTGAAGTCCCGCCCGCTTGCCCGGGACCCACCCTTCCACCGCTCTGTGGTCCAGTGAAGCGGCTTCCCCGCCCTTATACCTCTGTCACTTCTACTTTCACCAGCATCATAATTTGCGCCCCTCTTTAACGTTTTAACGCTGCCACTCTCTCCGCTTCTTATGTGGGGCCGGAGCCACGCAACTGTTGGACCTATTACACCTATCGCACGACAATCGGGTAAAGGAGTCGTGCCCGTTTGTATTTCTGTTGACTCTCCTATTTTGTCGCTATTGTAAGTTATGATCGTCATCCTTGAGCTTGTCGGCCGTCTTCCCTCCCCCTTAATTCTATGTTTTTCCTCATGCTCCTTTGTACACCCCCATCGTTTTCCCTATATCGGCCACCAATATCGCCACCCATTCTCCACAAGCGCTGTTTTCTTGTGTCCCTCCCGGGTCCCCTAGACCCTAAAGCCTGGCTTCGTGCCGTCCGTACCCCCCGCCCTCCTCCTCAGTTGACGGGGCTGGGTTTCCTCGATCACTCCCCAGCCCTCTCACTGTTTCTTGACTTCCCGGAGGAGCAGTGCGCAGTGTGGTGACGCGCTGCCCGCGTATACAGCCCCGCAATTTACTTACCCATTTGTCCCACTAGCCACCCCCCCCACGAGCAGTTCAAGGTTCCCCCACTGTCCCCCTCCGCCCTCACCGGTGTTTCATAGGTGAACCATACCTCCTGCCCCCTTGGCGCCCTTGTGAGAAATCGTTTGTCAGACCCTTTATCGGACCACCAGCAAACGGCGCGCATTGTACTTCTCCCCGCAAGGCTGTCGAGCTACCTCCTCTATGATGCATTCGTTTCTTTACCTGTCTACTCCTCCCCTCCTTGGTGCATACGCTTTTAGTATCGGGTACTGCCTCCAATTGAATCAATGCTCTTCCAGGGAAGGGTGCGTCGAGGATTTTCAAACTGGGCGAGTCCAATTCCCTCGTCGTAGTGACCGGGCCCTCTAGCCGTAGAGGTGCTGGGTCCCTAGTCCCAGGACGCTTTGCGCCACTCCCGTGTCCGTGGGCCGGTTCCCTCGTTTGCGCAGGGGTCTCTAATGACTTCCGCTGCTTCCCCCCCGGTCCAACATGCGCCCCTTTCCCGCATGTTCATGCTTTTGTTGACCCTTTGCCAAGGTCCCCCATCCCCCCCTACCCGCCCCAGCTTTCCCGGGATGGGCGGCTCCCTGGGAATTGTTTCCCACACCCTGTTTCATGTTGAGAGTCGGGAACGTGTATGGGATTTCCAGTTTTTTGTCCTACGTTGCCCCCTTTTTGCAAATATATTTCAATCATTGATGATTTATTTTAATAGACATTATTCACGAGGTGCGTCCACCAGTGAAATTTTGGTGCCAATTCGAGCCGTGATAGTTTGTTTCTGCCGTCAGGTCTACTTTCGCTTTGTAGGCAGTGCTTCTCTCTCGCGTGTAGATTCAGAGTCGCGTGGGAACCCGTTGCTTTAGTGACCTCCAGCAACACGGTGACCCTAGGTCCTCGCCTTTTTTCTTTTTACATTTGAGACAGACCAGAGACCTTTTTTTCTTCCTGTTTCCCCGAGAATATCCCATTGTTTGTTAGCTTTTGCCGCTCTTTTCTCCCTCCCGTTTCCCTCACACTTTGATTGTCTGATGTGGATGCACCGTTCGACTACTTTTCTTTGTGATTTTCGTAACGTGAGACGGAGGATGTTGCGTTCGTGTTCCTGACTGAAGGAAGATCCAAACGTTTTGGCCATCCGCGCATTCCCTTTCTTCCGTCTTTGGATTGTTTTTTCCGTGTGCATCGATTTAGGGTCCTCCAGTTGTTGATATTCCACGAGCTTTATGTAGTGCTAGATGTGGGTAGCGCCTTCCTTCTTTCTTGCTCTGCCCAATTGAGTTCCGAGCACCGGGATTGCTCTGCTGAAGGCGGATCCTCAAACCGGCTGGTTTGCACCGAATTGAATGCCCTGGCTTAGCATGCCAGCCAGTGTCAAGCACGATCCTTTTTAAGTTTATTCTGACGAACTGTATGCACGAGGGACTTCTGGTTCCCAAATAGAGATCCGTAGGCCTTTGTTGTTCACGTTATTGACAAGATCTTCCTACTCTTGTAGCACATTTAGTCAGTGCCCGTGTGCTCCTTCAGATTCCCCAACCCCCTTCCACAAGACAAAGCATGCTTGACGGCGTTTTTTGGTGGGTGTGGGGGCCCCGAGGTGTGGCCCCCCCCACCTTTTGATGTGGTTTTTGGTACCTTTTTGCATTTTCACCGTTCCCGCTTTGTGCCTTTGACTCATCACCTGTGCCTGTTGAAATGCTTCCCCCCCCCCAGCGTACACATTTCAGTGCCCAGGGTTTCTCATGGTGTGCTTAGAGGGAGGCTCTTCCCACTACCTTCTGTGGTACGGGGTTACCCCCCTTTTTTGTTAATGGTCTGTCTGTCTTTTGTCGTTGACTTTGACGACCGTCCCCATGCTGCCTGAATGGTGCGAATCGTCCCGTATTTTCGCAAACCGACCGCCATTTCTTCGCGTTTTTTTTTTTTTGTCCCCGTTTCCTTGAATTTTTGTTGGGGCAAGTCTTTGAAAAAACGTTCTCCCCCCCTGTTCTGAGCCAGCCCCCCTTTTTTTTTCTCTTGTGTTTTGAGGTGTCGCTGAGTCTCTTCTCTCCACGATTTCTTTAGACCTCTGAACCCCTCGCCACTCTTTCCCCTTTTGCTGGTTCGATGTCTGGCCGAGGTTTAATTGATCTGCCACCCGTTGTTGTGGGATTCCTACTTTTATGCACAGATGTTCCCGTGTTTAGCCCCCCGTTAGAATTAGAATTGGCCCCGTTGAGGTACCCGGTTCTGCCTTTTTCCCGGTCCATTTTCCACGCTTTGTTTTTTTTGTTTTGACTTTTTATTTTGCTTCTATTGCTCCTGGTCCAGCGTCACCTTTATGATGCAAGTTCTGCGTGAAGACCTTGATCCCCCGACTTCCCCTGTGCTTCGGCTATTGTCCTGCTGAGGCCCCCCCCCCGGGACATCCCCGTCAGCGAACTTCCCCTAGACCCCCTTGGACTTGGACCCAGAGAGCCCCTCAGGGTCTTGGTCGTTTTTCAGACCTGTCTTTGGCAGTCCGCCCGTTTTCCCCGCATCCGCTAAAGGTCTTGTTCTCTTTTGGGATCCTGTTCCAGCTCGGGTCATTGTTTCGTTCCTACCATCTTGCGTTTGGGAATAGATGACTGAGCTCTGGACCCTCTGTGTTTTCTTTTTTGTTGTTGTTGTTTTTTTTTTACGGCAGGTGCAACTCGATTCTTGCCCGGAGCCGGTTTTTTCGTCACGCCCGTGGTTTTCGCACCAATTAGCCGTATTGACTGTGATCCCCCGCCTTTGCCCAGGGTTTTTCCAGCCCCCCCCCCCCCCCCCCCCCCCCCCACCCCCTTGGGTCGACTCCTCTGTTTTGTTCAGCTGAGAGCTTTCCTTGCCGGCCGCCGATTCCTACCGGCGTTCCCGTTATTTAATAGAGCGCGGCCAACCGGACTTGTTTTTTGTCCCTTTTTTCCCCGGCCGTCACCTCTTCCTGGAACAGAGGTCCGCATTAGTGTAGTACAGATGACCGTCACGTAACCCATTTAGCTGGTTCCCCTTTGCATGACCCCCCCCCCCCCCACCGACGGTTTTATCCCTAAACTTTCGTGTGGACATTGTTCCTTACCCCGTGGATGCCAGTCCCGTGAGGTTCCTTTGCCTCCCTTTTTTCCACGTGCCCCTGTCCCCGTCCATTAGTTTTTTCTCGGTTGATTGAGGGCATGGAATCCGTCCTCGCCAGACCGTCTGACCTGCGTACGTTGATTTTGGTGGCAGACCCTAACTTTGTGCTGTAAACGACGTTTGTTCTCGTTGGGCTCTCTTTTTTTTCTTTGGTTTACGATCTTTTCTTTCCTGCACACCGCGTTTGGCCCCCCCCTTATATGTGTCACCTGTTGTTCTTCTTGCTCGTCTTCTCATTCCCCTTCTTTTTGACTTGGACGGTTTGGAGCACCCCCCTTTAGTTTTGTTAAAATTGACCCCGAGTTCCCCTATGTGTGGATTCGAGGATGATTGAGAGGCCTGCGACCCTCCTTCGCTTTTCTCTTTGTTCCTCCGGCTGTCAGCACATCGTTTTCCCTGTCTGCCAGTCTACGTCGTTCCGTTCATTCCCATTCCGCACCCCCCATTTCTCCCAATGGTATCCGTGTTTGTCCACTTTAGTAAAGCGATGCGCACCTGGAGTTAAGGAAGGTAAGGCCCATTTTTTCCCAGACGCAGCGTACGGATCCACATGTTGCCTTATGACCTTTTGTTCGCTTCCGGCATTACTTAGGTCTTTGAATCTTCGGACTTTCTCCCGCAGCCGCCTTTTCCATTGATCGCCCCCTCAATTTTCCCCTACTCTCATTTTTCCGTATTGTGCTCCTGGTCTCAAAGGCGATATTCCATAGGGTCTCCGACGGTCTCTTGCCCAATACCTTTTTCCCCACGCACATGGGTAACGTCCCCTCTTCGTCGACTAATTTTTTTTCATGTAATGGGTCATGTAGTGAGGCCATTACGCCTTCCCCCCCCCCAGGCTTTCGTGGACGGAGCGGTGGTCCGTTGGCCACGCCTCTTCCCAGAGTTGAATGGCCTTAGAAGGTCTTTATGGGCATCCTCTGATTTTCACTTCGTGTTCCGGAACTCGGGCTGAACTCTCTTTGGTTCCCCCCCTACATAGCACAACATTTCTTTCCCTCCCCTTTTGGTTTTTTCTGTCTTGCGGTTTACCATTCCCTGAAGATCAGTTTTGCAAGCTCTTCCGCTCCCCCCCTTCCCCGTTTGACAATTTTGCAGATGTATTTCCACCCCCACCATGGAGTTCCACCTGTGGTAAATTTACTAAGGCTGGCCCTTCCATGAAGCTTCGTGAGTCCTCTTCTTGTTCGTTCACGTGTTTTGCCAACGCCCCTCAGCTGAGAGCCCTTTTTTGATTTTTTCCCCGTCCCTGTTTTCGTTTTGAGTTGTTTTGTTGAGCATCTTCACCAGTACTTTCATTTTGAACCCGGATTCCTATGCTGTTTTCAGCACCCCCTTGACATTTATTTTTTTCCTTCAATTCCCCCCGGAGGGGCTGTCCGAGACGAGGAGACGGCCCCCCCGCCGCACGGCTGTGTTGACAACCCGCCGGTTTGTCTGCTTGCCCCTTCAATGTGTGGCAGCAGACAGGTTACCTCAGTTGCCCCCCCCCCGCTGTCTGATTCGGCTTTTATTGCATGCCCGGCTTTTCTAATAGAGACGGTTCTTTTGTGGCTGCATACTCGCTTTCTCCCCGTTAAAACCGACACCCACGTCCCCCCCCCCCTTCCAACGACTGTTTTGGGTGAGCAGCGGGGAGTGGTGGGCTATCCGGTAGTCCTCTGGAAGGTTCCCAGTTTCTATGGTCCCTTACCCGCTGTTGTTCCGTTCCTGCCGGTTTGAAACCTTCCCCGTCGGCTCTCTATCCTTTCAGTCTCCCCCAATTCCGGTGGTGTTTCTCTTTGTCTCCGAGCCTTTGTCGGCGCCGTCCCACCCCCTTTTTTTTTGGTTTTGGGGCGGGCCAATCTCCCCCCCTTGCCCGGGTTTTCTTTTTCCGGACATGCTCCTTTTCGCCTTCCATTCAGAAAGGACAACCCCCCACAAACAAGCCCCACCCAAAAAAAAAACCACCCATACACCACGTTGGCCGTTTGATGTGTAGTTTTCCTGGTTAGCCCAAGGAGTTCCCGCCGACTCTCCCTGATGGACTGACATAAGTCACCCTCCCTCGGCCCCCGGACGTTTTTTTTGACCCCCCTGCATTTCCCTTTTCTTTGCTGGCGCCTTTTTCCCTGCCCATTCATTACCGGCTTTTTTTTTCTTTATGCCGGGCCCCCTTGCTCTTCTACATGACTCCTGTTGTCTTTTTTTGAGGGAGAGAAGGCTGTCCTTCCCCTCCCGAGGGAGCTTTGAACCCCCCTTTTTCCTCCTGTTGCTTCACCCCTCCCCCCTCCCCCACCCCACAGACGCTTCCCCCCAACGTATTGACATTTTGTTTACGCCTTGCCCATCCCACTTTTCCCGAAGAGGGGCCGTGCGTCTTCTGCTTTTTGTTCACCACATTTTTTTTGTTCTTTTCCCGTTTTTTTCACCATTGCCGTCCTTTCTTCTCTGGGTTTTGCCACTTTTTCCCTCTTTTTCTTCGATCTCAGACGCCGACGACCCCACATCGCAATTGGGCCTGATTTTTCCCCTTCTTTGAGAGCCTTGTTATACTCCCCGCCGTCCATTTTGCCCCTTCCTCCCTTGGACCTTCTTTTTAAGTCGGTCACCCCTTCCTGAATCTCCTTGTCCCCTTCCCCACTCTGCCCTGGTCGTTTTTCCTTAGACTTGTTCTGTCCCACCTTACCCTCCCCCCCCCCCTCCTCAATGAGTCTGCTGCATCGCCTTGCCCATTGGCTTGTTTCAAAAGGGGCTTTGTCCTCCGGTTGGACGTAGGCCCCTTCCGTCGTTACCCTCCTCCCCTCGACATGATCGTCGTGTTGCCCTTTTCTGTTGCGATCCTCAAGGCGTTTTTGCCTTGGCGCTACTTTCTGCTCCTTCAAATTTTTTTTTCCCTTCCCCCCCCCTCCCGCGCCTCCTGCCCACCTGTCTCCGACTCTTTCCAATTGAGTAGTCCTGACGGCCAGTCGATCCCCGTCCGCCCCCCAACTGACCCTTGTTTGAATGCGTGGTAAAGCATTTTTTTTTGTTTTATTTATCAATGCTCCCCCTCGTTTTTGGCGATCTTATCCAAAGACAATTCCCGATTTCCCTGCCATCTCCCTCACTTCTTTGCCTAACGTGATTTTAACCTCTGGTTCCCCACCGTTCCCTCAATACGTTGCTTTTTATGTATAGAGCCCCCGCCACCGTGAAGACTTTTCTCACCTTGTGGACTTCTTGTGATCCGATCGTTGATACCGCCCCCCCTCCTCTTCCCCAGTTCAGACGTTAGTTGTTTTCCCCGGTTCTCCTTTTACTTCAAGCCATGTTATGTATTTCGTAGAGTGACTTTTCTGCCTTCTCCCCATTATATGAGTTTCCCGAGGTCATGAGGTCACGCGGGCTATCGTTGTCACCACTTTTTCCCAGGACAGTTCTGCCTAAGTTTTCGTTGACTGGAAAAGGCTATCACCTTCTGTACGATTTGCCCCTGGACGTAGTATTTTTCCCCCCCCCATTTTTATATGCTTTTCACCCGTTCATCTTTTTAACTCAGGAAAGAGGAAAAGTCGGTGAAAAGTCTGTCCCTTCTTTTTTCCGTTCTCTGGTTTGATCTGCTTTTTTATAGTCTGACCGGAGTTGCAAGCGATTTTATTCCCCTAACAGGGCTCTCACAAATTTCCCCAATGTTTGGAC
>Ga0179593_1601644_pt1 | contig 16442 bp, 29 predicted proteins | sample CZODoug2_1_08_16_FD_185931 | JGI IMG/M metagenome (GOLD analysis project Ga0179593, IMG submission 185931) | Vadose zone soil fungal communities from Angelo Coast Range Reserve, California, USA - CZODoug2_1_08_16fungal (PacBio error correction) | ecosystem: Environmental > Terrestrial > Soil >... | reverse complement strand
TCCGCACATTTCCTTCCCTTCCTTTTTTTTGGTAAAAGCAATTGGCCCCCCTTTTCCTCCGCGGTCCTCTCCAGTCGTTGCCAGGCGACAGTATCCCAGTTATTGTTTTTTTTCTCTCTCTCCCTCCTGCGGTTCGTTGACCCCCCTTCCTTGACGAAATTGGAATCGGCCCAGGTCTCTTTTCTCTTTTCCCCCCAAAAGACCCTGCCCCCCTTTTGCTCGGCGCGGCCCTGCGCGCCAGTGTCGATTTTTGTTGCTCCTCTTTTGTCTTCCCTTCTCCGGTTGTGTTTTTTCCAGCCCACAAATTCCTCTTTTACGATCGTAGAACAGTTGACGTTTTTCTTTCCTTTGGAATCTTTCTTTTTCTTGAAATATTTCCCCATTGTTGTTCTTCTTTTTTTTTTCCCCACGAATCTGGTCATCAGCGCCTGTCCCTTTCCTGCTTCTCTTAGTACCCGGGACCTTTTTTTTTGGTTTTTTTTTTTTTCTTTTTTCGAATGGGCATTTGGCTGACCCCCGCCCCCCCCCCCCCCCCTTCTCGCTAAGTTTTTGGCTCCTTCCACGCGGTTCTGGCAATTGTTGAACCGTTCCCTTTTTTTTCCCCCCCCCCTTCCTCCCGTCCACCGGCAAAAAAGGGTGTCCTCTCCCGGATATCAATTCCTTTTCTCTAGTGATTCCCCAAACCCCTAGGTTCCCTCAACCATACATCCCCCTTTTCCACATTCCCTTTTCGGAATTGTCCGGGGGAGTTTTTGTGGGATGGGCGGCCCACACTCCCTCCCCCCCCCCCCCCCTTTACAAACATCCGAAGTGCCTTTCCCCTTTTTTTTTTTGGATCGCGACTTTTCTGTTAGTGATTTTATCCATGGCCCACCTTTTTTTTTCTACTTTTTTGACCGGTCCAGTCTTTTCGCATTCTCGCTGGGGCCATTTCCCCCCGCCGTCTTTTCCAGCCGTCCTGTCTTCCCTGGGCAAAAGTATCCTGGGGAAAGAGCGCGCCTCCCTTCCCGGGGTGGTGGACACGAATGCCCTTTGCCCTTCCTCTCCCCGGCCAAAAAAGCTCTTTTGCATTGCAAGGTAACGGCAAAGTTCCCTTCCCCTTTGCCTCTCTTCCCCGTGCCGCTTCTTTTTTAGTTCATATTTTTTGATGTGAAGGCGTCCTTGCAAGGACGTTAGTCCTTCCCCCCTCCCTCCTGCTGGTTCGGTATGCGGTTTTTTTTTTTCATCCGCAAATTAAACGGGTCTTTCCCGGTGGCATGCCCGTTTCCTTCCCTACTCGTGCGTGTTGAGTTATCTGGGAGGTAGAATGCTTCTTTTTTTCACAGGGAGGCTTCCAGTAGGAGGATGTCCCTTCTTCCCCCAATGGCGGATTTCCTCTTTTTTCCCCCCCTTCCGTGACGTTTTAGCCAATTCCCCCCCCTCTTCCTTTATGTCGGGCTGGTACCTTTGTTACAAAAACCCTTGCGTTTTTCCCCCCCCCGCCGGATTGGTGTCCCCTTTTTCCATTACGGGATTGTGGCGGGTCCCCCCCCCCCCCAAAAATGGTTGGTTTCTTCCTTTTTTCTCCACTTGTGAAGTATAATCCCTCCTCCCCTGGAAAAAGTGCCTCCCCCTTTTGGTCAGAACACCTTTTTCCCTAGGGGTTGGGGGGTTTTGTCCTTTCTTCTCTTTGTAATGATTTACTTTTCCCCTCTCCGTGTAGTGGCCCCCTTTTTTGAGAACAAATCGGGCCCCCCAGACGCTCCCTCCTGAAAGATCCTTTCCCTTCCGACTCCCAGTTCTCGACCCCCACCCTCTTTCCCCCTCGCCCCGATCCCCCTCCCCTCTCCAACTACGTCCTTCCTCCTTTCCGTGATTAAATGATTTTCATTTGAAAAGACTTCCTGGGGTTGGTTGAATGTTCCCATATCCCGACCAAAAAGTCCCCCATTGGTTAGATAAATTACCTTCTCGAGATGCCGCGATTAACTCTTCCCCCCTCCCTCCTTTTTTAGGGGGGAACCTTCTATCCTCTTTTCCAACCCCCTTCTCCAGGGAAAAATTCCCTTTTATCTGTTCTTTTTTCTTCCCCTCTTTTTTTTTGTCTTCAAAAATGTAAGCCGTCTCCTGGGTCATTCCCCCTGTGACCCCTTTCTTCCGAAGGTGGAAATCTCTCCCCCTCCCAGATTGTCCGCCTAGCAGGTGAGTTTGTCCCTTCCTAATCCTTCACAAGGTCATTGATCTTCCCCCCCCCACAGTATTTTCGAAATCCCCCATGAAGACCTCCCTGAGAAAGATGTTTTGCTTTCTTCCTTCGATTTTTGGGGTGTGGTTGGGTTGTTTTTTCTCCCTTTTTTCAAAAAAAACCTGTCTAGGCTGGTCCCTTTCCCCATACATGAGTTTTATGTCGCTTACCGCTTCCAAGTCCTTCTCTTTTTTCCCCGATGGATTCCCCCTTTCCCCTTTTTCTTTTTGTTGAAAGCGGACCTTTAGTGCCGACTTTTGAACATTTCTCCCTTTTCTAGCAAGCCTCCCCCCCCTTTCCTTTTTGCAATACTTCAGGGCAGGAGATTTTTTTTTTTCAAGTTTGGGTTCTGTTTGTCCCCTTTTTTGCTGAGGTCGAGGAGCCCCCTTCTTCTTCCAGGCGTCTTCGGATAGAGTCCCGTTTCCTTTGGAGGAAAGCTTGTTTTCTTCTTCTCCCTTTTCCAAGCCCGGTTTCTGTCCCGCGGGAAGGCTATGTTGGGGATCTCTCCCCATTGCCGCCAAGCATTTCTTTTCCATGGGGAGTCACAGGGCCCAGTTTCTGTTGCCTCCTTTTCTTCTGGCGAGCAATATTTTTTACGGTGGCTTCCTTCCCCTGGAACCCAGGCGATCGTATTCCCTCTCCCGCTCGCTCTTTGCGCTCTGGTGAATGGGTTCCCCACCAGTCTTCCCCCTCCCCCACACAGGGGGGCGACTTCCTTCCTTTTTTTCCCCAACCAGGAATGGCAACTGGAACTTTTTTTTCCCGCGGCGTGGTAGGTAACCCCCCCCCCCCCCCAAAAAAAAAAACTATTTCGGGGCTTGGCTTATGGAGGAAAGCGGGTCTTCTTCTTAAGTGGCCTTTTTTTTCCGGTGTCACCCCCCCCCCAAAGCGGGAGCTCCTGCGCCCACTCCCCAGGTCCCCTTTTTGTCCGTTGTGTGTCCCCTCCTACGGGGCTCGATTTTCCCTTAGATGCGTTGTTTAACTCCTTCCCTTTCTTAAACGCGGCGAGCACTTTTTTCCCCCCTTTCCTCGGTGTGGGGATGCGCCGGACCTTCAATGACGAGCAGTGGGAAAACTTTTTTACGGTCTTCCCTCTTCGTCTTTCGTTTAACGTCGGGTTTCTCCTCGCCGGATTTTCTTCCGATTTCCTTCCCCCCCCTCCACTCAACTTCGCGTTGTTTCTTCCCCTTCTCCCCTTTTGAGGAGAATTGTTTTTTCGGCGGGGCGGCCCTGAGGGTCATTTCCCCCCGGCCGGATTCCAATTACCTGTCTGCCCTTTTTTTTCTCCAATCGTTTTGGCCTTTTTTCTGTGTGGGTTGGTGGAACCCTCCCCCCTTTGCTTTCTATCGGCCAGAGCCTTTTTTTCTTGAGGCGAGTTGATCCCCACACCCCCCTTCCTAGTTTCTCCTTTAAGGACCCTTTTTCCAAAAGCGCTATGGTTTTAAGGAAATGCGGTCTCCAGGGTTTCTTTCCTTTTCTTTTTTTTCTATTGGCCCAACCCGTTTTTTGTTTTTCCTTTCCCCCCCTCGTTTGGATGGCCGGCACTTTCCAGGATTTGTGGGGTCCCAACACCCGTTTCTTTTTTTCTTTTCCCGCAAGGCCTTTCTTTCCCTTTCGCCAATTCTCCTTTTCCCCTGTAACACTGATCTGGGCGAATGTACTCCTTTTTTTTCCCACTTTTCTCGAAAATTTGATTGACCTCCCCCCCGGCGTACGCGCTTTGCTGCTGGAACAAAAAACCCACACACCCCCCTGGGTGGCGGCTGTTTTTCCCCCCTGAGGACCTCTTTCTCCGCTGGCCGAGCAGGGTGACGCTCTTTTGGAGAGCCTGCTTTTTTATTGGGGCGAGAGGCCCTCCCTGAGGCAAGGCGGATACTAACATCGCCTCTTCTCCTTCGTGTGTTATGTGGAACGTTGATCCCCCTCTGTTTTTTTGTCCTGGTTTTTCTGCCCTTTTTTTTTTTTTTTCGTTGGCATGTTTCCCCTCTTCCGGGCGGGTTTCTTGGGTGGGCGAGACTGACTTGTGCGCGGAATGATTGCCCTTCCTTTCTTGTAGGCGTTTTTTTTCCCCCTTTCTGAAAGGCTCTTCCCCCACGAGCGGTTGTCATATTCCCCTCCAGGTGTTTTTCCCCGAACTAACACGTTTTTCTCCCTTATTCACCTGTCTTCTTCCCCCCCTTTCCGAGGAAAAGTCCCCCCCCCATGCGCAGATGTTTTTGGCTTGCCCTTCTTTCTTTCGGGGAGAGTCTTCTTCTCCCCTTTACGCAGACACCCGGGTTGCCGTTGCGTTTGCTGTCGTTTTCTTCTCCTTAAGAGGACTTTGGTTTCTTCTTTTCGAGTTGGGAAGGGAAAGTGTTTCCTTTTTTTTCTGGGCGTGGAATGAATCCGAACCCCTGGATCTCCCCCCTTCCTCCCTTTTTTTTGTTGTTGAGGGGGGGTTCTTCTCTTTTTCTTATTTACACGGCAGAATAGAATCTTTTTCCCCCTTCGAAAGAAATTTCGCCGCCCAACTCCTCTTCGGATCTTTTCGACCGGTGCTCCTTCCTCCTCCCCCCCCGCTTTTGCCTGCCACGGTTCGCGCCCCTTCTTTCCCACCTCGTCCGGCAGACAACTTTTTCTTTTCTAGGCTGTATACGCCCGTGCCAACCCTTTCTTTCACCCCCTCCCCCGTTTTGCTAAATTCCAATTCTCTGTTCCCCCTTTTTTTTTTTCGTCGGCTTGGCATCGTCAAAGGGGCATCCGAAACGTTGCGCTTTTCCCCATTTCGTTTCTCGCCAACCCAGTCAGCCTCGCTTTCTCCCCCCCCCCATGCAAAGCCCTTTTTTTTTTTTTAAGAAAACCCGCAAAACACCCTTTTTTTTGGCCGTTTCACACAGGCATTGTCGCACCTACTTTCTTCCGGTGCGGATCCTTTTTCTTTTCTCAACATTCCTTTCCTTTTCCAAACGAATTCGGTTTTGGCTCCAAAGCACAACTTTTTTTTTTTGGAAATCCCCTTTCCCCCCAAGATGGTTTTCGCATTCTCTTTCCACCCCGGAGTCCGTGTCCCCTCTTTTCCATCAAAATTTTTCTCCCCCCCCTCCCTCTCACTGATTCAAAGATAGTGTCAGTCAAACCCCCCCCCCCTAATGATTCTCCTTTTCTTTCCTTGCTGAGGGGAATAACTCCAATACTGACTAGTTCTCTGAGGCCCCACATTTTTTTTCCCTTCTCCCCCTCACCCCGTCAATCAGCCCCCGTTCCCCCCATTAAGCTTTTTCTCATTACCGGGAAGGAGAACCAACGCTTGCTGGAAGTTCCCGGACGAACCACCCTTTTTTGGGCACGATTTTTCTTCCGTAAGAGGTTTCGCTACCCCCCAGCAGCAAATCCCCCCTTATTTCAAATTTCGTAAACTGCACTTCGTCCCCGCGTTTCTCTCTTTTTTCAGGGATGACCCCCTTCCGACCACAAAATCTAATCCAACTACTCTCCTACTTGATGTATTGTCCTTCCCCCCCCCCCGACGGCGTATCCCTCGTGAAAACTCTCACCCCCCCCTCCTGCCCCCTGCACTTTTTTTATGAGGCGGCATTGGCCCCTTTCCCTTCCTCCCCCACAAAACCTCTTTCGAGTGTTTCAAATGCTCGCCCCCTTGTTCCCCCTTTCTTCATTTTTCTTCTGAAACAACCCCTTAGTCTGAGGTCAGTCAACTTTGCCCTTCCTTGGAGGTTTTCTCGTCGAGCTCCCTGTCGTGACATGGTAATCGCCCTCCCACACCACTTCTTCTTCAGCCCGAAATCACATCGTTTTTTTTTCTTTTCCCCTCTTTCGCAGCCACCAGGCGGCCATTCCTTTTTTTTTTTTTTTTCGCCCTTGAGCTTGGTTTCCCCTCTTTTTTTCTTTTGTTAATTGAGAACCAGTCCCCCCCCCCTCCCACGCGCACCTGTAGCTCCTTCCCCCGTCCAATAGCCCTTTTTACAAGAACCCCCCGGAACCGGCGACACCTCTCCCCCCCCTTTTTATTTTGGAGCGCGCCTCTTTTTTTTTCCCCTCCAATATGGGTGGTAACCATGGAACCTCTGAACCCCTTCTTTGGAGGCATGTTTCCCCTTCTCTCTTCCTCGATTTAGACGACTTTCCCTCCTCTACTACAGTGAAATTCCATTTTCCATTTCCCTTTCCCCTCTATCGACGGGAAGGATTCCCATTCTTTCTCTCTTTTTTTTTTTGTCTAAAGACCTCCGCGAAAAAAGCGCACCCCAACCTGTTCCCCCCCTCTAGTCTAATGCCATGACTCTTCTTTCCCCCCCCACGGGGTCTTGATAGACCCTTTTTTCTTTTTCATTAAACTTTCGGCAAACCCTCATCCCGCTTCTTCTTCGCGGCAACACCTTCAAGAAATCTCCTCAAGGACTTGAAAGGCAGCGTACCAGAACCCTTTCAGGTATTTGTCCGGTTATCCCCCCCCTTTGGTCAACCAGCTTCTTCTCCCGTGCCTAGGCTTCTCGTTCAGGGGCCTTCCCCCCTAAACCGGTCCGGCGGGTTGATTTCCTAACAATCCTGTGTCCGTCTTCCCTCTTTTTTTCCTTTCCTTCATGGCCACTCCTCCCCTCGAAAATAGTTGTAGGGCCCCTGGCAATCTCTCCACCTTTTCAATTAAACGCGGAGGACGGGTTCTCTCCCCCCCCCCCCATATCAAACATCTACCGGCTTTTTCTTCGTGGATAGGCGTTTTTCCTCAAACACCTCTTCCCTACCCGGAGGGGGATCGCTCCACAAGCGGGAGCCCCCCACTGCCCCCGCAGGGCGTTGGGGTCTTTTCCCAGAACAAAAACCCCCCTTTCTTCTTTTCCCCAAAGGAAAGCAGGGGAGCACTTGCCGGCAACTTCCTTCCTCGGGGGGAGACTTTCCCCTTTCCTCGGAAAAAACCCCCCCCTTTCGAGAGAGAGGAGTAGTATGGACTCCCCCCCAACCCCCCCGGGGCCCAGATTGGGCGCCACTTTTTTTTTCCTTCTTCCTGCGGAACTCTCCTTCCCCGAAGTACAGAAAGCAATTTCAACACTTCCTCCCCCTCGTATTGAACCCCCCCCTTCCCCTTAATGGGGGAGGAGACCGGGAGGAACTCAACGTTTTCCATTTTCCCAAACCAAAAGTTGCGCCCCCCCTTCCCCTACCCTTTCCTGGAACACGGGTATGTTTGGAAAAAAAATCCCTGGGTGTGTGGAAGACCACAGTCATCCTTTCTTTCTCCTCCCAATAGCTCTGGGGCCTTTTCCTCCCCCGTTAAGACGATTCCTCCTGGGAGAGATCCGAGACTCTTCCCCTCACCAATACGCAGGTCCCCTCCCTTCCCCCCTCCCACAAAGCAACGTCCCCCTTCCTTCCCCTGTTTATTGAGGGCTTACCACACGCATCTGGAAAAAGCCTTCCTCCTTCTTTTTTTTCTATTTGCAATCAGTACCCGTGTCTGTCCCTTCCCTCCTTCCCATTCTCAATATGCCCCCTCCTTCGGAACGGGAGGCTGCTTCATGAACGTTTACCTCTTCTTCTATTAGTTCCTCTTGGGCCATTTATCTTTTTTTTTTCCTTCCCAAGCATCGTCACCTTTCCCCCCTCCGAAAAGGAGGTCACCTCTACTCCTCTCCTTCTTTGCCAGCGTTCCTTTTTTTCTTTTCTGAAAGACGCCGCCCCCTTGAGAATGGACGGCCAAATTGGCCCCTGGTCCCCTTTCTCGCAAATGTTTTAAATGGGATATTCCCCCCCTCCCTATAAAAAACCCTGTTTTCCTTTTTAGCCCCACCCCTCTATTGTTAAGGGGCCCAATCCCCTTTGTGTGAGCTCCCCCCCGAAACTCTCATCCCTCCCCCCTTTTGTGCCTCACGGTGTCCTCTTTTTCCCCCTCCTTATATCTGCATTTTCCCCTCCACTGTGTGACGGGTGTTCTACTCCTTTTCCCTCCACCCCCATTGCCGTCCCCTCCTCCTTCTTTTTGGAGGACGCGTTCCTTCCCCAAAAAAAAACCCCCCCCCTTTCTTTTTTGGCTTGGGTCAGCCAAATTCCTTTTCCCCCTCCCCTTTCCCCACTCAGTCGGTAACCTTCCTTTCTCATGCCAAGGAGAGATGATTGAACCACCTTCTTTTTCCCTTTCCTTTTCGGCAAAACCCCTTTTTCTTAAATATTTCAACGCCTTTCTCAAGACAACACAACTTGGGCAACTATTCGTTACTTCCCCTTCCCTTCTTTTTCTTTCATTTTTTGGGGCGTTGTGGCACGTCTCCCCCCCCCCCCCCTCATCAAAGACAATTCTCGCCCAATTCCCTTCCTGGGCGCGAAGAGCGCGCTTGCAGTTGAGTTTTTCTCAAGGCCTTCCCCCCTTTTTTTTCCCCAATTTAGTAATTTGCCCCTGTCCCCTCCTTCCCCCCCCGAAGCAGGCTTACCCCCCCCCCAATACTTTCGCCTGTTTCAATCACTTCCCCCGTCCCGCCGGAGGGTTATCCCGTTTTTTTCCCCTCCTGGAATGCTTTACACCATCCTTATTGGTCGCTTGCCCTTCCTTCTCTTTTCAGCCTCTCGTTGGTTTTTTCTTTTTCCCTCCAGAGCTCCCCCCCCTTACGTATTAAGGGCCTGTGTAAAATCCTCTTTCTCTTCCCCGCCGGGGATAACCCCGCCCGTTCTTTGGTAGTCGTGCCAGGGTCTTTCTTTGAAGGGCCTGCGTCTTTACCTTTCTTCGGCCCTTTTTTTTCAATGACGAAATTGGCCCTCCGTTCGCGTTTCCCCCCCCCCAAAAAAATGTCCCCCCTCCAAAAAAACTCTCCTTTCTCGGCGAGGGGCTTCGGCGCGCATGTTCTCTTCCCCTTGCTCGCTTGTCGGTTTACTTTCCTTTTTTTTTTTTTTCTCCTTTTTTTTCCCAACCCAACTCCCTTCCCCCTCTAGGTTTCCGATCGTTCCGAATAGCCTCTTTTCCCCTTCCCCTTTTTCTGAAATACTGCGTGGAACCCTCTCCCCCTTTTTCGCCAATTGGGAGGACACGAAATTTTTCCTCTCCTCTGCTCAAAAATTTACGAGATCGCTTGCACGGTTTTCTTTTTTCTTTCCCTTGATGTGTGATTCGAATTCATCTCTTTCCTGGGAAAAAAGCCCCACACCCCGATAAAGTTTTCTGGCCCCGCGTCAACCTGAACTTCCCCCCCCCCCCCAAAATAGTGCCCCCCCTCTCCTGGGACATGGGTTGCCCCCCCTCCCCACAAGCAAACCATGTGAATCTTTGTCATGAAGATCCCCCTTGTTCCCTTGGCGGAGTTGACCCGTGGTCACCAACCCGGAGTTCCCCCCTTAGAATTTCCTTCCCTAGTGCCGTCTGTCCTTTGAGATTTTCCCCACAGCCTTTCCCAGTAGCTTTACCCCCCCTTCAGGGGCATTTTTCCTTTTTTTCTTTCTCGAGAACGTTTGGATTATCACATGGGTCACCCCTTTCTTTCTCCCCCCTTTTCCCCCCAGGCGCATTTTTCTCGGGGATGAAATGCGCGTCGTCCCATCCTTCCCTTGTGAACGATGGCAAACTTGTTTCCTCTTCCCTCCCTTTTGCCGCCCCCCCCGTACTTCGTGCCCTTGTTCGATTTTTTTTTTCTCTTGTACGGCGTTCTTCCCCCCTCCTTTTTTCAAAGACTCCCCCCAGCTATAGATGATTCCCCGTTCCCCCACTTCTTCCTTTCCTCAGGCCGCCCGTTTCCTCTTCCTTCCAGTAATATGAGAAAGGTTCCCCCGTATTGGCAGGGCTTTACGGGTTTTCCTTTTTTCCCCCCCCTTTTTCCCCCCCCCTTCTTTTCGTCTGCGTGTTCTCCTCCCGCCAAAATAAAACGGGCTCTTGGCAATTGGAAGGGGGGAGGCGGGCTCCCCCCCCTGTGAGGATGATTTCTTTATCCCTTTTAGGAGGGGAGGGGAAACTAAGGGTGCGTAGGAGAGGATCGCCTCCCCCTTGCGACCGACCGGCGGAATTAGTAGTCCCTTAAGCTTTTTTCCCCCCCCCCTCCTTTCTCCCCATCTCGATGATTATCTCCCTTCAAAAGAGGTAGTCGGTTCGTTCCAAACACCCTTCATTTTTCCCTTTATTGGTGAATACCCCCCCTTTTCCCAAATTCCTTTCTTGGAGCAACCACTTTGTTTCCCTTTTTCAGAGGACCCACTGTTGCATCCCCCCTTCTTCTTCGCCGCCCCCTTTTTCCTCTTTTCCCGAAGGTTGGTTTCAAGTCATCCCTCCCCTCTTTTCTTCCTTTTCAGTAGGGTTTTGTTTTCCCTTTCTTGTGTTGTAATGCTTTCTCCGTCCTTCTCCTTTGGGTCTGCGTGAAAAAACCTTTTTGCCCCCCAAGAAGATTCCCCGGATATCATCCTCTTTTTGTGGTTCTCGACAAAGATCCCTTTTCCCCTCCCTAACATTTGCAGCACTTTCTCATAAATTTATCATTTTAAACCGTTTCATCTTTCCCACCCTTAAAGTATGGGTTTTCGCTTCCCTCATCCCCAAAGAAAAACTGTCCCCTTCCTTCCGCGGAGATCAAGACCCGTTGGGGGCGTCCTCCCCGCCAGCGAGTGATTGGTTTGCAGGAAAGCGCCTCCTCCAAACGAGTCCCTTCCCTTCCCCCTTGTTAGATGTTTTGAGGCCTGTAGGAAAAAGAGCCCGTCTCCTCTGGCCTTCCCCCTTTTCCCCCCCCCCGTAAAACGTGTTTTTTTCCCTTTTCCCCCCCTTTTCCCGACCAACGATTTCGAGGAGGCTGAAGTTGGCCACTTAAGATTTCTGAATTCCCCTCTTTTCCTCTAATTTATTTCTTTTTACTCCCTATTTTAGGCAGCCCACAGCCCCTCCCCCCACCTTTCGGTCGGCGCCTGAAACCGATCGCTGAGGCATCTCTTTGGTGCCCCACGGGGATGGAACCCCCTTTTTTCCCCCCCCCCCCCTACCGTGAGTTTTTTTTCTTTTTTCCTGGCAAGGTCTGGGGAAAGTGGATTTTCTTTCCTTCTGGACACACTGTCCCTTTTTCCAAAAAAGCGGTCCTGTTAGTTTGGCCTTTTAGAGTGATTTTTTTCCCCCTGCCGGCTTTATGCCCATGACCTTTTTCTTCTTTTGAAATCTTCAGCTTCTCCCTCGGGAGGACTCTCGGGTTTCTCTTCTTCTCTTTTTTTTTGTTTGCGATTTTCGTTCTTTGACTGGCCGAGTTGGAAACCCCCTTTCCTTTTTTCCAGGTTTCTCTTTTCTTCTTCTTGAGGATGTTTCATGGGACTTTTTTTTTTTGAGGGGGCCCCCCCTGTCTTCCCTCTTTTGGGAATTCTAAAGTCCCTTTCTTTTTTTTTTTTTCCCCCTGGAAGGCACAAGAAGGTTCTTTTTTTTTTTCCAATGTCTTTCTCACCAGGGCCATCCCCTGCCTGGCAGGATTTTCGTTGGGCCTCCCTCCATATTTTCGTTTTTTAACTCTCCGGTTTCCTCCCTCCCTCCCTCTTTCTTCTAGGGAAAACACTTCTTTTTTCCTCCTTTTTCCTTTCTCCTCCTCCTAGAGGGTGCTACTCCCTTTCTGCGGGACTGTTTTTCCCCTTGAGAACAAGCTCCCTTGGCGAACCTTTGTTTTTTTTCCCCCCCCCCGGAAAGGGACGTGACTTCTTTATGCTTTCTTTTTTCTGAGGCGGAGGATCCCCTCTTCTTGTGATTTCGGATGCTTAAGGCGGGATTTTTTTTTCTTTTTTCTGGATGGACCATCCCCGAAAGGAGGGTCCTAGTGAGCTCGAAGCCACCCCCCCTCCATGGGGACTGGTTGGAAAACGGGAAGATCCCTTTCTTTTTATTTCGAGGTTTGGTGTTTTTTTTTTTTTTTTTTCTCTTTTTTTCTTGACCCTCTTTTTTCCAGGATTGCGTATATTCTTCCTATGAAAGAACTTTAGTGGAACCGCTTTTAGATCATCTCCCCCCCCAACGTTTTCCTGTTTTCTTCTTTTCTGCCGAACGTCAACTCCTCCGCCCCCATGCCTCTTCCCCCCCCTAAGGAGGCCTTTCCAAAATCCTTCTTTTTCTTGATGAGTTTTCAAGTCGTTTGCCCGATTTCTTTTTTTTCTATCCCCTTCAATCCCCTTCGCTGCAGGCATTTTTCTTTCTTTTTTTCTGACGATTGGGGTTGGTTTTCCTGAGTTTCCCTTTCCGCCGGGCTTCACTCTTTTCAGCCTACTGACCTTTTTCCCCCCCCATCGGCTGGATTTCTTCTTTTGGGTTCGGTGCTGCCCCTTCCCGTTTGCTTCTCGGCCCCCCCTGAGGTGGTGGCTGTTTTTTTGCTTCCCCAGGAGGTTCTTTCCTTTTTCCCCTTTTCAAGAGTGGCCGTGAGATTTTTCGTGGGAAGGAACGTTTCTTTTGGGGAATGATGTCCCTTTTTTGGTTGCTTTCCGAAACAGTGCGCAAAGATGTTCTCTTTTTTCCTTCAGAAACGCAAGTCTTCTCTCTCCGTTTCTGTTGGGGAACATCTTTTCCCCAAGCATTTCTCTTCCTCTAATGAGAAGAAAGTAATTCCGGTGTCTTTCTTCCCCCTTCCAAATATCGGCGCGGGCCCCCTCCCTTGCCTTTCTTGTGTGGTATTTTTTTTTCCCCACACCTGTTTTTGATGAAATCTCTGAAATTTGCCCCCCCGGCGTACCTCCTTTCTTTTCCAAAAAAAAAAAACAGCAGTTCTTTTTTCGGAGGGATATATATTTCCCCCCTGCAACTTGCTTTTGAGGGGGCAGGCTTCCGCGATCTCCGTTCCCTTCTCTCCTTCCAGGTTTTTGATTTCCCCTCGAATTGGAGATCTTTCGAGCACAAGCTCCCCCCTCAACGAGGAATCTTTTCCGGTGAGCCGATTGTCTTCCCCAAAGAGGTGTCAAAAAAAGATGGGGTTGTTCTTTTTCGGGGGGAGGAGACTGTCTGTTGGGGCGGTCTCCGTCTCCCTTCTCTGTCCGTGGGGATTGTTAGGGTGCTTTGACGTTTCTGATATTCTCTTTGTTATCGTGGAGGGAGTCTGCAGGTGTGGTACCAGGACCTCGGATTTTATGGGGCGGGGGTTCGATGGCCCTTTTTTTTCCCTCCGGAGTGTTTTGGAAGTTCCGTGGCGGGTTTCCTTTTTCGTTTCTGAAAACCGGTTTTTGCAAGCGAACCCCCTTTTTTTTTGCGCGTTGTGCGGTTTCCCCCCCCTCCTGGGAAGGGAGCCCTTTTTTCTCTGGATTGGACCCCGTCCATTTTCCCTCTTCGAGAAAGGAAGCTCTCCTTCTGCGGTTTTGAGGCGGTTCTTTAGCTGGTTTCCCTTTAGGCGGCCTTCTCAGTGGACGCAAGATCCTTTTTTTGCAGTTGAGGAGGAATGGCGCCTTTCTTTTCGGTCCATCCCTTTCCCAAGGAGGGATTTTGCGGTCCTCCCTTTCTTTTTTTGTAAGGGGAAAAGGAACCTTTTTTTCCTCCCGAGATTTTTTTCTTTTTTTTCCCCCTTCCGACAATGATATCTCTTTCCCTTCTTCCCAAGTTGTCGTTTTGTTGTTTTGTTCCCTGTTTTTCTCTCTTTTTTTTTTTTTTCTGAGAGAATAATGGTTCGGGATTCCACCTCCCTTTTCCTCCTTTTTCATTCCCTTCCACTCGAAAAAAATTTCCTTTTCCGCAACTCTCCTTCTGACCATGGATAAGAAACCGGCCCGCCCCTTCCGTCCACGTTTCGCGCAGACTCGTTCCCGCACACCCTTCCCTTCCAAAAAAACAGAATGCGCATCTCTTCTTTCCCTCCACGTTAACACTCTTTTCCTCACCCGTTCAGGGCTTCCCCTTTCCAACCCCCCTTTACCACCCGAGAGTCGCTTGAATCCTTCTCCTCCCCCTTCCTCAAGACAAGTTAGCGCCCCCCCTCTCGTTCACGCCCCCCCCGGGCAAGAGAATCTCTTACACCCCCCCATGGGTGCAACTACCGATACCGTCTCTTTTCTTCAGAAAAAAACCCTCCCCCAACACGTTTTCCCCGTTAAACAGTCCTTCCCCTCCGTCGCGCTTTTTCTCCTTCTCCTGCTTGATAGACTCTACATTCTTGCTTTTCCAACTTTTTCCCTTCCTTGCCCCCCCAGGAAGGTGCCTCTTGGAAATCCTCTTTCCCCCCCCTGCTCTGTTTTTCCAGCGCGTACAGGAGGTTTTTGTTTTGTTTCATACCCTTCCTCCCCACCGTTTCCCTTTCCCCCCATCGTTCACCCCTTCCCCCCCCAACAAAAGATGTTCTTTTTCCCCTGCTCGGGGAAGAAACCCGGTTTTTCCCCCATCCTTCTTCTTCTCGTCGGCCAGCAAACTCTTTTTTTCTTCCCGGTCCCCCGTACCCCCCCCGTTTGTCCCCCCAGAAGAAAAAGGACCCACTCCCATCCTCTTCCCGACCCCCCTCCCCCCTCCTTCTTCCACCCCCCCCCCCCCGCATGATAAAATCCTCCCTTCCCCCCCATTTCCGGACTTTTTTCCACCTCTGTGGAGTTTCCCCAACCATTTTTTTCGATAGGGAACCTTTTTTTTGTGCGAACAGAACCCCCCCCCCCCTCTCCGCATTTAAGCCGATTTCTTTTCCTTAAATCTGCCTCCCCGGAAGTAGGGACCTTTCTCAAGCCACGAACCCTTTCTTTTCCCCCCCATCCCCTCAACGAAAAAATATGCTCCCTCGCCTTTCCTTTTGATGTCTCCCAAGAAGGAGATAGTTCCCCTTCTAAAATCATCCCCCCCCCTTCTTTTCCGGCATACAGTTTCTCTCTTCCTTCCACTTTTCTCCTTTCGGGTCTCCCCAAACCCCCTCCTAGTGTTTAAATGATAGCCCCCCCCCCGGTGTTACCTCTCTCCACATAGAAGCGTATTCTTCCATTCCCGGAAATTGGGCTCTCCCCTTGGAGCTTTTTCCTTCCGGTTGACAATGGGTTCAATCGCCACCCAAATTGCAATTTTTTTCCTCGCAATAAAACTCTCTTTTTTTTTTGCATAAAAAAATTCTTCCCCCCCCCTTCCCCAAAGTATCCCTTTTTAGCCTTTCCCTTGTCTGACCCCCCAGGAAAAGAAGTTTTCCCCCCCCAGCCCTAGCTAGGGTCCCCCACCTTTCTGAATGGTTAACTTCTCCCCTCTTTTTCAACTGGGCCCTCCCACCGTAAACCTTGCTGTTCTCTTTCGGAGCAATCCGGAAAATCTTTCCCTGTGCTAAACCTGGTAACTCTTTCCAGAAAAGTTTTTCCTTTTTTTATGGGAATATCTCCTGCGACGGGATCCGCCCCCTTTCACCCACTTCCCTAAAAGTCCTTCGCAATGGAAAAGATTCCTTTCTTTCTCAGCTCCTTTTTTTCTCAAAGCCTCCCCCCCCCCAAACTGTCCCCCCCCCCCCCGCTAGTATTCTGCCCTTTTCCTCCACTGCCTTTTAGAGGCGGCGTGCCCCTCGGAAACTCCCCCCTCGCGGTCACGCCCCCACCCACCCCCCCCCTGCCTTGCCAGGGCCCGCGAACCCAACTCATTTCCGGTTTCCTCCCCGGTTTTTTCCCCCCCCTCCCCGCTCCCTCTTCCTAATCGGTTCAGCCTTAGGTCGGCTGTTTTTTTTGCGAAAAATACTTGTTTTCCTTTCCTTTCTTCCCCAAAGGCAGTTTTTTCCCCTGGTTGTTTCGGGTCCCTTCACTTCGATAACACTTTCCCCCTTTTTTTTCAGCGTCATGTTTACCACCCTTTCCCAACAGATTACTCTCTGCGATCGTTCTTCTTTCAGATGTTTCTAAAATCTTTTCTTGCGGTTTCCCTCCTCAACCCATTCTGGGAGCGACCTTTTCTCTTCCTTTTTTTGGGATGAAGGGCCCCCCGGAAAAAAACCCTTTCTCTCAAATGACCTCCCTTCTTTTGCCAATTTTCTTCTTCTGGAGAGATCTTCTCTCCCCCCACCACTTCTGTATATTATCTGATCCGTGGGGCCCGCCTTGAGAAAACCTTCCTCCTCCCCCCCCTTTCCGCGACCCCCTACAAGCAGTCCCCTTCTTGGCAAATACCACCCCCACTCCCGCACCTCGTTCTTGGCCCCCCCTTTCTGGAAATTAAGGGCGTCCCCGAAGGAGCCCCCCATTTGTCTCGGCCGGACCTTTTTTTTTCTCAAAGCTCTTTTTTATGTAAAAAATCCCCCCCCCCTCCTTTTGTGCCCCATACAACCCGAAGCCCGTTCCCCCCCCCCTTCCCATAATAGCCTTTCCCCTGTTG
>Ga0179593_1494409_pt1 | contig 16442 bp, 18 predicted proteins | sample CZODoug2_1_08_16_FD_185931 | JGI IMG/M metagenome (GOLD analysis project Ga0179593, IMG submission 185931) | Vadose zone soil fungal communities from Angelo Coast Range Reserve, California, USA - CZODoug2_1_08_16fungal (PacBio error correction) | ecosystem: Environmental > Terrestrial > Soil >... | reverse complement strand
ACGCAATGGACCCGCGTGAGGCTGTTGATCCTGGGATTTTCTTCACGCCTCTCGACTTTGTCTTTATTAGGTATATTGGGAAAGAGGCCGGAGAATGGTCCCCCCTCCTTATTTTTTTGACGTGTTCAGAGTCATATCTCTTTCCCTAGTATTGACGAATTTTTTAAACTTGTTTCTCCCCGCGCGGCGACTCTCACAGATGTCGACACCCTCCACCCCTCCCTCTAGTAACCTTTGTCAGGTTCAACGATTTGACGGAGTTCTTTCTTGCGTTTCAGATACTTTGTGCCTTTTCGCCTTTTGCGATTCCCGAGGTGAGCCGATTCCAACTGCGGCCCCTCCTTTTCTTCCTTTCCCCGGTAAGCCATTTCGGTCTGTTTTCACCCCCGTCAGACCGAACGTTCTCGTATCCTTTTTTCACTCCGTTTTCTCATGGGAGTTTCCTAATCCCCGTTTCCTTTTTTTTGAACTTTCTTTTCCCTTATTTCTAACCACTTCAAACTAAGCAGTATGTTTTTCATTGCTCTCATCTCTGTTCCTTCTGTTTGAACGGCCATTTTTTTTTCTCTTTTGCTTGCACCACTGCTTCTCTTCCTCCTGTCCCCTTGACTTTCCTGGTCGGTTTTTGTCTTCTGCCCTCTCTTTCTGTATCCCGACCGGATACCCCAATCTCAATCTCTTTCGTCGTTTCTCTTTCTCACCTCTCCTTTTGTTATTGTTAGTCTCGTCCCCTTTCCTCCCCCCCTATTACTTTTTGAAGTTGTATGCCTAAGCTTGCTACTCGTTCCTTTAGTGTCAGAAACTCAGTTTGAACGAGTTGTGTACCCCCGCTCTCTGCTTTTTTCGACCCGAGCTCCAAACTAAATCTCGGATCAGTCGTTCTGCGTAGCCAGACTCTGCCCCTATTTCCCGTCTCAGGATTTTTTCGGTGGAGTCCCTTTGTTTCTCTTGCCGCGACTAGTATGGTTTTCACTTTAGCCTAGGAGTGATGTGTTCTTGCGCTCATGTCCACCTTCGTCTATCCTAACTATGATCTGCTGTTGGGAATGCAATTGGGTGAATCTCCAGTCTGTCTCCGAGAGAAAAACCTTTTCCGGAGTACTCTCAGTCTTTCCCCTTGTTCGCTTTTTTTAGCTTCGACTTTTACGATATTGGTGTTTGTGTAATAGGTCTGATCCCCCCTTCTCCAAAGTGTGAGGGATTTTTCCTTAAGCACAGAGGCGTCCCTGCCCAAGGCTTGTTTGTCTTCCTCACTGATTTGATCACAAGTCCACGCTATGATCGCGACCCTTTCCCCCAGGTGCAGCGGCAGGTTGTCCCCTTTTAGTTCAAGTCCTTCCGTTCTGTAACATCCCCTCCGCAAGACTTACCGTTCTGACTCCCCTATACCCGAGGATACTCGCTGCGATAAGATCCTTCTTATATTTCCGCAAAGGATGTCGGTGAACATTTTTTGCGATTCCCTTCCCCCAATTCGCTTCCCTCCCCCCGCTTCATCTGTTAGAAGTAGTAGCGGAAATTCAGCAAATCCTTCCGCTATCCACCCGTATGCGTCGTCTTTCAACATCACATCTCTACTCCCTGGTGGTCATCTCGCGGTGCCCAATTGCTTAGGTACGGGCTTTCTCCTTCCTTTCAAGCATTGAGAAATCCCCTCTTTCACCTTGCCTTTTTCCGGATTGTCTACTTCGCAACGTCCCCCTGGAGTTTTTTCTTTGGTTTCTGCCCATCCCTCTCTCCCTTTTCCTCCGACCCCCAGACTCCTTCCCCCCCCCCCAACCTGCCCGTTTTTTGGCTTACCCGCAATCTGAAATTCATTAGTACCATGAATGGCTCCTCCTTTTTCTCCCTTCGTCCCCTCTACCTTTCCTAAGCACGGTCCTGTTCTTCTTAGCCTTCAGCTCTCCCTCGGTTTCCTTTGAGGGACTCTTCGGTCGATTGGCCGCTGGAAACGCCTTTCGGCGAGTGACTTCGCTTTGGTCGGTCTTGTGCGCGCGCCTGCGGCGCGACAACCCTTCCGTCCCCCTTTCTTTTTTTCCAACCACGCGCTTCGCAGTTGTGCTCAGATTTCTTACGTCGCCTTGCTCTCAGTTTGGACGCCACTACATCCTCTCTCTTCGCCCCCGGCAGGATACGACTGCTAATGTCGCGCGCCGTGGTGCCTCCCTCCCCGAGTTCCACTCAAAAAAAGTCTTAGGACCCGCGCCAGCCAAGATTTCCTTCCACCGCGCCGCAAGCGTTTCCCGTCTTTCCTTTTCTCTTTTTTCCCCCGATCGATGAAGTTGGTATTTCCCCCTTCTGTCGCGGCCCTCCCCCCATCCTCCAGTTCCCTAGCGAGAGAGCCTTGGCGTGTTTCGGATGGTGTCGAGTGTTCTTCCTCCTTCATCGCCGAGTGGGAAATTCAAAATGTAGATCCCCCCCCTCAGACTCTTCCCCTTCTTTCTCCTTTCCCTTTTTTGTGAGGGATCTGATTTTCTCTCCTTCCTGTTATCTATTTCAGTTGTTTTGCCTCTTTTTTAAAATCAGCCCCCCGTGACCCCCTCGACACGCCATGGCGTAGTTGTCTAGGGCGACTGCTCTTTTTGCATTGGTCCTCATTCTTTGTCTTCATAAGCCAACTCCATTCTTCTTCTTTTTTGTGACGCACCCGGCTCGGCTTTCGGAATTCTTTTGAGGTGTGGCTCTCTGTGGCTGTGTTCTTGTATCAGAAGCTGGAGGGTTTGTATCTGGTAGGTGTGCTCTTCTGCTTTTTTGTTTTCTTCTTGCGAGAGTCTCCATTCCCCGCCTTCTTCTCCTCCCTGCTCCGACGACTGCTTCATTGAGGCTGTACCTCTAAGTTTATCTGTTGTGCTTCATCCACTTTTCCTCTTATGCAGGGTTTTTCGTCCCCTTACAGACAGAACTCCCTATTTCTTTTGTGCGCCACGGTCCCTAATGGGATATACGCGCCTGCAGCCCCCCCGTCAGACCCAAAAGAGTCGCAGCCCCACTGCAGCTGTTCCCGGCAGCCCCCAGTGAGCGTTGGTTTCTATTTCCGTTAGATATTTTTCAGATGGGAGATCAATTGTGTTACCCTCTCCACCTCGTTGACTATTCCGCGCTCCCTTCGCGCCTTCTTCATAAGGCCGGGTTCTGTATGGGAAGAAGTCAGTTTGTTTTTTACGCCGGCTGTCCTTCCCCACAATTTATTTCTGATTCTTCTTCCTTTTGTTGTCGATGGTCCTGCCGGTCTTTTTGTTCAATCGCCCACAAGGTCAAATTTGTTCACTTGGGACTCGTTAGTCGCAGAAGGTCAGGACCAGTTGTAGCGCCTGGACGGATTCCCTGTACCCTCTGCCCGATCCCCAAATTGCTGGTCTCACCCTCGGCTCTTCTCTCTAATTTTCTGGGTGCCATCCGATCCCCCTCTTCTGCAGTTGTGGCCTACTCTGCCTTCCGCACTTCTTTTGATCCGTGCCGTCTGCGCGGACGAATGTATTACGCTCCTCTGCCACCCAGCTCATTATTTGCAATTTGGTTTCATACACTCCCATCTGTTTTCTTGATCTCCTTCGCGTTGTGTTCTCTGGGACCCGCATTCGGACTTTTTTTCCTTTTCCCTGAAACGCCGCAAGCGTCAACTGAGCTACCCTCTCAGTGGTGTGCTCTCTCCCTTTTTGTCTTGACTCTTCCACCTGTTTTGCGACCTTGCTGAGACTAGCCCGCTGATTCGTTCTATGTCCTTAAACCCCCTGTCTATCGCTATAGTGAAAATCACCTACCCTCTTACTTCCCCCTATTCAAATCTCCCTAAGACTGTTCTTCTTTCCCCCCCCCCCCCCCCCCCCCTTGACTTTTTGATCGAATGCCCACCGACCATATAGTCTTTTTAAGCACTCTTTTGTCGCCCGTCTCCATGACTAGCGGCCTAGGCGCCTCCCCTTTCCCCTTCCCCCCATGGACGCCGGGAAGACGTGCCTTTTTCCCTAATGCTTTAAGTACGAATTCAAACCCCTCATCTTCTTGTATGCCAACGATGTATTTTCGAGGCGGCCTTTGATCCTGCTGTTTCATGTCCCTTTTCCTCCCCCCTTCCCGGCTTGAAATAGACTTCCTCCGTCACGCCTTTTCACCTCTAGAAGACTTGCTGCATGTCGCCCCCAGTTATTGGCAGCGCGCCGGCGCACCTTTTGTTGGAGGTGATAGAAGCGGCAGCTTTGCATAAAAGGCGCTTCCACCTCTTTTTTCCAGGGCCTCCGCGGCCCGCCTGAGTCCCCCCCTTGTCTTCTCCACCACAGATCGGGCTCCCCCATCGATCAAACAGCGTTCTTCAAATCGCCTACATTCCTTCTTTGGGTATAGGAAGAGGTTTTCCCCAGTCCTCTCCCCTTTGCCCTTTTTCGTTCCAACCATTACCTTAGTGCCCCCCGCCCCTTTGTCACTTACGGTCAGACTACGGGCCCCAGCTGCACATGGTGTCCGGTCCCCTTCCTCTATGGCCTCCCCCTTCTCTATCCTGAATAGCTCGAGTCCCTAGCCACTTCTCCCTCTCTCATATCTCATCGCTGCGTTTTCTGACAACCTGTCCTGTCCAAACTCGTGCCGCAAAAATTCCTTTGATCGTCGCTGGTCGTTCGCGTCCGAGTATTGCCTGTCGATTGAGAGAGGATAAGTAATTCCTTTTTCTTTTTTTTTTTTTCTTTTTTCTTCATGTGATTCCTACTGGAATTCTTCTATGCTTGTTCCAAAGTATCTCCTCCGAGTTCCCTTAGGGCCACAGTTCCCCGTAACCGCCCATGATTTTATTGTTCCTGTTGGCCACCTCCCTCAGGTCACCTTTTCCCAAGTCCTTCCTATTTCTTTTCCTGCACGTTTGTGTATTAGGATATTGCACCTTCTTTTGCGTGGGTCTTAGAGCCATTTCTTCTTGGTCGTTCTTAAAGGCCCTAGTTGAGCAGTATCTTTTCGTTGCTGTTGTTCCTTGTTGGATAGTTTGTCCCTTTTTGGTCATTATGCTTCCCTTTTTATTATTGAAGATTGAACATTCGCTGCTTCTTCTCTCCTAAGATTCTGAGCCTTCTTGAAGAAGGCGACCCTCACCTCCGCTCCTTCCCTTTTCTGCAAGTCTTGTGACGCTTGCTTGTCTGGCAGATGGCTCACTCGTAGTTCCATTCTCTTGTGCTGATGCCCTATGCTTTTTTTCAGAGGAGGATTTACTTGCGGCCATCATTCTCTTCATTGTACCTTCCTTTGCGGTTCACAGTCTACCACGTAACTTTTCTCTTCCTCTTTTGAACCCCGGGATCGGGATGCACAATTCCACTTTAGTCGGCCTCGGTGATATACCCGGCACCACCCCTCGTCCTTTTCTTCTTTTTTCCCGGGGTTTTATTTTTTTTCGTTTTCCGACATCCTATTCTTGTGTTGACGCCCGACTTTTTGTCCTAGATGGCGGGCCGGTCGAGGTACCCGGCCGTTCCCTTTTTTTTCGGTCTCCGATGACTCTTTTTCTCTACCTGCCCGTCCTGCGAACGGTTTTGTGTAGCCTTCATGCGTCCAAGCTTTGGGTTATGCCTGTTGTGTCTTTTTGCCACTTAAGAGCATCCTCGGTTTCAGCTCTTCTTCACGCTGACGGTGCATGGTGACTTGTAAGCGGACTTAGTTTAAGTCTGAACATGCGTTTGTTTTCACATTATTTTCCTCTTGCCTCCGTGCTGGTTGTGTCCTTCTCTTTCCCTTGTTCATCTCCCCCCCCCTGATGATCGATCCCTAGTTTTCTTACCTTCTTTCCCACCGTGGGCCGTATTGAGGTAACAGGATGGGCCGGATGATCGCTTCTTCACTGTGTCTCCCCTGTCTATCAATCTTCCTTCCCCTTGATGTACGCGAGGCACACTACGCTTTTTTGATACCCCGTTATCTTATTTGTTCTTAGTTTTGGCATTCCGAGCGCGAGGAGCTCACACAACTTGGCGAGTCCCCCGTAACTTGGGACTCCCCCCCGCGTTAGTCTCGTTTTCCGGTTGTTCGTATCAAACGAGCAGCCGATCCCTTTTGACCATTTTTTTCCTCTTCCTCAGTTGTACACTAGTTTTTGCTTCACTTCCCTTTCTTCTCGGTCATGCCAATCTTTTTTTTCTTCACAAAGACTGATAGCGATCCCCCGTGCTCTTTTGAACGCACTGTTCTTCTAGGAGTTCTTCCCCTGACCTCCCCTTCCCTTTCAGTCTTTACGCACGGATAAAAGCCTGGAGACCTTAGTTATCTATATTGGTGTTGCCCGTCTTTGTCACAGGAATCGTTGTTTGCGATTTGTACTCCAATTTCAATTCTCTTTACCGCTCCGTTTTTATTTTTTTTCAGGGTATTCCCCTCCCTTCCCTCCCCACCGCAGCCCTACGATGCGTCGGTTTTTTGCAGCACAGCATGATTTGCGATGTGAACCGCCATTTTGTCTCTTTCCCCCTTTATGGTCTGGACTGCCGGCGCGCCCTAGGTTGACTGGAAAGCGGGCGTTTCTACTAAACCCTTTCCCCGTTGTGTACTTTTTGCCTTGTGTCTCCAGACGAGAGATGTAGGTGTTTCCCGCCCCTGTCTCTTACCCCCCGCACTTTTTTCCGTCATGACTCCCACAGCATTTGTTTTTGACACCCCCTCTCTGCTCAGACAGAACCCAGATTCGCGTCACGGCTCTTCCGGTTCAGCGTCGCACGGCTCCTGGGTTTCTTTTCTTCCCCCATTGCACGGAGGTACGCTTGCCACATCACTTTCCTCTCATCTGAAGTCTCTTTTTTTTCCTGCCGCAAAACAGGAGAGTCGCCCTTGTCCCCCCCGGTACGAAACCCGACTTCCAGGTCGCGCTTGTTGCGCCGTTGGTTCTGGGCTCTTTTTCATGACGGGACTTAACCCTTTCGTTGTATGTTTTTTTCCTCAAATTTTTTGCCCTCCGTCAGCAGACTCGAGCGTCCTTCCCGTTCCCTCCCCCTTCGGCCTAGCCGCTGCTTCCCAAAGCCTTTGCTCCTCATCTAACTTGCCGTGTTCCTCCCTTGTGCCGATTTGGTGGGCGCCGCGCCGCTTTTTGTCTCCCCCTTACCACCCTACCCCCTCTGGCTGATAGTGCACCTTCCCCTCCCCTGACTGTTCGCCCACGTCGGCAGTCTCTGGCATCTTCCGACCTTGATACGATTTCTTTTTTGCCAGGCCGAGATGTCCGACTGTTACCCCCTTACATTTTTAAGCCCACCAATGGCGTGTGGTCCCCCCTTTCTCTTTCCGCCCCTCCAGTTTATACTCGAACTTTCCTCCTCCCCCACTGCGCCGATGTCCTCTCTCTCCCCTCTCTCCGGTGTTGTTGTGAGTTTTTATATATCTCCCTTGTTGCAACGACGTTTCGCCCCCTTTCGACAGGCGGGTTTCTTGCCTCGGCCCACCATCGACCCCGCATTTTAGGCGTTCTTCCTCGGTGCGCTGCCTAGTTTGTCTTTCTCTTCTGCTTTTTGGTGCGTCAGTATCGGTTTGACCGCAACTCTTCTCTTTCCTACTCCTTGTCAGCGAGGTGGTCCTCCCTCTGCCTGGGCGGTTCCCTTTTGCTGTTTGAGCTCGGTTTGGAGGTGAGCACTCTCGGGTTTCTCCTCCTTCTCTTCGCTATAGGCTGCTTCCCTTCTTATTCGTAGGATGGCTGATGCACAAATCTGTCTTTCGGCGCTCGTGTCGCATCCATGCCGCCGGTTGGCTTCCCTTTTCTCTTTTTTTCACTTCCCCGACTACGCCATTGAGACGGAATTTTTTGCGCCCGCATTCCTCCTTCTCCGTCTGTGCCAAATCGTTTCTTGTGGCCACTGTTTTCCCTCCGGGTGACAGCTCCTTTGCTCACCCGGTCGATTCGCTTGAGTAGTCAACCCAGTGATGATCTTTCTTCATATGTGGCACTTATGGTCTCTGCCCCGCGATCCCCCTTCTACCTGTATCTTTAATGCTGCGTTTCTCTTGATACTGTGAATTGGGCTCGACCCCCACCGCTGGGTTTTCATGCAACATAGACTTGGTGGGTGATTGCCTCTTTCCCTGCTGGTGGTTGTCATTTTTGGAATCCCCCTCTCCTCTCTTTGCATCACCCAATTTTCCCTCCCCTTGGGCGTTCTGGCTTTCACCGGTCGGCCCGTTCTTCGCGCCGAGCTTTTTCCTTGAGGACACAATTTGTTTTCCCCTCAGCGCGACTTGTGAGAAGAATGTGCTTTCACATATACCTCCTTTTTTCCTGTGTGCGTGTCCGTTATTGCTTTTCTCCCTCCTTCCTTCTGCTCTGGTTTGCCTTGATGGGAGACTACTCGAAACAATTTTTTCAGCAGTCCGGTGAAAAAAATTTTTTTCCCTGACAAAGACGTTGACCCCTCTTTTCTCCTTTGTTCTCCGCCCCCCTTTTCTTGTTCACTAGCTTCCCCCACTGCCGCGACCGACGGTGGATCTCGATAGGTCGTCTCCCCTCCCCCGTTATTCCTAATTGAGAAATCTCCCCTCTCTTGTTCCTTCAGGGAGTCTGTCGTGAAAATTCCCCTACCCGAGCTAGACCGCGGACAACATCGACCCTGGTGAAGCTTCCGCGTCTCTCTATGAGGTATATCAGCTTTTTGCCTCCCCCCCCTCCACCCTCCAGTTCTCTATGTGACGCATCCGTTAGCTGATTTCCCCCCTCTTCTATTTCCAACTTGTTAACCTGTCCCGCCCTTTCCCGCCGTTCCGCCTCTTCCTGAAGTGACGGTATACGTTCTACCTCCCCCTCCCCGATCGATCGATTGGCCCCCCCTGTAGCGGTTGCTCGGGTATTTCACCCCGCGTGTGTCACGCTTTCTTTTTACAGTCGCGGCGCAGCTCTCACGTGCTTATCGTCTTCCATTTTCACGATTGGCGAGATGCCGCGGTAAACCTTTCCTGCTACCAATACTTTTTGCTTTACCGCTTCCTCCGGCTGACACCTGTGCGCTGATCGCGGTTTTCCTGCGCGGACCTCTAACATGTGTTCAATAATGGTACCCTTCCGGACTCTGCTCTCCCCCCCTCAACACCAACTTTTCGCCTGGCGTTTTCAACTTCTCTTACTACACTTAGTTCAACTTTTACACGCCCTCCCATGCCCTTGTCCCGTTCCCTACGGCAAGACCGGTCCCTTGTCTATCCAGGGCTTTGCTGTCCAAACCTACCATCCGGAGTGGACCGTCGAAGCTACCGTACCCTAGACTAGTACGTTTTTTTTAAATCCCGCACATTTTTTCCGACAAGATGATTTCATCCCTGTCTCTTATTCTCCGTTCTCCTGGTACTTCCCAGTTATCAATGCGCACGTGCCGAGGCCAGGCCGTTCAAAATCCCGACCTTCCCCTCTCTCCTACAAAATGTATGATCTTTCGCGGTATGTTTCCCTCCTTTTGGCACGAGTCCTTTCCTCATATTCTGCCCCACGCACCCCTTCTACTCGTCGAGTCCTTCTCTGGTATGCTTTAAATATAGTCGAGAATCAAGCAATTCCGATCACCTTGTCCAATCTCTGCGGCCCAGTCCCTGTGTAGGTCCCCCATTGGACATCTAACCAATTCCTTTTGTAGAAGAGAGCCACCCCTTCCCCCTTCCCTCTCCTGAAAAGTCTTTATCTTCTTCTCTGCACCTGTATCCGATCGAGGAGCGGAGATCCGCCATCCGGTAGAGCATTGGGATCTTGGGATTTTTTCCTCCCATACTAAGATTATCCCAATGATGGTTTCCCCTATGATTTCTTCTCGTTTCCTTGTTCTGTCATTATGTTTCTTTCCGTTTTCTCCGATAGCCATGCTGTCTCTCAGCCTGGGAGGCTCATCTCTTCCGGTTTACAATCTCCTTTCAGTACCTTTTTGTTGGCCGCTTCTTTTCCTTGGGCTTGATCCTGAAGATTGACTGACTCTCTGCCTTGCATTTCGATTGCGATGCTCGAGTCAAGTCTCCCCTCGTCCATCCTCGTCGACCTTCCCCGTACGCCATGGAGGGCTCTCCAGACCCTCCCCCTTGTAGCGTTCCTCTGGAAGCCCGCCCGAAAGGTTATAAAGGGGCCTTTGGCGGAATGCCCTGGAGTTTTCTTTCCGGACCATAGTCCAGTAGCCAACCGACTTCCCGTATGGCTACTTTTGAGTCAAGACTGGGTGATAATGCCGGCTCCTCCCGTCCTTTTTGTTTCTGTTACAAGGTTGTTCTATGGGACCTCCCCTGCGTGTTTCTGACCCCTGATTTTTTCTCGCCAAGAGCTTCTCCTTTCCTTTAGCTTCTGGTTCTCCCCGAAACCAGAGCTTGTGTCTACGGCTGCGAGTGTCGTTGTGTTAGCTGTAGGTGCTTCGCCAGGTTTCTCCCTCCCTTTCGACCTCTTTCTTTTTTCCCCTTTCGATGTACTGATTCGCGTTGCTCCTTGGGGTTCTTTTCTTTTTCCGAGCTCGATTTGCTTCTTTGTTCCTACTTTTCCCGTCGCACGTCTTTTTTGTTGTTTTCGGGGGTCTCGATGAGATCTCTTTTTTATCCACTACTACTCACAATTCTCCACCTTCATTGGTGGGGATGGACGTTTCCTGTTTTGCGTTTCCAGTCGTAGCATGTCCTTCTTTATCAGTATCCGGCTCACATCTCTGACTTCTTCCCCTTTTTCCGTTCGTGCATTCGGAGCTGACCAAAATGTAATACTTCTCTCCCTCTCCGTGTGTCCTCCTAGACCTTCGCGTTTCTTTAGGGGGGCCATAACAGAGTCGACTCCCCTTCGAAGTTGTGGATTTTTGCTTTAGAGCCCGATCGGGCTCCTTCTTGCAGTGCTGGTCTCCATAGAGGTTTTTACTCACCGACTCACTTATCTTTCCTTCCCTGTGCGGTATCGCTCTTTTTTCTGTTTCGAGGATTTCTTCACGCACTTCATCAATTTACGGAGCGCCCCCCTGCGTCTGGAGACGTCGATCCTTTTGGTCGTGTTTTTTCCTCCATTGAGCTTGGCTAGTTGTTGTCCGAGCGTAATAATCCCCATCTCTTTCACCCGATCCTTCTTTCATCTTAGGTCACGCAGCCAACGCAGCACGCCTGCTAGTTTGAGCCCCTTCTCTCCTAAGCTTCTGTGAAACGTCAAGTGCATCCTTTCCTTCTGGTATACGGGATTGCCAAGCGGCCTGCGCTGTGCTTTTCAACGCCCCTTTTTCCGTTGCTGGGGATTATGAGCTTTGGTAAGCACATCTCTACAAAGCACAGAATTCCACCTCCCTCGTTCTTTGTTGTCCCTTTTAACTGATGACAATGCATTCTTCCACCCTCCCGCGGCACCTTGCTGTTCTTTCTTTTCCTCCCCGGCCTCCCCGTTTTGATGAAATTAAGTGCCACGGTGGTAGATTGAACCCATGAACTGGCTTTTTTTTCCCTTCGGTAAGATCGACGTAGGCACCGCCACTGTTTCTACGATGTCTCAACCGAGGGCGGAGTTTTTTTGCCTTTCACGGTTCTAGTCTTGCCTTAATGAGGTTCGACATAGCTCAGGTTCCTTTTTCCTTGGTCTTCTTTTCTGTTTCAATTGCGCCGTTACGCGCCCCTGTCCTCACATCTTTGGTGGCTCGGCGCGAGACTCCTCTTTTTGCCCCTCCCCCTATTTTTGATCTTCACTTGCCTGCTTCTCGGGCTTCTCCGCTTGTCCGCCCTCCACCCAAACCGACCCCGCCAAGGCTGTAAGCCGCGATGGCGCCAGACACTCCAGCTCCGTTGACGAGGTGCGCTTTTTCCCCTCAGTTTTGGGTTTTCCACCATGATTTTGGCCCCCCTCTCCCCCTTCCATTGTGCCGCACAGCAATCTCCCTGCTCCCCCTCTCACGCTCGATTGTTCTCTTTATTACTTTCTACCCGCAGAAGCCGCCGTTGTCCCTCTCTCACCCCCTCGATTCAGCACTACCTCTCCCTCTTCCTTTTTCCCGTTGTTTTGCTGCGGATAGAGATTCACCCTTTCTTCTTTTGCTCGACATTGTTTTGTTTTCCCCGGCGGGTTTCGGAGCGTCACAGACCATCTGACCAAACTCCCTGGTTTCCTTGGGTTCTCTTTTCTTCTGGACCCCCTCGGCATTCTGGTCATGCATCGCTCGTATAGGGTTCCCCGCAAAATCTCGTCACCGGTCGGCCCGGTGTTCGGTTTTTCCTCCATCTGGCGGCGAGCGTTCTCGACATATTGCGTAGGTAGCGTTGTAGGTGGCCGCCCACGCTTTCTGGCTTGGGCTCCTCTTCCCTTCTACATAGTTTTTTGCTTTCACTTTTTGCGCCGTAGGGATTTCTTTTCTTTGCAAAGCATCTTGTTCATGGTCATTTCTCACCCCCCCCTCGCCTGCCAGCCTCTGTTTTGCCTCCGAGAGGACGGTCGTCCAATCCAGCCTCCCTTTTGGTTGTCGCTGTCGCACGCCCTGAAGCCGCTTTCAGCCCTTTTCCCCACACACCCTTTCCCGCTGACGTCATTTGTTTCGCAGTCCCGTGCTGCCCGTTGTCTTCCGATCTGGTTCAGAGGGATGAGCAGTGATTTTTCCACGCTGACCCATCGCTTTTTTCCTTATTTGCTCCGGCTCTTCTCCCTCTATAGGTGGCCTCTCTTTTCCTCATGCATTCTTCCGCGCGTTTTGCAACGGCGGTTACTTGCACTTGGTTTAGTGGCGTTTTGGGTCCCTACATTGTTTGAACCCCCCACACAGGCACCGTCCCGAACCTTGTTTTCTCTTGAATTCTCCTGTAAGAAGGCACTTTTCCCTCCCTGGAAGGCTTTCCCCTTTTCTACCCTCCCTCTCTTGCCGCACATTGCGTTTCCCCTTTCTTTTCGTTGTTGGTTGTGTCACATCACCCGTCAGACCTCGTTTTCTTGGATTCCTAGAGTTCCCGCCCAGGCACTCCCCGGTTTTTTCCTCTTTTTTAGGGCATGGATTACGCTCGCCCCCCCTATCCCTTTTCTCCACTGCCCCCCATTCCTTCTTCGTCATAACGCGCGTCGCCTCTCCGGAAAAGCTTTCGGATTGTTTTCCATCTAACAGCGTACTGAAAAGAGCCTGAGACACAGAACGTGCGATCTTCATTTTTCTTCTTTTTTTTTTTTTGATCCTGCGTGATGCCCTCGCTGCGTTGGCCCCCCTGCCTCCCCCTCTACGTCTATGTCCACACCGACAATTTTCTCGCGTATCTCGGCTATTTAGTCAATCCCATCCCTTCTGATGAGTTTCCCCCCAGTGATTTTCCCCTTCTGCCTGCCGAGTGATCGCATATTTTAGCGCGCTCTCTGGCGCAGAGACCCATTCCACAGAACCCTCTATTCAGTATGACGCTGTGTAAGACTTTCATGATTCTAACCATTCGAGTGACAAATTCGTCAGAGATAACTTGTCAGAAATACTGGCCCCCCTTCCCCTTTCCCTTGATTTTTCTCTCGGGACCTACACTTCCTTGCCTCTTGATCTTTTTGACCCCCCCAACTCTTCGTTTTCGTCTTTTAAATCCTCTTCTCTCATTTTTTAATTAGATCTTTAAGAGAAAGTACCTGCCCCCTGGCACTCTCTCATATTTCAACATTTCTATTCTTCTATGTTCTGGATCTTGGAACCCAATAACCTTTTTTCGCTCCTGCCGTGATCGTCTTCCAACCGGTCGCTGATCGTACCCCTTTCAGAGAGAGGTAAGTGTAATGCGCTGCGAGCTCAATCATTCAACCGCCCGAGTGTACTCCCTTCGAACCCAACTTTTTGATTGAAAAAAGACTTGGCTTCCCCCAGTGCTCAACCGCGCTCCGTTTTTGACCGACCTCCCCTCCATCCGGTTGGTGCACTGCGTTCTCGGAAGGAGCACGTTCTCAGGCCTCTCTAGAGCCTTTGCGCAATTAGCCCCATTATCTTCTATTTCGTAGAGCTGTCTCTGTACCTTCCGTTTTCTCTCCCCCGTTTTCCACTCCATGGCGTTCCCGTCACCGCCCCGATTATTGCCCACTTAGAGCGTTCCCCCCTCCACTTTCACTTCTGTCCCAGCCTTTCTCCTTTTCTCGGCTCTTCGTACCCACGTTCATAAAACCTCTGTCGCCGATGCTTTTACTCTCGCGTTTCGCAGGAGGTTAGCGTAAGAAGGGCCTATCTTCTTACACGAAGTTTCCTACTTTTCGTCTGTTCCCCGGCCACTTCGTAGCGCCAGCAAGAATATTTTTAAAATATGGACTCCCATTTCCCTTTTTCATCGTATTCTTTCCATAATCCGGATCACAAGGATATTCCCGCACAGTACCTTTTTTGCTTATCTCTCTTTTACTACATTTGTTTTGACTCTCTATTCCCTTGACTTTGTGGGAGGACCTTTTGATCCTTTTTTCCCGTTCTCTCACTATAAGCAGAGTTCTCTTGATTTCTTCTTCAATATGCCACTTTTAAGGGCCCTTCCCTTTGATGCACCCGTTTCCGTATAGTTAAGTAGTCTTTTCTCGATTGCCTTATTTCTCCTAAGACTGAGAGTAGTCCTTATTACCGGCGAGCGAACACGTTACAATCGGAACGTCCATTTTGTATCGTCTGTTGAAAGATGTTCTTCCCTTTTCCTTTTTCTGTACCCGAGCGCAATCTCCCTGCTTTTTTTCTTGATGACCGATTGTCCACTAGACAATCGAGTACTTGTAAATCTCTGTACTGGCCCCCACCTTTTCCTTTTCTCTCGTTTTTCCACCTTAGACTTAGAGCGGCCTCCTTTAGCTGGCCCCCCCCCCTTTCGATTCTTTTCTGCGCCCCTCCCCTGGGATGCTTAATTCTTACGGTATCTAACCCATGGCAAGAGATGTATTTTTTTTCTGACTGAGTGTCTCACCTTCCGCCCGTTTTGTTGACTACACCCTTTTGGTTTTCTATTTCAGTTTCCATAGTAGTCTTCCTATTGACACTTTATTTTTTTGTCTCGAGTTTTGCTGTACTCTCCCTCTTTTGCATTTCTCCTTTTTCTAACCGGTTGAGCTAGCCAGAGCAATGTTTTCTCTTTTTGGTCCTAGCCTTTCTGTGGCTACCTATGATTTAATTCCCCTTCCTTTCCTCCCTCTTTCAGATTTTTCCATGGTTTTATTTTCCGGGACCTGTATTGATCTGCCCGCGGTGGAATGAACTCCCATGGACGCTTTTCCTGTCAGCTCTACATACTTTTCCCTATCTCTTCTATTCTGAGGGCTCCTGCCTCTAATTCCTTCTGACCACCGCTGGCCGGGTGCCGGGAGCAGAGCCAATCCGATGTTCGGTCTCTGCTTTTTCCTGTATTCACTTTCTTCCGTTCTTCCCTTTCCTGTATCATTCTACATGTGGACCACTGCTTTGAGGAGAGGCATGAGCCCTCTAGCTCTTTTTCCCAAGTTTAATGCAGGACCTGCCCTGCTTCTGTTCCGCTTTTGTGGACTTCGCGTCTTTTTACGCGTGATTTTCACTTGATCCCTCTGATCCCCTTCTCTTTTCGTACATTGATAGTCCCCATTTCGGTTCTTTTATCCTTCGCATATTTCCCTTCAGTACGCTTTTAGACATTTTACCCCCCTTCTCTCGTCAGTTCCTTTTTTCAGGCAGTTTCTTAAGCTGTTTTATGATCGGTCCTCCCCCTGTAGATGCTTACGTTTTCAGCCTACACGGACTCAACATAAGGAGAGTGATAGTTGTGTGTTGAGAGCTTCCACCTCTTGGGAATTATTAATCCTTTTTCACCTCTTCCTGTCCCCTCCTCAGTCGTGCACTGGAAACGCCCAGCCACTCCGCTCAGCACCTCCTTCTCCGTCCTTCTGTGGATAGTAACGTTTCTTTCCAGACGCTAGGGGTGAAGTTTGTACTCAATTCCCCCGTTTTAGGTTGTTTCTCTGGTCTCCCTCCGCGCCCCCTTGTTTTGATATGAAGAGTAGAACTGCTCCATCACTGGCTTTTTCTGGCTGGTGGAGCAGACGTAGTCCCCCCCCTTTTTCCGATAGACAACACCCCTTGCCGTCTTCCCCCCGCCGTTTTTTGTTCTGAACCTCTCTCTCCATGCATTCTCCCCATACTTCCGACCTCTTCTATCAGGCTAGGTGGCCTGCATGTGTGACTTTGCGCATAATGCACGGATGGCCTCTTTAACTCCTGCTATCGTCTATCGCCTCTTCATACTTTGCATTCCCTGATTTCACTTGCCAGACCTTTCTTCAGTCTGCTCGTTTTTTTTCCCCGGTTCCGCTTTAGTGTTTGAGCGCCCAGCCGCGCGTTTTCTTTACTTCAGCCTTGAGCCCCTTCTTTCGCTCTGTTACGTTGGCTTTTTTTCCTTCTTGTCCCCACCTCCATCCTTCCTGGAGCTCCTCCCTTTCGGAGTCTACTATGATAATGCGATGGTCGCCCGCCAGGCGATGCTCCCACTTTCAAATGACCGTCAGGCTTCCGCTTTCCCGCTGCTATGCGTCACTCCACATCTCTCTCCTTCCCCCC
>Ga0179593_1469251_pt1 | contig 16444 bp, 19 predicted proteins | sample CZODoug2_1_08_16_FD_185931 | JGI IMG/M metagenome (GOLD analysis project Ga0179593, IMG submission 185931) | Vadose zone soil fungal communities from Angelo Coast Range Reserve, California, USA - CZODoug2_1_08_16fungal (PacBio error correction) | ecosystem: Environmental > Terrestrial > Soil >... | reverse complement strand
CTTCTTCGTGTTTTTTTTTTTCCTCCTTATCTGAACTCTTGAAGTCCTCGCACATAACCTGTCCCTCATTTGCAATTTTGTAACAGAGCTCTACCTCTCCCCCCCTCCGTATTGTAGACAATGCACCTCCCACCCTGTCTTCCCCCCCAAAAATAGCCACTCACTCTGGAGCCGAGCTCCCCATGATTCCTTAAGTGACTGATCAAAACCGGCGGCCCTCTTTCTTAAGCCTTCCCTGCACCCCATGTTTTTCGCAAACTTAACCCCCCCCCCTCTGCTTTTTGACGCGCCTCTTTCCTTCCCTGCTTGTACAACGTCGATCCGAAGTCGCTTTCTCTTTTACCGGAGCAATCCCCCCCGCCCTGCTGAATACCCCTTCTAGCTACATCTGAAGAAGCTTTCCGTTTCCTTTGACTTCGTCCTGATAAATAGAGTCAAGGGGTCTTTGTTTCCTCTTCTGTTTTCGAGTGTCCCCCCTCAGACCTACAGATGGGTCTATAGGAAGGAGCCTACCACCTGCAACTTTTAGGCTCTCAGCATGACCCCATTTCCGACCCCCTTTCTACCTCAACTTCCCCAGTTTTTTCCCCCCCCAGGCCGACCAGGGTCTGAAGTTACGAAAATGAACTCCCCCTCCGCTTCCACGTCGAAGTATTCGTATTTCAGCCCCCCGCTTTCCTAACCCGCACTCGCGTAACTATTCCGAAACCGTGCAAGACTTTAGATGGCCGGTATAGTCCTACGGGAAAGTGATCGCGACCTGCGTCCCCACAGCAGGCTGTGCTTCCTGTCTGCTTCAAAGGAAAAGCGCGCGGGATCTCATTTATATTTAGAACGGGGACTATATCGCTCCATAGAAGCCCACTTTTCCCTTCCTTCATGATTTGTTAGTCCGTGACCCCCCCCAGGTATCCCCCCTTAAGCTTTCCCCAAAACTGGAGGTTAGCGGTAAAAAGCTTGCACTACATTTGTATTTTCCTGTTCCGGTCTCTGGCCGTACCCCTCTCGTCCCCTATCCGAGACTCATTGACTGGTCTTCTCGATAGATTACTTCTGCGCTTCGAGCCGCGATCATTCCGAGTCTTTTTCTCTTCGGGTCATGGATTTTCACGGGCCGGTTGGTATTTCATTCCCTGGCGAAGTAACTCGTTTAACCTCATAGAAACGACTTTGTGGATAGAATGAAAAGGTTCTCCCCCTCGGTGCTCAAGAATAATCCTTACTGATGTCGATTTTTCCCTTCAATCCATCGCGGTGTACTATTAGGGAAGCACAGGTAGGATTAGCCACCACACTCTCGGCGAAGAAACCGTCCCAGTTCGGCTTTTTTTTTTTATTTACCCTCCCTTTTCACTCTTCATCGTCCAACGGATGCTGATTATATATTAGATGTCCTAGATCCTTTCAGACCTTCTTCGCGGGGGATCAAAGTCCATTCCTCCCCCCGTTGTGAGCATCCTCCTCGTCCTTGTTTAGACCGCATTCAGACCGAAGAGCAATAAACATCCGTCCCATTTTCTTGGCGGTTTTTGAATCCCAAAGAGAATTGGTCCAAGTTTCTGATCGGCATTTTTTCTTCTTCCCCTTTTTAGCTTTGATGAGTTCCTTGCTTTTCTTTTCTAATCTTTTTTTGTTGAGGAGATGGAGTATTCCTAACAGAGACAAGAGAACATTGCCGCTCGCCCATGATTTTTGAACCTTCGCTTTGCGTACAAATCGACCCTGAAATGAGTCTTTTTTCATTTTTTATTCCTTTCTTTCGATTGCCCACAATCGTCGCAGGTAGTCAACCTCTTTAATTTACTTGCGATTGAAGATCTGCCTTATCCGTTCCTACTAGAATCCCAGACTCCGAAGAGTTGATAAACTGGAACCTCCTAATCCCCTCGAACTGATCAGGGGCGTCCGTTTTAGTTTTTCCTTTCCTCCGATCTGGACTCCCAACGTTTGCCGTACGAGAAAGGAAACCCCCCTTAGGTTCTTTCTTAGTTGCCTTGAAACTCAATGATTGCAAGGGGGAGGAAGGCCCCACGGCTGAAGCAGGATTCTTTTTGGCTTGGTGGACCGACTCAGCGCTTAGGAATACAGGCCCCCCCCCTGAAGGCCATTGAAACGTCCCCCACGGGCCCCTTCTCAAACTCCTTTATGAGTTCTCTGAGCTTCCAGGCGCAGCAGAGATGGTCACTTGCATATCATACTAGTCTTTCTCCTTTAACTTCGAGAGTTATTCCCAGTCGGCACAGGACTCCGAATTACCTTTTTTCCCCCTCCTTCCTTCCGATGATCAAGGACTGCGTTTCCCCCTATACCTCCCTTCGACGGTGAAATCATTAAGAGGCTTTCCCATGATTACGGAGTAGATCGCTGACTAGCCCGCTCGCTTGTCGCACTCTCTAACGCCCGCGAGGTGGTCCTTTTTCCTCCTGATAGACACCACATGATTGGAACTTCTCCCCTATAACCCTTAATTGAGGTGAGTCCCTCTCACTCTTTTCCATGCGATGTAAAGTTCGCTGGGGTCCTTTTTGTTTTTCTATCATGATGAATCTAGACCGGAAGGAGATTGAGATCTCTGGTCCGGCCCTTTTTGCTTGTCTGAGAAACATCCATCCCCCATTTCGTCTCGATGTTAGCCGAGGGGTTCGTAGGTGATTTTGAACGTGCTGTAGGAGCGGTTCTTCTATTTTAATTCACCCTCCTAGAGAGGGCTTTTGAGTCTTTCCCCCCCTATACCACCAAAAGTCCGCCGCCCGAGTGAGGATCAGCTCCCTTTCCCAGGCCCCCAGAAAGATTCTTCGTTTTTTTCCCCTCTGAGTTAGCGATCAAGTGAATAAGTGGCGTGAGCTCCCCGCGCTTTCCAAGAGAGTGCTTTTCTCCAATTGCTTTTCTCCCGATGCCGGCCCAATCCACGGAACTAGTTTTGGTTCAATTCAAGATTTAGTTGGTGTAACACTTTTGAATGTGCTAGAGCTAGTTGGTGCCAGTTTTGTTTCTCGGTCTACCTTCCCCCCCTTTAACCCCCACCGTTTTATTGACGACGTCTCGGACATGGAGCCTATCTCCTTTTTTCTGCCTACCCCGCGGTGGAAGTGTGTTCGACCTTAAAGCCCTTCTTATTCTCTTTCCCCTCCCGTTTCCCTCTTTAAGACGCTTGGTTGATTCCCCTCCCTGCCTAGCGTTTAATAAGGAGAAAAACCGCGGCCTATTTTCCCTATATTTCCTCATGTTTGTTGAGTTTTAGGGATCTCTTCCCCCCTTTTTTTAGCCCTTACCCCCTCGTCAGCGGAATGCACCCTCTGTTTTTTGAAAGACGAACTCATACCCCCCCCCTTTCCAGTTACGTACAAAACAAGACAATAAACGGCGGTTTCCCCTTCCAACACCCGGTCCTCTCCTGACCCCGGGGGTTTCGCCCTTACCCCTTTTTTTCAGTGAAGATAGGCCCCACAACCTGCGGTTTTTCCTTTTCTTCCTTCCATTTCAACCCAGTTCCACCAATCTAAATAGATGAGTTACGCCCAGTGATTTCATTCTGCCTTTCCCCCTTCCACTTGCCCTCTACCGAGCCGTTTCTCCTGAGAGAAGCCCCGTCCCGACTTCAGGATCCCCTTCTCTCCTTCCTGCGGAGCCTGGGCATGGACTCGATCCAGGACAGTCATCTTCTTCCTTTGGTTTCATCAGCAGATAAGGGTCACGTTCGAACTCCCCCACGCAGGGGATGATTTCCGGTATAGGACACGCAGACATCACGTGTCTGGGATACTTGAAAAACCCTCCTTCCTTTTCCGCCCCTAGCTCTCAGATGATGGTATTTCAGAACCTGACAGAAGGCCCTACTTTCCCACTTCCTTGTCCCTGCTGTTAACCCCCCTCCTGATACCAAACCAAACAGGTAAAAGAAGAAGCTTCTCTCCCTCCAACCGTTTCTGCTCATATTTCCTCGAACGCTTTCCTTCATCTCCCACTGAACCCCAATTCTCGATAGCTTTTCTGCTGCCCCCACTTTCCCCGCTCGCGTGAGACTTTTCTACGACTTTTTCTTTGCACAGAACTCACGAAAATACCTGATCTTAAATGATTCTCCGGAGATGGTTTTAAACTGAATATTAGATCCGAAAACCGGAGGCATTTATAGCCTTTTCACCCCGTCGGGAAAGTGGTCGTCCCCTTCTTTCTTCTCGTACTTCCATTCCCCCTTCCGCATGTAACGAAGAAGCCGAAGAAGCCTGCATTTAAGAATAGTCCTTCCCTTAGATTCTCCTTCCCTTCCTTTTAGTCCAGTGTGGTTCAGGATGAACCCTACTTTTTTCTCCGTTTAAAGGGGCTGCCTGTAGTCGTCCTTTTTTTTTTATTTTCTGTTGACTCGTATCCTCGAGCGATTACCCCGCCCCCTTTTTTTTACTCTATGTGACCGAGCCTGCCAAAATAGGACTTTTTTCTCATTGACCCCTCCTCCTTTCTTTTTTACGGTTTTTTTCTTAACAACCGGTTTTCGGGTACTAGAAAGAAGACCAACCAGCTGTCTGCCCCCAACTCTCTTTCCCGGCTTTCTTGCGTTCAGTTTTGGAGGGAGGGAAACCATCGTCATCCCCGCTTTTCACTTTTCCTCGAGGAGATAGTGAATTGGTTTTCCTGCAGATGCTTTCCTTCCCTCTGAGGTTCGCGGTAGCCCAAGAATTCACCCTTTTTCGCGTCTTAAATAGCGTGGGACGCCTTCTCCTGGGGCTATCCCTTTTTCCCCCTCAACCTTTTTACGTTCATAAAGCGGAATTGTTCACAATGTGTTGATGTGACGCTTTTTTTTTTCGGAATTGATATCTTCTTCCCTCCTCCTTTTCTTTTTTTGAGTTTTTACTTATTTCACTTATGCGACATACGCACTGAGCTAGAAAGATGGTTTTTAACACCTTCGCTTTTGCAATCTGCCCCCCCTCCCTGGAGAGTCGGTGTCGATTCTTTTCTCCATTCCGATTGTTTTCTTAGTGTCATAGTTTAGCCCCCCACGGCATGCATCAATCGCCCCGCTCCTTTCCTGAAGATATTTTACTCCCAGGTACTAGAGGAACGCTCACCCTTCTCCCTATTTTTCATGCTTCTTTTCCCGTTGCCTCTTTTCCCAAGACACCCGCAACTGACGTTGAGAGCGAGATTGTTGCGTCTGACGCAAGTTTTTGAAATCCCCTAGCCTGTGAAGACCACCCTTTCTGCTTGACTTTTCTCCCCCTCTCCCCCCGGTCCCCCCACCTCTTGAGTCTGAGCAAGATCGAAGAATTCATGCGAGTTCCCACGTCGTTTTAGTTTTAGTTTTTGCGGTTCTGTTTTTTTTGTCTGGTTGTTTTTGTTGTGTGATCGGTTTCGGGCGTGGTGTTCCTTTATTTTCCGACCGGAGGTTAACGACCCCCTACCCTCATGTCCTGCCATTTTCACATTCCAACCCCCCCACCACCCCACACCAAACCCCCCCTTCCCCCATTCAACCCTCTCCATGCGGGGAAGTCACCCCCCGCCTTTTTCTCTCCGATTAGCGTAGCTTATTGAAGCGTTACATCTTCGAATGTTTAGCAGTGCTTCGAGAATGCTTCTCTATTGTCCATCCCCCTGCGCGATCCCCGAACTTTCCAGACTTTTTTACTTCAGCTCTTCACCTCCGAGTTCCTTTCGATAGAACAGTTTGTGCCATAGCGTTTCCCTTCTCCCCCCAATGGACTTTCGCCTGCCCGTTTGCTTCTGATGAGTTACCAGCCAAGAGAGCTATACTTCTCTCTCCCCGATTTACCCCGAAGGGCATTTTTACAAGTTTTTCCCTTTTCCTCCCCGAGATTGAGACTTGGTTGCAAGGGAAGATCCTATTAGTTTCTATCTGCCGGGCCCTTTCTCTTCTCCCTTATTGATTAGCACGTGGTTTTAGGGTCCGCTGTGAGTTGGCGAGGAGATTCCCCTTTTGGGCGTACCTCCTCGCCGAGAAAGCGTTTCTTTCTTCTTTTTCCCCTTCCTTTTGACTGTACAAAATTTATCACTTACCTGATTGATAGGCACTGTTCAGCCGATCTTCTTTTTCTTTTGTAGTGCTCCTCTCCTTTGAACCGTGTCTGTCTTTTCTTTGCCTGATAGGAAACCTCTTTTCGGATGATTTCTCGTAAATCACTGTGAACCCACTGATCCCTAATTTCCGTCTGGTAAGATAGTAAGGACCCACCTTCAGCTTCCAGTCCCCTTCCTAGGTTGAGCTATCCGGGAAGGGATTCCCTTTTTCGGTGAGAGCGAAGCGTTTTCTTAAAGTTCTTCCCCCCCCCCCTTCCTTTTCGGAACTTTAGGTTTGTTTTTGGTCGGAGATGAAGGCCAAGACTGCTTTCCCCCCCCGTTATCCGTCCCACATCTACTGTACTCTGTTTGGCCCTTGTGTCTAAACGTTGCCGCCGTTTTGGTAGATACCCCGGAATTTCGTTCCTTAGTACGAACCACGTCAGCTGTTTTTAGGACAATGGTTTCCTCCCACTCCCTCTGGGTTGGACCTCTACCTTCCCCCTTTCCTGGATTCTCTTTGCAGTTAACAAAGATGAATGAGAATTTTGTGCTGAGCTGACCTCGCGGTTTCATCCGGTTTCTCCCACCCGCCCCCTATCTTTCTCCCCTTATTGTTGTGTTGGAGACCATCTATTATGGCCGTTGTTTTGATAAGGTACAAGTACCCCTCTCCCCCTTCAAGACACTCGTGTCATTCCGCACTAGGGTGGAAACGAGAAATAATCCCCCCCCCCCCGTTCTCTGTAAAACTACCCCTTTCGTTGCTTTGACCACCCCCTTTGTATCTAGACTAGTCTCACCGGGCACGATTTTCATCGTTCACCCCGGTCCGTTTTTCCCAACCGGAGGCACGGATAAGGATAGATCTCCTTTTTAAGACACCACTTAACTAGATGTCCTCGTTTTGCATTTTTTCTGTCTTGTCCCCCAAGGAACAGAATCATCCCCTTTTTACGCCCACTTCACGGAGATTTACCTGCCCTTCCGCGTACTCCCAGAACCCCTTTAGCCTACATAACTGCATATGCTTATAACACAATTCCCTTTCCGTTTTTCTGGACGAGATGTTTACTTCAACCCCTTCCGTTCCCTTTGTTTATCTATTGTTTTTTATTTAGCCTCGCGACTTGATTATTGGTCTTTCCGGTCCTATGTAAGCCCAGCCCCCTTCGTTCCGTTCTCCCTTACATGCTACGGTCCGCCCGACATTCGCCCCCAAAAGCGCCTGAAGATTGGAGTTTACATCCCCTGCAACCCCCCGCTTTAACGCAGGATTAACCTCCTTTTTTTCGTTTTCTCTTCTTCACCTCGCCAATAAGAGGGGAACTCTTCTCCCTCCCTTGAGCTCTTTACCCACAATAAGATTTATAGTTTTATTCCTCTATCTTCCCCTCGCATCCTGTCTCGGACAAGGAGGACCCCTCAGGTTGCTTCCTCGTTCTAGCTGTTGCCTCCACCCTTCTTGATTTGCATCGAGCGGTATCTAGCTCCTCCGACATAAATGACCCTTTCCCCTTAAAATTCTTTTTTTCAAGGAACGCTATTTCACCCTTTTCCTCCGATAGTGCCATCGCGTGATCTCAAAAAGATCGGTAAGAACCTTTTTTCGCAGGATGATTTTCTTTTAAGCTGTCTTAAATAGTTCCTACTAAATTCCTCCTCAGTAGAGCTTATCTAAGCTCGCTATATGTCAGCGTTTTGAGAAGATCAATTCCCTCTCTCCTTTCGGTTGTTTGGCACCAAGAATGGATTCACGTCTTTTTTTGTCTATAATTTATTCTGTCCACATGTTATTCCCTTCACCTTTTATACTCCCGCGGATATTTTTTCCCCCTCGAATCTTAGCCGTAATGGGGCTACAGTTTTTTCCTTCCACGAAGTACTCCTCCATGTTATTTTTTAGCCACCCTTTCCCTCAACGTGTTATTCTTTTTTAGTCAGCACTCGTATACTTACCCATTGGAGATTCCCCCCCTAAAGTCCCCTGTCTTCTCGTTCCTTTGTCTTAACTCCCCCTCCCTAGAGTCCCTGTTTATCTTTTATGGAGTCTTCCATATGCGCATGGAGAGAGTTGATTCTTCTACCACCCGAATGAATAAATAGCCTCTCCCCTCGTTTTTTTCTCATCTAGAACGTTTCCTTCCTTTCCAACAACGATTTAAGGCTTGAACGCCCCCCTTTGCATTGTTCATAATGGAGATGAGGATGGCTTCTTCTTTCTCTGTCTTTTTTTTAACTATCTACCACGTTTTTGTTGGAGACGAGTGACGTAGGCCCCACACCCTTGAGTTTCCTTCCACTCCGCACTGCTTGACATGTTTTCAACAAATTATCATTTGCCCTTTTCCCTCTGACCCTACCTTCCTGATGTTAGGTTTCGGTTCATTCTCTGACAGCAATCTTGGAATAGGAGCCCTTTTTTCCTTCCTATTTTTTTTTTAATCGCCAGTCCTCACGATCTTCCCTCATCCCGTCTTTCGCGTTTCATTAATGCATTTGATTGATGAGGGCCACGGAAGCGGAATATCTTCAATTTCCTAGTTGGGCGTGCGCGCTTTCCTCCGACCGACAGTCTTCATAATATCTAGTACCCCCCCGGTTGCTTACTCAGGAGTTGAAAAAATTTTGATGGGTCTTTCCTTTCTCCCATTTATTGCCAGAAGTATTTTTTTCCCTGATTCCCCCCCCGACCTTGGATGGTTTGGTCCTCCCCGGCTTTACATCCCAGGTTCCAAGCATGACGCAATTCCCCATTGCCCCACACCCTATCCATCCCCGGCCCCAAAACATTCCTCCCTCTGAATGTTTCACGGATCCGTTGCCAGTCGTCATGACCCTTCCTTCCAGATTTTCCTTTATTCGCATTCCTCGGCTTGAAGTATTTAGGTATTACCTGTTCCTCGTCCGTTTAACCACTCTTCCGCCTTTTAATTATTTATTATCCTCCCCTTCCCTTGGTCTTCCTCTTGGTGTCTCCCCCCCCACCTGAACGGCTGGCCATGTTCGGCGGATGGAGCTGATACTGCCTTTTTCTGGCTGCCCCATATAAAGAGCGCCCTTTTTTAATTTCTAGCCCTCCGTTCCTGCCTTGCTGGTACCAATGGAGATACCCCCCTCCCCTCTGACCGACTCCGGAACGCCGCCTATTTGTCTCTCACGGGCTATTCCTTAAGATGTTTTTGGCTTTCCGCTTTTGGGTATCATGAGGATTTTCCCCTTCCCAGATCCTACCTTCCTTCGATAGGCCTTTTTGCCGGTTCTTTTGAAAATACTTCAGCGTTTCAGATGGATTCTCCTAGTCTTTTGTTAATGTAGGGATTTCCTCTCTTCCCCTTCGAGGATCAGAACCCTGACCATTTTTTAGGACGGTTCTTCGTACACCCTTGACTGATTAATGCAACCCCCCCCTTATCCGACTGTCTTTATTTGATCATTTTAGCACTTTCCCCCGCTCTTCGTTGATAGGGTTTTTGGAAGTCGAAAAGTGGCTTTCTTTCCCTTGGCTGTCGCTTCGTCCCCCCCCTCTTCGTGGGAGAAAATGTAGTCTTTTTTGAGCCTAAAACTGCTCCTTCCATCTGCGTATTTTCCCCTCATATTCGGTTTTTTAAGATTGGTACTTCCCACCGGGAATGTCAGGATATCAGTTTCATCGTTTTTGCCTAGAATTTCAGCACTAGGTAACGATGAACTAGGAAGGGCATTCTGGCTCTTCTCTTTTCACGGAGGGGGGGCCCTCCCACTCCGCCGTTGGGTTATTTCCCCGTGTCTCTTCCCAGCCAGGGAGGGATTGAGATTTTTCGAACCTTTTTCCCCCCCCTATTCTCCGGCGAACTGTGCCTTAGTTCCAGCGTCTTTTCCCCACCGTGCGAAGAGAGGCTCCTTCCTTCCCTCCCCCCCTTTTTGGGTTGTATCTCTTTTATGGTCTTATCGATGAGAACTTACCTTCCGGCCCTCAACCATGTATTAACTAGTTGCACCACTTTTCTTTGACCCTCCTCCTAACTGGTTTTTTAAGGTTTCACAAAGATCCCCCCCGTTCTGCTGCTTTACCCCACCAGTCTGATAGGCCCTCCCCCTCTGCCCCTTCACTCCTTTGTCCCCTCCTCGTTCCTTCGCTTTTTGTCCGTCACGTGCGGACCTTTTTCTAATTTATCCATCCTTTTTCCCCCCCTTTTTCCCTAGCCATTCTGATTGTTCCGGTTAAGAGTGTTCTCTGGATTGGCCTTTTTTCGGTCCATACTCCCTGAATTAGTTTCTCCTCTTCTTTGACCCTCTCCCCTGTTTATTTGCCTAGAACCTGCCAATTTCGACCCCCTTAGTTCCTAAATAAGTTGAAGACTTTTTTTAATCATAATTCCAACCTTTTTTCTAGTGGTCATGAATTTTCAGGTGTTTCACTTAGATTGCCTCACTAGATATATGGTAGGTCATTTCACCGTCCCCCCTCTTCTTAAAAGAACCTTACCGATTTTAAAACGCCAGACACGAGTATGCATCCCCCTACCGGTCCACCGTATAGAAGTGCCTCTTTCTACCTGTTCCCCCCCCTTTTGGTTCCCCACTTTTTCATCCTGCCTCCTTCCTCCCAGCTTGGACCCGGAATGATCTTCCCTCACCACCCTAACTCCTCCCCATCTGGACCTCAGACCTTTATCCCTCGACCAATCCTTTTCTCTCTTTCTCCTCCCCCCCCCCGCTTGAAGTTATATCGTCCCCCGGCGGGAAAACTTTTTTCCTGTTTCCTTCTTCCTTCCTTATCTTTTGACCTGATTTTTCTTCTAAGTTATTTGGAGGGATCTATCTTTTCCCTCCCCCTTTTTTCCCGTCGACCCCCGGACATATACCTGCTTTTCTCCCGTTCGCCCCCCCTACAAAGTGACCTCTGCCTCCCCTTCCAGTTGTGATACGATTCAGCCCCACTTATTCCCTTTTGAACTGAGTGTCCCCTTCTTCCTGTGCCTTCCAAATCCCCCTGGTGCCCGTCCGCGATATAGAGATGATTTCAGTTTGCCCTCCCTTCTCATGAGAAGTGTCTTCTTTCACTCATCAGTAGCTCTTTTTTCTCCCGGTCTTCCCGCCATTTCCCCTTGTTCACGTTATTCTGGGGTATCATGGACTTTCCTCCAGGTCTTAGTACAACATTGAATTTTCCCCCAATCCCTGTCCGTCTAGGCTCAATTTTTTTTGTTTCCAACCTGACGACTTGTTTCCTTTTTCCTTCTTAGTCCAGCCTTCCCTTTGTGTTATTTGGTTTTTCCCTTCTTTTCCTTCTCCCCCTTTCCCCAAGTCGCCTATTCAGTTATTGGTCTTCGAGTTTCCCTTTATGAAAACATTTTTCATTGATTCCCATGTTGATAGATTTTTTCCTTTTTCCCTGGAGTATTTCGTTTTTGCTTTCGTTCTGCCAACGTAATGAGACAGTGCTCCCTAGCACCTCTTGTTGTTCTTTCCAATTAATTTTTTTAATGACCGAATCCCCCGCCCCCTCTCCCCCAAATTTTCTTTCCCCATTTTCCCTTCTCTCATTGGCTCCCCACCCCGGGAGTCTGAAGGTATCGTGTGACCGATTTTTTCGGCGAATACTTCATATTCTTACTACTAATTTTTTTTTGTGATCAGTTTTCTCTTGAAGAAAACATTTTGTGCAATTTCGGCTTCGCCATGTATGGTTACCCCAACCATAGACTTTCAAAGCCAGCCCTTTTCCTTATGGTTTTCTTTTCCTCTGGCACTCAGAGGGAGAACGATAGTTCTCTTTATAGTTTTTTTCCGGTCTTCTTACTTCTTACGAAATTCCTCATATCTGCCGACCTCCCGGTCCCGAGATCCCAAATGTTCAGAGATGAAGAGTTCTCTGGGAAGCCCAGAGTACAACCTCCTCCCCTATCGTGGGTCCTTTTTTTGACTCCTTCCTCCCCCTTTCCCCATCGAGACCCCTGCCAAAACCTGTTATTGCATTTCCCCCTATTTAAAGGAACTCGGCTATTGATCCCCCCGTTGTCAGTCTTCATCTTCTGTTTCATCCCCCCACCAGATTACGCGGGGGGTGCCTGGCGGTCACTCCTACGAACTTTACGACACTTCCCCATTTTTACCCCTATTCCTGATTTTCAACCACTCTCACCCTGCGGTTTTCCTCCCCGGTTACCCCCTTTATTCGAGAATTCTTTTCCTGCCTCTTAGACTGCTATCTGGAAAGTTTTGCCTGAGACGAAGCTGCTGCTTCCTTTTCCTTTTTCTAATACTCGTGGTAATACTCTTCCCTGCCGTCTCTTTCACCTGCCGCCTTACATTCTTATGTCACGGACGAGTGTGTCGATCGAATCTTCCCTGGTCGAGAAGGATCCCCCTCAATAGGAATGGAAACTCCCTTTTCCATTTCTATGAAGACTTGACTTTTTCCCTGATATCCACTCGCAGCCCTTTTTCATTGGGCAGCTCCTCCTAAGAGATTTTTCGAACCCAGTTTTTCCCCGAATTGTTTTCCCCCCCTTTAGACTCACATCTCGATCGCAGGAGAACTTCGCCTAATTTTGCTCCTCTCTTCAAGGATAGTCTAGTTTTTTCTGGAGTTGTATTTGGTAGCTCTCTCTTTTCTGTCAGTGCTTTCCCTCGTTTGCTCCATGAGGTTTTTCCTTTTAGAGTCCAATTCTTAGCTATAGTTTTCTTTCCTTTTTCTTACTCGATTTTTCATTTCTTGTTCTTTGAAAGGTTTTTCTTTGACGGGTTTCCAAATCCACATATGCTCCCTTTCGTCCTTTTCCCCACCCCGCCCCCCCATGAGACTTTCCCTTTTCCCGAGTCCTCCTCTAGTCAGGAAACTGAACTTCCTCTCCATCCCTTCTTTAAGTCCCCCACCCCCACCCCCCCACCATTCATGCTTCTTCCGTCCAATTTTTGAGTGGCGTTGTAAGCGAGTCCTCCTTTACGTTCTGCTCTCTTAGTTTTAAGGCCCCCCCCCCCGCCCCCCTCTCCCCCTTTCCCAAATGCCTTTGCAGGACCCTCATATAGTCCTCTTTACGGCAAATCATGGATTCTTCTCCCTCTTTGGATGGAGCTCCTCATTTTCCCTTTAACCCCCCCCCCGCCGCGGCCGCTTTGGTAAGGCGATTTTTCCAGGACTTTTGTTGCCCATCCGCTGTGACTTTCCTTCGACCATGGCTGAGCTTACCGGTTCACCCCCTCTGCCTCCTGAATTTTTTTCTTTTCCCCCTTCGCGTTTTCTACCTTTTCCTCCCCCCCGGCACAATCTACCCACTCCGTTGACGATGCTTTCTGTCGGTTTTTTTTCTCCCCGGTATGACTCCTAGAAGTCACTGCCTTCAAATAAAAATTGATTGATCACCCTGCGGTTTTTTTCTTCTTCCCCCCCCGGCCCAATTAGTCCCCTTCCCCCCCAAAAGTCTAGGGTGGTCGTTACCCCAAAAACTTTCTGTCCTTGACCCGCGAATTCCAAGAGTTGAGGCTTGCGTTTCCTCCACCACCCCTTCTTACAACGGCGAACGCGGTCATAAGCCCTCCTCTTTCCCCCCACCTTCCTTCACATATAAAATCCCCTTTCTCCCGTTCCCCTAGTAAGACTGGTTCTTCCATCTTTCCCCCCCCAGTCCTTCAAGACTGGTTTCACCCCGTACCTTCTCTCCCCTCTTAGGAGCCCGTATACCCACCTTTTTCCTCTCCCCCTTTATTTTCCCTATTTATTAGCTTTTTTCTTGGCTTGACGCGCTGCTTTCCCTTGTCCCGTTCCCCGTTTTCCTTCCCTTTTCGTTTGTGGCCCCGTTCTTTCAAGCGAAGCTGTTCCTGTCCGTTATCTTCAAGCTCCGCAAAACACCCACGGCGACAATCCCAGACCAAACTCCAACCTCCCTTGACATTCCCCCAAAATTTATAAATAGCCCCCCCATATCCCTATCCACAACCCCACCCCTCACCTGCCCAGCCAGTATTTCCTTTTTCGGACCCCCCTGAAACCAAACCTCTTTGAAAGACGTCTTTGGAATTTAGCTCTCTCCAAGAAATCCCAACTCCAGCGCCCCCCTGATTGCCTCCTTTTTGAACTCGGCACCAATCCGATAGATGGATCGGCTCAGCCCCTCTTGCGTCATTGATCGCGAAAATTCCCCCCCGTGTTGGCCCCCAGTCCAGTTTATTTCTCTGTCCCCCCCCTTCAACGGCGTCTTGATCGTTTTCCAGAGAGAGTTGAGCCTTCCGCCATTCGTCATAAATATTTCCTTCTGGTCTCCTCACACCCTTCTTCCCCCTGAAGAGATTCTCTCTGACCCTATAATAGACATTAAAATGGGGGCGGTGTATCCATTCGTTCTTGTTGCCGCCTGTCTCACCCCCCCCTCTCGCAAGAAATGTCCTTGTGTCACTTACGAATCTCCTACTTCTTCTTCTAATCGCTTCGACGGATCCTCTATACATATTCGTGTGGAGTTAGTCCGTAGTTCCAGAATGGACTTTCCAGGTCTTTTCTTTTGGTAGTTATGCCTTGGACTCGTTCTGACACTAACCCGTATTTTATTGGGTACTTTGAATTGAACTCGTCCTCGCCTTCTTTGTTCTTCACTTTTTGACTAAAGCATACAGATTCTTCCTTTCTGGTCACCGTCCCGTTTTTGGAGGACCCCTTTTGTCTTCGTCACCCCAGATCTGCCTCCGACCAAACCTAGGCCTTAGCCTCCCCCCTTGCCAAAAGACTGTACTTTGATTCCTATTACAGTTATTCATTCCTCCTATTCGTCCTGCTCGATCGATTCCCCCTGGGAACCTTCTCCCAGTGTTTAAACTTCTCGTTTCGTCCATCCTCCTGCCCCTGCCCTCTCCTAACCTACAATACGTCATTCTTTACTTAGACCCCAAACAGCGAATGTTTAACTGAGCTAATGAGTAATGTATACTTCCCTTTTCTTTCCCCCCTGTCCCCAAACATCTTCCTCCTTCCATGTGGTGTGTCTGCGTGTTACGTATTCCCCCCTCTCCAGGCCCTTTCTCCTATCCTACATTACTACCAATTCGTTTTCTCACAGCAGACCGAAAATGGATGGCTTTTCTGTCTGTCTCGGTCTTGTGCCCCATGCATGACCTCCCCCTCTCTCTTGGCCTCGCGCCTTCTTTTTCCTCGACTCCTCCCATCGAGATTAGGATTGCATTACCCCCCCTGCATAGAGAATCCTTGGCGAGCCTGGGATGTCATCCACTTTCCCGAAGACCCTCCTCATTATCCTTTTTTCTCGAGCTTTGACGTAGACCCCCCCCTCCAGTGCTCCCTCCCAATCTAGTTACCGAAAAACGTTTTCCTTTATCAGAGCCGGCCAGGCTGCGGTTTTCTTTTGTCAAACCCTTGGAATCACTTTAGCCCGATTTCCCCCCCCATTTCTGATTTACGCGGGGCTGGATTTTGGGGAAGGTGATCCTCTCCCGTTTAGCCCCTGCCCTCTCCAAGGCCCAAATCAACCATTTTTGCCTCCGCTAACCCACTGAGCTGAATTCTTTCTTATCTTCGGAGCCGCGCTGAGAATCTTAGGACGATCTGCGATTCTTTTAACTGTTCTTCGCTTTTAAACAGGTGAATTGCCTCCCTCCGCTCATTTGCCTGATTTTTGGATCACTGCCTCTGTGTCCTTTCCATTTGTATCATGCCATCATGGAAGAGGCATGAACTGTATTTCCTTCTTTCTCTATGGCGTTCTGAACCGAGCAGATGATATCACGCCGCGCCGGACGAATTCCTGGCTCGAGAAACTGGGTTGCCTTGTGCCCCAGATCCCCTTCCTTGGAAGAACAGTCCCCGAGAAAGCTCTCTCTCGTCATAGTGTAGCCTTGAGTTTGGTGTGATTGAGGGATTCATCTCGCGCGAAATCGCTCTTTGGGGAAGGCTTTCAGCTGTCATGAGCCAATCCTCGAGCGGTTGAAAGTGAGTATCCTCGCGGCTGGTTATTCATTTTTCGCAGGCAATGTCTCTGCAGCCTCCCGGCTCTACTCCATCCTGCTCGAAGGAGCGCTTCCCCTGACGCTCAGAACACGGTCCTCTTGAAGTCGATCGTCAAGGGCAGCTTAGCGACTTAGGAATTACTCTCCCCGGGGAATTGCATGGGCTTGGCGTCGTACCAATGAGTCCTTGTCGGGTCTGCACATGGAGTCTGCCTCTTAAGGCCACGAATTGAAGGCGATCTCGAGGGAACTTCTGTTAAGATGATGAAAACCAAGGATTCATACATCTTGCCGCGGTGTTCGTGCAGCCCCCCCCTTAAAAAAAATTGAACACGAGAAAGAGTCTTTTTGACACCTGGTTTTGTAGCCCCAATCCAGCGGTGGAGTGCTTGTCGACCTAACGGGGATGAGAGTCGACCGTTCACCCTGATTGTTCTGTGAGTAGTCGCTAGGTAATACCGGAGTTTGTCCCCACCAAGGCCAG
>Ga0179593_1367542_pt1 | contig 16444 bp, 18 predicted proteins | sample CZODoug2_1_08_16_FD_185931 | JGI IMG/M metagenome (GOLD analysis project Ga0179593, IMG submission 185931) | Vadose zone soil fungal communities from Angelo Coast Range Reserve, California, USA - CZODoug2_1_08_16fungal (PacBio error correction) | ecosystem: Environmental > Terrestrial > Soil >... | reverse complement strand
GATGATTTTCATTGCCTAGTCCTTCCCCGAGCATGGATATGTATCCTAGTGTCAATTTCTCCACAAGCGGCCCCTGCCAGTACCCCCGCCCGCTTCCCCTCTTTTGTCACTTCACCGAACTCCTGGCTATTCTCTAGCTCTGCTTCGCTTTTTTCCGGACTGCGGCGACTTAGCCGACAATCATATCTTTATTTCATATGTCCGCCGTTCTCCTACACGATAGAAGTCGATATGTTCTGGCGGCAACAACTTCCTCCTCTATTCTCTTTCAGCCCCCAGTATCAGACCAAGCTTTCCCTACCCCGTTCTCAACGTTTATGCTGAATCCCCCCCCATGTACTTCCTCCTGATCCCCGGAATGAGCAACGCTTCCTTTGCTCCTACCAGCCAAGCTGATCCTTCCGACCGACTGCACGCCAATCTCTGCTGAGACCCGCCATCAACGCCGATTCGTCAGAACGAAGGCTCTCCCCTGCAGCTTTGTCTCGAGCGTCGAGCCTGTGCTCCATTAACCGATCGAAAAGCCGTATCCCGGTCTAAGCGCCTTTAGTTCTTTCAAGAACCAGGTCCTCTCCCCGTGATCCAAGCTTCCCTTGCGAGACGCAGCGATTCAATCAACGCGTATTCTCTCGGCGCATCAGACTTGGTTCGCCTCAGTGGTTAATTCCGTCTTGTCGGCGAAGTCGACCCTTCTCGGAAGTCGGCTCGTCCTCAACCCCTCCGAACTTTTCTTTCACAACCACTGACTGTCAGCCACCACTCTCCGCAGGCCTTCACTTCGGACTTTATCTCCTAGGTCGAAGGCCCTTCCTGTGCTTCCTCCCAAGGCCCATGCCCCCTCCGGACTTCACCCTACCGTGATTTTTCCCTTGGTTACAAGAGCCTCGCCCTTTTCAGAAACGAACCTAAGCAGCTCAAGACTGCTGAGTCCAGGCCTTGTAACATCCCGTCGTGATCACTTTCCTCTCCTACTTCTGTTGTATGGAATCTTCTGTAGGGTATGGTCCTTTTTCCTTCTGGCACTCTCAACACCACCTGTTCGCCCGACCAGCGGTGCAAGCGTCGAACAGGTCCCAGTGACGGATCTGCTCTCCCTCTCCCCCTCTCTTTTCCCTCGCACTTACCCCTGCCCCATCTAACCTCATGAACGGCAACCCCTGCCAAGTTTTCCGCTCGCTCCCTCCTCGCTTCGCCCCATCCGCAATCCTTCGCTGTTCGGTATCCGCCCCTCCGTCACATTTATTCATGTCCCACAACAGATGCATGACAACTTCCTTCTGACCCTCCTCGGACATTCGGGCAACCCCCCCGCCACCTTTTCTTCCGTCAACCCCTGACGCCGCACGCCTGATCCCCCCTTTCCCTTAGACCCCGTCGCCTCACCCCTTTTTGCACTAACCCACGCTAAGTTAGCGGCCTTGGAGGACTGCTACTACGACCTTCGAATTGTTTTTCTCCGCGCAGGTTGGCTGAGCGCACTATGTTTGGTGAGGCGCCACGATCATTTTCGAGGGAGTATGGGACGTGCTTTTTTTGTTTCGTTCGGATTGTGCCCTTCGTTTCTTTCTCCTTTGGATCTTGAGTGGTCCGCCCTTAGTGATGTTATACTCCTCCTTCTTTATTCCTTTCCTGAGAGGACTTCTTTTCCCATTTGAGGTTGCAGGCCATGTTTTACGACTTTTCTTCAATCTCCGGAGAACCCTTTCGATTTTCCTTATGGGACGGTTTTGGCTCTCTTGATGATGCCTTACAGCAATCTCGACCGGTCGCTGCGCCCCGGTGAGTTATTGTCTTAGTGAAAGTAGGCTCTTGGGCCATCCGGCCTCTATCGGTGTCTTTTGGCCTGATTACCTTTGCACTTTTGCGCATAAGTTTTTACTCGGGTAATGTGTGTTCTTATCTGTCACTGTTTTTCTTTCCACTCCGATCGATTAAACTTGTGTCCCGGGATTGTGTGCGCCTGGATGGCTGTCGGCCCCCACACCAGCTTCTCTTTGCCACAGCCACATTTCGACTGCTTCAGTCCTTGCATGTTTCCTTCCCCGGTCCAAGTGCTGTCGGGGGAAGCTGACCACCACCTCGGCCGCCCCACCCATGTAGGTTGTTCCGCATTCCGACTTTCTCTGACCATTGTACGCAGGATCTTTCGTACTAAGCTGAACCGGGCTTCCATTCTCTGCACCCGTCTTTCTTTGATGAGAGATGTTGAGCCGGTGGTCTTCTTTCGAACTAAACTACATGAGCCTAAAAGGGGAAGCCGTTCTTCTTCCTACCTTCATCTGTGTGGTTCTGCGGGACAAGTACAACGTGCCGATGGTCTCCCCTGTTCGGCTTGCCGGACTAGAGGGGTCTAGTTCCACGTTCTCAGTCCCTTCTTTACACCCGCCTGGAGATTCCCTCTAGGCCCTGCGGAGACGAAGTCCTTCTCCCTCTTTTCTTTCCCAAGTTGAGCCCCCCTCGAGTAGGTTTTGGTCAACCCCCAGTTCTTCCATATGGCCGAAATTATTGCCTACCCCGTCCCTGTCGCCGTGCCTGCTCTCGTTCTTGGCCAAAGAACCCTAAGGGCCTTCCGAAGGGCAAAGAAGCTCTCGCCTGCAAGCACCTCTGAGCTAGAATAAAGTCGAGTCCTCTGTTTCGAATTCTTCTCGATGACTCTCTAATCGATGGTTCTTGTCTCCTTTGATCATGACTGGAACCCCAGCGCATCTTGCTTTCCCAGTTCCGAGGAGCTCCCCTTTCGGAGCACCCCTCCCCTTCTCCCTCCCGATCACAGAATCTCACCCCCATCCAACCCGCACGGCGTCCATACCTCCCCCTCCCCCTATTTCTTCGTTCCTACGAACCCTTTTCACCCCCTCTCCTTCGTTCTCCTTTTTCTGCTGCACTTCTTTTTTTTTTCAAGCCTTTTCCCTCTTCTGTCATCGTAGCAGCGGCGGAGGTATTATTTTTACTCCCAATTTTCAGCTTTCCGATCCACAGGAGGTAGATCCTGCTTCGTGCTGCCCCGTCTTTTCTGTTGCGTCTTATCCCAGGTAGTGCTTGCCTGATCCTCATCGAATGGATTGCGTGTGAGAAGTTTTCTGGCCTTGCGCGCCTTCTTTCCGGGTTTCCATTTCCATCGGTCTGTTGGTTTGCCTCCCGCGCCTGGCGTTCTTTCGTTCCCTTTCTCATTCTGTGAGGGATTCGCTCCTTTGTTTTACGTTTGTTTTCGGATCTAGCAGTTTTTCGCATGGCCTGTCCCTCTCCTTTAGGGACATGAATGACAGACATGTTGCTTCCGTTGTTCGGCCAGTATGTAAGACCGGTCCCTGTACCTTTCCCGATTTGTCCACCGTTGTCTTGTCTTGCTTTTTGAAGTTTTGCGTTGCAGACCCGGGGCCCCTCGGTTCTTCCTGTCCGGACACGTTCCCCGACACCGTTGAGTCTTCCTTCTTGAGCTCTTTCTCAGCCGATGCAAGTCGAGCGTCTTTCGGTCGCACACTGGTTCTTTTTGGAAGCTGAAGCGGCGTTATGGTGTTTTCTAACTGTTCTGTTCACTCTTTCTCGTGAGGACGTACGCCCGCAATCCGGCCCCTTCTCTTTTCCTTCAGCAGCTCTTTTTCGGGTTCGGGCCCGCCTTACCGCGGCGCACCCCTGTGGTACCTGTTATGATTTCTCGGCGTCACTGCAGCTTCGTCGCCCGTTTCGTTGTAGCTATTGCGACTTCCCCTGATTCCCCCTTCCTTTGCCGAAAAGGTCCTCGCTGCGTGATTAATCCTTTGCTTTTTCGACTGACATTTTGACGCCTTCCCACTATTTGACCCCAAGTTTACTTTTTCTACGCCTTAGGATTGGCGCCTTTTATTCGTCTTAGCCCTCCCGAGCCAATGATAGTGTGAGAGCCCCCGGCCGCGGTCTACCATGTCCTTGCTTCCCTTGTCTATTGGGGTGCTCCACTTCACTCAACTGCCGTCTACGATGCGCTTATCTCTGAGTCCCCTCAACCGCGGTGCTTTCTCTTGTGTCGATCTGGGTTAGCTGGTGATTTCGTCCTCTTATCATTGTTTGCAATCGAAACACCCTCCCTGCCGATCGTTTCTCGTCGTTGGTGCAGCTTGCGAATAAACCCCGTATTCCTCTTTTCGAGTCGTCGTCTAGTTCCCTGGGTGGGGCCGTTGGTTGGCCAGCTGGGCCAGCAAGCCTTCATTACAGATAGGTAGGCATTTCACGGTATAGGACGCTTTTTCTTTGTGCCCCCCCTGAGTTCCTTGAGGCTTGGCGAGCTTTCCCTCCGATTCCTGTCATGCTTTCGAATCCTAGTCGAATCTCTTTTCCCCCCCCCTTCCTCCGGTGGGTGTTGTGAGTAGGAGTCCTTCTACTGGCTCGGTCTCCCTTTCTTCCCTTTACGTGCCAAACTCGTTCCACATTTCGTGAATCTGGCAGCCTGTTCGCAACCCCTCTTCCCCGTTTCTACGAACTGACCTGGGACCTCTTGTCCCCTTTCTGCTGACCTCTTGCCGCCCCCCCCCGACACCTCATACCGAGTACTCCCCGACCCAGCGACCGCTTGTCTCTGTTTGTATTCCGGCCGTTACTTTCTTCCCAGCCCTTTCCTTCCTTCGATCGTTCCTAGTGTGACTCCTCGGGGCAACCCGTTTTTCCTTCGACGTTGCAAGTCCCCAGATCGTACAACTTTCCCCATCACCCGCTTCTCTGAGCGCGAAACGTCTTGCTTTCGCTCATGATTCCAGCCCTTCCAGGTCGACAGGAATCCTCCGTCCCTTTCCTTTCGACTTTCATCACGCTCTGTCGTTCTCCCGCCATCCCTCCTTTGCGAGGCCCCTTCCCTGTTTTTGCTGTCCGATCTACCCCTGGCCCGTTAATCTCCCCAAAGCCCGGTATTTCTCCGGTTCGACCAGACCGTTGGCTGAGTCGCAATCTGCCAAGGAACGCCCGCCTACCGGGAATACGCTGCGTACCTGTCTCCTTTCACGTCGTACTGTCCGTCTCTCCTTCCGCTCGTTCCATTCTTTTGGTGCCGCCGCATTGGATGCAGTTTACTTCCCTTCGAAGCCCTCGCCCCCGCGCGGAATTTCAGTTTTCGTCCTCAACGCCGCCACTCGTCATCGCGCATGCTTCCATTCCGAGACCCCCACAATCACTTCCATTTACGTCGTAAGCCGCCTTACAATCCCCTTATCCTCGAACAGAAGAAGATTATTTTGCGACCTCTTGTCCCTTTCTTTTTTTTTTTTCTTTTAGCACCCGGGTCCTGACGGGTATGTCCTCGTCCAAAGAGCGTTGGTTCCCAATTAGCCCCATCTGCACGGGGTTGTTCACCCCCACGCCTTCTCTATAACACTCCCCTTCCTGATCGATATTACTCCGTTTTTTACCCTCTATTGCCGTTCGGGTAAGCTGACCATCTCTCCTGTGCCTTCATTTCCTATTATTGCATTCTCCCTTCCTTTCTCAACCACTTCATTCGGGCACACGACCGAGTTCTTCTCCCGTGCCCTCAACTTTCCACGCCGCCGCATCGTCGGTTTACATTACACTCGTGCCCTGTCGACCAGCGAGAAATCATAAATCATCCCCAATAAGAGAGACCTTTCTGCCTCTAAAAGGACACGCCGTACACTACGGCAAGCTCCACCGCAGTCACTTTCCCGATTAGATTGTCGCCGCCCCCCCTTCGCGACATACCTCCCATCAGGCTCCGCTCGGCTAAGGCCCCGCCGTCTTCACCAACTGCTTCCTCCCCCCCCCAACAGGTGGATCACGCGCCTTGCCTACCCTCCTCTCAATTCCTCGCAACCCCCCTGTAGTCCGTCACCTTCATCAGACGACTAAACCAACGGTCAAGGCCCTTAGCGCTTCCCCCCCCCAACAACTCTAAGTTACGCAGCGGACTGGTTTTTGCCTACGCTGGCGTCATTTTTTTGTCTTTTTTGAGGCGCATTTTTTGTTTTTGAATTGAGTTTCGTGCGGTTGGCGTGTTTAAATCTGTTTCTCCCCTTAGTGTCTCCAGTTGGATTGGCTTTCAAACCTTCGATGGATTCTCAGTAGCTTTTGCCCAACATGCTTGACCGGTTCCATGCCTGTTTTTGGCGGCGTCGAGTCACATCGCCGTATGGCAGGGCAGTTTCCCCTCCCCGGACCTGCGACTGAGACTTAATTTGACTTTATGCGAACACCGCTCTCCCCTGGCTCCAGGCAGTAGTCTCTTGATTTCCCGTATTTTCTTTGGTCCATGTCCTAGAGCGGGGTCGGCTCTTAGTAGGAGGCGGCGTTTCTGGCCCCTTATGCGTTTGTCGCCCGCGTTGTATGGGTATGGCGCACCTGTCGCTCCCGCCGGACTGATTCCTGCTTTACCTTACTTCCTCGACTTTTACTTGTCGCGCTCTGTATGAAAATCGCGCTTTTCTGGCCCAGCGTCTACGGTCCATGTGAATCTTCGGCCCGTCCATTGCTGTTTCCTCCCTTTCAAAGTTGCTGTTTTGTCCTTTGGCGCTCTGCACCCCCCCTCTTTTCCGCCGAGCGTACGCCGCGACGCATTGCCCCCTGTCGCGCAGTGCCTCGTTTCTTTGCAAGCGATGCCCCTCCAATTATCTTTTACCGTCTTTTTTGTGCTGCTTTTATTTTTAGTGCCGTTCCTGGGCGAAAAGAACGATGCGCATACCAGGGCAGGCCGTCGTCGCCCTCCGTCTCTTCTGGTGGTGGTCACGACGGTGGGTGACATCGCGCCAAACGACCCCGCAAACCCGTCACCCTATGGTCGACAGCTAAATCTTCCGGCAGACCTGTCTTTTTTTGGCCACTTTCGAAGCTTTTTTACCGCCCGTTATTTTCTTCAGAGGCTTCCAATGTCGGGGCCTGTGGACCGACTGTGATCCCGACTTTACCGCTGCCATCTTTGCCTCTTCCGTTGAATTCCCTTATCCCATTTACCCTGCCGCTCCTAAGCTGCCGCTAAACCTGGCCTACACCTCAGGAATCATTTCCCGACCCGCTTCCCGTCTCTCTCCTCAACAATTTTCCTTACCGGTCGTCATCCCGAAGGACAACTCTATTTTTCCCCCCGCCTCTTTGCGACCGCCCCGTTCTTCGTATCTCTTCCCTCCCCCTACGTTTTGCTCTACGGAGGGCCGGCGGTCGTAGCGGGCTCTCCTCGTACACGTACGGCGCTCTCTCTGTCTGATGAACACGCTCAGTCTTCACAAATGTTTCTTAAACACTTCTGCAGCGCCAGTGCCCGTGCTCCAGGACGCCTTGTGCCCGTTTTCTGATCTGATCATCGGGCCGTTTCTCCCAGTCCAGGCGTCCAATGTCTACCCGACTATAGACCAACATATCAGCCTTCCACTGTCAAGTCCTCTCATCAGTTCCAACTCTTCTTTCTTCCCTCCCGCCCCTCACCACCTCTTGTAACGACGTATGCTTTCACCGTCCGCTTTAAAGCGCTCTGCGGGCTGTACACCTTTTTTGTTTGAAGCTCTTAATTGTTGTTTCCGTTCTGGGAGTTTTTTCTCCTCGGCCGGGACTTGTTTCGCCTGTATTACCTTGTGAGGCGCTCCTGTACACATTGCTGTTCCTCAAGATGCTCAGTGTTCTGCACCTTTTTCGATTTTTTTCTTTCCATTGCGTCTTTGCCCGAGTCCAAAACCTTCTTGTTTGGATTTGTTCGGTTTTCACGTCGTGCGCCTGCTGGACGTCGCTCTTGAATTTTTGTACCCAGGGGCTCTCCTTCACATTCCATTTTCGATCCTTTTTTGTAGTTGGACGTGGACGTTTGAGGGAGCGATGTACGTGATATGTCCGATGAGTGCTTCCCGCCGTTAGCCCGTTCCCCCTACTCTGACGGTGGTAGTCTTGATTATTGTTGCCTTATTGATGCCTGTTTGTGCCAGAAACATATAAGTCGTTCGAGTTCAATGCCCCAACGGATGAAAGGCGAGATGAACTGCTGCCCCCCTGTCAGAACGGCGTGCCCCTGACCCGAGGTCGAACTTCTTATTCGCGGCATTAGCTTTCGACCACCGTTGGTTTTAGGAATGACCCCCACGGGGACGCGGGTCTGAGCCGACATTAATTTCGTTCAGGGCCCGTCGCCGAGTCACCCTCTCTCTGTCGTTCGAGCCTGGCCTCCCGTTAGGTTTTATTCTGAGCATTCTGTGTGTTTTCTGTTCTAAGAGTGAAGCTGAATATCCAGCGCTGGTGTGATATTTGTGTTCAGTTCTTGGCACCATATTTTAGTGGAGGTGCCTGTCTGCCAGTATACCTGACCCGCTATGCCGTACTCTTTTATGCTTTCTTTCCTGCTAGCCACTGGGGCACCCTTCCTTGTCTGCAGAAGGTATTCTTAGCGTGGTCTGTGGTCCGACCATTTCCTTGTACTGATTTATCGCCGCTTTAGGAGGAGCCTTTGTGTCCTGCTCCGTTTTTACGCTTACTTATTTTTGCCTTTCCACACGGTCTCTAGAGGCTTCTAATTAGTTTCTTTTGTATTTTTTTGCTTCTGGCAGTCTCGCCGGCGAACATCCGACTTTAAGCTGTCTCTTTTTCTTCGCCGAGTTCTGATGGTTGGCTTCTTTTCTGCTCGTGGTGATCTTAGATGGCAGGCGGGACGAGTTTCTGTTACCGCCCTACAATCCTTTCTTTTTGATTACGATGCACGCGAACGTCTGCCCCACTGGCTGCTACCTTCTCCGCCCGAAGCGTTGCTGTCTGTCTTACTCCGATCTGGGGTTTTTACGATTTGAGTACTGAAGATCGCCCGGTTTTTTGTTCCACCCCCTTTTTTTGCCGGCCTTCGTCCTTGCAGCCGAATGGACTTTGCGACCTGCTGACGAAAACGACTGCATCTTTGGCTTCGTTCCCGTCGCGTTCCTGTCGTCGACGTTGGTGACCCCTCCCGTTTCCAGCAAGCGTTTCCCCGACGGTCGAGGTTGTTGTTGATGTATGTTTTCTTGCGGTTCTTGCCAATAGATAGGATTTTGCGTTCCATTAATTCATACTTCAGATGTCCCGTTCCCCGATTCTGCATCTACTTTCCTAGGTCCCGGCTGTTGGCGCCGTTACTCCCGGAATCTCTCTGTATTTCTCCTCTGCTTTACTTTTTGCCCGAGTCTCTTGTCCCGACTTGTGTCTGCAAACTTCCTTACCCAGTATAAGTGTTCCAGCTCGCCAAGCTCTATCTTTCCTTGTGCCCCACTCCTCGTCTTTCTTTTGATCGGACCCCTGCACCTGACTATAATCTTTGAGGCATCCTTTTTCTGTACCCTCGCGGTCCTTATTGCTATCAATTATCCCGCGACTTGCCGCCGATAGCACCTCCCACCTCTCCCCGCTGTTCCTTTGCTTACTCTTTAGAGGATTCTTTGCACAGTTCCTCGCGTTAGAGGTCGTCTTTTTGGGTCTAACCAACGTCCTCCCCCTTGACGCTCAAACCTTGCCCCCTACACGCTGAAAGAACCCTCCCAGGCCTTCGTCCCCCATCGCAGCCTATCGTCCCAGTTCTCGCTTCTTTCTGCTCACTCCACCCGGCAGGATCTGTAACTGTACATTCGACTCCCCCCTTAACCATCCCCTCTCTCCTCCCATCGTCCTGTCGGGTCCGCATGCTGCCTTTCTCTTACTGATCAGTCCGGAGTTCCAGTTGTAGTTTGTCGAACCTCGATTCAGAGAACCCGTTGAGAAAGAGCTTGATTATCTCCCCTACTCCCCGAGATCTCGCCCATGGCTGTAATCCCGCCTCCCCTGGTTTAATACTCAAGGTCAGTTACCTAACCGCAGATGCCCGAACAGCCCTGACCTCGGCTTTATCAGGTCAGAAAAACCGCTAAATCACGATAGATCTAAATGTGCGTCAGCTTTTACTAAGTCGGAGCGTGGGCCGCCCGCCTCCCCCTTGACAAGCAGATTGGACCCTGTGCAGCCTGCCTAGTATGCCCGGGCCCGCCGCCTTCCCCCTCGGCCCCTCCTTTGCCCGTCCTCAACACCCAGCAGCACTCTTGAGTGCCACTCCACTTCACATAACTACCCGAACGTTAACGGCGAACGACTCTCAGCATTCCACACTCCGAAATTCGCAGGCGATTTCTACCGCATCCTCCAAGTTACGGCTGAATGGGCAAATATTCTCTGCTTGAGGATACTAAAACTGGGCATGCAGAAGGACCGTTCTTCCCACACTGCTCTTTATATTGGGTACGTCCCACGCTTACAACTGAAGATCCTTGTCATGCATTCCGGTGCCGCATCGCGGCCAGACTAATTCAGACTGTCCCGCAATAAATCGGCATATTTTTCCCAGGTAATGGTTCTGCATATCTTATGAAATTATCCATCTGGTTTTAAGAAACTCTCACTACGTTCTAACTTTAGATGTTTCCCATGAGTAGTCCCTTTCATATAGGTCTTCATGCAACTGAATGACCTTCATGGTGACCTCCACTTTCTCCCCCCCGCCCACATCCCAGTTAGCCTCGCCCCCACCTGTGATATGTGCTCCCCCGGCCGTCCCGTAATCTGACTAACTCTCCGCTTCGCCACGTCCGCATCCTCCTTCCTGTCCCCGTAAGAGTTTGTGTTTCGGATTCTCTCACATTCCTCCAAGCCAAACTGAACTGCACCCCTTTCATCTACACCGTTTGGAAACCACTACCGCAACAGCCCGCACGGCACAATGATTATGTTCATGACTGCGACTTGTTAACAACCTCTAAAATTTCCATCCAGGACCCCAGACGTTAGAACTCACAATTCCCCATGCTTCCCAAAAACTGCTGCCCCTCCCATTCCTCGCCCCCCACCGTCTTCAGCAAAAGGTTCGTCCCATCCTTGTATATTTATCCCCAAGCCGCCCCCCCATGGGAGTCGCAACTCCCCTTTTTCCCCCTCTTGCTTCACATTCCCAGTCCCTCGTTTGTCCCCACCTGCTACGTTCAAAAGCTCCTCTTGCTGTTTCCTTTTGTTGTTGATTCCTTTCTACGAGCGCCTGGCGTTTTAGGAACGGTTGACCCTTTCGCGCATATGTCACTTCGACGTGACAAACTTGATGAGTTTCTTTGACTGCTGTCTAGTTTGTCTTCTCTTTTTTTGTTTCGTAGTGAGAAGGTGATCTCTTTCTTTCCTGTCCCTTCTTGCATTATTCTCCTCTTCCTTTTGTTAGGTTACGACATGAGTTGCACTTTCCCCGTGCCAGGACGACGGTCCAATAGACAGAGCCCCTTTGACTCTGCCGTTCATACTCTCCTCTGCTGATTCGTCTTCTTATTTTAAGCCGGTTCACCCAACTTATTTTTCAGTCCGTATGATGATACGGTCAGAGCATATTGCCTTTCTTGTTCCCCACCCCTTAGGGTGGGAACCACATAGATTTTTTGGTCTTGCCCCTTCTCTAATGGTGGCGGATCGTTGTCTCTTTCGCCTGTGTCAGGTGGACATGTAAGAGAGGGCGAGGGGTTTTTGGCGACCAACTTGTTATCAGTCATGTACTCTTGCTGCGGTCCATCTTTTCCTTGACCCTGTCTACGCTGAAACTTTTTGCCTGGCTCCTTTCCCCTACGCGTGAATTGCCTCCAGTCACCCACCATATCCGGCTAACGTCGTTATTTTGTGACCATCGAGCAAGTTGATTGGTCTCCCTTTTCGTTTTTCCTGCCCCCCCACTCTTTTGCACCAGGGTTCTAACACACATAGTGCTTTCCCGGGCCCCCGTCTTACAACTTCCGACTTTGTTAGAGTCAGGTTCGTTCGTCGTCCTGCCCGGGCCTTTCCTCTTTGACCTTCTCTTTGTTCATAGAGGTTTTTTTTTTTCTTTTTACCTCCCCTGCACGATTGACCTTCCGCTACCATGTGGGCAAGGTAGACGAAGGAGTCTTGTTATTTTGTTGGGGCATCTGTCCAAACGACACTGCAGCAACTTGCGTACTATGGTCGATCCCTACCCTTCTTTGTCCGGAAGATGTTTCGGCGTTCCGCCCCCGTTTGTCTTTGCTTCCCGCGCTTTTTTCCTCCCTGGCGCCCAATGTCGAGAGATTGTCCCGGTCAGAGAGCATATTCTCCCCGTCCTTTTCTTTTTCCCCAATACCCATCCCCCCGCGATCGTCACACTTCTTTGATGCCGACAATACGACTCCCGCCACCGTTCGCTGACCCAGCTCTCCGATGCCATGTTCCCCCCCGCCTACGGCCGATAGTTCAAGAAGAGATATCCCTTTATGTTCTAGTGGTCCTCGCCTTTTTCGGTTGCATCAATGTCGTTTCGGATTCCTTCCTTTCTTTCCCCGCTTGGTTTTCTTTACCTGTGCGCGTTGCCGACTTTTCCTTTTGTCACCATGGTAAAAGCAAAGAGTCATTTCTTTTCCTTGCTGTGTCTCTCTGGAATCTTCTGAGCCACAACGGTTAACAGCCTACTCTTCCCCCCCTACTCAGCACCTCAAGCCCTCGCCAAGTTGTGCTTCCCCCCCCCCACCCTCACCCTAGCAATGAGGGAGTGCCGACCCCCATCCCTCTCGCGGGGACAGATTTTCCTCTACTTTTTTTTCACGGTACCTTGTCCTTGGTGATCACGCTTGAGTTTCTTCCTCCCCCCATCTGTTCGTTGTCTCTCCCCCATTGTCCTGTATCGACATGCTCGTGTTTAGATGCTCTTTTTTTGAGCCCTTTGGTAGCTTCCTGATACCCCTTTGATACCCTTCCTGCCCGTGATTTGGGTTTTCTTCGTCGGCTGGTATGTGCGACTGTGAACTGTGGAGGTTTTCCCGTCCTTCTTTTCTTTTTTGCTTGGACGTGAGAGTCTTCTCTATGGCAGCTTGTCCTCCTCGGTTCCGCTTTTTTCTTTCCCTCTTCCCCCCTGTAGTTGTTTCTTCTAACACTTTTTTTGGAGTTTGCCTGTGCTCGCCTTTTCACATCAAGATACTAGTGAGAGAATGAATTGCCCTTAGACATTTTTTTCTCTTCCCCTTCGCTCGTCATAATGGTCTCCCGTGCCTGACCCCTCCTCCGTTCTACCTTGATGATGCGGAAGTTCGAGTTAAACCTGTTCTCTTTGTGATTACCCTTCCCAAACATCGGGGGGTAGATTAGCCTTCCGGCAGGCATTTCTCGACCTCTCTATTCTTTCTCTCCTTTCTTTCGCGTGGATCGATGGATCTTGCGCGTGTGTAGCTCGTAAAAGTCCGTTCCTATTATTTTTTGTCCCGAGTTGTACCCCTACCTTGGTTTGATTTCTCCTTCTCCTCCTTGCAGCGCCTTATGTCGTTTCTTTTACTTCTGAATCGGCTGCTCTTCCGGCTGTACACCTCTCCTGCGCGACTGGTATGATCCTTTCTGTGTTGTTCTCGCAGTCTCGAGCGGCTTTTTCTCCCCCTTCTTAGGCCATTCCTTGCTCGCCAGGGCCACAATATATGCTTTGCCATCGGTTCTGTCTCTTATATGCCAGGTCCACACGTGTAGCTCTGACAACAGCGACAAGCTGTGAAACTTTTTTCCCTGTTGGCTCTAGCATTGATTGCGTTTTTTTAGAACTGTTAGCTGCTTTTTGTGCGAAGTAGTCACGTCTCGTTCCCCTCTGTCTTGTCTCTTCATGGCCTTTGACTGTCAGAATCCTATTCCCTCTGTTGTGGAGACTCTTCTCTTGCCTTCAGAGGTGTATTTCTCTCTGTCGCTTTGGTTAGCGCTACGATTCCGGTCCTTGTCCGACCCCCTTCCCCTCCAGTGGCCTCCTTTCTGACTCCTTTTCATATCTCCCTTTTCACAGATATATGCTAGTTCGTTGACTTCCTTGTTCGCTCCGTGTTTTGTACAGCTCCGGTTCTGTAACTCATTCCACCCCCTATAGTTCGAGAGCTTTTCTCTTTCGTTCATTCCTAGCTTTTATTCGTGGCAATTGAAAGATTGCACCGCTGGAACCCTGAGGTTGAAACGAGATCTTCCGTGTGTTGGCCTGTGTCACCTCGCGTTTTCATCAGCGTTATTTCCTCCTTTTTTTGTTGTTTACTCTCTGTTCGTTGGCTAGGAGAACAGATTGCCATTGCCCGTTTTCCCTCGTAATCTCTCCCACGCGCATGTTGCCACCCTGTCCTCTTCCGCCCTGCAACGAGGTTTTCTCTGAGATGCTGCCCCTCTTAGTAGCAAAACAAAAAGAACTTACGGTCCATCTTCTCACTCTACAGATCTCCTGGATCTGTCAGATTCCTTTAGATTGCTCTCTCGTTTTTAGTGCGGGCACACGCGACCCCGTCGCTCCCCCCTTCCACAAAGTGATAGAACTTTCAAGCCACCGATTCGTTTCTTCCGCGCCATTCCAGTCGGATGACGCTCTCATTCTATCCCCAGCACCCAGGCTGTCGTACCCTTTCCACTTTACAATTTTGCCTTCCCCCCAGTACACCTCATCCAAAGCTCTGTGGATTCGTCTCCCATGGCGTGCATTTTGGTCAGCCTGATTTTTGCATCTTTCGCTTTTTGACTTATCCTTCCCTCTCACCCTGGAAGCAATCGACAGCCCTGTATCTACGGGACGCGCGCCTTGTTCGATGCCGGGCTTCGGCCAAGGATCCTGTGCCACCCTCCCACAGATTTTACAGTTTCTTCCCCCCCTCGCCCGACCTGTCTTTTTATCATATTAGAGGGTTTCGCTCTCTTTGCAAGCGCTGCAATTTCCCCTCCACTCTGATACTTTCGCGGGTTTTTTCGGAAGAAGGAATCTGCATAATGGAAACTCACCTTTAAACACACTAGTCCTAACCTCCCACGCTTTAAGCAGGCCCGTTCGACGCGTCTGCCTTCTTCCTGCATTCCTGATCTGTGACCAACCTTTTTGGTTGCATAGAACCAATCCTGTTCTTCTTCACTGAGCCTCGCCTTAGAACGCGCTGCCCAGCACCCAGACGTGCGAATTCTCCTTTTTTCTATTCTCTCTTCCTGAAGGTGCTATCCCTGTCTTTCCATGTGATCTTAGCCTGAATGTCCATGACCTAATTCCACTCGACAACCATAATGTACGTCACTCTCAGGCATTCAGGCCCAGTCGCGACCTCGGTCCCTTTCCAGCACCACCTATCTGTCATCCCGATCGCCCGGTCCCCCGATAAATTCACCCAGCGAACCGATGAATGCAACCCCCCCCCGCACAGTTTTCACCGCCTCGCTCTAATCAGCCAGACCCTCACCACCCAAGACCCCTCCCCATCAGGTCCTCTTGTCTCTTAACTGCACCTTACACTTGGCAAAGAGACTGCCCTCATTGGGAATCTCTTTGGCTCTCCCCCGCCCCCCCTTGTAGTCACCATCCATTCTTCACCCCCCCCTCGCTCCCGCTTTTTTTTTCTGTTCAGCTTCCCCAAGAGCTAATTTAGTTCATGTTATTTCCCCCCTGCTTGACTGGCCGTGACCCCCCCCCGACCCGACGGTGGTTATGCCCGGTTGGTGCGGCCCTGAGAATTTATTGGTTGATTTGTACGCTGTGCTTCTTGCATTAGGGGAGATATTTTGAGCGTTTAGTCATTGATTTTTTTTATTCCTTCGCTCGCCGTTCCTTCTCAGTCTAGGCTGAGGTACTGAACATTGCTCTTCCATTCCTTTTTGACGACTTTCCCCACCTATCGTGTTATGCCCTTTCCTCTTTGGGGCAGTTGAAAATGAAGGTCAGTTTCTAGTATCTTGATGTTTCTGAACACTATTTCCCTTTGTCGATCTATTAGCTGTCATCCGGATGTAGGAGGTGTCCTTTTGGTCTGAGGGGGTCGTTCCTTTTTTTTTTGGTGGCGTTTTCGGCCCTTGACTGATCCCTAGCGCGTGTGGCGGTGTCTTGTCCCTTCTCTTAGCTCATCTCCGCTTGTCCGCCGTTTTCACATACTTGTGCGTCCCCCACTTTTCTGAAAGCTGCCCCGGCTGTCCGGTCGGTCAGCACGAGTTTTGCGTGCCGATCCACCCTATAGTATCAACGGGCCGTTTGTGTTTGTCTCCCCCTACAGTGGTCACCAAGTGTGTCTGCGTGTTTGTGCTGCCGCACCTCCTCTCGCCGAACAGAAAGGCTCCGGACCGAGACGAAGCGCACTGCAACAATTTACTCAGGCATCGTTCTGGCTGGCCCTTCGCGAACCAGGTTCCGCTAAACTCCCACATCCTCCTCCTGTTTGTTGTGACTGTTTGTCTCGAGGATGGTTCCTTCGTGTTGTTTCCGAACCTGTACCCCGCTGCCGCTTCCCCTGTGCATTTGGTTGCGTCATGTTGAGCCGCCCGGTCCCGAAGACTCTTGAGGTCACGTCTTCCGGTCGCTCTGACTACAAGCACGCATGGTTACTTCCAAGCTGTTGGTCAGCATAAGCTCACGGGCAAGACCAGGTTTACTGACTGGGCGCCAATGACACAGTTGATCGACAGCGGACATATTTTTTTTACCTTTCTTAGCCCATTCAGTACGCTATGGACTGGCCCGGGCACCTCCACTACCTGA
>Ga0179593_1299612_pt1 | contig 16444 bp, 10 predicted proteins | sample CZODoug2_1_08_16_FD_185931 | JGI IMG/M metagenome (GOLD analysis project Ga0179593, IMG submission 185931) | Vadose zone soil fungal communities from Angelo Coast Range Reserve, California, USA - CZODoug2_1_08_16fungal (PacBio error correction) | ecosystem: Environmental > Terrestrial > Soil >... | reverse complement strand
CCCCTTAAAGGATTTTGTTTTGGTGAATAAGTCAGATTGCCAGGTCTTTTCTCGTCCCCGCCCCCCCACCCACAGGCTTCGGCTTTCTTTTACCCTACTACCCCCGTTTGGTGTGAACAGGTCCCCCCCCCTCGTTTTTCTCCCCCGCGGTGCGCCTCTCCCATCCCACCAAGGAGGCATCCGCGTCTATTTGGCAACGATATCGCCGTCTCCCCGCTTGCGCGCGCCGTGTGTCCTTACCATTTTTTTCCGGACCGTTACCTCCCCTCGGTGGATTCCACTGTCTTTTCGCCTGGCCGTCCTGCTTTTGGTCATAGCGGCTTTACTCTTCTGTTTTGCTCGAACTGGTCTGGTTCATTCTGACGTGAGAAGCTTTCCCCCGGTTTTGTCGCTAGGATTGCCGATGAAGTACGGTTCCTCTCAATCGTCCCCAGAAAGCTCGGAGATTTCATGAAACGTAGCCTTTTTCCTTTTTTTGACCTGTTCGGGCAGAGTTGAGAGGTTTTAGTATTATTCCTGTCGGTAGGCGGGCGGATTTGCCCGAATCGTCAGTGGCATGTTGGACCCCTGCGCTGGTGTTTGGCTTGCCTTTTTTTTTCATTCCGGCATGATCATTGTCCCCTCGCTACAATTTCAAATCCCTACCTGGATTTTTGCCCCTTCAGACCTTTTGCCGTCAGGAATTCTTTGACTGCCGTTTCAAACTCACCTTGCCCCCGACTCCGCTTGGAGTTTTAGAACCCCAGCGCAGTCAGTCTTACTATCCGTTCCCGGCTGTTAGCAGGGCTCGTTCCCCCCGACGTTATGAAGACTCCGCGCGCCCTGGTTCTTTCGCTTACTTTTCGTTTCCTTCCTTCCTCGCCCGACTGGTCGCAGTCCCCCCCCTCGCGCTTCTTACCTAGTTTGGTGTGGTCGAACCACCTCGTCTCTTTCTCAAGCCCAACCTAATCGTCTTCCAGAAGACTTTTTTCAGCGGCTCACCCCCTCGAAGTGTGCTGATCGATCATGTCGAAACTCACGACGTGCGAGTTGTCCCTTATTCCCTGCATCACCTGATGGAGATGCTTCCTATCTGTGGGGGGGAACTTACACCCATTGAGAATCTCTTCGAGTGCTGTCCCTCGATTTTAGGCTTGCTGGCCTGCCCGGCCCCCGGTCGTTGCAACCCGGCGGCTGGAGAAAAGCTTCAAAATTCTTTCCCCGAGGCGTATGGCGATCGGTCACTCTTTTTCTTACCAGTTCTTCATCGCTTTTTGGTAAAGAGGCTTATAGGACTTCCATCGCCACCCCCCTTTTTTGATTTTTCGTCGGTTTGTGTTCCCGTGTTATTTTAGTCCGCCTGCCACAACGCTAGATATCGCCCGCGGCTCGGTTATTCCGCCCCGAAGACGGTAATTTTGCAGCGCGTTCCGCTACGAGGCCCTGTTTTCTATTCCCTTCGCACCTTTCATGCAGGCTCCGAAAGACTAGCTTTCCCCTCATTTCATTCGTTAACCGTTTTGCTTTGGCGTTCCGGTTGGTTTGTCTTATTCATCAGTCTGTTGTTTCTGTCCTTTCTCGCTGCAGAGGTAAAGACTTCTTCCCCCCTTGTCGACTTCTCAAAGCCCACATTGAGCGAGCCGCGTTCCTGCCCCCCTCTTAGGGGGCAGGCCCCCACCCCTCCAAGGTCCCTCTCCCGGTTTCTCCTTATCCGCCTGATGTCCCCCTCTACCCTCCACGAAGCCTTCATCTTTTCCTTTCTGTACTTTCCTTTGATTTTTGCATCGTTGCCCTTCCCAGGACCCGCTCGGCGCTTTGTACTCGATCCTGATTAAAATTCCCATCTTTTCCCTACTGGTGCCAAATCGAACTTTTGCCCTACATTTTTGAGATCCGAAAAACCCACCCCCACACCCCCCCCCCCCCACCCCCCCCCCCCCCCCCCCCCCCCCCACCCCCCCCCCCCCCCCCCCCCACCCCCCCAAACCCACCCCCCCCCCCCCCCCCCCCCCCCCCCCCCCCTTTGTTGTGTTGCCATAGGTCAAGGTTGTCTCTTTTTTTGCGCCCTTAAGGCCACGCATTTTCTTTGTTATCTCTTGTATCGATGTTTTGTCGCGTATTGGACCGAGACTTTTGCCTGGCAGTTTACGAGCGTCCGGCCTCCTTTGCGGCATTTTTGCCAAAAGTGTTCAAACTTTCTCCTCCTCCTGGACAGTTTGGACGTCTCTTCTATGAAACGCCAGATCCCTTGCGATTCGTGGCCCATGGCTTACTCCTCTTCCTCTCTCTTCTCTCTCCGTCCCAATCTCCTTTTCTGTTTCCCCTTGCCTCGGGATTAAAAAGTTTTAGTCTCCTCTCCAATCCGGCAACCTCGTTAATTTGCGCCCCCGGCGCCGAGCACGCCCCCCTTCTCCCCTGCCACCGTCATTCGCTCTTCATCGGGCTGTTTTTTTATTTCTTATGTTGTTCCATCCCTGTCTGAAGGGGATTAGGCTGCCCCGGTGAGCTCTTTTGACGATCGCATCCCTGAGTAACCTGTCTTCCCCGATGTTTTGGCTTCGGTTCACGAGCTCTAATTTTGAGGGAACTCAACGTCCCCCCCCCTAGACGATCGCAACTTAACTCCCCCTTCCCCCCCAGCCTTCCCCCCATGCCCCCCCTTTATGGACATTTCATCCTTAAACTCCAACGATTCGACACCCTATTCAAGGGTTTCTATTTTTACACGCTTCGTTGACTTCACACGCCGACAGTTATACCTTATCTGACATAAAATGAAGTGGGATTGTTATTGCCGAATTGCCTTTCACTCCCGCATTTTCGCCTGATACGTCCCCCCGGCGCACGCATTTGTGGCGAACTCTTTGACTTTTCTTTTTTTTCTTTATGTGCGGACCCCATGCCTCTGGGAGATCATTAATCATCCCAGCCTGTTTTTAATAGGAGTAGAACATGCCCCTCCAACCCGGCCCTCCCCCCAACTAAATACCGCTTAGAAGGGCTTAGGGCATCATTTTTTCCCCCTATTTCTATCTGAGATTTTTCGTGACCGCTCCCATTTGCCCCTGAGTCTCGCAAGCTTTTAATGGCTGGGGGCTGGGCGATGGCTGGACTACGATCGCCCTTGGACCTATGAGAGGGAGCTAGGTCTCGTGCTCTTGGCCTTCGATTTAACTAGATCGCGCTTCGTGCTGGAAGCATTTTAAGCCCGAGCCTCTGGGTTTTCATGTCGCTTTGCTTGGAGAGCTTTTGAATCCTCCCCGCTGTCGCGCTCGTATGGCGTCCCCTATATCTCTCCTCCATGAGTAGATCTACGTGTTTATGAGCGCCACGTCGAGGTCAGCCTTTATATCTTGCAAAGTCTCTCAATTCCACGATTTCGCGCTTCCCGCTTAAATGTTCCCGCACGACGGGTCTCGATAGAGAAACGGATATTAGAATTGGCCATCTTCCACTGTCTTCCCCGAGCGCTTCTTCGATTTTCGTTTCGTTAAGACTTTCCAATCGTTTTTCAGAAAAGACCCCAGCGTTCTTTTTTCATTGCGCCGTTGTTTTACCGGAAAGGGTCGCGGTCCCCTAGCGCCCCTCTTTTGACTGCATCCCTGCTTTTCCGTCTTTAAGTTTAGAGGTTCTGGGAGATTGTAAAGAAGTTTTTTTTCAGGTGAACGGTTGTATTACCTTCTTAACCCCCTTTATGTGAAGATTCTTTGCTTTCGCATACAGTGTTTTCCGCGCACATAGATTAAGTTTCCAATATGTCTTTACCTTGAGATCGCGCGCTGTCCCTTGAGAGGAGTCGGGCCCCTTCAACCTCTCCCCATAACTTTTACTTTATGCACTGGAACGTTTAACTTTCTGCGATTCTTTTCCATCGTTTCTAGAACTCTTCTTTCTAGACCTTCTTATCTTTGGGACAATCCTTCGTCTTTGGCCTTGGAGCATTTTCCTTGTGCGTAAAGGATTTCTATAGCCCTACTTCTCCGGCGAGTCTTTTCCTCCCCCTTCTCCCCTCATTCTGGGCGATCTGTCACAGCGCACCTGTTCCCTACTTTTTTATCATGGCCCTTGATCCCAACCAGCCGGGATCACCCGAGCATAAGCCCCCTGCATCCTTATCCCCATAGACGTGGAATGACCCAGGCATGTTAACCCCCTCCTACTTAAAAGCGCGGATTGGTTTTGCTCTCGGACCCTTTGATGATTAGCGACTACCCGATATTATTTGCCGATGGTACCGTTTCTTTCTATGGTTTTATCATTCTCCCCCGATGTTCCGACGGGCATTGAGACTCATGGCTAGTGGTCTGGGTTTTTGCTGAACCATGTCCCACGAGCCGTGATGCTTGATCTGGTTTTATCTTGACTCACCGTCCTCCTCCAAACCGCTTTACTGAGAGGGCGTCCACGTTTAGTGAACCTTGGGTGAGGGCCGAAGGAGCTCTATCCCCTTCTTGCCCAAACTTCCCGCTTTATTGGGTCTGATCCAACATTCCCCTCCGATCCGGCAGAACGAAGGGCTTAAGTTCCTCCCACTCGCCCCCTGGAATTTTACCCCAAGGTTTTAAGGATCTCAAACCAAGTCAGGCGTCTGGTTTTTGCCGACCCTATTCGTTTTCTGCCCCTTTTTTCGACTTTTATAGTCCATACACCTCGCCTTAATTCTTTCTGGGAAAGCAACGATGCACAAGTCTTGAAGACTCCTCTTCTGGGCTTTCGGGTCTCTTGAGACTCGACGACAGTCCTTTCTCGAGTTTTCCTGGATGGGGGCCTCCGTCTTTTTCAGCGCCCGCGGACCCTTCTATTATTTGATCATGGTTTTTCGAGTTGCCCCGCCTGTAATGGGCTGACGCCGCTTACCCCATACTCTTCTTCCGTCCAAAACTCGCTTCTAGACAGCGATACCCCTCCCTCTGTTAAAGAATTAGTTGCGGTCTGACTGCGAAGGCTTGCCCTTTGTCTTCTTCCCGATCCTCCTGCAGCTTTCCGCGAACTTCACCTTAATTCGTCGTCTTGCAGGGTCGGAAGCCCTTGCCCCCCGACTCCCCAGTTCTTGCCAGGTTGAATCGGCTTCCCCGCGCTTACCTCTTCCAGTGCACCAGAGCGGTGTATTCCTTACGACTTTTTGACACAACACGATGTCCCCTGACTTTTTGAGGTCGTCCGATCTTCCAATAGCCTTTTACGAGATGTTCCGCCTTTTTTTTCCTCAAGGTCAACCATCTTCCTCCTTGCTCGGTCCCCCTCCTAAACCCGTCGCCTAGCCTTTCCTGCGGCGTCTTTGGTTCTTTTCCCCCCGCCTATTTTTTTCCTCCCCATCGAAGGATGACTCATCACATCTCGGGATGTGCGACCTTCCTTTCTATTCCCCAGGCCGTTTCCCCCAGAGTGTGCTTCCACCCCCTCCGGATAGGTACATGTTTTTGCTGATGCCTTTTCGTAAGCTTTTCGACCCCCCAAACTGGTTCGCAGATCGCTTTGCGCGCTCCTTTTTTGGGCTTTCCAATGGAACGATTCCTCCCTTCCCCCCTCTCTCCGTCATGTGACGGTTCGTCCCCAGTCGGCCATGATCAGCCGCCTATATAGCCGGAGATGGGTGCTATGACCCCCCATCTCTTCGGCAGTTTCGAAAATGGAAGTTGCCCTTCACGACTGCCTTCACGTCTAGTACGACTCTTAATTTGCCCATCATTTTACCAACTCTCTTAAAATAGATTTTTACACCTTCTCCATGGTCAAGCAATGCACGCCAACACAGCTCTTCCAACTTCCCATGACCCAAGTGGTTACTGTCGGCTTGGCCCCCGTCCAACCTCCTCCCTTCATACCAAACCTATTACATGCCCGCGCTTCACAGCCCTAACTCTTTTCGTTTCATTCCCTCTCTTTGTTGAGGCTCACTCTTTTTTTCTTACGACGCTAAAAAACATATTTGACGTCGTACGACTTGTGTCATCCCCCAGTCGGTAATCCCCCTCCCAGACTTGTCGAGCCGACCCCCCAGTCAGCCCGGTTCCTTTACCTCATTGCCCCAAAAGCAGGGGATGGGCCCGAATCCTTTTACCAACTGATCTATGGGTACTCCACTTCCCCCTTTTTTCCTTTTCCTTCGGATTCCTCGAACTCTTGAATTTTATCTGGACAGCGTCTCTTTTGTCATCGTCATCGCGTTTTTTTATTTGTATTTTGAGAATTTTTCCCGACTTATAATACGCGTTTGTCACTTTTTCGCCCACTTAGTTTTAGCACGCGCGGTTGTCTTTCTTCTTTCCTAGATTATCCCTCTTTCACGGCCTGAATGCGCATAGGCACAGCCCCATCGCTTTTCTCCTCCTTTTTATTTTCGGAGCTTGGTCTTTCGAATTCCCAAGTAGACTGACCATGCTGGGTTGAACCCTCGGATTCCCTTCTTGGAGCAGTAATCAAGACGAGGGCTTTTCTCTCCCAACTTGAGACTCTTGTCCCCCCCGCAGATGTTCTCACTTCTGAGCCATGTCTCAAGCTCCCAAATTCATTCTGTCCTCCGATTTTTCTTGTCGAACTATCAGGATTGACCCGTGCAGCCCAAGTCTGTCCCTCTTGCTTTGCCTTCACGAAAGTTTTTCCGGAGAACCCCCAGATCCTGCGTTTAGAAGATGTACTCGTTCCTCAGAACGTGCGGTCAATTAGTCCCCTCTTTCCGTCTTTTAACGTTTTTTCAAGCCCGGGATTGTTACCGTGATATCTATTATAACCGTGCCCTCTGAGGGTTATCGCATTAGGTTCGAGACAATTCTTAGCCTTCCTGCTAGGAGATTTTTCAGAAACGTTCGCCTTTTTAGGTTTTTCGTTGGCATTTCCTCTTTCCTGTGCCCCTGTAGACTTCGAGTTATTTTCCTTTTTTATTATTCTGCTTATGAGTCCCGCATCATGGAAACACAGTTAAGTGGGGCCTTCCTGATTCTTTTTTTTCTTCAGGTCCCATATTAGACACCCCATCCGTTCCCACGTAGACCCCTAACCATCCTTAATTTTCGATTTTTGCCCATTTTCTTTTTCCCTTCATAGTAGATTGATTCTTTCCTTCAATTCAGTTCATGGCCGACTTCCATTTCACCTAAGAACACGCGAGGTCCGGCACCCCCTGAAGCCTCTCCTGTCTCTCCCCGGATGTAGACGTAAGCGAGGTCCCCGTCTTAGGCAATGTCCCTCGCTTCGTCCCTTCTTAAGATGGGGGCCCCAGTCTGCTTTTACCCTCCCAAATGCGATCAGCACATCTTTTGACCGCTCCCTACTAGGTGCTGCCCCACTTAATTTCTTTCGTACGGCACCCCACATATAGTAGTCCTCAAGTTTCCGGCCTGTTTGCAATTCGTTCCCCCCCCGCCTGACCTTTGGTGAGAGATTGTATCTCCCCCCCGTCTATTTTCTGGAGTTTTTCTGTTTCCTTTGATGTCGCTGAGGAGATAGTGTTGGGGACCCGCCCCAAAACGGCTGCATACTTCCCTAGGTCATGCCCGAGATTTGGTATTTTTTTTTTCGTCTCCCTTAAAGGTGTTTAACCTTCTGATGGGACCAAACTGACCTTTGATTTTGCCATCTTGTCTTACTTGAAGCTTCCGTACTTCCTTTCTGCCGAAAGAGGGTGCGTGCGGTATAGAAACAATGGTCCAGGATCGAGTACTTGTGATCCTTTTCTTTTATCGAGTTTTTTCAGCTTGGAAACGTTCTTTCATATTTCCCTGCTCACTGATACCCACGCCCTGGACGCCTAGTAATGTTGCATGAGTTTGGGTCGAGGTACCTCTTTTTTTTCCCTATGCTCCCTTTTCTCCGCAAACTTTCTTAGAATCCCTTCGCAATCCGTGTAATTCGTTCCAGAGTTACGATTCTCTTCCTGAGCCTTTTCGGGTTGTTTTTCTGGACTGTCATGAGTCTTTCCGCTTCATTTCTCGAAAGGAGGTGAACACGAATTAGTTCAATTCCAAAATGATCCCCCCCCTCCCAAATGAATGCGATATCCTCCGCTGGTCCTTTCGGACGGCCGTTCCCCCTTCCAATAACAGGTCAACCTCGCCGCCGGCTTGTCGTGTCTCTTTCCCACCTTTATTTACACGCTAAAGACACGCCGTTACTTCCCTGCTTTTCCTCTTGATGGTTTTTTGGTCAAATTCTTCATTTCCTTCTATCCTACGACTACCGACACTTTTTACATCAAAAGCACCGAGGGTCGTCTTCCCAGCGACTGTCGACGTTTTCTATTTCCTAACCACTTGGCGTTTCTGTGTTTTTCCAATTACCTGTCGAGTTTTGTCGCCCCCTTAACTGAATTAGTGGCGTGAGTGCTTGTTCTAGATGTTTTAAGATAACTTATGAAATACGGTCCTCTATTTTTTATAAAAGTTTTTTAGTTTGAATATCCTTGAGGACTGTGCACCTTCACAATTTTCCGAAAAACGGTTCACCAGTTCCCCAGTTTTGAGAAATAGCATTTCATGATGTTTTTTTATTTGTAGGGTTTCCCGTCTGACTAAACTCAGATCCGCTCTCTCCTAATGCGCGTTTTCACCCCATTTCAGCCCCCCCCCCCCCGTCCAATTTCCCCGAACTGCGTCGACTCTATTCCCTGCCAATTTTTCATTGATGATTGGCTCCCCTCATGAGGTCCAATTCCCGAAAAAGTTCTTTTTGCAAATTTTCGTTTGCGCTTCCCGAACCGTAACAGATCTTTCCACCGAAAAGCTCCCTTATTCTCGACGCGTGGAGTGGTGCGGGCCCTTTGAAGAATCTTTCGTTTTGTACTATTTATTGATAATGCATTTCCTCTGGTTGGAGGTTTTTTCGCTCTTGTGTTGATATTAGTACAACCCATAAGTGCTATCAATTAATCTCAACAAGGGTTGGGTGCGGCTTTTTTTAACAACTAGCGTCCCGACGATCATGGAGGAAATCCCTTCTACACGCCTCCTCTCTCCCCTACGCCATCCCAAACCATTTTTTTCCCGGGTCAGTCCCGCCGCCCCCTGTGCCTCCCCACTGCTTCCTCCCTCCAACCTTCTCGCCAAAGATCTGCCCTTGTTCGAACGCTTCGTTTCCTCAATCAGAGCGACAACAGTTCACCCATCGTGTCTTCTGTTCACATCAACATGCTAGGCTGTTCTGAATTGATGTCCCTCAACGTTCCTCCTTTCCTCCCTCCGCCCTTTGAAGACAATACCCGGTGGTTTCCCCGATTCCGTTTATTTGCTTTTAACACCATTGAATCTCTTTTTAACTTTCATTGAGCACTCAATGTTTGTTTGCTCCGACATGCCCCTCCCCCGTCCTTTTGGATTATAACACCGACCGCGCAAAGTACTTTCCCTTCGGGAATTGGTCGGTCGCGTGTACCTCAGGCAGATTGCCGCCGAGCGCAAAAATTAACAGTCCCTCTGCGGTTTTTGCGCGCTGGTCCTTCCCCTTTTTACGATCTCCTCTACTCCCCCCTTGCGAGTTTTTTATTCTCCAGGATTTTCCCCTTTACGCCCTTCTAGGATAGCGTAAAGTGCTTAAGCATTTGGCTAGGTTGGTAGTTTCTTGCCTCTTTGCCCTTTTCTCGTTTGATAGGCTTTTCCGTATCTTTCCCAATCGAAGTTTAGTTCCCTCTCTCTTTGCTTATACCCGCGACCCTTTATTCTAATTACTCGTTGTTTTTTTGTGAAGTCACTTCTACTTTTCTTTGCTGACTTGACTTTTTCCAGCGCGAGTCCAGATTCCCCATGATCTTTGTTTTTTTTTTCCACTCTCTACAGGTTTTAAAAGAGCTTTTAGATCTCAGAGCGTCCAATGCTTCCGCCCCCGAGTCAGATTTCTTTTCCCGAATTGGCAATCTCCGTCTCATATCTATTCCTCTGTCTTCTCCCTGTCCTCTTTGACCCGTGGTTAAGGAACTCTCTCCGCCCCAAGAGGGCTCTTTTAATCCCTTCTTTTCAAAAAGCGGACTCGGTCACTCCGACCATTCCCGAACTCTTGATGCCCGAATGTGACCGTCTGCCTTTCTCGAGGTTACCTAAGTTCCTACCACGGTGGAATTTTGTATCTCCCTCTACCCAGTGTCTTCCCTCCCCATTCTATCTCCTCCTCCATCTCCTTAGAGCCTAGAGAGTTCCGTCCAACATGGTCTTTTGCTCTTGTCGCTGTATGCATGGAGAAGTTTCTTCTTTCCCGATCAACCTCCGAGTTTTATAACGTCTTTTATGTCTCCGAGCACCTTCACTTGAAAATTTTTCTTTGTTTTCTCACTAATCGTGCTAGACCCTTTTGCTACTTTTTTTTTCTCCATCTTTTCTTTTTACCTGATGGTTCAGGAACGTCACTTTGGGCATGACGCCTTTCTTATTGTCATTTTCCTCACTTTTTCCCCTCTCTCCGTCTTCTTTTCCTTCTTTTTGATGGACCCTTGCTCGCGTCCGGCGCTAGGTTGAAACTAACGTACCCAAATTTTTTTTAGACCTTCTTACCTTCATGTCTTTAGATTCCTCCCCCACCCTTTCCCCCCTACAACGCCCCCTGCATCTACGCCCCCCCACATCGAACTAAACACGATATTTTTCTTAACTTCCTCCCCCCGCACCTATTCCCTTTTTTTCCGGTTTTCCCATAGGGGATTTGAGCTTCGAGTCTTATTTGCCTTTTTACATTTTCGGCTTCTCCTAGGCGGTCTCCCTCTTATGCAAGTCAGGTCTGCTTGTAAGGACTTGTTCCTTGTTGCTAAGGGAATTGCGGTGTTTCCCATTTCACCTTGCGAGTTGTGCTCCTGGAGTCTTTCAACGCCTACTCCAAAAAAGTTTCGTACGGCGACGGGTCTCACCGTTTTGACCCTGGTGTCTACTGTTGGCCGTGCCGTTGTCGCTTGTCCTGAATAAACCTGCAGTCCCACGCGGCGTTTTTCTTCCCCATCTTTACCAGAGTCTACGCACTTTAGTGACCCTTGACCCCCACACCCTCCTCACATTCCATCCCCCCCCAGCTCCCCAAGGTTCCCCCCTCACCAAGTCAGGGCGCTGGGGATTTTTCCCTTCTGGTGGATGGAACGGTGTCCATATCTCACCCTTCGCTGACCCGGAGATTCATGGTCAATCAACGATTACACCCAGTATCATCTTCTTTCATCGGCCTCTTTCTTAGGGATCATCACTGTTTATTTTCTATATTCACTGGAGGTCGGGTCCTTTTATTCTTTTCTGTTTTACGCGCGTCTGGGTCCCTTCCCGGGTCTTATAATATCCTTTTTTGGTGTTTGAGAATGAGTTTTTGATTCCCCTATTGAGACTGTCTTTACTCCCTTCATTCTTAGAATGCCATAACCATACTCATTTACTTCCATAAGAAACCAAATATTAGTCCTTCTACCGGTAACTTTTTTTTCAACGTTCTACTTCATTTTCCGTGCTGGTCTTTGCGAAAGTCCTATTGACCTGCCTTCTCCCATTGTTTCCCCCTTTCCCGGAGACCCTTGCGTCCGACACGAGTGAACCCCTTAACTCTACTTTTGGAGCCGTGTCTAATCCCTTGATGTCCTTAGTATCCCCTCCTTTTCCGTCCCCATTTGTGCCCCCTTGTTCTCGACCCCCCGCAATTGATTTCCTGCGGTAAGGGAGTCTCCTTTCTTCTCGCCCCTATCCTAAACCCTGTCCAGGAAGATGCCAGGCCTTTGGTCAGATTGCGCCACTTCGACCATTTTCCTTTCCTTTTTTCCTAAGGGGCCGTCCAAGCCGCACCTTTAAAATCCAATCTTTTTTTGTACTTCCTTCGAGGACCTGCCTGAAACTCGCTTCGACCACTTCTCTTTTCTCGTTCGACGGTTGGTGTCTTGTTTCCCCATCAAGATCTACCTGCCCTCCCCATTTTCTCCAATCGAAAGCTCCTCGCGGTACGGTTCGCACCTTCCATCTGATCACCCTTCCCTGGACTTTTTCTTCTTGATGTTTTTTACAGTATTTCAAAGTCCCGGTCTTCTTCGGCGTCCTCACGAGCTTTTTGAGTTAGGAGTCATCTACGACATTTTTTCTGTTCCCCCCCCCCCCCTTCCTTCTGAGTTGTGTGAGCCCCGAACCAGTTCCTTCTGGGTCCTGAGGCTCAAGACTGCCAAATAGTCCTGAAGCAGGACCTGGCGCGTTTTGCGTTCCTGTCCCTGAATGGAGATTGAGCGACCTCCCAGCCCCGGCCGTATACTTCTTTACTTCTTCTGGTTTTCCCCCTTCTCTTAGAATTCACGTTTCCACCTTTTCCTATTTAAGCTAGGACGAAGGACTGACAGTCTCCTCGAGAGCTTCATTTGTACATAAATTTCCCCCATTGCAATTCCCTAGGTCTAGATTTACAATGATTCAGGTCCGACCCCTGAATTTTCACAACCGCGAATTAGCCCCCACAGCCACTTCCCCCGGTTTCCAGGATGTTGTTGCCCTTCCATAAAAGGCAAGTTTTTCAGCCATACCCTACCTGGCCCTTATGTTACCTTACCTTTTCAGAAGTCTCCGTTTATGCCCTCTTTCTCCGTCTCATTGACCGTTTCTTGGAGCTTAACCGACCCCTGCCTCACACTCCAGCGTACTTTCCTCCATCTCCCCTTCCCCTCAACCTCCTTTCTTCCTCCCCTTTCCTTACAAGCTCTCTTTCGAATTTCTTGACCCCAAAAGAAGGGAGTTTTTCATAGCCTCCCATCACCCTTCCGGAGGTTTTTCCCCTTCCTTCAAACCTTATTCCTTCCCCTTCAGTTAGAATTCCCCGTTCCTGTTCTTACTTTGCCCGCCTCTTTCTTGTGTTCCCGACTTCCCGGTCGTCTTTTCCTAGCTTTATACTTTCTCCTACTGATAAGTTTTTTTTCACGGGTCGCCCTTCTTAGCTCTGTCCTCTTTATTGAGGAGCTGTATTGGGACTCTCTATTTCCAAAGATCACGGCCTTTACTTTGTACTCTTCCCTCCAATTTTCAATACCTCCTTTTTTTGTGTTCTTCTGATAGGGATGGTGAAGACTTACCCCCCCTTCCCCGTCCTCCCCCTTTGATTTTACATCCTTTCCTCGCCTATGTTCTATTCCTCCCCGCCCCCTGCAGGATTTTACGACCCCGGTTTCGACCCAAGATGGCCCACGCGAGAGCGTCGTCCGCCCGTCCTTTTTTTTCCCCCCCCCCCTTGAAATGAAAATCTTTTTCCTCTTTTCCCTTCTTCGCGCCCACTGTCCTTTGCACGTCGTCCCTTCCAGAGTCTTTTTCCCGCCGTTGCACGCAAGAAAATTTTAAGGAGGGACCTCGCTTCTATTTCGAACCTCCCCTTATCCTCAGAAATCTTTCCCTTTCTCCGACGTCTTGTAAATATGAGGTTTTTTCTACCCGTGTCGTTTTATTTCTTCTTGAGGGATGATCACCCCAGTCTTCCGTCAGAGGTATATTATAGGTTCGCGTCGTAGCTACACTTTCCTTCCTTCATTCTCTTTGATTTTCGTAACGCACCCTCTCTCTTCGTGGGTGCCTTTGGCATTGCATGGACCGTATATTTGCTGCTTTTGACGGAGGAGGGTGCTTGAACGACCTCATTGTTCCCCCCCTTGTTCAGTGTTAATGTTGGACACTGTCTTTTTTTCTGCATGCAAAATATATTCCCTTTATCCTTTTACAATCTATAACTACCCCCCTTACAGATCAATGATGGGCCCCCCTTTCAGCGCCTATCTTGAGGCGTTCCTTCCTTACTTATCTGAAGATTTTACTTTTCACCCGTGCAGAATCCCTTTCTGGAGCTAAAAAATCAGTGCACGTTAATTAATATCCTGGATTTTGAGCAGTTCTACCGGTCCTCCAGACTTCTGGACATACAGCCTCTCCAGTCCGGTTATCAGCGTTATTTTTCATTATTTTCTCCAGCCAAAGACAACCCCCCTTGGTTTTCAATGGGTGACTCTTTTCACCGTGTGTGTTCTAAAGAAGGCAGCTTCCAGTCTTCCCCCCCCCCTCCTGTCAGTCCCCCCCCCTTCCTCTCGGTCATGTTGAAGTAGGCCCACTACTTAGATCCGGCTTGGTTTATTCTCATGCCATGTCTACACAGCTCTGTGTGGGGTTCAGGCAGTCTCGGCCCGGACGATATTGCTGGCTATCTTCTGGGGAAAAACCTTCGCCCCCGCGTACTTCGAGGTTTCTGTTTCTCATATTAGGCTGGCGTTTCATGGCCGGTCCCTCCACCCCTCTTTGAGGGTGACTTTGGCTGGCCATGCGGTTCCACTGAGTTCAGTTCGATTTGCACTTTTCCCTGCCCGACAGAATGCCCCTCTTCTTTGTCTCATAGAGAGCCTTGCTCTTCTTTCTTGAACCGGCCGGAATCAAACCCTCTATCCTTTATCGCCTCGCTCTTTCCCTGATTTGACTTGCGTACAGCGTGTTGACTTTTTTCTGAGCAGTGTCCCCCCGTTGTGTAACTCCGCCCCTGTCCCGATCTCGTTGGTTTCTTAAGCTCTTTCGCCCTGATTAGACGCCCGGAGGTACTGTTTTTCTTCGAGGGTTGACCTCCTATGCTGTGCTTTTCCAGTACGATCTTCTTCACCCTTGGTTTTCTCCACTCTTTCTTAATTGTTATGTTTTCTCCTTCTCCCCCTTCTTTTTTTTTTACCAGACGCATTAGCCCTTCACCTGCTTTCTGTGTTCTTCCTGTACTTGCATATTGTGACTTTTTTTTTTTTTGGCCGACTTTCTTCTGGTCATCGGCTGTTTTTTTCTTTTCCTTCTGGGAACATTTCTTCCCCCTTCCAGGTCTGCACCTATATTTTTCAGTCCCCCTCTTTTCCCCCTTATCCAACTCATTGAGAGTTCTCAGAGTTCAATCTCAATTCATGTCCCCTTTAGCGCTTTCCAAAGAATCCCCTGCACACCTCGTGAGCATCTTTTCTTCCCCCTTTCTCTTTACCCCTTTTCTCAAGATAACCTCCCTGCCTCTTCCTTCTTCCCCCCCACTCTTTTAATTAAGCATGCGTCCAATTTTTCCCCATTCCTCGGTAAGGAGGGCTCTTTTCCGCCACCTGTGCCCAAATCACCCGTTTCTTCCTTCCCCAGGATTTCCTCGATTTGAGTACTGGAAACACCTTTTTCTTTCTGTTTTTTCCCCCTAGTAAATTTTGTTATGTTTTCTCCCAGGTCCCGCATTCGTTATTTGTTTTTCTCTTTGGCTTATCGATTTTCTTAGATCCCCCCCTTAACTCTTCCCGCCTTCTTTTTTTGCGTTATCGATCCCCTCCGGTTAATAATTGTAGAAAAGTCAAGCACCTCGCCCGTTCCCCCAAGAAAGGTTAGAACTCCTGACTTCTCTCATTTTTTTCTTTCTTGTCTCCACCTCCAGCTACCCGGATCCGCAAGGCTGGATGGTTTTCCTCCTTCCCCCTTCGACCCGCTCCCTCTTTCTCGATCCTTCACGTCCCCCTTCTCCCTATGCATGTTCTCCCCCTTTCTAACCTCCGTCCCCCCCCTTTCCATCCGAAAATGATACCCGCTTCAAATCCCTATCGTGCTCTCCGCCCCCCCTTTGATGCCCCGTTACTCCGTCGTGGACCTAGTTTGATGGGGGCTTGATTCTTCCTCGGGTTTCTCTATTTTCCCGTTCTATGCTTTTCTTATGGAGGCGGTTGTCGTTTTTGTGGGGTTAGCGCCCACATCCGGTACAATCTCTTCCCAAGCTGTTTTTGTCCCCTGCTTTGCACTTTTTCCGACAGAGAACGTTAAAGTCAACGTCTCATTCCCCCGCCTTCGTATTCCAAAAGCAGCCAGACCTGCGCTTACGGCCACCGCCGCCATGCAGTGTCACCCCCCCCCTTCCTTACATCCCCCCTTTTACAAAGATAAGTGGCCGCACGATTCTGTCAGAACCAGCATCTCCGCCCCGTTCACGGCACACTCTTCCCCTATGAGGACGCCTCCTTTGTCCCATTTTCTATACGATCATCTTTCCTAATTGATGGCGAGCCTTTTCTCTTGCATACATCTCTCTTCCCACCGACCCTTTTGAAAGATTTCTGCGTGTTTGAGAAAATCTCTCTCTGATGAGTCTCTCTCAACCTTTCAATTGCCATCACTCATGGTTGACCGTTTCCCCCTCTATCATCCGTACACTTCCATGCCGTTGCTTTAAAAATCCATACCAGCGCACTCTTTTTACCTTCTCATTCGTATGTTCTTTTAGCTTCTCTCAGTGTCCTCTTTATTTTCTTCTTCTCTCAATGATTTTACCCAGAAATTCATCTTTTGATGATAGATGGAATTTTAAGTTTACGCTCTATACTGAGCCTCTCCCTCTCTCTCTGCTCCGCCGGCCCTCTTTCCACTTCTCTGGAAGGCCTATATCTCTAACTTCGTGTAGACTTTGAATAGAGTTACTCTTCCTTTCCCCGGTTCAACTTCTAGATACGATTCTTCCTTCGCTACTTTACTCTCCTCTTGTCTCAGTCTTTCGGGATTCCCTCTCCAGT
>Ga0179593_1292671_pt1 | contig 16444 bp, 16 predicted proteins | sample CZODoug2_1_08_16_FD_185931 | JGI IMG/M metagenome (GOLD analysis project Ga0179593, IMG submission 185931) | Vadose zone soil fungal communities from Angelo Coast Range Reserve, California, USA - CZODoug2_1_08_16fungal (PacBio error correction) | ecosystem: Environmental > Terrestrial > Soil >... | reverse complement strand
CCTTTTTTTCCTCCCTCTATCCTCCGTCATTTTTGTTTCACCTATTTTGCAAGTCGCCGGCCTTCGGGAGCTTTTCAGGTTCAGCGTGGCCTCGCGCGTTCGTGGGGTGTCACGAGTCGCGGACACCTGCCGGATCCTATCTCGATGCTCACGTGCTTTGTTTTTTCCAGTTTCTTTCCTTTTCCTCCTTATTCGTCTTTGCGTCTCGCTTCCTCGGGCGATTCACCAACTTCTGTTCCGCAGAAGACTTACCCTTACGAATGATAATTGAAGCCATGTCCAGAGGTGCTTTCCGAAACTTTTCGGCGGTCGGCAGGTGGGTGAATTCTCCCCTATCCTCGGCCCCCACCTTTCCTCCTTTTTGGGCCCGGCCGGCGCGCCCAATCCCCCTGGCAGTGATTCTGTTGTCGGTTCGCCCGTCGTTTGCTTTGACCTCCGTGCATCTTTAGACCGTGCCCAAGTGTGCTCATGTCCTCCCCCCCCCTTCCGCACCCGTTCCACATCTCCAGGAGCACTTGCCACACCGGCCTGAAGAGAAGGCCCCTTGGTTTCTACTTACCGACGGTTGGCACTGGTGCCTTCTCCTTTCTCAACTTCTCCCCCCTACTCGGTTTGCCTCCCCTGCCTTCCTTTTCCATCCTCTTTTTGTGCTGTCCCGGTAGGACTAGCGCCTCTCTTCGGAAAAATCGCAAGTATCTCGGCGAGCTTGACTGAGCTCCCGCCTGGTCCTTTCCCTCTCACGGCTGTCTCCTGAGTCCTGTCCCCCCCCACCGGCCCTCTACTGAATGGGTGACTATTACCCGGTAATTGCAGCTTCCAGATCTAAGGCATTCGAAATTTTCGCCGCTCTCGGATTTCCCTCCTCTTTCCTGTATCCTCGGTCGATCCCCTTTCTCCTGATCGTCGGCTTCCCCCGACTTCCTTTAAGGGAATTTAAGCGTTCCAGAGAGCGGCGAGCTTTGCGAAAGGGAGCATTCCCGTTCTGCCGGTTTTTGCAGATACAAAGGAAACTCCGTTTTTCCCGCGTCCTCCCTCCTTACTGCTCGCTTCTGGTGTCCTTGTACCACGGAGAAACGCGGCAACCCCGATATGGGTTGTGGAGCGCTCCGACTTTATGAATCTGGTGCGCCCCCCTTCCCCCCTCTTCAATCTATTTCCCCCCTCTTTCGTCTGAACCACCTCCTCGCTTCCTGCGGGTGGACCGAAGCAGGGGGCCCTTGTTAATGTTGTGCGTGAAGGGTGTTCGACTAAGCGAGCCCACCCCCCTCTTCAGACCAACCATCCCTTCCCTCCCCCCCCCAGCCTTCTTCTCCCCTCCGTCTTTTTCCATCCCCTCGGCCGTGAGGCCCTTAAGGAGATATCCGGTTCTCCCCCCCTGACCCACAAAAAACCCACCCACCCCCCCCAACAACCCCCCACCCACCCCACCCCCCCCCCCCCCCCCCCCCCCCCCCCCCCCCACCCCCACCACACCCCACCACCAAAACAACCACCCACACCCCCCCCAAAAACCCCCCAAACCCCCAGACATTGAAGAGAGACCTGGATGTCCTTCTCCCTCCTTCTCGCTGGTCATTTTTCCCTCTGCTCTGCGACATAAAGTAATTTTCCGATAGTCTGAGAGAGAACCCCGAGATACAGCGCGGAGAGGTAGGCCGTGCTTAGAGAGGCGATTCTATTTTAACTTACATGGACAATCCTCCCTCTGCCCCCCGAGTGACGGTGTTCCCTCTGAAGATCATCAGGCTGGTGGCTGGACCCCGTAGAGCGCGAGGATGGCCACTTTTTTTGCCTCCCGGTGCTTACTCCTCCTCCCTCTTCCCTTTTTTTCACCCCCTTGTTGGTTTTCTGCAAGTACCGGCTGATGTAGGGAGAGTTTCCTGTAGAAGGGTCGCCTGCCCCTTTCCCCCTCTCGTCTCACCTCAACGCTCCTTCTCGCGTTCCACTCAGGCAGCATGTCGTCCCCCGCTCGAGCAAATCTCGTGGCGCTGGCTGCTCCGAGTTTGGAGGTAAGTATCGTGCCCCCCGCAATGATACTCTTTTTCTTTTCTTTTCCTTGTTTCTGCGCTGCGTCCTTTTTTTTCCCCCTGAAATCGCTGCACCCCCCTGCGTCAGTACAAGGGAACGGTATGTCTTCCCCCTCCCTATCACAAGAATAAGACTGTAGGAGCGAAATTTTAGACGCCGACGACTTACCGGCTCTCTCTCCCTTTCATTCCGGCTGTTTTTAAATCTTCCCCCTGCGCTAGCGACCGGCAGAGGGGCTCGAGGGTGATGTGAGTAAACTAAAATCCCCACGCCCCCACCAGTGCGGGACGCGACGCCCCCCCCTTTTCCTTCTGTCCTGCCGTCTCCCCCCCTTTTTTTTGTGATATTCTCGGCGTTTCTTCTCCGTTTAAAAGCAGACCCGCCCGCCTAAATCGAGTCTAAGCTCCCGCCGCTTAATAGTGAGTTTAGACGTGAATTGCTCGAGGGGCGGAGTGACCCCCCCCTCTCTTTCTTCCTGCTTTCATCCCTCTTTCCTCGCCTAGCTACGACAGCAACTCCCATCATCGGTCGGCCCCTTTCCCCGCGATCTGGAGAGCTCCAGCCGTTCTTTGAGAGCGCTCAAGATCTCCTCTCTAGTAGTCCCTCCCTCCCCCCTAGAGCCCCACCCGGCCGTAGCCGTCCGACTAATCAGAGACCCGGTGCGTGATTCTGGGCAAAAGTTCCTTTGCCCGCAGCGTCTCTACCCCCTTTTTCCTGCTTTTCACCTTCCCCCTGGCCTTTGCAGCCAATTTCCCAAGAAAGAAGCTCCGTTCTCTGTTCATCTAATGACTCAAAAAGAGCGAGGTCATTTTTCCTCACGAACCCCGTTGAATGTTCTGGATGATCTGAATCGGCCGTTTCCCTCTTTCCTCTTCCTCAGCAGGCCGTCCTTCTTTCGCACATATCAGGCTGCGGCGGCTGCCCCTCATCCATTCTTGACTCAAGGTCCGGCATCTTCGTTTTTATCATAATAGTTCGGGCGGGTTTAAACCCTTCAACGTGCTTTATTTATTTCGTCCGGTTTCTCTCCCCTACTTTGCTTGGATGCCACGCCTTTTGTCCTAGCGCGGTATTAATCTCTATAGATTGTTCCACTTGACTCGTGATAGGATAAGGACTTGCAGCCCTATGGCGCTTCTCCCCTTCTCCCCGTGTGCTTAAACCGATGCGAAGTAGCTTGACTCGACGTTGAACCATTTACCCCACATCCCTGAAAGCCTCCGTTGTGCCGTCCTCTGGTCTTTTCATGGTTTTGATTCCCTTCCCTTCGCTTTTTCCTTTTCCACCATCTATTCTTCCCCCCCCCCCTTCCTCCTTTTTTTTGTTCCCTTTTTTTTAATTAGGATCTCGGATTAAGGTTGACGGAAAACCCTCGCCCATCTCTTCTCCTCCCCCCCCTTCCCGCTTTGTCTGGATGTTTGTTCGGCTTAAGAGAGAGCTGTTCAACTTCTCCTCTGAGGTTTTTCTCTCTAGCGGTAAGCCACGGGGTGCTCCTTTTTTGTAGCATGAGTCGTGCTTCCCCATATTTTAGCATCCCTCTCCTTTGCAGTTATGACCCCCGCCTGATCCCAGATCGAGGAATACCTGGTAGTCCAATTCGAGGTTCATAAAGCATTTCGGCACGACAGACTCCTAACCTGTGGACGTTCGACTCTTCCCCTTTTTTCTCCCTGAACTCTTTCCCCATTATTGATCACCTCCCACGCGGTGCCGTGCATTTTAGTCGCGGTGAGGCTAAGGAAGCCCCTTTGATAGATGAATAAAGGGCGAGGCCTGCTGCCTTTCCTATTTCGAAGGCATTTCTTTTTTCGATCTTCCTCAGATTTTCCCGGTCACTCGGGCTTGAGGTCAACTCCGCGAGATTTCCCCTAGCATGAGAGACAGACGGCTGTCGTGATGTAGTTAAATTGGTCTCTTTCCCCGTCCTTCCCCTTGTCCCTTTTCCAGCAGGCCCCACAAAAGTGTGTTTCGACCTCCGTAAAACCTTCCTTTCGTTTTCCTTTCCACGCCCCAAGCACGCCGTTCCCTGAAGTAGGATGATTCTGAAGGATAGCCCTTTAGAGGGCGGAGGTATTATAGATTCGCTTCTCCTTCCGTTCCTTGATTTGCTGCGTCTAAGTCTTCTCGGTCGCCACTACCCAGTACCTTCATTCTCCCGTCCTGACGCACACCGATGGAGATACGTGAGGTCGTAAGATAGCTATCCGGGCATGTCTTGCCCCCCCTCAAAGCGCCCTGTCGACCTGAACGTCCTCAACGATTCCCCCGGAGGTGGTAGCTGACCCTACTCGCGAGTCTTCTTTGGACTCCGGTTGGACCTCGCCTCACGCAATCGAAGGAACCAAAACCTAGAAGGAAGAGCTAGACCCCCTCTCTCGTCTTTTCATTGTCCTCGCTCTGGCCCGTTAAGGCTTCTCCTGAGTTTTTTCTCGCAGTCATTTCCTCGACCAGTTTCATATTGGCACGCGCCGTTCTCGGGCGCGCCGGCCCATTTCCTCCTGAGTTGAGATTTGCGCCGCTTTTAGGCTTTAATCTTCGAGGCGGTAACTCCGTGGTCGTCTCAGGTGGCATGGCTTTTCCCACTTCCCCGCCCCCCCTCTCCTTTTTACAGCTTCCTCGTTTCCAGTTCGATGTCCCGCGACGCGTTGCCCTAGAGCGCCATCTAACGACCAAGGAGTGATATGTTCTTTTTCCCCCCGTGCAATTTCTCCTCCATCTTCCTACCTTCCCACAGCACCTCTGCGGGAAGGCTGCGCCAGCGACTGCTAGTGTGCTCGAGTGTTTCTCTGCTGCTGCTCTGTGCGTATCCCTCCGCGTGTATTTCGTACATTGTTTGTTGAAAAATGCCTGCCCCCCTGCCCCGGTTAGTTTTTTCCGACCCTTCTTTTTTCCCCCATCAGCCAGACAGACCCCCCCCCTCCCACCGGCCTCTGGACCGGTCGCTCGCTCCCCTCCCCTCGAGGCGCTCCTGCAGCGCGTCTTCTCACGCGGGTGTTGGGAAGAAAGAAGTCAGCCCTGCATCTTCCCTTTATCTTCTCCCCCACCCCTCAGCTGCGCCGTAGTCTCTTTTACAAGGTGAAAGTTCAGCTGACGAGCTTTCCCGATGAAGCATTCAGACCCGGCGTGGTAAGAGGACGGGGAGGTTTTTTTTTTCGGTTAGCTCTTTCCCTTTAGGGTGGAGTTAGGGCAGCCTCGGGTCCCCTTCCCAGCTACCCTACGGTTCTGTCGTTTTATAGGTTCTTGGGACTGAAGTGTTTTAATTTTTTGTGCACTCTCCTTTGCCTTGCACCTCCCCTTTTTGAGGGATTTTTCCGGCCCGGCGCTATCTCGGCCTTAAGGAATGGTTTGTTGGTGTCGTCACGGATTGGTGGTTTCTCGTTATTTTTCCGCATTTTTTTATTAGAGATCAACACTTTTCATTAAGAGACCAGGCGATCTTACCCCTACTCCCACCTTCCTTTTGCCAACCGCCCGCGCCTCGTTTATTTGTTTCATTCTTATCTGACCTAGATTTTTCCGCTTTTGACGATGGAAAGAAGACCTCATGAACCCGCCACGAATCCCGATCTTACACTTCTTTTTTCACCCACCCTATTCTCGGGGCTTTGAAGCTTTTCTCCGTGTTTTTTTGCCAGACACCTTCAAGCGCTTTTTCCTTTATCTTGCTTTCGTTCCCGTAGAGACCTCCTTTTTACTAGGGTCGGCGCCTTTTAATACCATGCCTGCTCGCTTCCCTCACCAGGAAGGCTCTGTCATCCCTACCTCTGTGCTTTCAAGGAAATTTATCCCAGAGGCACTGGATCTAGAAACAGGAGATCTACTCCAGCGAGAGCACGACCCTTTTGCCTCCTTTCTCTCTCTCGAGCGATTTCGCCTTATTCTCCGACGTACTTCCCGTCAGAAATCATTGGCCTCAGGGAGCGTCCGAAAGGAGACGTGATTCTCTCCCCCCCGCCCTGCGCGCAATCCCTGCTCTGGGCAGCGCCTATCATGGGTCTTCTTTTTCATATGTGATGCTTTTTCGCCATGTGCAACCCCCCCCCCGGGGGAAGGAGCAGTAGTAGTGCCCGTCTTCCCCTTGGTCTCCCTAATTCCATCCATCTCCCCCTCATCCACCCCCCCGGTAGTTGTACTATCCACAGCCGGTCCGCTTTGCGCTTCGGGGCAGTTTTCTCTTGATGAGCAGCGTGGGCCCGTCATCAAGATGCACCGGTCGTTTCCTTCCCCTCTCCTCTTCCAGCGTTCTTCTCTTGGAAAACCACCTCTGCGGCTTGCCCGTGACAGCCGTAACTCTGCCAGTGTTTTCGGCCCTTTCCCTCAGGTTGCTCGGGCTCGGATCTATATTTCCTCAACACACCAGCGCTCGCCCGGCATTTGACAATGCACTCTTTTTTTCATCCTGACCTCGCCCTTCTCCCGGTCCAAGAGCAGTCGTGACCAGAAAATTGGTTCCTATGCTCCCTTCCCCTAGCCGCCCTCGCCCCTTCCTAAATTTCCTGAGAGCACGTCCATTGCCCCTCCCACTTCGTTAGAGCATCGCGATGGCCTGGTGAACCGTTCGACGCTTCCCCTTTCCCCCCACTGCCCCCCCCCTCCCTCCAGTCCATCTTCCTTTCCACCGTGTCCCGCAGCTCTCCCTTGAGAGGGTAAGGCTTAGTTGCCGCGTTTTTCTTGTCACCGCGGATTTTTTTATTCGAAAAGCAAGAAGGGATTCGGTTATTCAGAAGTAAGGGTGTGTGTGATCTTCGCGGTTTTTTCATCGCCTTCTTTCTCTCTTGCGGCACGCGCCGGCCCACGCTTTTATCTTCGTTTCTTTAGTTCCCCGGTTTTTTTCGATGGTTGCGTTTGTTTGGCCCTGTGACCGGCGGGGGATTCCCAATCCCCGGTGACCCCCCTCCTTCTTTCGCCCCTAGTGGTCTTTTACACCTTGTCGTTTGCCCCAGCAGGACTCTTTGCTTCGCGGTCGTGACTCCTATCGATTCGGCTCTTCACAAAGGTGCTGTTTCAGAAGAAGGCTAACTCCCCCCCCACTCCTTCTTCTTGCCTCCCCTTTCTTCCTTACTCCACCTCTTTTTTCCTTTCTGCATCTGGTGTGTTCTAACGTCATGTCGCGCTCCCACAATTTGCACCTCGGTTTACGCTGGCCTTGGTTCGCGCCATGGAAGGTCAGGGGTGAAAGGTGCGCGCGCATCGTGGTCTTACCTTTTCCCGAACTTTTCATTGTCCTCGTCGGCCACGCTTCTTTCCCCGTTGACTCTTTCCGCCGTCGCCCACGTTCTGTAAGAAGGTTCTTTGTGATCACACAGACTGAGACCAAGCCTGCGGATGATGTGTTCCCTTTGCTTATCTTACACTGATCGCCTTTTTGTCCTATACGTTCCCTTGTAAGTTCACCTTACCATTCACCCTGGTGCGGTTCATTGGCGCTGTCTCGCTTCATACGATATTAGGCAACAGCCAACCCAGGATTGGCTCTCTTTAAGATCGTTCCACTCATCTTCCGGGATCCAGGTGCTTCGAGCGTTCTTCCAGGCTCTAAATTCTGGCTTAGCCCACTCGCCTCCCTGAAGCTACGCCCCTCCTCCCGGTGGCACTCATTGCGATGTCTTTCCTCCCCTTGCCCTGGTGTCGCCGGAGAGCTAAAGTCGCTTGCTCCGGCATGGCGCATTCTCTCTCCTTTTTCTGCCGGGCGGGCGAGCGCGGATTGCCCTTAGGCTTTTTTCTCCCTGCTTTTATCCCCCCTTTCCTCTTCCTCGCCTCCTATCCTCTCTCTTTTCCGGGTCTGGACCCGCCCTGGTGTACCACTTTTTTTTTTTTCCAAGGGGCCAGGGGGCACCCCCCCCCTTCCCCCTTCTTCTGTTGTTTCTACTTCCTCTCTTCTCGGTTTCCTTTCCTTTCGGAGGTGCGCATCGTTTACACGCGGAATGAATTATTCCGTGCCCTCCCCATCCTCCTTTTGTTTTCCGGTTTCCCCTTGATCAGTGAGATTTTGCGGAATTACTTTGTTTGAGCTGCAGACCGGGGGCTCAATGCAGCCTTCCTCCCCCCCCCCTCCTCTCCCCCATTCGTGCCTACACCCCCCCCCCCCGGCCTCTCCCTGCGAAGATCATTCTTCCCGTGACGGAAATCACTCTGCCTGTCGGGAACTTAACGCTAACCCCTGTGGCCCCTTCCCCCCCCCCTTCCTGTATTCCTAGTCCCCTCCGGCGCGTCCCCAGAGATCTTTCCTCCTTCGTAATGCCTTTTTTGCCTCCCGTCAACTCCGGAGAAGCAGAGTTCCCCTCGGAAACCCTTTCCTTCCGTTTTGCTCCACTCTTCAGCTCTCCCTTCAGGACCTCTCATCCCGAGCAAGCTGTTTTTTTCGGTTTCGCGGCCTTCTTCTTTCTTGCTTTTTTTCTAGGTACCCCGTCTTCGCCTTGCCGCTGCTACCTGTACCCCCGGTGCCCGTTTGCTTTCTTCGCGTCCACGGAGGCTTAGGGGTGTTTTCTTCCCCCACCTCCCCTTCTGTTCGGTCTTCGAGAGCTTGCGTAGGGCAGTTTTCATTTGCCTGTCCCCCTTTAACCGCTTCCTTTTTTAAGAAATAACGCGCGGCTCGCTTTGCCAATAACCAAGAAGAGAGCTCGACATCGCGCAGTTTTTTCTTTGCTCTTCATGTCTTGCTTTCTTTTTCCATTGCGCTCCCTTTCTCATTCTTGGGTTTAGTGCCTTGCGGCTCCGGATGTCCCACTTTTTTTTCCCCCCTCCCATAGCGTGGAACGGCGGACCAAGGAAGGTTGATTCCTGTTTCAATCCTCCCTCCTTTATCGATCTCCCCCTTTACTTTTTCCCTCTCTCCGGTCTTCCCTGAATCCCTTGCCCTCAGGAAGTCTTTTAACTGGAGGAAGTCCTTTCCCCTTCCGAAGAGGAGATGAGCGCCCGCAGGCCCCCCCCCCCCTTTTGTCCGTCGGACTTTACGATTTCTGCCTATCTCCTGTGGATACGCTTGCTTGACTTCGCGGTTGGTCGACTTTGGGTCTCCCCCGGTTAACCGCCTCCCTCCGACGCGAAAGATAGAGTTGAGGAAAACGAGGTTTTAGGACGTTTTCTTTTTTTTAGCTTCGATGCTTGTCTCTCCTCTTCATTCAGATGAGAGAACTTCCCTACGACCGCAACGCAATCTCTAGTTCGCCTTCTGCCCTTCCCTTAAGCATGTATCTGGTAGGCAACGCTCTCTGGCCCTTCTTTTACTCGTTCCTAGAGGCGTCCCCTCTCCTCTCTGCCCACGGCCGAGCCGGCGCCCCAAGACCGTAGTGACCGCAGGTTCTTGACCTTCCTTCTCCAATTTTTGCTCGCTCTTCCTCAACTTTTTGTTTTTTAATTCTTCCCCCCCCAAGTCCGGATTCTTTGACATAAAATATTTACTCCTCCCCCCACCTATACGGACCTGTTCCGATAAGGCATTTCCAGTGCCGGAATTCTCCACCCTCACCCCTCTGCCTTTGCCTCTGGCTGACCTCTCGAATAGCTCGGGACCCTCCCCTCTGACGTGAAGATCTGCAGGCAGGCCTCGCCCTTTTACTAGATAAGGAGAGGTGCAGAGAGCCAGCTTTCTCCGGTGTTTGCGGCGAGGGTCTTCTACCCCTTTTTTGGTTTGTCATGGACTCCAAACCAGTTCCCGTTCGCAGCCCGTCCCCGTCTTTATCTCCTATAAGTCGCCCCCCTTGATGCCCTTTCTCCCTGCGATTCTCTTCCTCTTTTCCTACTCGTGACGGGTACTCTCTTGCCGCCCACGGACTGTAATGGAGAGTAAAGGCTTGTGCTTCCCTCTTATTGTCGACGGGATTCCCCTCTTACTTTTAACAAGCTTTTCTTTCTCAAGACGGCCCAACATCCCATCCTCAGGCCCTCCGTGCCTTAAGGTCCTAAGGGTGTCAGGCCCCCCCTTTCCGTCTCCCCCTTCCCTTCAGCCTCAATTCCTTTTTTTTTTTTCAGCTCTATGGCTGCGTCGGTTGTAGTATTCTCCCCCCTTATAGGAAACGGACTCCAAACTTTTTCGGTCCTTTGTGCCCCATTTCTGTGTGGTCTTTTTTTTTTCCTAAGTTTTCCCTCCTCCCTGCGCCCGAATGACCTTCCTTGACATTTGTCCGATGAAAATCCTTTTTTCCCTTCCTTACGATAACAGCGTTGCTCAGGATGACCCTATCCCAGCTTCGAGGAATAATGGAGGCCCCCCGATCTTTTTCAACAGTCCACGGCACCCTACCCCCTTCACGAACCTTGTACGTCCTCTCCGTGTCATTGGTTGGCAGTTAAAGGAAGAAAAAACTGCTCTCTCCCCCATTGCGGTCCCCCCCGTTCCCACCGGTGAGTCGCTGCTGATGAGCAAGAAGACTTTAATAACGCTGTTTTCTAATCCCCTCTCGGCGAGTTTTCTTCTCCTATCTCAATTTTTTTTTAACTTTTTCACCAGTCATTATCTCTCTCATCCTCAGGCACCCGACCGTGTTGGGAGGGGAGTTTCATGCTCCCCGCCCAGATTCGGTCGTAATCGAGTCCCTTCCCCCCTCTCCTTCTGGCGTCTTCTACGGAATGTCAAGGATCCTTTCCTCAAGCAGGCACATCGTGTCCGCTGCAAAGGATTCAGTTCCCTTTTTTTCCCGCCACCTCCGCCAGTTTTTTTTTTCGTCTTCTGAATAGGAAGAAGTTTGATTTTTTCTGCTTTTGATTGTCTGGCCTCCTGAAACCGCTTCCTTCTTTCGCGTCCCCCTCACGTCCCTCCCGCATGCCGTGCTCGCCACGAAGATGAGCCCCTTTCCCGACCAGTTGCCTTTCTTTATAGCCGTCTATAAGACTCTCTTGAAGCGGCTCGCCCCTGTCACGCTGCTCAATAGGAACATACTGTAGCCTTTCTAAGACCACCGCGTTGGTCCTTCCTCTCCGCGCTCCTCTGTCTTCTTTGGCTGCGTTACAGGCGCATAACTCTCCTCCCGAACCACAAGACATTTGTTTTATACCCCCCCCCCAGAGCTCAGAAGTCTCTTTTCCCTCCGAATTCGATTGTGTCCCCCTTCGATTTGTTCGCTCCCCGCTAGAAGCTCCCGCTGGTTGCTTTGCCTCTAGTCTCCGCGCTTTTCCCTTTCGTCGTTCCCGACGGGTTCTTCCCCTCCCTTTTTCTCTCGAGCAGGTGGGTTTGGAAGGCCTTGCGACGTCCTTGTAAATTAAGCCTGTGCCAAGTTTCAGATTCAACCTAGGTTAAGATAAACACCTCTACCCCCTCCCCCGAGTCTGATGAGTAGCCACCCCCCTTCCTCTTCCGTACCTTTTTGCCTCCCCTTCACCTCCGCGCGTATTTTCATTTGAGCTCGAGAGATCCTTAGCTTGCGCGTTTCTGACCCCTCCTCTTTTGTAACCCTGAAGGCTCGACCCCTTCACGTTCTGTCCAGTCAGACTACATTCTCGTGCTCCCCCGAATCACTTCCCCCCTTTCAGGAGCGCCGCTCCCTGCCCCCGTCGAGCCTCCCTCGATCCAGCGCTTCAGGATTCAAGAGGTGGTACCTGCGCCCCCTCATCCTCTGCAGAATTCATCGAGTTTTTCCTACCAAACTCAAGCTGGAGTTCTTTTGATTCGTCCTCCCTGAGCCACCCCCTTCCCCGTGCCGGCGTTTCCTCCCGCCTCTTTGCCTTTCTTTTCGACCTATTTCGTTTGCTCTCAGAGATTAATTTGATCTAATCTTTCCCGCCATCCCTCCCTGGCGCGCCTTTTAGGTATTTTCTCTTTTCATCCCTGTTCTGACCGTCCCCTTGTCATCCACGTGCGCACTCTATTCGAGGGGCTTTCTTTCGGCTTTTTTTGCACGGCGTTTTTTTTTCGTACGTTTTGTTAAGCGGACTGTTTCTTCAGGGACTCGTCTAGCTAAACACCTTATGAAGGAGCACTCCCATACCCGCCCCCTTTCCAAGTACTTGCCCGCCCGCGCCTCTATCCATTCCCAGACGCTTTACGAGGCCTGATTTGAGCCTCGCCCGGATCTCACCTCATACGTAGCGGACCCCCCCAAATCTCGTGCTTGTTCTTCGCTGGTAAAAGAGGGCGATAGAATTCCGGCGGTCGCGTTTCCGTTCCTGTTTCCCATCCAAATCCCCCTCCTCTCTTCCCGGCTCCGTTTTGCCTCCCCCGCCAGTCGCGCTCTCCCCTCCCACCGGCAGGACGGATTTCGAGATGTTACCGAAGAGAGTCCCCTCCTTTCTTCTCTCCCTCTCTCTTTTGAGGGACATACCGAGTTACTCCCTCAACGCTTTTGGCTCCTGGGCTCTCTCTCGATCTTCTTTCTGAACGCGTCAATTCGGGCCCCGGTCTGGCGTTTCCCAACTCCAAGAGCCTCTACTGCCGCTTGTGGGACGGACTGTCTCACGACCTATGTCTACTTGGCGTCTGGTGCCGAATCTGTGATGCTCCCCTTTTCTCCATGTCAACTCACCCCTTTGTTGTGGTGCGGATGGGGTCTGTTAGATACTTTTCTCCCGCTATCCCCTTCCAGTCCATCTCCCTGCCCCCCCCCTTTCGTTGCCAGAAAGCCGTTCTCTTTTCGTCAGGTCGGTTCCGTTTTTGCTAATTTATTTTTCCATGTAGAATCATGTCCAACTGTTTGACCCGCCCTTTTTTTTTCGGCGCTTCACATGTAAGAGTTTGATGGTCGCCGGTTTTCTCCTGGGGGGGTTTGGGACACCACACGCTGCGTTTGAGAGAAACGCCGCCTACTGAAAGTGGAGGGCGTTGTAGGAGCTTCCCCCCTGACCGGTTTGCGACATACGGCCCCCCCCCCCCCCTTTTTCGTATACCTCCTACCAGTTTCCCATCCCCTTCTCCCACAGCTAATCGAGCGCTTTCCTGGCGTCGTCCTTCTCGTGGTGGGTACCATGGTGTTGTGAATCTCTTTAGAATCCCTCCACCCGAGCCGGCTCTATCGCGACCCAGTTTTTTTTTTTTGCCCGTCCAATTTTTCTGTTCGCGTGTCAGTTTCCTTTCGGCCATTAACTTTTGACGCTTCATTTCCCAACCCGCGTCCATCGTCCCTTCTTTCTTTTTTCCCGTACTCTTTTGGTATTCAGCGCGCTTGACCGCTCTCTTTGGCCCCGTTTGCTTGTATAAATCGTCGAACTGCAGGACTATCTATGTTCCTGTGTTGTCCCTTTGACGACGCATTCCCTTTTCTTTTTTTTACGTCACTGAGCTCGGACGCGCGTCACCTTTTTTCCTTTTCTGATGCCGGGACCAATTTGCCTTTTTTGCGATGGCCGCTTTGAGTTGGAGTGGTGTTACTTGCCCGCTGCGCAGGTTCCCCTACCCCGCATTCGCGGCCTATCCCGTGAGTGTGTCCTTTTTTCCCCCCAAATGTTTCGTCTGCCAGGCTTAGTTTGCTCCCCTTCTTGCTCTACCGCTTTTTTTCGTGGTTGGGCAAGCTTTCAAACCCCCCAAAGCCCCGAGGCTACCTCCGAAGGACCCATCCGTGCTGCAGAACATTTTTCATCATTTTCTTTTCTCCCACTGCGGGCGGTCGAGCCATAGGTTGCTCAAAGACTTAAGTGTCCCCCCCCAAATTTTGCAGCGGGGTCCCCTCCTCGGTTTGGCAGCCCCTTTTTTATGTTTGGTGAACAGTTCGATCACTCTTTGGTCTCCCCCCCTTTCCATCCGTTTGTCCATCCTGTACCTTCTGTACGGCACTACCCTGGTGCACCACTTTGCAGGCCTTCGCACGTGCCCCAGTCCGTTATTCCCTGACGTGCACCCCCGCTCATTTTGCTCTAACGTCTTTTATCTCCTGGGAGGAGGTGAACCCTTTATGATTTTAGTCTGCTTCCCAAAGGGAGCAGAAGTATCTGTTTGATCAGTACGAAACGACCCCCCGAATAAGCAAACCCTTCTGGATGTGGCACGTAACATGACTCCCGTCTCGTGCATAGAGTCTCCCCGATAGAGTCACCATCGCCCCGTCAATCTAGTCCATGGGACCCCTCGTTGAATTGATAACGTTTGAGTGACAGTCGTTATGTCACCGACCCACCCTTCAGTTCTGGTTAGATATAGACGAACACCGCACCTGATTTGCCTTTTATCCATACTGCTTCAAGAAATCTTTTTCTTGTTCTCGCGACAGGATGTACTCTGCGGCCGTGGGTTTCGTTTCAGACCCCAGTTGCAGCGTAGCAACCCGGCGACTCGACCCTAGGCATGTTTTTGATTCTCTAGGCGGCGAGCGGTATGAAATCGCTTTGACCGTCATTGACGGGGGCTCACCCGGCCTTAGAGTAACCGCGACTAAATGACTTTAATTAAGTTGGTGTGTACCCCCCGGCTACATACTTTAACCCACCGAGTATCTTTTTGGGTGAGAATTTACGCTCTGGATCGGGCTCTGATCCGGACGTGGTCGTTTACGACTGAAATATATCCCCCTGTTTCCCCCCTCTAGCCTGCCACAGTCGCGCGGGCGTTTTTGAGGTGCCATTGAATGGTTTTTCGTGGTTTCTGTTTTCCCTGTCTGGTGTTCGGAGCAGACGAAGATGACCCGCAGTAGATCCTTTTACACCCCCAAACAAGGCACGCGTGCACAGTTTTGAAGGAATCCCGACTTCTTTCCTGTCACCTTTTCTTCCGATTTTTTGTGAGCACACTTGATCCCCCCGGCTTTGCCTCCCCCCAATACCGCCCTCTTGCGAATTTAAGCAGGATTGACTAAATACTCAAAGCGCACTGAGCGACAAGCCCTTACACTTGCGCCCCCCTAACTAGGCGTACGACTTGTCCCCCATAAGGGGCTACGACACTTGATTATTGTACCTTCCCCTCTCGAGAGCACATGGCCCCCTCTATCCCGTCCCCAGGCTGTTTTCGAGAAGATATGAGGCCGGTCCTCTTCTTGGCGCAGGTTAAAACTCTGTGCGAAAGGGTTCGCTGTCGAGCTGAGTTGTGCGCCTGACTCTGTACCTTTGGGGCGGGTGGTCGCTTCCCTCCCCTGGCTGATGGCCCTTTTCGTCTTTTCTTTTTGATCTGTCACGTTTATCTTTTCCAATGTAAGAATAAAAGCGAGGATACTCGCTCTCAGTCCTAGCAGCGCTTCTCTACCCCCCCGAGGGCTCTCCTCCTACGGCAGTGAGAATCTCCGAACCTGCTTCCGAATCTTACATCGTGGGTTTGAGGGGCAGATTTTAATTTTCCGTTGCGCGGCGTCCCCCTCTGTCGATTGAATCCCTCTTGGCAAGCTTCTCTACAATGATGCCGATGCGCCTCCACGCCTTTTTCTGGAGCACTGGAGGTGGACCGCCTTAGCCGGCGTTAGCTACAGGACTCTCCAATGATCACGGAAGGGGTCTAGGAACCAAAGATCCCGGCGCGTTACTCTCGTCCCCCCCCGTTTTCGTGTCCACGCATTGAATCAGTACGCACTCCCGAGATAGACAGGACGCGAGGATCCGCGCGTTGCTTACGGCCGCGTGTGGTCTCTTTCCGTCCGTAATTCTTCGCAGCCAACACCCCCTCAAAAGACTATCGTAGCGCGATAGTACCCCTTTTCGTTTCTCGTTATGTCCTTTTCAGGTTCTAGGGGCCTGCTGTGCGGACTCTTGTCTCGGGCCTGATTATCTCAGTGACTAGACAGAGATATACCTCCTAAGTCACATAGTTGTCTTAGGCACGTCAGAAGGTTGTGGCAGTTGTTCTTATGTCCCACAGCTCCCCCAGATTTTCCCATTACGGCTCCAGCGGAGAGTTTTTTTTGGCCCCTCCCTTCCGCGTAGCCCCCTTTCTATCCGGGGACTCACCCGGCGTGCTTTCCCCTAAGAGATTTTTGCCGGCTCGCTTCCCCCACAGCCCCTTTTGTCCTGCCTTCAAATCCGGATCTTCTCTTACAATACAGGCTTTTTCCCCCGGTTTTTTTTTATGGATTTTTTACTCCTCCCCGCGCGACGTGAAACGTGCCCTCACCGAACCCTTTTCTTTGCCTTTAATCTGATGATGGGACCAGACGGTCCTTTTTTAAGCTTCTGCACAGAAGCTCCCCCTTCGTTGTCCCCTCTCTTTTCCTGATTCGTGTCTTCTCCTCTTCCTTCCGCGAATCACAGGTGCAGTGCCCTCTCGTGGAGAGTCGGTGTCCTTTACTCAACGCCGTCGAGGTAAGTTTCCCCGTGCGGTTCTCTGCGTCGGTGCATCGCACATGTATGTTCCTTTTTAATCGTTTCACCCTTTGCTAGTTATAATGAGCTCCTTTTTCTTCGGTTCCGGATCTTCCTGCTTCTGTATGGAGGACCCATCCCTTTTTTTCCTCGGTAGAAATTCTCTTCTCTCGCGGAAGTTTCCCCAGCTTCTAGCTCTCCGTCCCCACACCCATGCGCGCGTCTCGTGATGGTAATTTTTTATTTGAGTCCAACCTTTCCGGAAACA
>Ga0179593_1514351_pt1 | contig 16445 bp, 12 predicted proteins | sample CZODoug2_1_08_16_FD_185931 | JGI IMG/M metagenome (GOLD analysis project Ga0179593, IMG submission 185931) | Vadose zone soil fungal communities from Angelo Coast Range Reserve, California, USA - CZODoug2_1_08_16fungal (PacBio error correction) | ecosystem: Environmental > Terrestrial > Soil >... | reverse complement strand
TTCAACATTCCGCCTTTCTTTCCAAGTCAAAGTATTTTTACCTTTTTTGAAAACGCTTCTCTCCTGACCATGATTGTAGATTTGGACAGCCTGAAAACATCGGTCTTAATCGCGGGTTTGCTGACCTGCCCATTCTCCTTAGGATGAACGGATATGTTTGCTTCGAACTGTTCCTTGTCCTCATCTATAAGGATGCGTCCCCTCCCTACTCCTTTATCTCCTCCCTAACACGAGCCTCACTCCTTTCGGCCCCGCTCGTCGTTGATGCATTCCTTTCATCCGAGTTTACCCAGTCTTTTTTTTTGCCTCGGCAAAGCAACACCGATCCATTTCCCCCCCTTTCGACCCCTTCGACAAGCTCCCCTTCGATGCTTTTTTTTTTTTTTTTTTTTTTTTTTTTAACCCCCCACCCTCCCTCGCCCTTCCCTTCCAAGGGAGTGAGGGTTTGTGACCCCCAGGGTCTTTCGGTTGGCCTTTCGTTGATTTTACGCGTCCCTTTTCCAAACGATGATTGTTCTTTGTCAGTTGTGACTTATTCTCCTCTTTTTCTCGGCGCCGCCTGCGAGGGGAGAAGATGTTGGGTTTATTGTTGTGACTCGACGGATTTGATGATTCCCCCTTTATTAGATCGACCTTTTTAGTTCTCAGCCCAGCTATCCACCGCACAATCCCCGTTCACGCTATTCTGTGTCGTGTTGGTACCTGACGCTATCTCTACTTCTTCCTTTCTTCCAGTTTTCTGCGTCCAGTTTTGAGGTGTCGCAGCTGCATTTGGGCTTTGTTTCGTTTTACCCCCTTGGTCTGACCCAACGGTGAAGAAGCATCTGATCCGCCCCCATGAGCATCGGGTCGACGAGGACATCTTTTCTGAGGGGACAAAGTATCTCTTGTGGGATCCCCAGTCCGACTGATCGACTTTATTTTAATCGCCACCCCCCCTTTATCCCGCTTCCCTACATATCTTTGTCCTTTTGACGCCCGGGCAATCTTTTTTTTTTAAGCCCTTCCAAACCTCTGAGATGTGAAGACGATTACCAGACTTTTCTCGGCCATCTTTCTTTTCTACCCTGACGTCTTCAATAACTTGATTACATCCCCATACAGTGAAAAAGTCGTTTTTTTCTGTTCCCCCTTTTGCTCCTGAGTTCTTGTTCTTTGCATGGCATCGATCTGACCTTCGTCCTTCCCGCTGAGAGCTGCCGACATTTTGCCTCGGCCAAGCTTTCATCAGAGCTCGGGTCGGTTCATATATTTCGACCGCTTCCCTTTGAGCTGCTTGACGTGAGTCGCCTTGACACCTCCCAGAAGTACTAGCGTATTTCGAGAACTGTGCTTTTCCAGATTCCCCCCTTCATGGTCCCCCACGCGCATCGTCGAAGGTTTCAACCTTTTTTTTTTTCACTGTTTTGACCCGGTACTGGGTTAGTTCTCATTTTTTTGCACTAATGGGCTTCCAGTACTTTTCCAGTGGTTAAATCAAGGACTCTTTCGTTTTTTTAGCGTTCTTAACTTTTTCATCCTTTTGGGCCTTTTTCGGAGGTTCCGATACCGCAATCTCTTGATGATACAAAAGAGTTGTCTGAATTGGCCCTTCGCCTTCTTTTACATTTTTTCCCAATTCTGTGGTTGTTCTCTCGATCCCTCGCGTGGAAGAGCCAATAGTCCCTCTTCTTTTATTAAGAAGTTTTTTTTGGTCGGGGCGAGTTTCTTTTACAAATAAGCAAACCTTTGTCAGGTGTCCCGCTGGCTTACCGGGCTGCGCTAGCCCCTTTCATTTTTTTTCCTTTAAAACTTCCAATTCGATACCGCACCGGTTTTCACCCCTCCCTTCCAACCCCTCGCCTGGACAAAAAACCGTTCACCCCCCCCCCCCCCCCCTGTTACCCTTCCGTGACCCCGGACGGTCCTGTTGGTCCTCTTGCTTTTTTTCCCTCTTTTTTAATATGCCAGTCTCATGACCCCTTGAGGTTCTTTTGCTAAGTTCTCGGGAGTCGTGTCCCGATCGCCCCATCCTCTTTCCCTTCGATTAACTAGCTCTTTCTTTAGCCGGAGCCCGTCTGTTTTGTGAAGAGTGAGCTTTTCGTCCCCTTGCACGTAGTAGCCTCAATCCTATGTTCAACTGTCTCGCTACCCGTCCGCCCCTCCCTCTGACAGGCGCACGTTTGTTCAGCCCCAAATACTCGTTTTTTCATTCGTTTTTCCCTTGTCTCACGCCTGAGAGACTCACTGGCTTAAGACGCGGCTTTGGTTTGCGCCTGTTGGCTTTCAAGCGCTGCTCCTCCAGTAAGCCGGATTTTTTTATTTTCTGGAGCAACGTTGGTATCGGCTTTCCGCTGTCACATCGCCATTTGCCTGAAGAGTTGTCGTGCCCGTTTTTGTTTGGCGGCGAGTTTCCTTCAGTTCTTTTTTGCACATGTACCCTACCCCTCACGTCATTGTCCTCAACCTCCGTGTTTCGCTTCTAGCTCTGGGTCCCGGCTTTTTCAGTCCAGTCCTTTTTTCGATCAGGTTTAGTAGGCGCGCAGCCCCCAATTGCAGCGAATAATTCCCTCCCCCCAAATGGTTTCCCCCCCCAGCATCTACGGGAGCGGATTATAGCGGATGCTCGGCCCTTCACCCCATTTTCCCCAATCGAACGCCACCCCCCTCTTTTATAATTGTGGACATGGACGGTCATTTTCAACGGAGTCCTTTCCCCTTTTCGGTGGACTTCTCCCCAGGGATGCTTTGTCCCTTCGCATGCCCTCGAAATCAACTCGAAACTCGCCCCGGTCACCACTTTTTCCACATTTCCTCAGGCATTGTTAGAGCCCTCTTTTTTTCTCCCCTTTCCGTCCCCCCCCTTGATCCAAAGAGTCAGGACCGTGGGTCAATGGCCTCGAATTTCCTCCCCCTCCCCCCCTCCGTAAAACATCACCGACCCGTAGGGCTGCACCCTCTCTGGATTTCCAGGTGTAGTTTTTTCTGTTTAGAATCCATCGTCCGTCCATGTGGATACCGTCGACGGTTTTTTTTTTCTGTGGTCCTTCACGTCTTGTTCCCCCCTCTTGGCCACGTTGTCCTTTTATCCTCTTGAGTCGCGTCATACGACTGCCCGCAACTTCCTGGGGTCATTCTCGGTGCTTTCCTTCCTCTCAGGTGACCCTTTGTTCCAATCGCGCATCATCTTTCTTTTTCTGACGTTCGCATGAACGCCGCCTGAAAACGATTCCCCGCCTTCTCTGTGATCGGTGGTAAGCTCCGGGCTGATTACTCCAGCGACCGTCCTTGTTATCCCGTTTCTTGTAAATCTCCCATAGTTTTACTGAGCACCTCGCCGGCGCCGCGCCTTTGCGGGCTTCCCCCGGTACGGTCCCTTTTCCTGTATTTTTCCCCCTGCGTGCTCTTTCCGCCTGTCCGCCGATCGAACGTGCCTTCACAACGAGTCCACGTTGCGGATTCTTCCCCGTAACAGACGAGTTTCTTTACAGTTACCTCCGTACGTTCCCGTCATCCTTCTCCTTTGACCAGTTTTTTTTGGCGCGTCTTTTTTCTCATACCCATCCCGTGATCCGTTGTGCGCCGCCGTTTTGACACATGTGAACTTTGGCCCCGGAGCCTTATCCCTCGTCATAATTCCCTGGTCATGCACTGCAAATAGTATCGCATTCTCTGTTAAATGATTTAATCGTATCTGTTAGAGATCTCCCCCTCCGCTTTGTTCGCTCTGCCGCTGATGCTCCTATCGCCCTTTAAGATTCGTCTCCGAGTTATCGGCGCAAACGATTCTGACAAGGGTCTTTTTTCGCCTCGTCATCAGGGAGTTCGCTCTTGCCTGGCAGTCCCAATTCATACCCCTCGCGAAATTTTCACCATAACTTCTGTCAGGCCGAGTTTTTCTTTACCTTTCAGTCAAAATTCGAATCTCCCTCCCAGGTTGTTGCGAGTCCCATGAAGATTTTTCCGTCCTTCCTCCTCCCCCTTTCACCAGTAGCCAAGTTCCTTCGGTGAAGACTGCGGCTTTAGAAAGGGTCTACGCTGCCCTTCTGTAAACGTTCTCCCCGCTGACTTTTTTTTTTTCCAGTTCTCGTCGAACAGTGTACCAGTGGCCGTTTTTTGGGCGGCCCTCTTTGAGTTTACGTAATCCCGCCTCCCCTTTTACAGGTAGAAAAGACGAGATCTTTTTCATCTCAATTCGGTACCGCTAGCGCCGGGTTGCCTTTCTTCTTTTTCGCTTTTTCGGGAATCCCTTAGAGCTTCCCTGCCTGGCGTCTGAGAGTCCTGTGACCTTTTACCCCTCCGCCTGGTTCTTCTACCTTGTACACCCCCATTGTCAAACACTGTCGACCGCAAGAATATTTTTTTTCTTTTTTTTCTCTTGTGTAATACCAGAAGTTGTTGTTGTCTGCGCGCACTGATATATTGCGTTCTACAGTTTGTGGACCCCTGTTTCAAAGAACGTTAGGCAGGTCTCCCCAGTACGTGACTCTGCTACAGTCCGGTTTTCGGCCGGGTCAAGCGATTAGTCCCCTTCTTTCCCGGCGCAACCTTTTCAAAGTTAGCGATGTCTACCGTGCCCTCTTACCCCCTAGGCCCTCAAACCACACTTTAGCAGTTTTCGGTCTTCGTTTTTAAGGAAGAACTCGTTTGGCACGCCCGCGGTTCCCCCCCTCTTCGACGCGAAATTTCGTTTTGACTCAGTCAGTGCAGACGGCCCGACCCGTCTCATCTTGCACCCTTCGCGAGACGACTTTTCGTTTGGATTTTTTTTGACGGCCCTGCCGGCGGCCGCTTCCTGACTCGGAGACGAACTAGTCTTTTTTTTAATCTTTTTTTCTCTTAGGCGGGTTACCCCCGAGATCTGTTGCCGGCCACGAAATTGCGATCTTAGCGCGTTATGACCTGCAGCTTCGTTTTTCCTCGGATTTAAAGCGACGGTTAACGTCCTCTTTTTTGCGCCTGGAAATCGCTACGTTTAAGTCATCGGGATGTAGCAGCAGGCGGCAAATCCCCGGGCTTTACCCCTGACCTCGGTCCTTTCCTCCACCTGGAAGTTTCCCCCTGCGTTTTTTTCCTTGTTGCGCTAAGTTTCCCCTTGCATTTCCTTCCTTGAACGGCAACGTCACTGGCGTCCTCCCATTACACGTGAAGGGAGTCATCTCCCGCAGAAAGGTTTATTTACAGTTCTGTCTCAGTCGGCGGAACTTCCCGGCCGGTTTTCTGCGGACGCTGAAAGACTCTTTATCCGGGACTCCCTCAAACGGCCGTTTTCCCGCGAACATTGTGCGATCGGGGAAGCCTTCACGTGATATTCTCATTTTCGATTCCTTTGTACACAGTCCGTTGCTCCCTTGCCTTGCGCCGCAGGTTTTCCCTGACCCTGATTTAGCTTCCCCGCGTTTCACATGTTCCTTTTTCTCGATTCCTTAATTTGTTGTCACCCGGACCCATCGCCTAGGCGTTGCAATCTTTCACTTTTTTAATGTTCTTGGTCCAGCCTTTCTAATATTCCCTGCACGAAATCCGTTGATTTTTTCCTTTTAGCATCCTCTGTCCCTGCCCCTGTGGAACTCTGAAGGCGGTTGAGCCTGACATCGGATTCACACGCTGCGCACCCTGGGTTTCTTTAAGTCCAACACCTTACTAGCCCTCCCAGTCTCCCCTGGAGCCCGTCCCCCATTTCTTTAGATTCTTCCCAACATAACCAAGGGCTGTCCAAACCCCTTGTCAGGGTGCCGAGGTCCGACCTTTTCCTTTCCTTTTGGTTGTTTTTGAGGAGCGTTCTCCTCTTCCCTCACTGATGATGCCTTCTTTGATCATGATCTTTGGTTTTCCCCACATACTCTCAGGAGTCTCGATAGGTGAGCTTGCCTTTTTTTTTCCCTTTGCATTACTTGAAGCTTTTTTGCGAATTTCTTCTCCGATTGCGGGGTCAATCCATGCTATCAACCCCCCGCACCCCCCCCCTTTCAAGTACTATTTCCGGTTTCCTTGATCGTTTTTTGTTTTTTTATCGCTCTACTAAGAGACCTGTCAGTTGTTAGCCGAATGGTGCGAGGTTGCCTCTTCCCTTTTTTTGTTGGAATCAGCCAATCTCACAACGCGCCGGGCTTCCTTTTTTCAAATGAGATGTCGTGAGTACCTATAGCAACCTTTCCCATTTTGATTTTAGCTTTTTGCCTCCACGATCTGGTTTCTTTCCCCCGGTTCCAGCCACCCTTCCGTGTTCTAGCTGGGCATTCCGGTTGCCACGTTTGTTCATTGGACACGACTCCCACCTATCCGTATGGCGCTCGAAAGCCGCCGGAGCAATCATGCCGCGTTTTCAGTGTTCCCATTCTTTTTCTCCATTCACGTTAACATTTCCCCAGGTCCCCCTGAACCCAAACGAGTTATGGCTTCAAGGTTCTATGGCCCCAGTGTGCGTGGCGTCGTTGAAGGGAATCGATCATTTTCCGTGGGCCGTGAGATGTGCTAAGCCTTCCTTCTCCCGCTCAATTCTTTCGCCTTCGGTCTTTTTTTCGGACTAATCCTACTCCCTACCTTTCGCCCAAGTTTCTCTTTTCTTTCCTCACTTCGGCAACGAATACCCTACGTCCTCCTTACCCTTTCCGATGAAAGGTGAGGCTTTGACCTGAATGCCAACGAGGACGTCTGGTTTTTTCTTTTTGTCAACCCCACCTTCTTGGTCACGTTTTGCCCCCTTTCTGTTTTGGCGGGCAGACAGTTGTCCGTACTGGTGAAAGTGGTTTCCCCTTTCAAATTTTTTTTCATTCCGCAATTTATCGTCGCCCCCCCCCCCCCCCCCCCCCCCCACCCCCCCCCCCACCCCCCCCCCCCCCCCACCCCCCCCCCACCCCCCCCCCCCCCGGGTTTCTTTCTGTGAAGAACCCTTCCCCCCTAACGAGGATTCTAAAAGGATTCCCTTCCCTTTCGCTCTATCTTTTAATCATAATCTTTGTGTTTTTTCTCTTTTCCTCCGCTGGCTCTTTTCCCCCACTATTTTATTAATCTCAGGAGTTACGATTTTCCCAACCCCCCCTCCCGCCCCCCCCGCGCCCGGGGGTGCTACCGGGCTGCTCCGCCCCCCCTCCCTTTTTTGTTTCCAAACACGTCCTTTTTTACCGTCCCGGTCCCAACTACTCTCCCCTCCCTCCCGTTTGGCAAACCCCTAAACACCCCATCCAGTTGCCCCTCCGTTAACACTTCCCCCTGGTCTGGGGCCTCTTGTTTATTTTCCTTACTTTTTTTTTTCAGTTTAGGTTTTTTCGAATTTTCTCGGGATCCTTTCATCGGACACTCACTTCCCTTTTTCCTTTTCAGGTGAACCAGCTTTCTTCATTTCTCTCGTCTGCATCCTTTCGGCCGCCATTCTTCCCATATTTTCTCTCTGCCCTCCTTCCCCGACTCGAAAGAATCCACACCCTTTCCAGCCATACTCGTTTTTTCCCCACTGTGGTTTCCCTCCATGTGATCATACTTTTCCCCAACATCCCGCTGGGGTCTTTCTGCGCCCTTCCTTTCATCTCCTTCCATCCCCCGGCAGGTTTTTGTCTTATGTCAACGTTGATCACCCGTGGGGCCTTTGCCCTTCTATCGAATCGCATGAATCTTTGCTGGCCTAATCCCGTTTGGCTATTCGTAACAGTCGATTTTTCCCCTGTGCACACGCTCTATACCAGATAAGTGTCCCTCCCTCCACTTTCGTTTAAAAGATATCGTGTTTTCTTCCCTCGGCTTTTCGCCTTCTTTATGTGCCCAGCCCCCCCCTGCGCTGCATACCCTCGACCAACCGTTTCTTTCCCCCTCGACTTGCTCCGTATCTATAGCGGCCACCCAGCCCAAACGATCACTTCTCCGGTTTCCGTCTCTTTGCAGGAGTGGCGCGTGACTTCTTTCTAACCTCTTCTGCTTCTCAAACCGTACGTTCCCCTTTTCCCATTCGAGTAATCGCCCGGTCCCCCCAAGTCCCTTTTAACACTAGTTTCGCGGCTCGCACGATTACTTTGTCTTTTTTTTACCTACCAACGCCTTATCCCTCATCGTGTTCCTTTGCCTCGAAGACCTCCCTTCACGCCACCCCCCCAAAAATGAAAGGCCGTTACCGACACTCTCATGGGATTTCAATTCAATTTCTGACCTCTTTTCTTGGACAATCCTTTTTCCGAAGGTTGTGGCTGGATCTGGATTTTTTTTTCTCGCGGCTCGCTGGAGCGACTTTTCCCGCTGTTTAGCTCCAAGTACGATCGGGCTCCCATCCCCCTTCCTTTTTTTTTATAGTGATAGGTTTCTGCTTCGGGGCCCCTTCTTAGGGAACGCTCATTCCTCCTTCGGGCCTCGATTTTCGGCATTCCCTCTAATGAAGGCCGCAGCGCATATGGCCTCGGTTGCCTTTACCCTACTTTCTCCGGAAATCTCCCCCTTTCTGTTCGTATTGGTATTCTACACATGGTCCGGTGTTTTTCAGACTTGTAGAAGCGAAGCGGCCCGGTCAAGGCAATACTTACTCCAAGAAAGTTTTTTTCATCGTCCTTTCACTTTGAGCCCTTTAGCTTCTGTTCCGCACCTTTACCTACGGCAAAAAAGGTTGCTTACCCGAGTACGTAAATAAGTAGTATTTACCTCCGCTCTTGAGCTCCTGCCGTCCTCACACTGTAAACGGGCTTTGTGGAGATCTTTCGTTCTTTTGAGACCTCCCTCTAGATGTGAACGCGGGTGGAAAGTCATGGGGCCTGCCGGGCCCCTATTGAAATCCCTTTTTCCCCTCGCAACATCCTAAGTACGGAAGAGTGTTCCTAATAGTTTTATCTTACGGAGACGTCAGCCGATTTTTTTTACAGCAGGGCATGTGAATCATGGTTCTTCCTCCTATTCTGATCTTCTTGAGAGTTAAGTAGCCCCCTCTTTCGGTATTTCCAGTAGTGTTTCTGCGGGCCCTTCTTTTTACTGATAGGCATTTCCTCTCCCCCTCCCTGAAGAACCCCCTTCCCCTGACTGTCGACAATTTGTGGCAACCCATCCCTCCTGTTCTCCCCCTCCAGGACCTTCCCCGAGCACATTTCGAGAGCACCGATACCATTCTTTTTTCTTTTCGTAATGTTTTGAATAGACCTTCGAAGAAGATTCCGCGCGTCCACCTTAGCAGATCCTAGTTTGACCTCCTGTGACTGACTGCGTACGGTAGCCTTGTCTCATGGTTTTTGATTGTCACCCTTCTTCTTTCCCCTTCTCCGATAAACTTAGCGTCGCCGCCCACGCTGGTGCGTTTTCAGAAAAGTCCCTCGTCCCACCTAAGAAGTTGCGCGGATCCTAGACTGCCTTAGCGGTGTTTACCCTCGAACGTCCCCCCTGAATGGTTTTTCCCGATTGGGTCGCGTTCTAAACCGATCTGTTGCCCGATGCGTTCCCCTAACGGAGCTCTTTCGTAATAGTCCCGTACAGCAGTTTTTTACCTACTTTCCGAAGACACGTTTTTTTTTCCCCATTTCCACCCCCTTCGAACGCACAGATATCGTGGTTGAGACGCGGTCCTTCCTTTCCTCAGTTTTTTTGTAGAGAATATGACGGATTTTTAGTTACCCCCCTTGGTTACAATGGTACAGATCTTCCCCTTTACCCCTTTTCCCTCCCTTTCACCAATTTCTTTTTAGACCAGTTTGTACTCCCTTCGCGTGCCAATCGAGTTTCGTGCCTTCCTTTCCACTGGTGAAACGGCAGGCTACGCGGTAGTGACTTCGAGGCAACCCCTCGCTCGGAAGTCCTGGTTCCCCTTCTTAACTTAGTTTTTTTTTCTTAAGGGATCCCCTACCCCAAGATCTTCCAGCGGCGACCTCACTTTTATGCCTTTCCCGTTCTCCTCCCCAGTGACGTAATGGTGACTTTTTCGTTCTAGATCAATTCTTTTCCGAGTTTCCTCTTTCTTCCCCCTTTGAGCTTGCAGGACCGCGGCGTAGGAAGCCTTGCTTCATCTCGACAGACCTTTGGTTATCGGCTTCTTTCCGAATGGTATGAAGTTTACTTCTTTACTTTTTTTTTTTTTAACCGACTTTTTTCTGTTTTGAATGCTTGCAAGGTAAGTCCTTCCCTTTATTGAACTGATACAGTACCCCCCGACGGACATTCCTCCAGTTTGCACCCTAGAACTCGCGGCTACTTAGGGATTACCAGGCGGAGTACGCAAGTCCAGGGAACATGACGGCGCCTCCCAATTTTTTTGAGTCCCTTCCCCTATAGATCAGAATTTACCACAAGCAATGCGTTTTTCTATCTGGACAAAGTTTTTCAACTGCCCGGGCCCTGCGTTTTTTTCCCTGGCCCGTTCACATTTGGGGCCGCCAATCTAAACGTTACGGTTTTTATCGCCCATTGTTATTTTAATCTTGACCCTTGTGGGCGATTCGGGGACTGCCAGATTACCGTTTTTTCACGTCTTTCTTTAAGAGTGTGTACCTGGATCAGTCAACCGGACGTCTTTGTCGGGTACTTTTGATTCCTTGGACAGGAATTCCCTTTTCTTCTCTTTTCCGGCCCCCCCCTCTTCGGTATGACATCAAAGTATTGTTTCCCGTGCGCTGCGCGTTCTCTTTTCCCTCCACTTCTTGGTATGGAAGCTTAGAACACGGTCCCCCCCCTTCTCGATCAATCGCCGGTGCTGACCCCACCCCATCTTGGGCGTCTTCTCCTGTTGACATTAGTTCCTTGGCATTCTCGTCCGAATCTATAAGGTCTCCTTTCCTTCGCTTTTTTCCCTCTCCCGCCCGTACCGGACTCTTCCCGCCAATTTAGAATTTTTTTTTGAGCGGCCCTATCCACACGCCCGCTCCAGTTACGCTTCAAGCAACACCGCCCCGAGCCCTCACAACCGTCGCACCCTTCGCCTTTTTCAGACTTTACTAAAACCAATGGGTTTGCGTGCGGGTTTTTTTTTGTTTTTTTGGGGTGGTTTGGTTGGTGTGGGGGGGTTTGAAGGTCTGCGCCCTCCTCCCCTTTTCATTTTTGTCCCGTTGTTTTGTTTGGCGTTCCTTTTGGCGTCCCGAGGCCTGCCCAACCCCTTTGATTTTTTTTCGTGAACGTGAGTTGCCAAGTCAATACGCTTATCGGCGTCCTCGCAGTCTTTTCAGTTTTTTACTTCTTTAAGGGGCTTTGAGCGCTTTATTTCTGGGTTTTACTTCTTCACCTTCTGACATGGTTAGGGTTCAAGTCCTCTTCCCCCCCCCGCGCACAACCTTTTTCCCCCTTTTTAAGCCCGGGAGACTTTTGTTCGTTGCTCTTTGTACCTCAGCCTCCGTTTAGACTAGGCTGTTGGTAGTCCTCCGTGGTTTTCGATTTGGACTTCTCTTTTTTTGTGAAATACGTCCACCTGCTGCCAAATTGAAGGTCCTATGAAGCCGTCCCCAAGAGTTTCCTTTTTCCCTGACGCGACCTATCCTTCACGGGGACACTTCTTGTATCAGAGGGTGTCCCACTTTCCCTCCCTCCCTATTTTCCTGATAATTTCTCCTACTTCCTTGCAGGGTGATTGACTCCGAATCCTGATTTCAATTTTCCAACGTTGACAAGCTCCCCCCCTATTGGCTCTTTTCAGTTCTGTAAACCGATTTTGCGGCGCGCAGCCCTTGTTTTCCCCGGTCCTTTCTTTCCGAACAGGTACCACAGGACTTTCCCAACACGTTTTGGCAATTATGGATCATTTCCGAGTGCGGATCGTTGGCCGCCTCGAGACAGTGAACTCCTTCCCCTTGGCCTCTTTTTTTGTCTGACTCTTGCTCAAGCTCCTTCATCCGCGATTGTAGGGCCCCTCTCCAACTAAGATTATCTTGTGGATTTGATGACGGTTTCTCCGTCCTCGCAACAATCAAGTTTTTTCCCAGAAATTGTCCCCCCCCCGATGAAACGGCTACCTCAGAAGTCCACCGGAAGGCCACGGACGGGTTGGTCCCTGGATATCCTTCTTTGTTTTTTTGCCACTTTTTGGATTTTTGCGGCCGTTGGTTAGACCGGGAGGTCCCGAAATGGGGAACTTTTTAAAATCCTTCCTCCCAAACTTCTTTTAGGCGAATGCCGTTTTCATCCAACTGCCTTGTGCGGGGGGTCTTCTAATCCTTTTTAAATCCTTCCTGGTCTACTTTGTCTGTTTCCCCGCATTAATCTCTCTTCCTTCCCCTAATATTGTGTAGAGTCTGCTCAGAGATTAAGGAAAACCTGCCACTCTTTCTCATTCTTTTTAGGAGTGGGGTGGGTATTTCCCCCCCCTACCCTGCGCTTCCTGGGTTTTTGATACTTTGATGCCCCGCTACGACTGTACTTTTTCTTTTAAACCACTTACCCCTTCGATCCCTCCCTTTATGCCCTTTACAAACCGTTGGTACCGTGACACCCTACATTTTTTGACCCCCCCCTGAACTTGAATACTTTACGTTATGTCAAGTCCCCGTTTTCTGCCACCTCGAGTATGCCTTCTCTTGTTTTTCTGGTACTCAGCGACCCTTCCTATTAAAGAAGGTCATGGGAACTAGTTGTCAGTAGAGCCGAACCCTCTTTGTGGTTTGGCAGCTGTCATCTTTCTGATCCATCTCCCCTAGGCCCGTTCCGGTATGTTCCCCCCCCTCTGCCCTGGAACGACACCTCACTCTTTTACGGATCCCTAGACTTGCATTCCATCCTTTTTTTCCGTGGTCCTGTTAAATCACGTATTTGATATTCCCCGTTAGACATACTCGAGGTTGATGGAGCCGTTTTTCTAGCTCCCTTCCCCTCAGTTTAGGTTGTCTTGTCCCTTTTCTCACATCATCCTTATTCCTTTTTAGTTAACCTCTTCTGTGCCGTCATTCCAGTTTCCCTTTTTTTTAGACTCCCTTCCTTTTTTTCACTGTGGGAACAGAGATCAGGATATTCCCCCTTTACGTTGATATACGTCTCTTCTCCCTCTAGCAGGCATTAAGATTCCTCCCTTCCTTGTTTTTACTGAGTATGCAGGACCAAACAGATTCCGACCTTTTCCACCCACTTTCGGTACCCCCTCAGCGAATGCCCCTCCTTTTTTGGATTCCTCCCTTTGAGTAGAGAACGCAAAATAAATTCATGTGAATTGTCCCTTTTTGACGGATGTGCGTTTTCCCGTCTGGAATTATAACTGGTGATGCTGCTCCCAGAAGTTCCGTCAACCTACTTTTTTTCCCAAAACCCAAGTGTAGTAACTAGAAGTCACTTCCCACCTGCCCAAGTCCAACGATCTAACCCTCTGCGGCGTAGAATAATCATGCGTCTTGTGATCACCCCATCAAAGACGAAGAATCCCCTGAAGGTTTAATGTGCTCACAATAAACCACTCTCCAAACTGACCCAAAAGTTAGGTCTTACATCGGTCCCCCCTTTGTATTTCCCTTTCACGAAATGGGGTTGTTTTCTCAGATCTCTTCGAATTGGAGCGTGGGCTTTTTCTCTTGTTTTTCTTTTTTTCCCTTCTGCTAGCTGCTCGCCTGTACGTTTGTGGATCGATTTTTAGCGCTCCCCCTCCGAGCGGTAAGGAAACGTCCCTGGGATGTTTTCTGGGCTATGAATTCCCTCCCGAGGGACCGGATTTTCTTTCAATGAGAGAATACTAGTCTTTCTTCGGACTACAGTCTCAGGCGTTCAACCCCTTGGCTCGCCTTATGGCTTGATGGTGCATTTCATCAACGTAGTTTTTAAGTGTCATTGAATCTTTATACCGTAAACCACCTTGTAACCCCCCATCGCCGTCGGCCTGCTCTGCAGAGGTGGCCTCACCATCCTTTTCCTTGCGTTCCCAGACGTAAGTTTTCGGAATGAGTAGACAGGGTTCCTTTCCTCCGTTTAAAAAGCCCTCCTTGTTTTTTTCCTCCCCTTAACAGCAAAAGCTGCTCGCCTTCCCCAGCGCCACCCAGTCTCTTTCGAGCAGTAGTCCCTAAACAGTACACTAGTTTAACTTTGCCATACTCCCCCCTTAATATCTGGAGATTTGAGACCCCAATTTTACACGCCTGTCCTTCTTTCGGCGGTTTCGAAATTTTTACCCCTTCGGTCGAAACAAAGTATCCCTTCATTGCGGTTTGTCCAGTTTGATAGTTAAGTACCCAGTTCCTCAGAATTTTTTCGTCCAGCTTTGGAATGCAAGTCCCTTTTACTCTTCCTCCGCCCCAGGCTCATTCGAGATTCCTAGGTCCGTCCCAAGAGGAGGAACCTTATTTCCTCGTACTCAGGTCCACTCCTTGATTATGTTTTCTCCCCCTCCACCGATTACCATCTCCCCCCTTACAATGTTTGGCCTTCAAAAATCTTGTCGGGACTTCCCCGTACCCTTGATAAAGAACCACCAAATTGGTTCGTTCTCTTAACTTCCTCGCCTTCCTTCATGTACCCTCGTTCCCGTCAGACAGCATGCCTTCTTTGCTTTTGCTGAGAAGGTATATGCCCCTTTTGCACCTGATTAAAGCCCCGTCCGCTCAACCAGTTCGTCAGCGCCTCTGTGGCCCACGATAGGTTGTTCTCAGGACACTTGTGAGTCGTACGTTTGATCTTTCCTCGGTCCCTGAGCCTGCCGCGAGCGAGGTGGTTCTCGACCTAATTTTGTTAACGTCTTCTTTCGTGATGAGGAGCGTGAGGGAACCAGATCCCCTTCCGCACCGTTTTCGCCTCCCCGAGACTTATATAGGAAAGACTTTTTTCTCTTTTTCTGTACATTGTCCTGTACGCCCAGATATCGTGCGTTTCGCGCGGCAGATATTTTTTCCCCCGCCGTTTGTTGTTTCATCCTAGGCCGAGAGTCCCTCTCTTCTTTTGTCTTTCTAAAGTTGACAATGGTTTTCCACGATGACGAAGTGAGGACTTTAATCCTCCTACCAGCTGTGGTGCTACGTCCGGTTTTCGTGTTCAGCGGCACGCTTCTTTTTTTAGTTCCTTTCTCCCTGACCCAATAAAAGCCGAGCTATCCCCGGTACCGTGCAGTTCTGAGGGAACCCCCCCCTCTTTTTATTACCCTCTTTTTTCGGAGGTCTTACTTCCTCAGTTTTTCCTTCCCCCCCACGTAGTGGACGGTCCCGGAGTGACGACTGTATTCGACGACGGTCCTGCCAGGTCCACGTTAAGTGCAGAGAGTATCCATTCGTTCTCTCCCTCCCCGTCCTCCTGAGGTAATCCTGTTCTACCGGTGATGGAGCCCTCGCTTCCAGGAATCATTTTCCTCGCCTGTACCTAACCGGTAACTTGTATAGAACTCGCCCCTCGGCTACGAGGCGTTTTTTTTTGGCGGTCCACCCTCTTTCCGTTGTATTCGGTTTCGAGGTGATTGAATCTCACGAACAGGTCCGTGTTCCCCTGACTATATGCTACAACCCCGGGACGCCCTACACGTTTTGCCTCCTCGGACTCCGCGTCCCGATCTCAGTGGGGTCCTCCCTTTCGATACTCTCGGAACTGACCGGCTTTTTGACGACAAATCGTTCGCTTACCCACGATCGCTCCTCTTCCCACTCTGGTCAATTCGGTCTTCTGTGTCCCTACCCTGCACAGGCCGGCTTTTTTCCTACCGTCAACGTTCACTGTCTTCTTTTCTCCTCTACCTGCTTTTTTCTGTCTAGCCTTTCGTCCCCTTCAGCTTCCCCCTTTTTTTTTCCCCTGGCGGAAATTCCTGTCAAGTTCTTGTTGAAAGAAAGGCTATTCTTTTTTACTTTCCTCTGCCACCCTGCAGTCTTTGTTCCTTCCCTTTCTTGGGCCTCTTTCCCGTCTTAAGATCGACCACGGTGTCCCAATCCACGTTCGCTTTCCCAGTCTGCAGGTCGTCCCCTGACCTTCTTGTCGATGGACCCAGAGATCGACCCCCGGTGATTTTTTCCTCGCCCTCCTTATCTCGTTTTGCTGTATCCCCCCCCTCGCCTTGCGTGCCTGCCGTTTGTTATGAGACTGTCTCTCCCCCTCTAGGATGAGCTATGTAACCCTGAACGTCCCATCCGTATTCTTCTCCTTTTACAATTAATCCACTTGGCCTTCCTTTCGGCACTCCCGTTGCGGCGGACATCGGTAGGAGAACGTCCAAAGCTTTTCTCCCTTCACCTCCAGATCCCTCAACCCCCCTTTTTCTCAACCCTTCTTCCTTCCGATTCAGCCCTGATTCTTCTCCACACCCAACCCTTTGGCCCTTGACTCCCAGGGTCTCTGTCCCTAGGTCTCTGTATTGCTTTTTTTGCTTCTTTCTTTTCTCCGTCTCGTTTGACCCTCCCCCCCCTTCTTTCCTTTGTTCTCCTTTGGTCAAGTTGAAGTGTCCTCATCCTACGCTTCCTTTCGCATGACTCCGCTAGGTTCGCTGTATTGTCTTTTTGTCCTTTTCCCCTTATTGATTTCGCTTTTTGCTCCCCCTCCGGAGCCGATTAGGGAGAAAGCCCTCCTATTAACCTTCCACACTCCTTAAGACGTTCCAATTACTATCACGTGATACGTTTGGTTCTTGCGCT
>Ga0179593_1483533_pt1 | contig 16445 bp, 10 predicted proteins | sample CZODoug2_1_08_16_FD_185931 | JGI IMG/M metagenome (GOLD analysis project Ga0179593, IMG submission 185931) | Vadose zone soil fungal communities from Angelo Coast Range Reserve, California, USA - CZODoug2_1_08_16fungal (PacBio error correction) | ecosystem: Environmental > Terrestrial > Soil >... | reverse complement strand
CTGCACCCCCCGCATTTTAGGTGTGAGCTCCCCCATTAACCTCTTAGTTAAATCTTTCGAGCCCCCATCACTCCCTTTGCCTCTGTTCTTTATCGTAAATCTTCGCCTTGGAAACTGGGAGAACCCTGATCCCGTCCGGACTTGTTTTTGAGAATGCCTCTCTCCGGTGACCACCCTCGTAATGATGAAATAAAAAAATTTTTGCGTCCCACCTTCTCTGAGTCCCCAACGCTAACGTTTTTTTTGTTCATTATTCCACGGTTTCATCTTGAGAATCAGTGCGTCTTCAATGCAGTAAGTCTCACATTTCAGTCCAATACGTTAAAGTCTGCGCCGTTTTCCTTTGGCCGACGTCTGATCTCCCACGCTAATGGCCGTGTTCAATTTACCTTTCCATCCCCTTTACTCTTGCGATCTTTATTCCCAAGGCCTGTTCTGGGCCAATTGGTGTTGTAAAGGGTTTCACAGATTCTCGGCATTGCCCCCGTATTGAGAGAATCAGTAGTACGCTCTGATCAGGTATTTTTTCCCCCTGGCGCTTTTTGGATCCCCGCCCCGAGGACTTTCCCTTCTTTTCTTCCTGCGCAACTTTACCCCTGAGGCTAGTTTAACCCGCTGGCCGTACTGTACTTTATAACACTAGCTTACCCCCTTCCTTTAGATTTAACACGTTCGCCCAAATCTCTTTTTTTTAAGAGAACTTTTCCTCCGCACCTACTCGTCGCCCCCCTGTTGACGCCTTTTCCCTTCGGATTTCTTGCCAGGTAGTAGCTAAAAAGACCACCCCCCCCATTCGTGATCCAGTTTGTCGATTGACGACATATGAAATACTCGTTTCGCTCTTTTTATACGGCACCCTGCCTATGTTACACACGTGGCTGTTTTCAACAAGCCATGCGGCCGGCACACTTCACTGAAGGAAGTGATTTCCCCAATAATCATCCTTGTCATATTGTTCTCCGCTTCGTCTTCCCCTTGCGTTCAAATTACGAATGGACCCTTAATCTGTTCCCCATCTGAACTCCTTCCCTTTTTCCCATCCTAACCTTTCCACCGAGTCGAACTTCCAATAAATTTCTGTCTGCGTCCAGTGTGTGCGCCAGCTGAAGTGACTATTGACGTCTCCTCCTCCCCCCCGCGCTGACCATGTTTCCGCCTCTTCTAACGTGTGTCGACCCCAAGATGAATGGATACTCCTATGTTTTTTCACTGCCAATTGTTGGTATAAGTTATTTTTCTCATCTAGCCACAGCGACCCCATGCGACTTTTTTCTCATTCCTTCTTTCGTATTTCAAGGATATTCGTCACCCCACCCGTTTCTGAACCCAACCTAGTCTTCTTTTAACCTATATTTCCCTCTCAATAATTTGTTAACCTGTTTTGTAAAGTTCCTTCTGTGCCTATGTTGTACATAGTCCGCTTTGTTCCTTCGATCTTTACTTCCGTCTTCTATTCCCCAGATATTGTTTCCCGGCATCCTTTGGCTAGTCAATTTTGATAAGTCTTTTTTTTGTCTTAATAATTTAATACTTTTTCCCAAGCTATAATCATATGCCAATTTTTATTAAGACTCCCTCCCTTTTATCTTGCACACTTGGCCAGCATACCTTACACCCTAATCCCACAACATCCCTTAAGAAACATTCTTGCACAAGGACTTCATTCCACCAATCCCTTCTCTTCTTTTTTCCGGGGAAATCTTAATTCATACATGTTTTGTGCAGGATATAGATCAAGTGATGGTCCATTACTTTCGTGGATGACCTCTTTCCCCCGGTACTTTTCCTCCTCGTCGTTTGTTATATCGAAGTCTATTTCGCAAACGCTTCATTGACATACAAAACCCCCCCTCTCTTTCCCCTCCTCCCTCCCAAGGATTCTGCTGCTATACCTTTGATTACATATCATTTATTTTTTGCATTGGACCCCTCATAATTTCCACTCTTAATTGCTGTTTTTTATCTCAATTTTAATTCCATTCTCGGCTATAGTCTTTCCTTTATAACCTTTTATTGTCCCTAAGTATTAAAGACCCCTGACTTGATTATAGACCCATGAATTAACATTACCCCCCCTCCCCACCCTTAGTATTAAAGACATTTTCTACCTCCCCAAGGAATTTCGAACCACCAAATAATACTTTACCGACTAGACGTATATTCTACCCCTACTTCTATAGGATTACATAAGTTCCTAAATCTCTCACTTTTTTTTAAAAAAAGTCCCCAAATGGCATAATTCTTTAATCTATGGGAAATACTGGTTCCTGGCAGCAGATCGATACTCATTTTATATTTCTCCTTCCTTGAAAAAACCCTCCTATAACCCTTATATCTTGTGTTTCCCTCTATATGACTTACAATATCGCAAAGTCTATTATGCGAGTATCGACCTGTAATATTTTGGGGGCGTCACTACCCCTCCTCTCCTAGTTGGTCTTAAACTTGTTTTTGTTTTGTTGACTGATGGTCTACTTCACTAATTTCGTTCAGGAGTTTCTTTTCGTCCCCCCTTACATCCCTTATGCATCTTTTTGTTTGAAACTCTTGCTTCGTATTTACGACACATTGCCTTAGCCAAGTTCTCTCCCCCTCTTCTTCTCTTCCTAGTCAGTTTGCTCACAATTTCCGCGACAGCGGAGCTGGCGAAACAGGAACCTATGATTTATTGACCATTCGCACCCGTCTCCGTGTTCTCATTCCCCCCCTCTTGGGATTTTCTCCCTGTGTGTACTGTCAGTCCAAGTACTTCCATGTTAGGAGGCCGACTCGTTTTATTTATCTCTTATAGCACCTTATCGCCTATTGGTTTTGGTTCTTAAATGCACCCATCGCCGGGAAGTTATCGGACCCTTTGGGACGCCTAGTATCCTGTTCGTTTCGTAAGCACCCAGAGATTTTTTGAGTAATCGAACCTTGAGCGGTAAGATTTTGCCAAACTCTTTCTAGCTCCCCATATCTAAGCTCCTCAGTTTACGTTTTCGCCGGAATAAGTTCACCGGTGGCTGATTCGATCCAGCAAGCTCCAACTTGATTTTTGACATTCTCTCTCGTACTCGCCCCTAGATTATCCGGCATTTGCCGGATCGCTGTGGGACGAGGCCGGGCCGAGCCGTACTTTTTTTCAAGCCCACTTTTTGTTCTCATTTAGATATTGTAACTTTCTTTCACTCTTACTCTCCGTTGCATTTGACTCTCGTCCCCCAACTTATCCTTTGTTTGGCCGATCCATTTGAATGTTTCTTAATGCTTACGCCCTGCGTGCCTGGGTCGAGGTCCACCCCCCTTAGTGGCGGGGTTTTGCCTCCGTCTTTCCCCTCCACTTGTTTTCGGTGAACTTTCAGTTATTGCCCCTCTTGTTTTCCGAGAGATCTCCAGGTTGTATTTTTCATTGTGGATCCTTATACCACGTTTAGTCCGCTTTCTCCTTTGAAATCAAGTATTACGCCCCCCTGTCCCCAAAGGGAGGTAGGCTTCCCGGGCACTCTCTGTGTTGGTTTCGCTCCCCCGCCCCTCGACGAGATATTATCTCTATTAACCTCCCTATTGTTTTTTTTTTAGATCACGCTCGCAACCACATCCAGTTGGTGAGGGGAGATCCACACCCGTAAACCGCGCTTCCCTCGGGGGGCCTCTTATAAAATCCTTGGCCGAGTATATATTTTCGCTTCCATTTAGCGGCTCAAAGGCACAGGCCCCCAACTGGTCCTCATTTTTCTCCCCAAGCTCTCCTGCCTCCCCCATTCCTAGCCATAATGCCCCGACCCCACTTCGAGCTTTGCCCCCCCCCTCCACTTTACCGTTGTTTGTCCTTAGTTTGTTACCCTTCCCGAAGTGCGTCCCCTCGATTTTATTTCATATTTGTACGGCCAGCGACTCCGTATACGGTGGGTTATCGTAACATTAATGGCCGGCTAGCATCCTATGGAAAGAACAGTGTACTGAGCGGATCGACCTCCAGCTGGGAGGTTTCTAGGTTTTACCTTTACTTACAGGGGAAACAGCGTTCTAACTACCCCGGTCTCCATCTCGCTTAGTCCTCTTTCACGCGTGGGCGTCATCCTTTTTTCGAGGGGGGGTTCGCCCTAACGTTTCCTCCCTGGGAAGTGTCGGCGACCTGATTCTGATTTTTCGGAAGACTTTCTGCGTGTATCAATATCTTACCAGAGGTTCTAATACTTCTTTCCCGACAACGTCCTCCAAATCTTCTGGTCTTCCGCTAATTAATACGAACTTCGGTCTGGGCAACGTCCGATCCCTTCCTTCTTCGTTTCCCCCGGCTCTTTTAAATACCCCCCAATTCGTGTTTAGATAAGGTCGATGACCTAAGATCATTCATTCAATCCTCTCGAATAACCCAATTTCCTACTTACTGCTTCTTTGGTCACAGAACCCCCATTGGCTTCCTCGTCACGTCGACTTCTAGTTTTTCATGGCAACTAATCCTCCCGGCCTCTTTTCTCCCCTCCTCCGGGTTCGAGACCTGATTAAATTAAGAAATTGGACCGTCTCATATTTCCAATTGCATTTTTTTCCCCGCTGAATGGTACCTAACGCACGAGTTTGCGACCAGAACATGTCCCGTGCTTCCTGGGTTGCGCTTCTTGCCACTTTTTAAGGCGAACGTCAACCCGGCCAGACCAAGTTTCACCTTCCTATTTCGTGTTTCTTTTCAGAACTAGATTCCCTGGCTCCTCCTTTTTTTCCCCCCCCCGACAATATTACGTTGATTATAAGTATTTTTCCTTCCTCCTTTAGAAAATCGAACGTTCTTCCTATTCTTGTATTCAAGATTCCTCACTCTAAAATCGTCTATTGTTTCTATTCCAAACACAGTTCTTCAGTATATGAAAATTTACCATTCCAATTTCCCCATTCTCCAAGTGGTTTTTACACTTCTCTTTCCCGACCTTTAGTGTCCTTATCTTCCCTATTGGATATCCTATTCCTTTAAGTAGTCTTTTGTTTAATTTTAGTATCCGCAAAATGTCTTGAATCTATTGGAGATAATTTTCCTGTCCGCTATAATCGCCCCTTTCTTATACTTATCCCCTCCCCTTGGATGCAACGTTTTTCCTCATCCCAAGTCCCCACGTCTATCTACACCCCCCTTCCAATTACATACCTTTCCCTTGACCCACATAATGGGACTGTCCCAACTAACCTGATCGCGTGCGCGTGTAGAGCACCTATTCATGTCATACGGTGGGCATGACCCCGCTTAATATGATATGCAACTACTTTTAGAGCGACCCGGGTCCTCTTTCTCCCTCCGTTGTTTTCTTGAGTCCATGTCGTACACCTGTAGGCTTTGCCTCTTTCACCTCTCCCATGTAACACTAGTTTTTTTTTTTTTTAATTATTGTAACCCGCTGACACAGTCATACTCTGCCCATGTCCCCATGCTTCCCATAATTTCTTTCGTAGGTCATGGTTGATAGAATGGGATGTCCACCTTAGAATTAGGATAGGTTTTGTATTCTAAAAGTTTCTGTACAAGGATTAAATTTGGGCACGTGATGTGCGCTTGACAATTAAAAAGGACTAATAGATCTCACCCCACTTTAGCCCCCCAAGACACTTTTTCCTCCGGAAAAACATCTCGCGAACCCAACGAATCGGCCCCCTGAATTAAGTAGAAGGAACTCTTCCTCGTACATATCGTACCTAATCCAAATGACCCCAACGTTACGAAATTTTTCTTATACAGTTTCCCCCCCCTTTCAATTCTTCAGTGGCGAAGCGCCCCTCGATAGTGATAGGATCATCTTCCCCTACCTGACAAAATTACCTTTCTTCTTTTCGCTTTACAGCGATCTTACTTACCCCTCCAGCCCGGAGCAGTTGTAAACCACCTCGCTTAGTGAATCTCCCTCGGGTTTCTCGAAACTACCAGCAGTCGTATGTAAGGTGTCTGAAATTGTCTGGGGCTGGGTTGACGCTGTTTACCCTAAGGTGCGTCAGCGATGTGCACACCGACTCAATCCGTGCATGTCTTGTTGTTCGCAAGTTCTTTCGGTCGTCTTCCCCTCACCCTTCCCTTTGGCACTGGCCTTTTCTATACCAGATGCCTCTTCCATAGCAGTTGATCAAATAGTCGCGAACCGCGTAGTGGCGACAAAGATGATCCCAGCACATCATGCTTTGACCGCCATGGCTTCTCCATTTTGGACTACCCTGCCAGTATTTTTTCCTTCCGGGTCGATTTTCTATTCTCTTTCTATCTTCTAGACAGGTGGGTGTCTTTCGCCGACTCCGGCACAATGTTCGTATCGACCAATGCGGACGCCCTAGTCTTTTTGTTTTTTCTCTTCTCTTTTTTTTTTTTTTTTTACTTTTGTTTTTTTCTTCTTTTTTGTTTTTTTTTTTTTTTTTTTTTTTTTTTTTTTTTTTTTTTTTTTTTTTCGTATTATCGAGCGTAGCCCGAGATTGTGGCGGTGACGTTTCGTTAAATATAGTAGACCGGAGCGGTAATGCTATTTTCTTTTTGCTCCCACTCAGGTACGAGCAGTTCGTCTCGCTCCTCGTTAATTTTTGTCGCCGGACTACAGCCTGTCACCGGTTTGGGCTGTATCCCAGCCCCCGCCCCCAGAGACTCTACCTGGCCTTCCCTCTGTTTCTCGAGATGTTCCCCTCGTGGTTCGCGGCTCACGCTTGTGTTCATTTAAGACCGGTCCTCTCGTGTCCCCGGCAATTCTCTAGTCTTCCGATTAGTTTCCCTGTGGTCCGTTCGGAAGCTGTGCGCTCTCTCGCGCAAATTTAGAAGGAGTCAGTCTTGGAAGGATTTGCCCAGTTTCACTCCCATCCGTCTGCTGACTTTCGAGAAATGAAGAAGGACCCACATTTTTGGTGGGGGTTGACTCCTCTCGTATAACGTTGGCTGGTCTGTGACTAGGCGACGCCGTCCCATGTGTTTCCTTTTACGAATTTTCTCAACCCTGGGAGCGTCCATGGTTTTTGATCCGGTCTTCGTCGCGCCGGTTTTTTCTCCCTTGATTGTCATTATACTCCTGGTCAGGTTTCTTCTTTCATGCCAGAGGTAAAAACTCGCGCGTTTAGTGATGCTTAACCTCACCACCTTGAGTTGTCTGACTGAGATCTTATCTCTTCTCTCAATCCTTTTTTTGTGTTGAGATTGCTCAGCGGCTTAACACCAAAGAAACTTGGTGAGTTTGGGAGTTCCCCCACCCCGGTAACCCTCTTCCTACACAATTTGACTGCGCATTTTAGAGTACCTTTCCCGCAAGCTACGCTTGGTTCGCCACTGATCAAAGGCCAATTTACGCCATGTTTAGTGCAAAGCGATATCGGGAAACATGGTCCCCATCGAATTATTGAGGCACGACCCCCCCCCCTTGACCGTCGGGTCCCCAAGCACAGTCGGGGTCATTAGTGCACTCAGGACCTAAAGGGTGAACGGATTTTTCTCTTCAGGATTGCATCGGCCAGCTACGTCCTATACGTTGGGTCGATTTCTTCAAAGGCTGAGTAGTAGCATTGCCAAAAAGGGCCCTTCTCACGAGTGAAAGGCCTGTTGGATTTTTTCCACGTCGGTATTCACGGGCGCCAGGGTATCCGTCCGGCATTTGCCCACGGAGGACTCGGAGCAGATTAGTTCGACAGGTCAGGTATCCTTCTCGTTGGATGGATCGTTGCTCCCTTTGCCTCCCGTGGACAGTCTGTAGTCCAGTTCCTTACTGGACCCTTAGACGACTGGCTCGTCCCTAGGATTTACAGTGGTTCTATGATTTACCGACCCTTCCTAAAAATCTTGTGGGGTGTTATGAACCCTCAACGACTTAATCCCCCATAGGGCGTCTCCCTTTTGAGTAACCCCCACCCCCCCCCCCCCCCCAACACTTCAACTTTGCTGTTTCTCTTTTTCTTCGGCTAAAAGCACTGTGACGATAGGTGTTGACTTTTTCTACCCTACTTCCCTCCTTCTGGCCCTAAGGAACCTGTATATGGTAACCCCTGGGTTGGTGAGAACCCCTGGCTACTGAGCTCAAGGCTTTTTATGATTAGTTTATGTCAACTTCTTCCCGTTCCCGTTGTTCTCCCCTTTGCTCCGCTGTTCCCTAAGTTTTCCACGATTCATCATCTGGTAGATTCAGTCCTTGAGAATGTGGAGTTTCCATTTCTCGTCCACGTCAACTTCTTTTGAGAACGACACCTGTACTTTCTTGAGTCCCTTTGTGTGCGCATCAAAGCTTGAGTCATCATCCCCCACAGCACCTCCCAAGTTCAGACCGACGTTTCCCGCTCTTTGGATTTCTACCCTTCCCATTGGAATATACTATGTGTGTTTCCACGCAATAACTTTTTTTCTTCGGTATACACTAGTTTTCCAGCGAAAATCTAAGTTTCACTTTGCTAGTAAGTTCTATTCTCTCCCATACCATAGCTCCCCTTTTTCCCCTTCCTATTCATTATTCTGAACACAAATTTTTTAAATAAATATTTCACCTTTCGAACTTTTTTGAAGTTAATTTACTTCCTTTTTGGTTACGTAGATGTCCCCCTCTTGGATCCCATTCCCTAAGTCTCAGGGAATTAGTTCGCATTCCTGTTTTTTAACCCCTTCTTGCATCCGTCTTGGGTTTGATGTAAGATTACTAATCCTTTTTTTCTTCACTGCCCATGTCAGAAGACATTACCAACTCAGGCAACGTCCTCCTAATCAGGATAAGTACTTACCAACACCAAAAAAAACACAGTTTCCATGTCATATAACCCCACCTTTCAAGAACTCCCCGTGTTTAAATTATTGACCTGAATGTTCCTTTGCAACAAAAATAAATTCCTGTTAAGTCGCGTCTCCTCGCCTACATGTTCATCCAGTGTGCCTGTCATCCTTTATCTCATTTTACTTTTCCCACGCTACTTGAGATGATTTTGTTTCTGTTCTTCCTCCTCCTTTTTTGGCTGAGAGCACCTTTGTCTCTTTTCATATCTTTTCTTGTCACTTATCTAAAAGTACCATGCCAACCGTCTGCCTTATTGCGACACAGTTAATCTCATTTATTTTTTGCCATTCCTTTTCCATTGGCACTCCTTTACTACTTCTTTTTCATTGATGTTTTGGTTTTCCGGTCCCCCCCCTTCCCTTTCTTAGTTCATTCCGTTTATGTACTCACTATTATTGCATCCATGTATTGCTTGACATTATTAAAAATTATTCCAATCCTATCAAGACATTTTTTTCCTCCTCACATGCCTACCCCACAATACTCCGAATAGACTAGACTTCTTTTATTGTTTTGGTTTTTTTTTGGGGGGGTTTGGGTCGTAATATTATCCATAGTTACCACCTCGTACTAATTCCTACCTTATCTTCCCACCCCCAGTTTACGAAATTGGACCCCCCTTTACTATATTTTCTATTCCTACATACTGTTGAATTTCTTGGCATCCCCACTAGATAATACGCAGTTTGTATAGAATGACCTCCTCCCGATAAAATTTCTCACTTTCTATTCTCTTAAAAGCAGGACCCTTACCAAATCCCCATCCAAGTTATAATTGAAGTGGTGGAACCCAAATATGTATAGTGCCAGGTATAGAAACCACTCTTCGCACGTTTCAGATGGTCCTTTTTAAACCGTTCTGGGGCGTTTGTGGCCTTCTGTCTCCCCTCGGTGGTTTTATCTTTCCCCTTTAGATCCCTTTCTCATTTATGGTCTTTAACGTGTTCGTCGATTTACGCCACATTGACTGGCTTTTCAGATGTCTTTCCCCTTAGTAAGTTTGTACTTTCCAATATTATCGCCCCCGCTTCGCTGGGATCACCCAATCTATTTTCTGTTGCCCCCTACGTCACTCTATGATAAACGCCATGGAGTTTCCCTGACCAACCTCCCTTGAAGTAAGTACCTTAAGTGGCCTCCTCCGTATTCTATTCATCTTCTTCTCCCTTCTTAACTATTTTTTTTTCCTTTAGCGACGACCGATCCGCGTTTTGACCTTTACTCGACCGTGCTGACGCCCCGTTACGTTTATCTTACTCACCCCAGCTCTTTTGAGCAGTATGAACCGGGGGCGGTCAGCTCTTTTCTTTTAAAAAGAGGGACTCTCCTAGTTTTTTTCCTCTTTTTCACCTTTTAGAGAATACAAGTCCTGTCGGAGCCTTACCTGGGATGAGATCCCTCCCCGCTCCAGGTTGTGGACTACCGACCTTGTCTCTCCGTGCCTCCGAGCCTTTATAATCTCCTTCTAAGGTGGGAACCCTGTGGTCTTTTACGAAGTTCCTGTACTTTTGTCCAGAAAAGGATTTAGTCCAGATCGCAGCTAGTACCATTGTATAGATACTGCTCCACGGCCATTCCCGCGTTCATCGGCCCACAAGTAGGACCTCAGTTCGCTGGACGTTTGCCCATCCTTTCTCTACTCCCATCGCGTGAACACTGTTGGGCCGTTACCTTGCCACGCCTTACAGTGGCTTTGGGTCCCTTCTCTACGGTTCCTCTTTTCCTAATGCCGCGATGGTCCTTTTGTTACGTTTCACTTCTTTTCTCACCCAGGTTGCGGTCAAGGTTGGATGTTCTCCCACGCGTCGCGCCGTCTTAGATTAATTACACTCGGCCCCCCCTGCTGTATGCCTTCCCTGATGGCAATCGGTGGGTTGGGGGAGCTTTCACCCCATCCTGCTGTTTTTTTCGGATTATATATAATTTCACCTAAAGGTTCTTGTTGTTGAGATCCCTTGAGCGAGGCACACCACCACACCCAAGGTGGTGAGTTTCGACATAAACCCCCTAAAGCTATTCCTCGGGTATTTAAACAAATTTGACCTTTTTAGACTTATTTTCTGTCCCCCCCCCCAAATTCTTTAAGGGACCGCGTGGGAAGAACCGTACTCAATCCCCACGGCACTCACCCCTTTTTTGGGCCAGGCGCTCTCCGAAACAGCGGTTCAGCGCTTTGCCTGACATTCAACCTGACCTGTATTTCGCGGAGCAAGGCCACGGTTTGTCTTTGACACAGGCCCTTTCCAAGTTTTCCCTCGCTTTTTAGTTATTCACATTCATCCTTTTGGCAGCGACGCGTTTCTTCGTAGCTCACCGCTAATGGCCGGCGAAGTTACTCTGTCCAGTCAGGGTACTAGCTTTCTTTCCGTTTAAAAACTTCCTTGGGGGCCCGGTTTTTTTAGGTGTGTTTTCCCCACAGCTTGGATCCCGCATGCCCCGAGACAGCCTCTCTACGGTACCGCCGAGGCGCACTTTTCGTCAGCTTTTCTCTTGTTTTATCTCAGCCCAGTTGCGGCAGGGGACAGCTGTAGTTCAGTGCGGCAATTTCTTTTCTCTAGACGCCTTTCTCACTTGCGTTATCAATCCCGCTCTCCCGGTTCCGAACCTCCGCAAAAATCTCTGGGGTGCCCTCCTCATGACGTAAGACCATATTCGGCAGTCCACTCTTTGATCACTCCCGTTATCGTGCCGGAGTCGAAAAGAACACCCCCCCATCGTGATAAGGTGGTCGCGAATACTCATTGCATCCTCTTCCTTCTCCTAACCAAGTTCCTTCTACTGCAGTTTCTTTTACAGGGGCTGGTGAAATAAATTTTCTTTGAGTCCCGAGAAGGAGAGGGGGTTGTTGCACCACTTACCAATCATCCTGTAATTATTTTCAACGACTATTCTTCAACTTCCGAATGGGCAAGTCTTCCCTCTTTCGCTAACTTACTTTTTCAGCCGATGTGTGCGTCAATATCGAAACTCTCTAGCCCTCCCCGTCACATGCTACGTGAGAGTAAAGTTTGTTGGTCCCCTCTCCTGCCGTCCGCCCGTCCCACAACAGCCCAAGACACTTTTTCGGAACATCTTCCTGTGACCCTGCGTGTTTCTTTAACTCTGTCTTCATGGACCCCTATCGGAACTTTGTCGGACCCATTAGATTTTCCCAGTCTTCCAACCAGACGGTTTTCTTTCTTGTGTCGCTCTTCATGTATGCTCAAGCCCCCTCTCTGGGCTCCCCTCAACAGTCTTTCCTGGAGGAAAAGCCTATGAACTTTACCCACCCACTTATTTCCAAACTTTGACTTTTCCAGTTCTAAATTTCTGCCCTTATTTATAGAGTCCTCTTGGCTAGCTTCCTCTCCGTTTCTCTTGTAAGGCGGGGTCGAATGCCTTTTCGTAACATGTCTTGAATCCTTTGGGAGCTTTCCTTCTATGTAATGTATAATCATATTCCACAAGTTACATAACCTTTTATAATGCACTCTAATACTTCTCCTTTCCCTCCTTCTTATTAACCAAAAATCCAACTCTTCTCCATTCTTTCCCCACCCACCATGGCAATAAATGCTCGCCTTTGTTCCGCGTGTATAGTTTTTTTTTAAGCACAGGTCCTCTTCCTTATATCAAGTTATCTTAACGCACGTATTCAGTTTCTTCTCTTTTCCCCTATCCTTTTTTCTCTAGACCCGTGTCTTAGCAAAAGTTTTGACAACTTTCCCACCTAAGTAATCCTGTCCACACCCGTGGCTACAAGCCCTTCCCACATCCCCTTCCTTTATTTTCTAATCTGTTATTTTCATTTGCTTTTGTGTTAGCTAGCCTTGTTTTTCATCCAACTGATAAGGCTTGTCCTTTTTCTTTACCAAGTTATGGCGATTTAAGGAATTTTCATATGCTATCTCTTTTTATTAAAATTTCCTTTCCATCTCACACAATCTTTCCCCTCCCGCTTTGAACCGCTCCCAAGGACGGCCTGACACCCAAAAGACCCCCCCCTACTTACTTCTCCGTCTCTGCATCCCAGGGAAATAGAGTACACTATCCCATATATACTTTACCATACCTCACTTGTTAAAACTCGATCTATCCTTTTTTCTCCTCTGAATACTGTTGATGGAAGGGTTATTCCCCCCTTTCTAATACCTTTCTCTTGATAGATATTTTCCCCTGACAGCCAACTTCGAAACGTTTCTTTCTTTTCTATTTTCCCTTCAAACCCTTTAATTCTCTCAATATATTGAGTGTGCAACTTTTACCTTAATTCGGGTTCCCTCCATACCCGAAGAGACACGAGTCCGCTCTTATTTGAAACTTGTCTGGGGCTTTTGGGGCCTCCTTTTGCGTCAGTCTGCTCTCGCACACCCGGTTAATTTTTATGTGTCGTCTCCCCCGTCTTCGCAGATTTGCCAAATGGCGGCGGGGACAACTTTCCCCTAACATCTCCTGTCCACTTCTGTGAATAAAATAGCGCGAAACATCCTTAGCTGGCGAACAAGATATCCCCGCGATTACCATTCTCCCTCTCAGGCTCCGTTTGCCATCTGGCTTCTCAAGACACGGTTACCCCAGCCGAAGTAACTTGGTTTTCAACCCTTTTTTGGCGCCGATGATATCGCGCCACTTATCGCCCTCAGTGCCGACTACCTTCCCTATCCCTCGTTTTAAGTTTCTAACCTTGCCTCCTAGTATTTCTTCTTACGCGATGCTCAAGACCCCTTTGAGATTTTTGGCGGACGTTTGTTCCCAGTTCCCTAGCGCCCGTCTTTTGAAAAAGAAGGGACCCAGTTTCTCTTTCCTGGTACCGTTCTCGACGAGTCCTCCTGGGCTGCTCCACTAACCCAATTGATTCGACCTTCGACTCTTGCGTATTTTTTTTTTTCCCCTTGAGATTTTTTCACCCTTTTCCGTCCTGAACGAAGTGGCCCCGCACCAGGTCGATCGTTCCCCTGTTTCTGGCCGCGATAAGGTTTTTGCGCTCATTTCTCTGACTCGTCCCAGTACCCCCCTGCGTAGATGGAAGTCTCTGAGTTCTTTCTCCATTCTTCCTACTTTGATCCTTTCCCTAAGGACACCCAGTTTCGTTTCTGGCGGCCGGTTCAACGTTTTGGGGCGGTATTCCGCGAAGCTTGACCGTCTGGTCCGGGAGAGAAGTTTTTTTCTTTGGTTTTTTTCTTTGGATCCTTTTCTAAAAGAGTAGACCTGTTTAGCATGGCATCCGTATACCTGGCCCAAGGAGTTAGGTTCCCTGTTCAAAGAGGCGGCTTGGGGTTTTTGTCCCTTTCCCAGCTTATTTGGTTTGCTAAGTATCTTTTTCCTACCTTTTTTTTGTGAGCTACGGTCGCTCGTAGTTTCCAAAACCCGTTCGGGGTACTCCCCCCACCCCCTGTGGCAGAGATAGCCGGTATACTGGCCGTCGTATACTATATGTGAGTCCGCTACTGGCGCTATCCGGGAAAATTAATCCGGCCCAGCCCCAATGTGTCCCTTTCCGGAACCCATCGGTCCTCGTCTCAATGACTTTTCCTGCCCCTTTCTTCTTAGTATTGCTTCCCCCAGGGTTGTTCCTCACAGGTTTTACTCCCCTCCCTCCTGTAGTAAGATGGGAGTTTTCCACTTCCCTTGGCGACGCCAGTTTACGTTGGGAAGACGAGATCGCCCCCCATTGATAATGGCCGCGCATTTTTTCGTGCGCTGCAGAACAGGGTCCCTCTCTGCGACGAAAAGGCGGGTCGTTGGTCCCCTCCGTTTGCGGAGCGTCCCTTTCCCCCCTTTTTGCGCCTGGCCTCAGGAGACATCTTCTCTACTCGTCTTTCCTTTTCGCGTTCCTCCTTTTTGGGAGGGTGGTCTTTTTTGGATCGCCCTCTCCAAGGGGTCCTGTCTTCTCCTGCTGGAGATTTTGCCCCTCTTTTGTGAAGGTGCTCGTTTCCTTCGTTTTCTCACTGCTTATACCTCCCCCGTCAACTTTCTTCAACCAAATCTCTTTGGTGCTTACGCATCACGTTTAATAGTTTAGGGCGACTCCCTGGGCGGATCGGTTGCGGAGTCGGCAAAGACACCCCACTTCTTCGTTTTTCTCGTCCCTCGCTCCTTTGTCCTATTCCGTAGCGAAACAAGCTTCTTATCTTCCCTTCTTGTCCCCCGGGTTTTCGAGCAAGAGTCACTCTCGATAGTCGTGGTATATCCGTTAAGTCTTTCTTCCCTGCTCCGCGGTTCGTTTCCTAACCATTACGCATTTCCTTATCTCTGGTATTCCTCCCTTGGTCCCCCCCGGCAAGTGGATTTACCCTAACGCACGAGTTTCGAAAGAAAAATAACAGTGCTTTATTTGTCCCTTGTGTGCGCATTGCCTTTAGCCCCTTTCCTACATCAGTCACCAAAACAGACCAATTTTCAGACCATCAGTGAGGGGTAGTTTTACCCCTGAGATTCTTATCCTCTCCCCTTTTTTTCCCCCTGCACTAACGGTTTGATCCCGTTTTTCCGGATCTTCACTCCGAAAAGATCCATATTTATTATGGAGCGATCAAGGGAGTGAACTAAAACTTATTCGGGGGAACCCTAAATGAAAAATGAGGGCTTCTCTAAACTTCTTCCTAACCCGATCCATGTAGACTTTGGCTTATATTTCCGTTGAATGCGTACCATGTAAACTCTTGGATTAAGATATGTATATTTAAGGCTTATTGTGAGATCTCTGGTTATTTTACTGTTCCCCCCTGTCGTATCCAGATGTTGATATTTTCCCATTTCCTTTGATAAGATCCCATGTTCTTACTAGTACACACTGCTGTCTCCGCATCCCCTTCTTCCGTTTACACTGCTAAACCCACATCACCCTTACTCCGTTAGTCAAAATGATTTGAAAATGTCACAAATCAGATCCTTCCCGTGGTAAGAGTGGCTTTATCCCCCACTCCATCATGCATATGTTGGTGCATACTTAGATAAGGCAGACGTTTTGGATGACTCTCCCGTCTTTCCTCCCTTGGTTTTTCGAGAAGACCCATTCAGTCTGATCTCCCCTCTCAAGTAATCCCTCCAAGAACACGCGTTGTCACAGGCCATTATTGTTTGCCCCCATGTTTTTAACAACCCTTATGTAATTTTCGTTTTTTTTAGTTTAGATTGGGATGCCCTAGTCTGTTTTTTTCATTATAAATTTGGCTTGCATCTATCATTTCCACCGGAATTCACTCTCACCCAACGGTCCAGGTTTACCTCCCCCACCTTCTTCACAAAATACTACCACCCCTAAGACTTACAGGAAGATGATCCCCAACGTTACATATAGTACACTAAGTTCCTATATACCTTTACACAACTTACTCCATGTGGCAATCCTATTAATCATCTTTTCCTCCTCCCGAAATAAGTTATCTTTTCCGCCCCTAGATACTGTGTTATGTTGACTATCATTGAAAGATCTACCCCTCGCCCCCGCGCTTTTCGCTGGACCCTCTCTGTCCTCCAACCAAATTAGACGCCACCCTCTGTGGCCCGCTCGTCACTGTTTCGAAACTAATTTTGTTTCGTCATCTTTTCTGAAACTTGTATGGGGCTGTTGTTTTGACTTCTCTTTCGACCCTAAGTGGCTTTTCCCCCCCCCCCCCGCTCTCACCCGGGAATCATCTGCTTTTTTTTTGTTCGCAACAGTCTCTTTTCGCCCCCATTGCTCCCAGTGCCTTATCTACAGATCGGCCCAATCATTTG
>Ga0179593_1587713_pt1 | contig 16446 bp, 25 predicted proteins | sample CZODoug2_1_08_16_FD_185931 | JGI IMG/M metagenome (GOLD analysis project Ga0179593, IMG submission 185931) | Vadose zone soil fungal communities from Angelo Coast Range Reserve, California, USA - CZODoug2_1_08_16fungal (PacBio error correction) | ecosystem: Environmental > Terrestrial > Soil >... | reverse complement strand
GAGCCTTTTCTACCCCCCGGGAAACCGCGACATATTCTCTTTTTGTCGCAGCCTTCTGGGGACACACCCTTCCTCTTCCCCCTGAACCTCAGCTTTTTCGACGTATATCTTTTTTTTTTTGTGTGCTCTTGATCTTTTGAAAAAGAGGACTGCTTTTTTCTCCCTTCCCCGAGAGCGTTTTTCCCTGGCTGTTCCCCCCTCTACAAGAGACTATTGTTTTCGCGTCTTTGCCGGATTGAAATTGCAGAGCCTTTTCGGCCTTTTTTTGGAAATGAAAAATACCATACCCCTTTTCTTTTCGAAAGCTTCTGCGGGCTTCTTTAGATTTTGATTTCTATTTGCTGCCCCCTTTTTCATGGAGGTAATTCCTTCCCCCTTCGGAAACCCGATGACGGACCCCCTTCGACTGTCCTTCGTATCGCAGAGTCTCGAATCTTCCCTTTCTTGGTCAGTGGGCTTTTTTTCGGAACACCTTTTTCTGAAAGAGTGCTGGCTTTCTTTTTTCAGGTCTTTTCACCCCCCCTTCACCAGGTGCAAATAGCGGTTCCTCCCCCATCCAAAGGGTTTTTTCGCCTGGAACTATCTGCGATTAGAGACCACTTTTTTTTTTTACGGTGTCTCCCGCATACACCGGCTGGAAAGGACTTGTTTGGCTGGCTTAAATGCTTATCGTGAGAGCCCCTTTCGTTTTGATGCCTGAGGCCTTCTGCCACGAGTTTTTTTCCCGTGCTGTGGTTTGACGCTGATTATTGAGTTCCACCCTCTTTTTGTTCTCCGACTTTCCTTCTTTTTTCCCCCCCTTTCCTTCGACTCCCTTGTTTTTCCCGCCATGGGAGCGTCGAACTTTTTTTTTTCTCGGCGAAGACCTCTTTTCCCTGGTTTTAGCGCGTTTTTCCGTAATGCGGATATGGTCTCCTTTTTATTTCTGTTCGAGCTTCCCTCCCTCTCGTTTTCTATCCCGATTCTTTGCTGATGCGCCAGTAACCCCCATCTGTTATGCAGGCTGGCGCTTCTCTTTTTAAGCTTCCTTTCTTCTTTCCCCGACCGGCGACCCCCCCCCTGCCGCGAGCTTTGTTTTGTCACCCCCTTACCCCTTGTGGTGTGGCCCCCGTCCGATAGACTTTCCCTCTTCTTCGTGCTAGTTCTTGCTAGCCCTTCACGTCTTCTCTTCTTAGAGGCAGATTTCGTTTTTTCGTCTTTTTTTCACCTGTTACCCCCCTGGTGTTTAAGAACCCCAACTTTTCGCGGAGGGTTCCCTACGTACACCTTTTGCCTTGAAATAAGAGTAGGCCCCCTCTCTCCAACGGGATCCTGCCCCTTTGAGTGAAGGCATAATTTGAGCCCCTCCCCTCTTTTACTTTCTTTCTTCCCCCGTCTTCTCACCGAATGGTTTTGCTTTACGGCTCAGATAGATTGGCCCCTTTTCTTTTCCAGATTAGAGACTTGGCTTGAGAGAATTGATGTTTTCCCCGCCCCTCTCCGCTTTTACTAGAACCGACTCCCAGGTGATTACCCCCTCTAAGTTACTTTTAAAAGTTTCCCCTCCCCCCGCTTTGCCTTCCGCCTTTCGTCTGCTTTCCATTTTTGCAGTTTTCCCCTCAGACGGTTTTCCTCCTACTATGGTTAGGTTACGCATTTGCCTTACTCAGTTTCGTTCCCGGGGCTTCCTCCTTGGTCAGGAAGAACCTTTCCTGCTCGCCTTTGGACATTCGGTTCTGCGACTCTTAGACCCCGAGTTCTTACTTTCCTGGCAGACTTGTATTTCCCGGTTTTCTTCTTTGACTCATTTTTTTCCCCGCCTTCTGCCGTGTTTCCCTAACTCCGACTGGAGACACCTCCTTCGAGCCCGATTTTTTTTGTTTCATCTATGATGTTCCTATGTTGAGGCTGATCCTCTTTCCCTCTCCTTACCTAAGAGACGCCCTTTTTTGCATCTCTCCCCTGACTACGCGACCTGCCGGACACACTCTCGGGCGGCAAGCATTTCGCTTTTTTTCGCGAACAAGCTGCCTGGCGCTCCACTCCTTAGAAGCGCGCCTTCACAATTTTTTTTTTCGCGCGGTGTTTTTCCCCCTTTCTCTGCTCTGTCCCTTTCCTGGTGGCAGCGCCGCCTTCGTCTGTGCTGTTGGCCCCATACGAATTTCCTTTTTTAGCGGCTGCCCTTACACATGACGTTGCGAATTGATCGATTGTTCCTTCGCGGCTTTTCCATTTAGGCCCTCCTTCCTCTTTCCCCGTGCTGTTTAGCCTTTTTTCGTGATGGGCGACGGCCTTCCCCCGGCATTCTTTTCCGAGGGCCACTTTGTTCCCGAATTTTTTTTGGGGTTTGTTTTTGGTTGTGCCTTCGACCGCCTTTCCTATACCTCCCCCGAGGCTCCTCCCGGTTTTTTTGTCGCGCGCTGAATTGCGCAGGCTTTGACGGCACCCTCCCTGACCCGTTTATGAAAACACGTCTCCTGCCTCGCCGCGGCGCTCCCCCTTGCGGGTCCCTTGTTTCCCCCTTCTCAGCCACCTTTGTTTTTGCATTACTTTCCCTCTTTCCGTGAGTACGCTTTCCCGCGACTGGGTTCAGCGAGCAAGGCGCACTCCCGTCTGTCTGGACATTTGATTGCATAACGCATTTATGTGAGCGGCCTAGTAGTTTTTTGCCTCCCACGCCTTGCAGGCGTTTCTTCTGATGCCGTACATTTTTTCCCCCTCTCGGCTTGATTTTCATTGTTGAGGAAAGCGGCTTTTTTCCTTTTATCTGCAGGATCAAGAAATTTAACTAGGAAGCCTTCCCTCCCCCTGGAAGCAGTCCCCGTTCTCCGAGCGTACACGGTTCTTGGAGGCGACTGAACGAGGTAGGATTGCTTCAGCGACTTCTTTCTACGGAACGCATTTTTCACGATATGTCCCTGAATTCTGAAAACGGCTGCCTTTTTCGAATTCTTTCTTTCAGTGACTGTCGCTTCTTTCGGAATCCGATCCTGCCCCTCTAGGGACCTTTTTAAGTTTTTTCACCTTTTTTCGCGCCCTTCCCCCTTTCTGCCTTCGTTTTAAACGTTTTGTATCGTGACCGGCCCCCGTTCCTTTCTCATTATCCTCGCTTCTTTTTATTATTCCTTTTTTTATCTCTTTTCCTTCCATAGAAAAGGCCCCCCATGGTACCCTCTTTCTTTAGCTAGGCGGAACACGTAGATTCAGCCTTTGGCATTAAATCCTTTTTTCGGTCCGCGCTTATTTCTCAAATCGTTTTTTCTTTCTGGCCGTGTTCAGGTACCCTTTTTTCCCTTTCATTCTTGCTACAGAAAGCGGCCTGCCCTAGGTCGACCTTTGACAACGCATTCTTTACGACCCTCCCCCCCTTACAGCACCCTCTTTTTCTGCCACCCAGAGGGGTGTTTAGAAATCACGTTCCCTTTCCGATCCTGAAACCCTCATCCTTCCCCTACCCACACTCCTCCCTTTCCCCCGACTTTTCTTTTTCGACGTAGATGGCATACGGCCCTGTTTTTCAAGCGAGCGGTTTGCAACCTCCGCCCTTCTTTGTTCGTCAGTTGAACATTGGCTGCGCCAAAGTGTCTCCTTCCCCTTCACGAACAACCCGTGGTGCAAGCCGGGCGTTTTGAATTTGGTCCCTCCTTTTTCCCCCCCTCCCCCCACCCCATATCCGTTTTTAGGTGCTTTTCCCTCCCCCCTACCGCACATCCCCGCCTGCAACCATTTCGCGTATCGCTTTCCGCCTTTTCGTATTCCCGAGCGAAGTCTTCAACGCGCCAGCCCTCCCCAAGGGACCCCCTTTTTCTGAAACGGGTTTCCGGTTCCTCTGTCGTCAGCTCATGCTCCTCCCCCCTAGCACCGCTCCCCCCACTATAGTAGAGACCCATCCAGATAGGTTCCCTCTCCATAGTTTGCGCTCGCCCGTAACCCGTTACGCGCAGACCCCCTTGGTTTGAGACGATCTCTTTCTCTTTTTCCTCGATTTTCTTTCCCCCTGTCAGGTGACCAAAAAGCTTGTCCCCAAGATAAAGTCACCTGCACCCTTGTCGAGACAGTTCTTCGAACTTCATTTTCCTGAGCCTGGCATCGGCCAACAACGCTCTGCACTCCCCCTTTTCTTCTTCCATTGAAGAAAGACTTCTTTGCCTTTTCCCTTTCGTTCTTGAGCGGTCTTTTCTCGACAAACTTCTAGCCATCTTTTAAATGAGCTCCGGGTCTTCTTTTTTTTTATTTCTCGTGTAGAGATTCTCCCTCCTTCAGTCCTCCCGGTCCCCCCATGTGGCGCCCATTTTCCCGGCCACACCCCCCGTCGATACACCCCTTTTTCACTCCCGACTCTAGAAGCTCCCTCCTCCCCTTTGGCCCCCCCTCCCCCTCCCCGTTCTCTTTGGTGTCCCCCTTATCTGCCCCCAACTTTGCGAATTACAGAACTTTCTTCCTCCCTTTCAAAGACTCCTCATCCCCCCCCCTAAGTGTAATAGCTTGCTGAACATCTTTGTTAGGAATGGGTCCCTTTCTTTTTCCTGAAGTTTTTTGGCATGCTGCCACTTTTCAATCGAGACAACTCTTTTTTTCTTTTTGCGGCCGCCGCGTCCTTTCCCCGTCGCTATTCCCTTTCCTTTTTAAAACTAGAAATTTTCTCCCTCCCCTCCTCCCCCCCTTGTGTGTTGAGACGAGATCCTTCTTGTCCTTCCTTGAGGTTTTCGTTCTGAGTCTTGCCCTTTTACTGCGCCAAAGCGACTTTCCTCTCCTTTCGCGGTTTTTTTCCTGCCTTGTTTTTTTTTTCCGTTAGGATTCTTCCAATGCCAAATTTACTTCCGGAGATTTCGACAAGATTTCTTTCTCCCGGGCGCGTTTTTCCTCCCCCTTTTCTTTCTGGTGTTTCCCCCCAGTTCCCTGCCTTTGAATCTCCGTAAGAATGTTCCCGTAAATTTCTGCGTTCCCTCCCCTTCCGAAAAAGAGGTTCCCTTTTTCTTCTCGGTCAGCTTGATCTGTTAGAGCCTCTTTGAGCAATGCAATTTTGGCGAACTCTCTATAAGTCCGGGTATCTATCTTACTCTTCAGGAGTGAAATTTCCTGTCTTTAGTTCTTTTCATGGAGAGAAATCGAGGCTTCTGTGACGCCTTCTTCCCTCCCCCAAGTTCGTACAGACTGTTTTTTGGATGGCTTTCTCGAGCCCTCTTCTTTTAGAAGTTAGGCAATAGATGATGCAGATTTTTCCTTCCCTGCAGGCTCCCCCCTCCCCCCCCCAACTTTTTTTGGCTCAGAGCTTTTTTTTTGCCGAGAGGATTTTTCTGCCGGGCGAGGAAGTTTTTTCCTCCCATTGATGGCGCGTCCTCCGATCCCCCACTGCTGCGTGGTGTATCTTCCCTACAGACCTCGGGTTTCCCTGCCATGTTTTCTCCTTGAGCGGAAGCGCGACCCTCTATTTCTTTTTGTTTCCCCTCTCGCGTTCAGGCGCGTCATTCTCGCACTCCGGCTTTCGCCGATAGACACCTTTTTCCCCGACATGTCTCTGTTTCGGATTTGAAGCTTTTCCTCCTCTCTTCGGATATTGTTCCCCCCGAAAGCGCATTTCTCTGGCCCCTTCCTTCCTGTCTGCCGCCACTTTTTGGCTTCCTCCGATTTTTTCCCGAATGTGTGAGGTGGCGTTTTTCGCGTCAAATTTTAATGCTGGCTCCTGCGTTCTCTGGCGTTAGACAAGCCACTTTCGGTTAGAAACCCTTTTTGCGGATTTTCCCGGTCGTTTTTTTTCCCTCCCTTTCTCTGGCAATCGACCTCTTCCAGATAACCTACCTTTGATTGCGGTCGCGTTTTTTTTATAGTTTTCCTTTTTCTCCAGTCTATTAAGGACTGTTGGCCCCTTCCTTTCTCCCCGTCTGAACGTTTTCCCCCCCTTTCTTTCGACTTTGATTATTGCCGGGTTTACTGTATGGTCCTCTGCCTGCCGGGCGACCCCCTTTGATTCTCTCCCGCAAGAGGTGACCCCCTTTCGTTAATGTTTCCCCCCCCACTTTCCTGGCCCTTTCGAGCTGACCCGAGGAACTCCCCTTCTTCGGATGCTTTTCTTTTCAATTCCTCCTCCCTTTTTGCACTAGTGAGAAGGCCCTTCCCCTTCAGGACCCTTTAGATGTTCAGGTTTCGTCTTAGGATTTCGTTTTTCCTCCCCCACTCCCTGGAATGATCCTTTCTTCCGGAAATTCCCCCCCCAGTGCTGAGAACGTGCCTCCCTCACCCTCGGAGCCCAGTGTTGCCTGAGGTAGGTCCCTGCCGAGCCTTTTCCCTTTCTCCTATGGGCCTCGACCATATTGCTTTGCCTTCTCCGATCCCTGCACGCATTCCGGACACCGAAGAATTTCTTTTTCCCGTGAGTCTTTTCCACGTTTTTTGAAGATGGGAGTCTCCCCCCTATTTTCGTGACCTTCTTGTCTTATACTCTCCTTCGCCCATTTCCTCCCCTGGGCATCGTTCTCTCTCCTTTAAGAAGTCGCTTGCACATTCTCCTTCGGAAAGCCTTTTCCACTTTTTTTCGTTTGATGATGCGCGACTTTTAACGTTGTATGTCATCTTCCCTCAAAAGTCTTTTTTGAAGCGATTGGCCTTCCTTGGTTCAATGAGCTTGTCAGTTAGAAGCAATTGATGCCCACGATCCTTTACGGCTCATGGGATCCAGCTGCTTAAGGGGGACTTTTGGTCACGCACGACTGCCCCGCGACCCGGTGGCGGGTCTTCCCCCCCTGCGCTTTTTTCCCCCCCACCCTCCCTGACTTCTATTTCTTCTCTCTCGTTTTTGTTTTTACCCGCTAGAGCGGGTTTTTTTTTGGTTTTTGTGGGGTTGAAGGTTCGACCCGCCTTTTTTTTCCTGCACCGCCTTTTATTGTTGGGACCCAAGGGCTTTTCTCGTCGAACGGTCTTTCACATAATCGAAGGATAACTTTCTTTTGTTGCCTTAGATTCCCAGTTACCCTTTTCTGCCCTCATCTTACATTTAATATCCTCCTTTTTTTTTTCGAGAGAACCCTCCGCACTCTTGCTTCCCCGATTTTCCAGGCACCACCCCCAATCTTAAAAACCGTCTTATGCTAGACGTTTCCGATCACACGATGTCTTTTTTTCTTTTTCCCCCCCTTTCCCCCCCTCTGACCCCCAAAGTTCACCTCCCCAGCTGTTTTCTGAGCTTAGCTTGCGACTGGTGTGAACTTTTCCCGAATCAATTCCCCTCCCCCTATTTTTTATCCCTTTTGAAACGCATGCATGCGGGACACTCCCCTTCCTTCTCTCATTAGTAGTTAATCCCCATTTTCCAGTCAGGCCCCCGAACAGTGAGGGAAGTCCTTTCCCAGGAGTCTCTCCCCTCCCCCCGCGAGAAGTCCTCCCCCCAATGGTTTAGATTTCTTCCCGTTCGAAGGAGTTTTTCAGAAATTCTTTTTTTCTTTGTCTTCGGAAGCAAGAAGCTTTCCCCCGTTAGTTAAGTTTTGTTGCCCCCCCTTCCCCCGGACTCTTTTTCCGTGTCTTTTTAGCCAGTCAGCCTTTGGTCGCTAGTCTTTTTCCCCCCCCCCCTTTTCTTCTAGCCTCCCGCATCACGAGTCCCTCCATGGGAATTCACACGGCTTGCCCCTCGGTCACCAGAATTATTTCCTTTTTTTTCAGTCCCCTTCCTCCCTTACCTCCGGCACAGGTCTCTGAGACCCAAGACGTAAGACTCCCGCGGCAAAAGTATCTCCCCTTTTCCGCCCCCCTTCCCCTTTTCAACTCTCGACTTTTTGTCTCGACCTTTCGAAGAATTGTAATGTCCTTCTTTTCTTTTCCCACAGGACCCGAGACCGTTTGAGTTTCCTACCCAGGGATTTTAATCATCCCCATTAACAGCTTCCCCTCTTAACCATCGCCCCTGTATGCCTCTGCCTCTTTGTGATTTATCTTGTCCGAGCGGGGCATGTCCCTTCTTGGCGTTCCGCTGGCTTTTTCTCAAATTCGCGTTTTCCCACTTGTTGGTCCTCCCCTCCCTTGCTTCAGGTTTTTATTTTTTTTTGCGATCCTTTATTGACCCCGGTCTCCAAGGCGGAAAAGCGTTTTCTCCGCTTCCCCTCCAAGTCTCGATCGAGCCTTTTCTTTGGTCCCCAAAACAGGTGCTCCCTCAGGTTTAGTAATCGGAGATCCTCTTCCGTCCCCGCTAAAGTCTTATAAAAACTTTTTTTCCCCTTCAGGAGTTTTTCTCGTTTCTCGACGGTCAGGGTCCCCTCTCATTTCGTCCCTGTCTGCAATCCCAGTTCGGATGTTAGTCCCCCCCTTCCGGCGCCCCTTCCTACCAAGCCGCCAGCCCTTTCCAGCGATTGCAGCCTTTGGTTCCGCGACACTTTCCCCCCTCAAAAATCCCCAAACTTCCCGTTGCTTTAGATAGTCCTTAGTGACCCCATTTTTTGCCCCCCCTGATTGCCAGCGCTTTATCTTCTAACTATAACGAGATCAGACTGATTAAGGGCCCCCCTTACCTACCACTGATGAGCCATTCTTTTTGGCGTCGAAAGGGCTTGGGTCTTTTCCCTTGAAGAACTTTCCCGGAAGTTACTCGTACGCGCCTTTTCAACGCAGAGACCCTCTCCCCAGTTGCTCTTCCGATGCGATTTTCTCTATCCCCCCCCCGAAAAAAAATTCCCCTCGCTCCCGAGATCCCACGCAGCTTCTTCCTTTACGCTCTAGAGTGGCCAGCCCGCCTTCGAACGGCCTTTTTTTCCTTACTTTCCGTCGGACGTTTTTCCCTCCGGTCCCAGTCAGCCCTTCTCCCCCATCCCTTTCTGGGAGTCAGCCCCCTCATTGACGCACGACTTCCGTTCCTCACTTCGACGATCTACTTATCGAGGGTCCGTGCCTTTCTGAAAAACCCCTTGAAGGCGTGCGTGTTCCGAGCCGGTCTCTCTTGATACCGAGTCCTCAGCCCTCTCCCCCGTTAAAGGCGTCGAACCTTTTTTTTTTCTCACGAAGTCCCCTCTTGTGATATAGCCCGGACCTTCCCCCTCTTCGGGTACCGCATGAAGGCTCCGTGAAGAAGACGGCCACCTCTTTTTTGACAACCCGGGACAAATTTCGACCCTTCTCTTCCGGAAGAATCCTTTAGTGGAGCTGCCTCACTTATAGGGCTTGCACGCCACCTAAACCCCCCCCTTTTTTCTCGTACAGCACTCGAAGCAGGCAAAGCTTCCCAAGCGGGCCCCTCTTTTTACCCATGAAACCTTTTCGTTCGGATTTGGCCCCCCTTTTCCGTGCTTGAGAATTGAAGAGCGCCCTTCGGCAAAAAGCGACATAGTCTTTTTTGAACTCTCTTTGCCTTCAGATAGGTTGAAGTACTGCGGCGACCCCTTTTTTTGTACGGATCTATATATTTCCCTCCCCCTTGTGTATCTCAAGTCCCCTCCCATTTTTCCCTTCTTTTTTTTTTTACTTCCGAGATCGATCCCCCTCTTCTTCTGCAGAACCCTTAGACTAGTTTTCTCTTTTCGTGAAATGGCAGAGCGCTTCCTCTCTTATTCAGAACTCCCCTTCTCATGCCAAAACCCCCCTCCAGGAAGAGTTTTTTTTTAGAGGCTTGAGCGCCCCTTGTTGTACGAGCTTTTGCTTCGGCTTTTTTTGTTTCCCCCCCCGTAATGAGCCGTGTTTTTCCTTCGGAAGACCCCCAGATGACTCAAATGACTCTTTCTGCAACCTGTGCTCTGTTATTCTGATCGTGAATTCGTCCTTTTTTTTCCTACCCGGCTCTGAAGCGTTTCCTGGCCGACTTCCCACTTTCGTCTCTTTTATCGACATCCTGTCTCCCCCCCACGGGTTTCCTGTACCTGCGTTGTATTAGAAGCACTTTTTTCGTGCGAGTCCTTCCCCTTGCAGGTGGGTTGGTTTCCCCCTGCCGAGTTGGTCCTCTTCCTATTTCTAGCCCCTTTTCCTTGATGCTGCAGCTCGTCTGCCCGGCGTCTCCTCCCTTTTTTGGTTTTTCCACTTTCTCTGAGGCCGTCTTTTTTTTTTTTTCGACGGCGTCTCTTTTCCGGCACTTTCTTTTTTCCAACGCACACCATCTTATCCCCAACTCTGCTTTTTTTCTCGGACGACTTTTCCACTTACCGGAAGTTTTTTTTTTTAGCGGACGCAGCGACTTTTTCATCTGGTCCCTTTTTTATGAGTTTTTTCTGCTCAGATCCCAGGCGCGTTTCTACTGTCCTCCTATTCATTATTTTGTAACCTTTCAACACGACATGTAGACCTTTTGCTTTTTTTTCCGCTTGACGCGAAGCCTTCCCTTGCTCGCTAAAGGCTCCCTATTGAGGTGTCCTTTTCTGTATTGGCAATGTACTGCGTCACCATTTTTCCAGGCACGTTTTCTATGTTTTTGCCCTGATATTTCTTTCCTTTGCATCCGGATGCTCTTCCTTTTCTGGAGATATGACGGCGTTTTTTCCTCCCCCCCCCCTTTTACCTTTTTTCAACTTCCCTCCGTCTTGAGTCGTTGCCGCTCGCTTTTTCCTCCCCTTCCCCGATGGCCATCGACCTCGAACGCGCCCTTCAGGTCGCAGGGAGGAGAGTTCTTCCTTGTAGTGACGGCCCTTACTTAGAAGATTTACGTTCATTCCTCTTTTCGGGAGAAGCCAGGCCCCGCTAAGTTGCATCTTTGATGACGGCATTTAGCTCTTAGACTTTTTTTTCTTTGTCCTTTTCACAGTACCGGCCGCTCCGGCCCTCAGACACCCCCCCCAGAGCCTCCTGTTTTCGGTCCCCACAAAAGAGGAGAATTTTCCGTCTGAGACCTCTTTCATGTGCGTGGATCTCTTCCCCCCCGAGAGGCCCTCCGTTTTAGAATAGTTCCCCCTTCCCCCCTTCGCGGTTCCTTTTCATTTTCTCCTTAATCAGTTTCGGATTCCCAGCGTCTCTTACCCTTAAGCCAAAAGAATTCCCTTTCTCATTCCCTCTTCCCTCTAGGAAAGTCCTCTTTTTTGCTCTCCATTCGGTAGCACACGTAAGTGATTTCAAAGGGGACGGACTTTTTTGACGGCCTCCCTCCCTTTTGACACTCTCTTCCATAATGACGGTGCCTGGTCTTATTACTCAGCCCTTTGCATTTCCCCTGCTTTCATTAGGACAAGTTTTTTTCCTTTCGTTGCCCCTCTGTGACCCAAATCTGCCCTCGCCCCCCCCCCCCCCCCCCCACACCCCCCTGAGTTCGCTTTCCTTTTAAAGGAGCAAATGACCTCTTCCCCGTCCGTCGTCCGCCCCGACGCAGACTCGGAGTGCAGCATTCAGGGTCCTCTTTTTCTTGCTGGCTTTCCCTTCAGTAACTTTCACGCTTTTCCTGTGTCTACGAACCTCCAAGAGGAAATTTCTTCCCAGCCTTTTTTCTCTCCCCTTGGTTGGATCCTCATCTTATTTTTTTCCTTTACGGAATCCATGGGCCCCCTGTGCTGGAATGGTTCTCTTTGGCTGAAAAGGAATAACGAAGCGTTCCCCCCTCTTTGCTGGGAGGCCCTTTCCCTTTTTTCTCCCCCCAATCGACGTATATGGCGCCCTCTCTTCTTTCCCAAGGCCTCCCCTATAGTCTGTTTTAGGAAGTTTCCCGATGGAATCCTTTTCTCCCCTTTTTGAATGGGAAAGGCTTTACCCCTAATATGGTCCCCTTGAGGAGGAAAGCCCTCTTTTTACTTATTTCAGTGCTGTTTGAAATCGATCCATTTCGTGTCATGAAGTACTCTATCTCCTCTTCCTTTGTGTTTTTTTCTTGCATGCGACATTGGGATAACGCTTTTTAGTTTTTTGTTCTTGTGTTCGGCCCCGAAAATGTATTCCACCAAAGGAATTTCCCCCCTTTTTTTTTTCCGCGCCCCCCTACCTTGGTCCTTTGTTCCCTTTCCCCGCACTTCCCGAACTTTTTGCCTAGAGAAAAGCTTTTTTCTTTTGAGTCCCTTCTTCCATAAGTTTAACCTGTGCCTCCCTCACATAGAAGTCGAGTTCTGTTCCCCGCATCTTCGGACCCCCAATGTTGTCTCTCATTAGTTTTAACGACCCCCCCCCCACAGCAGGATTCCCCCCGTCTGGCCCCCCTTTCTGCTCCATCAGCGCGGCGCATCCCCCCCAACGCCCTCCGCATGTTCAAGGACCCATAAGAGGGAGAGCCGTTTTCCCCCCCCGCTTGCCCCCCCCCTTTTTTCCTTTTCCGCCTCTCTAGTCCCCTTCTTTCAGCCGAGATTTAATTTCCCTCGGTACGTCTTTTCAGTTACGCTGCCGCCGTCTTTCGAGGAAGAGCTGGGGAACGAAGCATCACGCGGTCCCCTTCTTGTGCCCTTCATAGCATGTTTGTCCAGAATTTTTTTTTGGTAATAATCTCCCTCTCCTTGATCGGATCCCCTTTTTTTTCAAGGGACCCGGGCCCCCTGCGAAAAAAAGACTTCCCCCCCTTCTTCCCTCGCCTCCTCGTTTGTAGCCAAAAGCGCGGGTCTGACCCTTTTCAGAACGTAAGGTAATCATTTTTCCCCAGCGGCAAGCTTTTTTTTTTCCACCTCTATAGTACTAATCGAAATTTTATGCGAAACTCTTTTGAAGAGGACGGGCACGTCCCCCCCTATGGCGGGCCCTACTTTGCCCCATTTTTCGGGGGCACCCCGATCCAGCCCTCCGCGATTTTTTGAGCAAATTCCTCTTTTTTTATAAGATGGTTTTGTCCCTTTTTTTTGGCTTTGCAATCGTCGGCGGGGCTTCTTCCGCCGTTCTTGCTTAGCAAGTTTCCTACCATTCCCCATCCGCCCCTCCAGCCAACCAATCGATCGAGCCGTTCCTCCACCATCTCAATAGCAAGAATTTTTATCTTCCTTCCCTTACAGTCTCCAGCACTACCCCCTGTCCTTCCCCAAACCAGTTTTCCTGGGACGCTCCGTTTTTCCTCCTAGATTGACCGACGTGTCCCTTCCATTTTATTTCTTTTTCCCCCTCGTCTCCTTCCACAAGCGACCGCCCAGTTCGGGATCCCCCCTGCCTTTCTTTGACTTCCCCACGAGCAGATATTCCATTCCCCCCCCGCGTTCTTCTTGCTTTTTTTTTCGCTCACACAAGTCGCCCACCCCCCCCTTCTTTTGCCGGTCCGTTTTTACGTACTCTCTTTCAGCGCGGTCATCGCTTTTCGCCTTTTTTTTTTTTTGGGCCCCCCCCCGAATTTTTCCTGTGCTGCGCGCCACATCGTTTCGAAGGAGCTCCCTTTTTGTGCGGTGCCGTTGTTCATTGAAGGTGACGAGCTTCCCTGTTAAGGACGGCATTCTTCCAACGTTTTTTCTACTCTAACCTGACTCCCCCGTGCCCCCATCATCAACATCCCCTATGGCCCTTTCCTTTTACAGCATAGAGAAACTCGTACGTTCTTTCCTGATTCCCCCCCCCAAACGTTTTTCCGCCGTGTTTTCTGTGCTTGACCTCCCCATGCCTCCCGAACGGCATACGGCACTCCTTTTCAAAACTCCTCTCCGCCCTCCCCTCCCGCCCCGACCCATACTTTCTTCGAGCAGTTTTCCCCCGCCTAGAATAGAATTTTCTTCATTGGACATCGAAAGGATAGAAAGATCCTCCCCCCTTTCCCGAGGTCTTTCCTTCCCCAAACCCCATTTCTTCCGGTAGAGGTTTCTCTTTATAGTCTTTTTTCCTCCTTCCTCTCCCTCATCAATAGAACAAACTGTCACGAGCGTCAGTGGGATTTTCCTTTTTAACGCGATCGCATCCCGACTTTCTTTCTTTTCAAGACGCCTGCAGGCTCTTTTTCGTTTCCTCAAGAATTCGATTCGATCTCGGCCGACATCCGTCCCCCGTTTTTCTCCTTTTTTTAACTTTCTCATGGTTTCCGCCATCTGCCGGAAATTCCACTTTATTGAAATTTTTTTTCCTGACCTCGGCAGCCCAGACGCCTCCCCCTCTTCTCATTTGCTAACCTTTTCCTTTCGTATTTTTTCCCTTTTTCCCCTTGTCCAAGGCTGAGTATGCCGCCATTTCACTCCCTTTGAAAATAGTAGACGGTTTCGTCTTTTTTCCTCTTCCGGCGTGATTCCCTTTTGTTTATTTTTCTTCTCTTTTCGTCCTTTCCCTGCAGTTTAGTAGATCTCTCTCTTTTTTCCCCTGAGAAGGTTCCCCTTGCCTTTCTTTTTTCAGTAATAAAAGAGAGAGCTTTCCCCGGGATGCGCCCCCCCCCCCATCACCTCTATTATCGGTTGCCGGATCTTCCCCTCTCCCCCGACTGACAGAATTAAATTGCCCAAATAGAAACGAAAGGCATCCTTTTCCCCGATTTAGCTCTATCCCTTTTTTGTTCTTCCCTCAGGTTGATTCCTGAACTCCCCAGTTCCATTCCTTTTTTTAATGTCTTCCTCCTGCCCCTTTCACCCGATGACCTCTTTCCTTCTCAGCGCTTTGGCTTCTTCTTGCCTCTAAATTAGTATCCTTTTCTTTCCGTACCTTCCATTCCTCCCCCTTCTGGTCGAAAGTCCTAGGCATGGAAGGTTCGATTCCAGCCAGTTTTCTGCGTTTCCTTACCACCGGGTTACTCTTCACGCTACTTTCTCATCTCTCCTTTGCGGAACTACGCCCACCTCCCTTTTCTTAAGGGTCTCTAGCGTGCATCGAGCCGTCCTCTTTTGCCGTTCGGCAAAGAGCTGCCTTTCCTCCGGCTCTTTTTCCTCCTTTCCCCATTATGGTGACGAGCGGCTTTTTTTTCTTTTCCCTTTGTCCCGGAAGATTTTTCCGTTCGACGTCCCCCCCAGTGCGGTCACCGCACTCTTTTTTGCCAACGCTTTTTTTTTCACCCCCTTTTCGTTTTTCGGAAGTTTTCGTCCTTCCGTCCGCGAAGTTTTCATCTGTATTCTGAGAGAAGATAAGGCGCGTTTCCTATCATTACTTTTATTTCCTCCTTCTTCCCCCCCTCCCCTCATGTGAACTATTTTTCTTTTCTATGACGTTTAAGCGGCTCTGTCGTCTCCTAGTAAAGGAGTAACCCTCTTACGGCGTCCTCTGTTTCTTGTGATTCATGTAATGAAGTCCCATTTTTTCTCCCGAAAGGAACTGTGGTGTTTTTCTTCCTTCTGGTTTTTTTTTTGGGGTTTTTTTTTTTTTTTTTTTTCTTTTTTTTGAGTTAACAAATCCTCTTCCTTCGCGGTTTCCGCCTTTCTGTCCTTTTGGTCGATCAGCCCCCCATTTCTCTTTTTCTGACGTCCCCCCCCGTCAGGCCGGTTGCCGCTCTTTTTCCTCTCCCGCTGCAACCCCTCAAGATCAAGACGTCTGGGCGCGGTAGAGGGCGGTTTTCCCTTTTTGCCTTTCTCCTTTGCAGGCCTCCTCTTCTGGAAGGATTCTGGCAGTCTCCTTTGTTTGGACGGCTCGATAGATTGGCTGTGCTTTCTTTTGATGCTTCTGTCCTTTTGACCTGACTGTGTGACCGCAAACCTTCCCTCTTTTATCAGCAAAAGTCTTGAGGTGCTCCACATCGCGAGTTACTCCCCCCCCCTTTGATCCGGACACTTCCCCTGTTTTTTTCCCAGCGAGGAATCGTCCCCCTCTCTCTTTAATGCCGATGCCCCCCCTCCTACGACGTTTAGCCCCACCCACACCCCCCCCCCCCAACCTTCCTGAATCAGCCCCGTCCCCCCTGTTTTTACGACATGGTCTTTAATCCTTTCCGGCTTCCCTCCTCATTGGGCAGGAAGAACCCACACTTCCTCTTTCCTATAGCCTCCAGACATGACGTGCTTTCCCGGTACGATTCTTATGGATTTTCCCCTTTTTTGAGTCGGGAGGCGTGACCTTTTCCTCGTTGTTCGGCCCCCTAGCATCTTCCTTTGGAGCCGATCGCTCTTTTTCCAACTGGCTTCCCTCCCTCCTTTTTTTTCTGTGTTAGCCGTTGCCTTCCCTTGCACAAACTTCGACCACCGATAATTTCTCTCGTGAGCCTTTCCGATATTTTTTTTTTTCGCTTTTTGTGCCCAGACTTCCTCTTTACTCCCTTTATTCTTCCTATACGGGGACTATCTTTGTCGCGACCTTCCCCTTTGCGGTGAGAATGACAGTATTAAAGAGGCATCCTGGAATGCTTTTGCGAGCCCCTTGTCTTTTTAGCGACCTGCAGAGTAATGTATTCCCCTCATGGGGAACATTTTCCCATCCCCCACCGAATGCGGGAATGGGTTTTTTTTCCCTTTTTTTTTAAGGCTGCTGACAGGTGTTGCACCTCTCTTTCCTGCTACCCTTACAATTTCCCTTGTGGCGTAATTTCCCTTTTTTTCCCCAGCGGGCCAAAGCCCCCCTTTTTTCCGCCCAGTGTCGCTGGAATGTACCCCCTTTTCAGCAATTGGTTCAATGGGACCTGCCGACACAAGTCTTGATCCCTCTCTTTTTTCTTTTGGAACAGTACCAGGTGTTTCGAACTTATGTGCGGGGTGGCCCGAACGTATCCCTCGCGAGGAG
>Ga0179593_1330614_pt1 | contig 16446 bp, 18 predicted proteins | sample CZODoug2_1_08_16_FD_185931 | JGI IMG/M metagenome (GOLD analysis project Ga0179593, IMG submission 185931) | Vadose zone soil fungal communities from Angelo Coast Range Reserve, California, USA - CZODoug2_1_08_16fungal (PacBio error correction) | ecosystem: Environmental > Terrestrial > Soil >... | reverse complement strand
GTCCCCGTTAAAACACTTTTTTCACCATCGCATCGTCACGTAGTTTCGTGCTATCTCTCGCTAACACCATGTTTGGCGTTTCTCCCCCCCCCTTTCTTGAACACAAATCCCCCACTTTTCTGAAAACTGGCCCAGACATTTATATCCGAGATCTCAAATCGCTGTCCGCCTCTATGAAGTGTACAACCCCCCTCGCTTCTTGTTGCGATTCCTCAGCCTCCGCTCCCAATCCCACTTTCTGAAACGAGCTGTTCCCGTAACCTACCACTCCCTATCCAATTACCCACATGCTTCGGTGACCTTTTACCGCGACTCCCCCTCACCCCTTACCCGGCCCAGGACCCTTCCCCTCTCGGACCTATTCCCTAGTTTTTATATTTCGTACCCTCTCGGCCCAGTAGGCACCTGGCGCGTAGTTTGAGTCCCTCCCGTTACTTTCCCCCACCGCCTACGGGCTCTACTTTGTTTTGCAGAACCCGGTTTTCCTCCTTAACAAGGTGGCTCCGTCGTCCGTAGTTTAAATCCATTAAGGCCGGGGTTGAGGACGTCCACGTGAGTCGCTGTGTGAACGTCGGTGACATTAGATCCGGCTCCCAAACGACGCCCTTTTCAGTTCTTCGCGCTTTTTAATTCAGGGCACTGTAACGCCGCCCGCACATGGTCCCTTTCTACGCCTTCCCCCATTTGGCAGGGTCGGGCATATTAGTTTCCCAACTACGCTGCGGTTCCTGAGGTTTTCCAGCGCTTACCCTACTGATCAACGGTATAATGACGATCCGATTCAGACACCAGATCCCCTTTTTAGCCCCCCAACCTCCAACCTTCTGCCGTAATTCAAAGAGACAACCAGACTTTCGGCCGTGCCTACGTCCGTAATTCGGGTCCCCTGTTAAACCACTACGCAGCTCAAAACCGTTCACTTGAGTCCTATCCTTCGTCAGCACCACGGACCTCGGCTCCCTTAGCCCAACCTTCGATCTGCCCATCAATGATTTGTACCCGGTAACCCTTTGGGCGCCTCTTGCGGAGCTTTTCCGGAAAGCCAACTCTTTCTACAGTTCGCCTTTGCTTGCGCCATTTACGTTTTCCCCTGACCACCTATGCCCTCCCCTGCGCGTTCTAGACTTTTTTTAAGCCTGACGAACCCTAGTAAAGATTAAGGCTCCCCTATCCCCGGCCCCCCAGCCCCTCATCAATTCGTGTCCAGCCTTTTAACGATCAGTTTCCCCACTCACCCTTTTCGCATGGTCGCCCCCTTCTCACCTCCTTTTTCCTTTACTACTAAAAAGGATCAGCCAGCACGACTGACCCCCCCCCCGCACGGCCTGACTGAATTTGCGATCAGAGACTGGAGCGGCTCTTCCGTCAACTCCTCCGGTTTAACTAAGACTCCCTCGAACTCTGTCGGTGGTTTTGTGCCAGGATCACTAATTAACATTCGTGTTTACCGAGTCCCTTACTGTCACGCACCGCTGCTCCGGCATCACCTAGACCTCGCCCATTGGTAAAGAAGATCTTCTTTGCCTTTTAGGCTTGGCGTTGTGTTGGCAGGCAGATGCGGTGTCCGCTAAGGTGTTCAAAGTTTCTCGTCTACACACCGTCCTTCCGCTACCCCCTGAACTGGTTCTTCGGGACTACTACATTTCCGCTGGTTGGTCGTTCGCCGATTTCACCCCTTTGCCTCTCAGCCCCGAACGGAACGTTCCGGCTTTGCCATATCTTTCCTGTTCCCCGAACAGTCGAAAGGCTTCACCGCCACCACTTACGTTTCAAATCGCCCCTTATACATGCGCTGGTCCCTGTTTTTCCCCTCTTGTGTTTCTTACGACCCACCCCTTCCTGTTTGTTAACTCGGGCCTCCGCAAGACCCTGAAACCCCCACCGAAGCCTGAGCAAAAAGTTCGTCCATTTTCCGATACTTCGTGACCCACTCACCTACAAGCAGGGACAGGGATTCCTTCATGCCTCCCCAGATGATAAAAATTTTTCCCAACCGGGTCTATCGGTATCGTTCGAATGTCTTCCCACGGTCTGCGCTTCGTTACGCGATTTGACCCGACCAAGATTTTTACTTTCGGGTCGCTGCCAACAATCCGTCCTTTCCAGTGCCCCCCCCCCCCACCCCCCTAGTTGACTCTTGGCCCCAGAATTCGCCTTACGCATTTCTGGTTCTTCTCTTCCTTCTTCCGTTTGCAAGCTAATAATTCTAAGTCCACGTCTACAACATAACTCCCCCCTCCCCATAAGTTGCCGGCGGACTTAGGACGGTACCGCCGGTTTTAGCCTGAAGCAGGGACCCCCTCCTATCAGTCGACGGCGTAACCTAAAATTACTGGTGAGAGTTTCGATGCCCTTTCCCTTTTTCGAGAAGCCCGATCACGTTAAGGGCACTTATTTGGATCTGAGCGATCCAGTTTGGCACACTTGCACTCCCTCTTCTTTTTACAGCCACACCAGATTTTCCAGAATGACAGTCGCACTGGTAACTGGTCCCCCCTTTTTCACTCGACCCTCGCGCAACCGCGTTTTGGTTTGGTTGATCCAGTGAAGCAAAACATCAAGTTTTCTTCGCTTCATCCCGGATTGCGACGTACCTCGGAGCATCGTACTCCAAGGGCCCTGTTCCACGGCATTAAAGTGTCCAACGACTTTTCACTTCGGATCGTGAGATTTCCTTTAATCCCGAGAAAACAAGACCGGCATCCGTTCATTTCACAGACATCCCCCAGACTTCCAGGTTTCTTTGAACATTAGTCCACCACGCTTCGCCGGCATGCATAAGATCGTTTGTTCCCTCCGCCCTATTCCTCCTGCAGGCCCTTCGACAGAACACATCCCCCCTATCTGGTCCCCCATGTCCTTTGACACTCGGCCGCCCAAAATGATGCCGTACCCGTCTTTTCTAATCTGTCTTCTGTCTTTCGAATACGCAATCCCGAAAGCCCGACCCAGTGAGCGTTCCCCGATTTCAACCACGGAAAAATCTAAACCCGGTTCTAACATCTTTCTTCCCCAACTGCCTGATTACTTCTCGTTCCACGACTTCCCAAGCGCTGGAGTCCTAGTTTTTCTTTTGCCGCTGATTTCTATACGGTCCCTGGTCCGGGAAGCGACATGTTTCCGTTTGATATGTATGTGGATCCCTTCGCCCCTTGCATTCGTCGGCGTTGAAAGAAAGCACGATCGCCCCGATGCCTCCGCCGACCCTCGTTCGGGGCCCGTCCGCTCCCTTACGCCCTTCCCTTGTCGAGCACCTTCCCCCGCAACTCTCCTCCCCTTATGGCCTAATGGCCGCCTCCCTTCGAGCGCCCTGTTGTATCATTACTCGTTTCGTTAATCCGGAATGCACGCCGCGGTATCCCCAAGAGATCGAAAGAAAGGCTGACTTTCGGCCCCCCACAATTTCGCGGCCATGATCCTTTTTATCGTCTTCCCCCCAAAAACCTCCCCCCCCACCCACGCCCAAACTCTCTTTTACCTGGTTGTGATCTCTGGGCATGTTTGTTTTTATTTTTCTTTACTCGGAACCGGCTCTGCAGCCTTCATCCTTGTGTTGTCCTCCTCCCCGCTCGTCCCTATCGCTAGTGCAGTCGGCTCTTCGAGCCTCCTTTTATACCTGCTGGTCTTGAGGAGCTTCGTCTTGGATGAGCTCGAGCCGAACGTCGGTACTGTGTCCCCATCGCGCGATTTTTCTTATTGCCCTGCACTCCAGCGCCCATGTGTCTTTTCTTGCGGGATGTTGCTTCGACAACATTTCAGGTTCCTCGGCTCGGCGGTACAGGAAGATTCGGCGGATTTTCCTTCTTTGGCGTAGTGGGCTGGGCTGCGCTTGGATGCACTTTCGACTTAGCATACCTCCAACCTAAAGTCGGCTTCTGACTTGTATCCTAAAACATCTTCACTGGAATCTGGTTTGTCTTCTCCTCTCCCCCTGCTATCTCTCCGGCCGGTCGTGGACTCTCCTGAGAACGGTTGCCGCAGTGTGTGGTTCCAATCTCTTTGAAACGCGCTGCGTGCATGAACAGTTTTGATTGCGGTTGTTTCGTATTCTTCACCCAGAGCACAAATTAGATTGTTTACGGTCAGTCTCCATTTCTCTTTTCCGGCTAGGTGCCGAGCATTACACTTTTTTTCTAATGGTGGTTTTTTTTCTGGATGTAGGTGCTCTCATGCTCGTAAGTGGTTTGTCCACCCGATTATTTTGCGTGGGTCCTCAGGTTTGAACGCCCCGATTCTTTTCAGCTTTTTTCTTTTCTCCCCTGGGCTGTCTGCTCGTCTGATTTGCGTTGATGTAGCTTCCACTCCATCCTTTTCTGAGGAGTCACTGTGGTCCGGCAGTTTTATAACCCTCGGTTACGATGCGCTGGCGTAGTCATCACTCCAATTGCGCGAGGAGTTTTGGTAGATGATCACCAGTCACTTCTGGAGCGATTTCTTTGATGTCAATGGGACCACTTTTAAGCAGTGTCGACACTTCCTTGTGCCCTCTGTTTGATTCCCAAGTAGTCCCGACGATGTAACGCTCTCACTAAGAGTCTTGCCAGCGGAACCCCTTTATCCGATCGGGCTGCTTTCGCCTAGCGGGCCGGTGTTGCCGGCGCCGCCCTTTCAGAGGATTTTATTTCCCGTTCGACGTTTAGATAGGGTCAATTATGCAGTAGTGCCGGCGGTCACGCGAAGTTCTCCCTTGAATTTTTTATTTATGTTGTATTCTTTGCCGAGGCATCATTACTCCTTTGTTTTCGAAGAGGGATCATCGTTCCTCCGTCTGGGCGAATTGCTTTGCCCCCTTTCGAGGTACGGCGTTGTTGGTAGTTAAACGGGGAAGGATCTTTCGGTTTGGCCCGTTACCGCTGGCCAGCTTTTCGGTCGTCCTACATCGCGTATTCGACGAGCGCCCTTCTTCCGCTGCTTCACACGTTTGATGATTCAGTATGCGGGGTTCTCATCTCTACTTTGGTTAGTCAGGGTCCGCCTGCGCACTTTCCCACAGGGACTTAGTTCTTGGTCGAAGTTAGTTCACCTCCCTTTTCCTGTTCTCTGTGGGGTTGGTGGTACATTCGTATAGACGTTCCCCGTGACGGGTCTACCTTTCCACGACTCTTTTGAAAAACCTCCCCCAGGTCTAATGTATTCATGCGATTGGACGTCTTGGGACTGTGAAGCCCATTTCGCCCTTCCTGTGCCAATTACGTGACGCTTGAACCGGTCCTTTCCCGTTAATTAGTCATGTCGGTACGTGTTGACAGAGGAGTAGCCACTGACTATTATTTAGTCACGCGAACTGTGGATCGGCACCCGCCACCTGTTTTCGTCCGTTCCATTGGGTTGAACAACGTCACCCCTCAACTCAGTTGCCCGCCCACTTCCAGCCAGGCGAGTGTTTGATTTGGGGCGTCCCCCCATGGGCGCACGGTTCACTCGTTTTCTCACCGGCGTTCCGGATATTTTACCTTTTTTAAAACAGCGGTTCTTTCTTTTGCATACTGATGTATGGGTGTGTTGAACAGGACGCTTCCCTGAGCCCATCTTTCTTTCGGTCCTCGCACATGTTTCCCTCTTTCGGTCCGTGCTTGGGTGATTTTGTCTCCATCTTTAATCGCGTAATAGTAAATTCGGCGGTTCGATCCCTTCCCCAAGAATTATTTTTCTAAGTTCTCAGATGTTCACCTGACTCCCCCACTGGTGGTTCCCTACTAGCGTGCCGAGTTGTCGTCGGGTGATGAGGGGACTTTTTGCAGGATCGGGCCCCTGATGGGGTCGCTTTGGCAGACCGCTTGGACCTTCGTCCGCTTTTCAGCTTTGGAGTGTAATAGTGCATTTGCCGTGCGCCATCCCCTACCCTTCTAACTCCCTTCTTGTCTTTCCGTATGGCGCCTCCTATTTCGCTGAATGTTCCGTCATCCCTGGGTTCCCCCCCGTGCTTTTTTGCTGCCCCCTCCGACCGCTCGTTTGTTGATGCACGAACTTTCATAGTCCCTCCGACCGCTTGTTGATGCCTCTTGTCTGTTCCTTCCCTTTGCCCCGGAATTCACTTTCCGTACCCTGTGTGCTGTTTTAGATTGAATAGTCGCCGGTGTTGATATTTGGCTGAACTGGATCTGGTTTGAATCGTATATTCATGATTTGACGTTTGATCCTCTCCAGGCACGTGTTCCCATCGCTCCCGCCCAGCGTGTTTGACACGAGACATTCCCGCGCAGTGTCATTTGCGCGCTCTTCATTAGCGGTTACCGCCCGGTCAGCTCGCTACTCCATCCGTTTTGATGTGGATATCATGACCCGTTCGTGAACCACCCGACTCCGAAAGTTTAGGACCGGGGATTCTACTGGGCGTGGATGAGACTCCTTTCCGATGGAAGCCCCCCCCTTTTTGGGTAGTTCTCCACAGTTTGCTTAACACCGAGAGCCCGGTTGGGTCCTGGTATTCCCCCGTTTTGACGCGCCCTTTTCCTAGACCTCTGATGCCCGAATTGTGGACTTTTTTCCTCGCTGCGGTCCGGGTGTTTTTCTTCGCGAAATCCCCGAAGCATGAGGGCGGCGGTGCGGTTTGTTTTGTTGGGGTTTTGGTTGTTTGTATGGGGTCGGTTACTCCCCCCCATGGATAGTTTCCGGTTGCTTTTTCTCCTGGCTGCTCCGACCCCCAAGAGCTAGTGCCTTATCCATGAATAAGAGGACTTTATTCCCGAACATCTTCTCTTCCCCCATTCTTGCCGGCTGTTTAATCACTGATTTTTTCATGACCTGTTAGCCGACTGGTTTTTTCTCGATATATCCTTTGCCCCCATCACCCTCCTTGACGCCGAGTGGAAGCCGCTTTTTTCCCCCTCTCTTTTCCTCCCTTTTCATTGTGAGATCTCAATCCCCCCCCAAAAGGGTTTCAACCTTATCATTAGTTTCTTCCGTCTCAGTATATACCCAGTTGTTTTTGCTTACGACAAGGTCCTCTTTGAACCCAAATCACTTAGCACTGCTCTCCACCTGAGATAGAGATGGAAACTTCCTCCTCTATTCATTTTTTTGATCGCCACCTATTCTCTTGTGGAAGATGATAGTTCTCTCCCCTCCCACGAACGATAGGTACCGTACTCACAATCCTTACAAATGATTTTTTTTTCCCCCTTTTTCCTGACTAAACCACCTTACAGAAACGCGCCTTTTTTGTCCCGTGCCATAGGTACCCTATATCGTGTACAACTGAGAGTACGCCTTCCCAGGCCTGTAATTGACCCCACCTCGTGAACCCAACACGGTTCTTTTGGCAGACCCCTTTTGGTGAAGGGAATCACTCACCCTTTTTTCCAGTAGGTCCTATCCGTCCCCGTCCAGATGTTGTAGATGTTTTCAGTACTCGCGTGGTGACCCGAGACCACGGTGCAGGAGATCCCGCCGGCCGCAAATTTAGCATTGGCAGCTTGCTTACGCCTTCTCCTCGCCCTCCATCTCGTCTTCTCCCTCAATTGCTGCCGTTTCTGTTTTTTTTTCTCGTTTCCCATCTGGTCTGTTCTCGTGGATCGATGCACTTCTTGAACTCATTTCACGTGATTTCCCTGAAACTCTTTCTCCGCCCACCCCCAACCCCGCGATTTCCTCCAAATCGACACCCCCAGACCTTTTTAACTAGGAGGTCATTCCGGGTCCATCCTTTGTAGAGCGCCATTTTACTTGACACTTTTTGCATCTTGTCATTTTCCCCCACCCCGCCTTCCCTTTTTCAGACAAAGTCTCCTTCGACCCATTTGCTCCATTACCAGGAACCTTCCGGGTTTCCAGCGACGGCTTCTTCCCTTTCCGGTAACCACCCGGAAAAGAAATTCGTGTCTTTCTATGTTTTCCTCGGGCCCCAGCAGAACGTACCCCCAGTCTTACCGCTTCCGCAGTTCGCGCAGTTTTTATGGCAATCCCCTCGGCCCCCCATGTCAAGTGCATGCTCCACACAGACTCCCCCCTCATTCAGAATAAATTCCCACGCAGTTGCTCCTTAAGGATTGGTAAAAATGGTAGACTATCCTCGTTCCTTCTCCCCTCTGAAATTTCTCCTCGACTCCCACCAAGGATAATGAGTGTTCTTGCTCCCCAAGACTCCATAGCTTTCCCGAATGTGGGCCCCGTAAGCAGGCCAGCTGAAGATGCTTCCAGCCCTCCTTGTCTAATCCCCCCCAGCGTTCCCCCGATTTTTTTATATCCAGTCTCCCGTGTTCAAAAATCTAGGATACTGCTAATCAGCGGACTCTTTTCATCCCAGCGGAGTTCAATTCGGGTTCTCAGAAGATAAGACGATTCCTTGACTTTTTTCTTTTTTCTGGCTTTCTTCCTTTTTGGCCGCGAGAACTTCACACCGCCCTTGGAGGAACATTTCCGGTTTTTTTTCCGATCCTGTCAAGGTTTCTCGTGTGCCATAAACGTCTGTGTTTGCTAGGTACGTTCCCGTTCCCAACTTCCCTTCCCTTCTAGCCCGACTGAACCTGATGATTCCAGTCGTCCAAGCTACAGGCTTTTTTTTTACCGGTCTTGCAAACCCCTTCTCCCTGTCAAATTCCTCTACAATGCGCTGTGTTGCATGTTTTCAGTTCACGTCCCCCACCCCTTAAGTTTTTTTCCTCGTGCTCCTCTACGATTTCCCGCGCACAACCGAACCATTTTACCTTTCCCTTTCCTTTTTACGCTCCCCTCGACACAATTCACGAAGGGGTACAGGTTCCTCATTAACCCCCTACCCAGCTCCCCCCCCAAAAACTATGACACCCGCCTTTTGCCTCGCATGGGTCTCCCGTAAGAAGAGCAAGGACGGTGTTGTCGCTTATAAGAGACTTCTCATCCCCCAAATTCTTTCCTTCCTGTACCCATGGACAGCATGCCCCCTCCCTATGATCACTCCTATGACAACAACTCCTTTCCCTCTTTAAGCCTTTTCCTTTCCCTGACTCTCCTTATGGAATGTTTCGACTCCCACGTATAAGTTTTTTTCACCGACTAAGGCTGAATTCACCTTCCCAGAATACCCCGTCCGTTGATTTGATCCTTCTCCGTGCCCGAAGGCTCCCCCTGACCAGAAATCCCACCCGATCCTCAAAGTCCAAAGGAATACCCTCCCCGCTGGTGAGAGGTTTCCGCGCCCATTAGACAACTCTCGGAGAAGACCTCCGATCTTCAGGGTCCCCTCTTGGCTTAATGTAATTTCGGTTGGCCCCCCTCGACCTACCTCCTTCTTTTTAAGCCAAAAAGCATTTCTGCCCCAGTACTCCCCCTGTTTTTTCCACATGGTCCATTCCCGGACGCCAACGAGTTCTTTGGTATTTATCCAGGACATCACACTCTCTTTCCTTCTTTCTTTACGTCGTCCTTCTCCCCAGTTATCACCTGTCGTTAAAGGGAACCCTCCCTATGATGGATGATTTCGTCTCCGAGTACCTAAGACCGGCAGACCCTTCAATTTCCCTCACAGAACCCACCCCCCTTTTCCTCGAGTAAAAACAGTATTCCTGCACTCCTCTGAGGTCCCTCATGCTATTCCATGGCCCGCCAATTCGATAAATCCCCCATCAGACCCCAACATTTTACAAATTTGTCCCTCCCTTCCCGTTCAATTCCGGAGACCACTTATCGGAACGGCTTTCTTTCTTGATATGGGGTTACGTATAACCCTTCCACCGACCTTTTTTCAAATTTGCGTTCGCCTTTTTCTGGACTTTCTTTTCAAACAGACCAACTCCACGCTTTAACCCGGTTCTCACCTCTTGCTCAATATTACGTTCGTGCCCCCAGATTAAAATAAGCCGTAGGCCCTTTCGTCCCAAGCTTCCGTCCCCCTTCCGATTCTAAGGTAATGTCACCTCCCGACTTGTTCTCCTCTTTGTTGGTCGGAAGGTAGTCCTGACTTCGCGGAGCGACATCCGCCTGGACTTTCCTCCCTTCCTCCCTTCCTGGCCGACGCCGTTCCCTTTTCCCTTCAATTGTTGCGCAGCCCCCCATCCCTTCATTCCGCGTCGGGCCTCTCCCCTTCTCGAGAAGTGACCCCAGACCTCGCTTTCGACTACTCACCCCTTCAATCGTCTCGCAGTGAACACCGCCCTATACCCTCTCCCCGACGCAACGACTCGCCCCACAGTTCCCGTTCGCGAACGTTGCTGCCAAGCACACATCACCCCCCCCTTCCCCCTTCTACTCGTTCTCTTTTTTTTGTCTTTCTTTTCATGTGTTTTGGGTGGATGTTGTTTTGACCTCTCCCGTAATCCCGTGCCAGGCCTAACCGTTTTTTTAGTTGACTCCGATCCTTTGCGTCGTTTTCTTCCCTGAGCGTTTTGCTCAAGATGCAGGCGTTTTCAGCTTTTTGCCCGCGCCCACTTTGACTTTTAGTCGTTTTTGTTCTGGCTAGCGCGGAAGTTTTGATGGAGGCTGCTTTTTGACCATGTAAGTTTCTTCTTTGCCCGTCCGCTTTTTTCCCAGTGTTCTCTCTTTTCGTTCCCCGCGCCGCGCCTTTTTCCTCCTGCCGTACAATCTCACTCACCTTTATTCCTTATCCTCCCTTTCCTCCCTTCCTTGATGTTTTCGCGTTCCCATTCCGGCGTTGACTTTTTCTTCGTACCTTCTTTTCGTGGAAGTTGCTCTTTTGAGAACCGTTTTGTTGTTATCGTTGGGATTTTTTGCAAATCTCATCGTCGAGTGAAAGGAAGCCCTCCTTTTAGTTGAGCTTGTCAATAGTTCAAGATTTTCTGAAGCGGCCGTTATTACGGCGACTTTTTCCCCGCCGTCTCTTCCCCTCACGCTTCCTTTTCTGGTTGCCCGAGATGGATTTTTGTCTTCTTTAAGTGGCGTTTCATTATTCGCCCCCCTTTTTTTGTTCCAACCCCGAGTGCTACTTTGACGCTGTTCGACGAACGGCTGAATTTTTTTTGAGCTGGTTGAAGGCTCTGTTTTTTTTTTCTTCGTTTTTTCGCTACCCATCCCCACTTCCTGAGTCCCCCCCCTTCCCACTTTGATAAACGAAATGCTTCAGCTGGCGCTGGAGGATTTTGACCTCGAATCTGCGATGCCCCCTGGGTATTGCTCTTGTTCTCCTGTAACCGTTTTTTGGCAGAGTTCGTCTGTCCCTTTTGTACCTACTTGTAGAATGCCTTCTGCCAAAGCTTTTTTTTTTTGTCTTTCAAAAGCTCCCTTTTTCTTTTCCGAGTTGCCCCTCTAGCATCGACGATTCTCTGCCTGCCTTTTGGACCCCCCCGGGATAGGGTTTCTCGACGATTGTCTTTTCGAGATGCCTCTTTTTTCTTGCCCCCCTATCTTTTTTTCCCTTTCTTAAGCTTCCTTTTCTTCAATTTCCTTGCCCCCAATGATTCTTATGTTTATCTTCCTATTTTAATCCTTCCTTGCGCTAGCCGTCGAGAAGATTCAGGTCCGCTTTTTTTTTTTAAGAGTCACTCTTTCCCCCTTGTGTTGTTCTGAATAGGAAACTTTTTTCCCTAGGCTTTTTTTTTCCGCCTCTCAATTCCCGATTTTGTTTGTCGGTCTACGCCGTCTCAGACACATTTGCCTCTTCCCACCCCCCTTAAGGATCCTTGCTCATGCCCCGCTGGGGTTTTCTTTTTCTTTTTTTAGGCGTCTTTTAAGGCCCTGAGACTTCCCCCTTTTTTCTTGAGGGGTATTTTGTTCCCTGCATGACGACTTTCTTCTTTTCCTTGTTTTCCGTTCATCGTTCGCTCTTGCCCGTTAAGGCCGTCCCCTCCACGAACGCCCACATTAGTCGCCTTCATCCAGTTCTTTGTCACGTTCGCCGGGTTTTTTTTTTTAAGCGTTCCTTTCTTCCCCCCAGGTCGTTTTAAGTTTTCCCCCCCCCCCCTTTTTAAGTCATTTGGTTGTGAGAAACTCGTTCCTTTTTTCAACTCCACACGCCTCATTGAGTGTTTCCCTCGGCACCCGTATTTTAACCCTCCCTTATTTTCGTCTTTCATGTTCACACCCGTCACCGAAGCGCCGCCACCCGCCAAGCCTCCTTTCATGATGATATATAGCCCCCTGGTGAGGTGACTTTCCTGTTTTCCGTTTTTTTGGCGTCGTTTTGAACCTTTATGTGTGAATCCGTCCCCCTCGCCTTTTTTTTTTCTCGGACACCGGGAGTAGTGACTTATCCTTCTTGTGCACGCTGCCTTCCTTCCTTCCGGGAAATCTTTGCTAATCTTGTTTTTTTTTTGAGATGATTCAGTTTCAATCTTATTCTATTTTTTTTTGACCAGACATGGCTCACGGCTTTCCCCTATGTTCACTTGTATTTACCCTCCGATCGTGAATGAGTTTCTTGCGGGAGCTTTGAAGAGGATCTTGACGCTTGTGTTTTTGCTTTCCATCGCCTGCCTCTTTGATATTGTCGTTCAATCGCTTTCCTTTTGTTCTCCTTCCCCCTCCATACCCGAATGTCGGATTTTCGCCTACCGTCGGCGCCTCCCCTGGTTCTTTAAATTTTTCGCATGGTTCGAGTCTTTTTTTGCTCATCGTTCGGTTGTTTTTTTTTTCTTTTTCGCATTCGCCGTTCCTCGGTTAGACCAGTTGCTCATTCAATCTTTGTAACTTTTGACTTCCCCGCCCCTTGCGTTTGCCTTGGTTTTGTCGATTTGCTTTTTGATCAGGTTTTTTTTCTTTTTCATCTGGTTTTTTGTCTTCCGTTGATCATGTTCACCGCTGTCCACGCGCGTTTCGCGTTTTTGACCTGAGAATATTTCCTGCAAGCGCACAAGGGAAGTTCCTTTTTTCTTTTCCATTGGCGTGGTTAACCTTGCAGTACCTCCTTCCTTCCGAACTTTCTGGGACGTTGGTTTGGGTCTCCTTTTCTCGTCACAAAAGAGACTCCCGATCTTTTCGTTCAACAGTTTTTTGGACTCCTTCCCCGTTCATCCTTGAGGGTTCTTTATTACAACCAGTGCTTTTTACGGATAAAAATTTTTGTCTCTTTTTTCGTTTCATTTCACCGTTCCCTTTACTTCATGGCAAGGTGCCTCTGGTAGTCTTCCCTCCCTCTCCCGCTGCCCCCCCGGTAGCAGAAGATTCTTGCCTGTGTTCTCTTCTTCTCCTGTCATCAGCATTTTAAGGAGGAGTTTCTGGGTTGATTTTCGGTCCCCCTGTGAGTTGGATTTTTATCCCTTTCTTGCCCGCGTCCCCCGAGCCTTTGCCCCTTCGCTTCTTGAGGCGATCATCTCCCACCCTTGTAGCAGCTTTTCTCCTCCCTCTTTTGTTAAGGCCCTTTTTCCCACCTGGGTCTCATAGTCGATCGTCCCGACCCTTCGATGTTCAAACCCTCTATTTTAACCTACCCCTCTATTTTCCCTCCTTTTGTTGTTGAGGATTTGTAGAATCAAAAACCGGGTTCACCTCGCTTCCCCTGTCTTTTCTATCCCTTGCCGCTAGATCTCCTCAAAACCCGTTTTTTTTTGTCCTTGCCCGGCCTTCTCCAAATCACTTCGTTAAACTCTCGCCCTGGGATCTCCTCGTCTCTTATCAATCGTATTTTTATCCTCTGATCTCACATAGATATTTCCTCCTCCCCCCTCGACTCACCCACCCCAGGGTACCTCCCCCCCCTCCCAGCAGCCCCAACCGGGACTTCTCCCGAAGAAACCCTTTTTCCCGCTCGTAGAGACATCGCGGTTTCTTCTTCTCTATGCCCGTCCTTCCCCCTGGTTGCGTTTTCAAGGCCAGTGGTTGCCCCCCCCCACACACCTCGTGGGCGAAACGGGGGTTCCTAAAAGGCACCTCCTTTTGATTCCATTTTTTTTGTTCTTGTCTCCCACCTACGTCCCCGCGGTTTTGATTCTGGTATCCCGGTCTTTTTTTTTCACGAGTCCCTGTGAAGTATCTACGCTCAATCCCGCATTTTTTTGTGCGCTTTCTCTTGACCCTTACCCTCCCTCCAATGTCTCGCTCCTTTTCGTCTTCATATTCTCTCCCCTTTTTCGGCGGTGCGCGATTTTTTCCCTTTTTATCACCCTCCTTCCACCTCTAGAATCAAAGTCTCAAGCTCACTTTCCCACATCACCGTCGCCTCATTCAACAAGGCCCTTCCCTCATGCCTTCCTTTAATCCGTCCGGTATCCGGGTCCATCGGCACCTCTCAGCTTCATTTCACATTGTTGCAAGGCGAGGCATATCCTTTCAGCAAACCCCGTCATTCAACGTTCCTCAATGGCTCCATTTTAACCCTTTTTTCCCCTTGAGAACGAGATTCGTCGACCATTTCCCGGTCCAAATCACCAAGACCATTTTGTCGTCTGAGGTCTGATTCACTGCAACACGTTCCCCGATTTCAAGAAACATCTTCGAGACCTTAGCGGGGTGCTCGCCTCCATTGCCCGAGTGCCCCTTTCATCCCAGAAGTCCAACTATGGCAACTCACCCCCCGGGCCCCTTCGTGTTTGAACGATCAGGGTTTTGTTACCTCCCAAATGGGTCCTTCTTTTCTTCGAACTTTCTTATCCTTACGCTATTCACTTGCACGTATCAAGCACTTCCCCCCGCCCCCCCCTCGTGCCTTTTCGACCTTCGAAGCGGCTAGAGGCCTTTCTCAATAAAAAGTTTCCCTTCCTCCCCCTAGTATTCGGGCGCATCGATCCCACCCTCCCCCCAATCTTGTACCCGAGCCCTCTGAATCGACGCCCTTTTTCTTCACTGATTCCGCTCCCCTGCCCAGGACTTTCGCAGTCTTGCGGGCGTTTTCTTTTGGCGCGATGGTTTTTCATTGCCTCGGCGAACCACGCTGTTTATACCATGACATTTGTTTCGCGGGCCCACTTTTCTCGGTGGCGTTCGCGGCTTACATTTCTAAAGCTTGGCATTCCTGCTTTGAGCCGTCACACCCCCTTGGCGACATTTCTTCCCACCACAACGTCTAACCCCCTTTTTTCCAATCGCCTTCTTACCAATGCCTCTGCATGTTTTCCGTTCGTGGGGTCGACCACCCCTTACTTTCCTCTCGACCTGTTCCGCCCCCCTTCAGCCTGAACCGGCGTCCCCCTGTCCTTCTTTCACCATCACATTGCCGGGATGGTCCTCTCCTCCACCAGGCATTCCTGCAAAATCCTGCATCGCTTTCTCCCTCCTTCCCCCTTACCCGGTTGGATTACTGGTTTTCCTTTTCTGGATTTCCCCTCAATCGTTGGGAATCGTTACATTCGATCCCCCGCTATCATTACCAGTTTTCCTCCAACAACGTCGTGCCGATTTTTTAATTTTTTTTTTCCCTTAAGCTTCGCTCCGTTTTGTCGCCCACATTATGCTCCTCAATCCCCCCCATAAAACCTCCGAGAAGTTGTGCGGCTGACTCTTTCAGAATTCCTCCCGATGCCCGATATACTCAAATTAAACATACAATCAGATGTGCTCCTTATCTCCTTCCATAAAGGAATTTGGAGCAGCGCCCTACAAGTTAAATTTTTTACCTCGCCCTGAGACCCGGGTTTGCACCCCCCTCAACTACAGCGTTTTCTGGGTTACAGCCAAAGCTTATACTTTAATGCTCCCTGACTCATTCCTCCACATAGGCAGACCCTCAGGGACTGGTCCCGGGAACCCTAAAAATCCGTGCCTCTTTTTCCCCCGGGCCCAATTCGGATTCGTTCCTCTTGAGCGTACCCGTCTTTCCCAAACTTTTCCCTTTACCAGTTCAACACTCTGGAAGTTGCTTTCATTGATTGCGCTGAGCACCCCTAGACGGCCCTCCCCTTTCAATGTCAAAGATCCCCCCGCCATTAAATTAGAAACTGGTACGTCCTTTGACTCTCGGTTTCACTCCGTGCTTAATAAGCCCTCTCCTTCCGCAACCACCCCCAATCCAGAACAGATGTACACCTGGTATGAAAACTTCTCCCCATCGCCGTTCCTTCTCCCTCTTTGACTTTCTGTTAAGAACCTCCACATCACCGACAATGACCCTCAGGCGAGTTATGGACGCTCCCTACTTCACCACAACCCCTTCCTGCAACCCTTTCACCATCGTTCCCACGTTTTTCTCCTGTCCGTTACACGACTCCCGTCGAGATGGAGGTTTTCCTTCCGCTTGCCTTTTTTCCTGTTTTTTCATTTTAATTCTTCTGTAGTGAGGGGGCGGCAGTCTGGCCCTTCAGTCGCAAATCCCGCCCCTCTCCCTCTTCTCCGGAAAGTCCTTCCGTTGCTCGCTTCCCTTTTCCAGAACCATTGTTGAATCTCTCTCTACTGCTAGGGAGAAGTTGCAGGTCCCACCTCTTCGTTACTTTCCCATTTACTTCTTTTCGGTTCTCTCAACGTCCCGTCGCCGCTTGTGGGCTCCTTGCCTGAGCCGAGTTGCCTTGATGCGATGTTGGGGCCGCCGCAACCACCAAGGTCGCGCTTGCTGGTTCGCGGCCCTCACCTCCCCCCAACATTCCACTTCTCCTTTTCTCCGGTGTGGTGGGGTCGTCTTTTGCCTTTTGGTTGGTTTGTTTTGCTGCC
>Ga0179593_1600083_pt1 | contig 16448 bp, 23 predicted proteins | sample CZODoug2_1_08_16_FD_185931 | JGI IMG/M metagenome (GOLD analysis project Ga0179593, IMG submission 185931) | Vadose zone soil fungal communities from Angelo Coast Range Reserve, California, USA - CZODoug2_1_08_16fungal (PacBio error correction) | ecosystem: Environmental > Terrestrial > Soil >... | reverse complement strand
TCTTTTTCCCATGTCACGGTGGTGGATCCCCCCTTCCTACCCAACCAAGACGGTACCCTCTTTTTTTCCCTTTCACCCACACTCACCCCTCCCCCTCCCAATCCGGAACAAACCCCCCCCCCTAATCGTTCCCGCGACTGATTTCTTTTTTCCCTCTTTCTGTCCCCAATGCTCCTTCCCCTAATAATTCCCTTTCCCCTACCAACCCCTCTCATCGCCTGAACGGGAAGGGCCTCCCCCCCCCCCTTCCTTAGGAGACTACGAAGGAGCCCTTCCCCTCTTTTCCCACTTCCGGTCTGACCAGTTGGTAAGCTTGTTTTTGCCCCTCTTTTCACTTATACCATGCTTTTACTCGTCTTTTCCTCTGCTTTGAAATTAATTGAACTTCCCCCTTTTTTGTTGTTGTTGTTTTTCTTCCCTACAACCTCTCAATATATTTCCCGCTCTCTTTCCCCCCTGGGTCACCTAGAATCCCCTTTCTTTGTGTTCTCTCTTAAGCATGACATCCCCTTTCTTCATTGACACTTCATCAAGAATTTCCCCATTTTCTTGCCTTTGTGTTTATCCCCACCCAGTCCTTCCTACCCCTATCAGAAGACTTTTCCCCCCTTTTTTCTTTCCTATTAGATCGCCTTACATGTAGACTTCATCTCATACCATTTATGCGCTCGGCCTGCCCCTCCCCTTCACGCACTCCCCCAAGCTCCCTAATTACTGTAGTCCCCACCTCCTGTTTTTTAATGATTAACCCCCCTCTCTCTGTTGCTCATTCCCTGGTCCCCACCCTTGTCCCCCCTCACATTAGATGATTCTATACCCCCTCCCCTCCCTCGATTAGATAGAGTACTCCCCTCCTAATAGAAGTAGAACCTTTTTTTCATCGTAAGAAGTAACAACACGACGATCCCCTTTTTTTTTCCTCTTGCCGACTTTAGGGAATAGCGAGTCCATTTCGTCCGCTGAGAAGTAAGGTGTTGTGTGTTTTCCTTTCTGGGTGTGGGATTGAGATTAGAAAGAGTAGTTTTTTTTCTGCTCCCTGGAATTGTCTGGCGAGTGAATTTCCATGTCTTCTTTCCCCCGTCAAGAGTATTAAGTTCAGCCCTCTATGATCCAGATGTCAGAGGAGACCTTCTTTTCGTTGTAATAGAGGAAGGAAGCAGTTTAGGTAGCGGTGTTTTTTCCTCTTCTGACTGAGAGGCCTCTGTTGTGTGTGGTGGTTTTTTTTTGGTTCTTTCCCACGGAACCCCTCTGTTTTTCTTGCGAAAAGCCTCCTCCCTTATACCTTCTTTTTTCCTCCTTTCTTCTCTTATAATGGGGAGAGAAAGTCCTTTTTTGTCTTTCCTCTTCCAGTCGGACATCGCCTTCCTTCCCCACTCCTTCCAGCACCACGCCTTCTGCTGTGGGGGAACCCTCTACCTTTCACTAATTGTTCATTTCGCCAAAACCCCTCAAACCCCCCTTCCCTCCCCCTCCTGCCTACGACGGAAAGGTTTCTTCAAGCTTTTCCCCCCTTCGCTCGATCAGCAGTAATAAAACCCCCTTTCCTTTTCCAGGATTAGAGCGAACAGAGATATAAGCTTTGTGAATGCGAAGGAGGAACCTGAATCTCCCCCCTTTTCCCTCCTCTTCCCCTTTTTAGAGAGATTTGAAGCTTTAATTCTTTTCTCCCTCCTTTCGTATTGAACATCTATATCTGCGGGTTGCGCTCTTCTCTTTTATTTTTGTATACGCTGCTTGCATAGCGTCTCCTCTTTTTCTTCCCCTGTTCCGTAGTGAGTGAGTCGATCTCCCTCCAGGAGAAATGGTTCTCCCTGTATCGTTTTTGTTTGGAGAAAGAACAATTAGTTTTCCTTCTCATCTTCTTTGAGGTGGTCGGGGACCTGTTCTTTCCTTGAATTGGAAAGTTAGTCTTTTGCTTCCCTAATATTAGAGAAGAAGAAGCACCCCCCTTCTTCTCTTTAGTAAGAGAAGAAATTGTTCCTCCCCACGGTCCTTCTTTTGAGGATGTGCGATACCTCCCTCCTCTCTTTCCCCCAAAATCCCCCCCCCCCACACAACAACGAGATAATCTGAATTCACTCTTCCCTTTCCCCCCGCTATGCCTCTACCTCTTATTTCCTTTCCCCTTACAAACTCAACACTTTCAAAAGTTCAGCTGAATCTGTCCCCTGATTTACTCCCCCTATAACTTGATCTTCCAGTTTCTCTTCCCCTCCCTCTATAACAAGAGTTCAATCCTTCCTCGAAACAAACAAGGTACCCTTCCCTTTCAATACCACCACTCAGCAGAAAGTTTCCCCCCCCCCCCCCCCCCGGTAACCCGTATAAGACGACCCCACTTTCCCTTCTTCACTTCCCGTCCTAACTCTTCTGGATAGTCTTTTTTTCTTTTTCCCAGCTAATTCCCCCCCTCAAGCTAGTTCTTTCTTTCTTCGGCCTTTTCTTAATCCTCCTCCTCTCGAGTAGAGCGCCTTCCCTTTCTTAATCTACTCCACTTTTGGGTACAATTGTCAGGTCAAGAGATTGCCCTTCCCCCTCCCCATTCGGTAAAAGTGGACTGTTCCTATGGTAAAAGGTTTTCTTTTTTTCACAAGTACATTAGTGATATTGTTTTTTTCCTTTTTATTACAAGGGACAGCACCCTCCAGTTGCTTTCGTCTCCCAGAAATGATCCTTTTCTCCTGTCATCGAGCCTTCCCTTTTTAGTCAAAGAAGAAGAAGTCTCCCTTTTTTTTTCTGATGAGGATTACTCTTCATCCTCCCCACGTTCATTCTCTTAGGAGGAGGGGATTCTTCTTTTTTGGGGCAAGGGGAATTTCCTTTCGAAGCTCCCCCTCCATGGGAGATTGTCTTCTTCCCCTTTGCCATCAGTAGGAGTTTTTTCCTCGAATTGTGTATCTTTTCGTTCTCCCCCTTGTTTAGAAAGTCCTCCTCTCATAGTGATGTTCCCATGCCCTCTGAAAGACGACACCCTTTCCCCTCGTACTTCGACCTTGTAAGGAAAAAGAGTTTCCCCCCCTTTCTTCCTTCCCTCTTTCGCTTCGTATGTCCGAATTCTTTTTTCTCTTTTTTTTTCCGGTCCGAGAATTAGGTTGGATTGCCTTTTTTTCCTTCTTTTAGGTCCATATCTTTTTTTCATGGGCAAAACAGAGTACAGATTCTTTTTTTCTCAAATCAGTAGCGGGACCTCTCCCATGGATTGGATGGAAACTTTTCTCTTTTCGTTGTTGGTGAACTTATGTCACGAGTTGCTTCTCTTTGGTAGATTAGATCTTTTTTAACGGGAATGTTTACCGTGACTCTCTCCCTCGCGTTGTTGTTGTTAGTCTTTTCCGTGATAATCCTTCACTGGGTGAATCCTCCAGCAACAATCATGTACACTCCCTTTCCCTCCCCCCACCACCTAAACCTCTCCCCCCCATCCTGCCCCCCCCCAAAAACAGGGATATCCTCTTTTTCGCTGATTGAGGGGCGCAAGGTTTCCTAACACATGGACCCGAGGGACTAATTGCACCTATCCCCCCCGCCGGCCCGCCTTCCCAGGACTCCCCCCCCCCTTTCTCGGAATCGACGAAGAGAAGACCTTTCTTTTTTCTTTCGAGTCAGCTGTCAGCTGGTGGAGGGATTTCCCCTCTTTTTTCCTGAGACCAGGCTTTCTTCCTTCATCTGATTGGACTCTTCCCCTTCCTTGTTTTTTCCCACTTGGGTTAAGGGTACTGACAGGAGAACCCCCCTCCCTTCCTTCTCATAGGTGCTGCCGCGGAGTGGCAATGATTCTGTTTTCCCCTTCCAAGCGCCATGTCTTGGTATCCCGCTTCAGGGCCTCCAGAAAAAGAAGGAGCCCTCTCCCCTTGCTGCAGCAAGAAGAACCCTGCCCCTTTGCGCACGGTTTGACGGGGGGTCGGAGTTTCAAACCCCTGGCTTAACTCTTATCCCTTAGTTTTTAAACTCTTTCTTGACTAGTAAGATTCTCCCTCTTGATCTCGTGCAGTGATTGAAGAGCGGCGGTCTTGGTGAGGGGACCCCTTTTACAGAGCTCCCCCTCCTTCGCCAACACAAGATCCCCGCGACGGGGCGTACCCTAAGGGCCCCTGGGCACCGACATTTACCCCTTTCTTCTTGCAAAACTCTTTTTTCCCTTGTCCAAACCCCCCCCTCGTCGAGTCCCCTTTCCTGTACTACGCATCTAATCTGATTCCGTCTTCAAGAAACTTTTCAGACCAGTCTTCTTGGGCGACAGATTCCTTGCGTAAGCCGAGATCACACGACGATCCCCTGGTCCGAGGACGATGAAGAGGATTTTTCCTTTTCTTCCTGCTCATCGGCGTTACGGTTTTTTTCTTCTTGAGGTGATTGTGTGTCATTTTCTTCTCCCGAGTTTAGTGACTGGTTAGTAGTGGCTGTCTGATTTCCCTTCTGATGACTTCTCCCGGGATTTTTGCCCCTTTCTCCAAAGTCAATAGTTCTGCTCCTTCCCTAGGGGCCGCTCGCTTTCCTTTTTGAGGTCGACTTGTTTTTTTCTTGTTGGAAAGCGGAAGAAGCAGATTTTTCGATTCGCGGAGAGGTGTCTCCCCCTTTCTGAATTAAGAGGAGCGCCTTTTTTTTTTTTTTTGGTTTTTTCCTTCATCGATTATATTCCCCTCCCTTTCCAATGAGACAGGTCTGACTCCTTAGTGGTCGGCTCGGAGACTGTTTCTTCTCCCTGGTTCGGCGGCGGGAGAGAAGATTTTCTTTTCCTTCGACAGTCCGAGCTTAACAATTCAAATTACCCCCCAGGAACATCGCCCTAAACCAAAGACGTCAAGACTGATTGTTGTAACCCCCCTTACTTGCAAGAATTTTTCTCCTTGAAACCAGACTCCTATCCCCGAAACAGGGAGATCCCCTATCGCCTTAATCCGACTATTTTGGGAAGAAAAATCTAAGAAGCTCCGAATAAGTAACACACTTTCTTAGATCTCCTACTTCCTTCTCTCCTCCCCTGAGATAGAAGGAGGTTCCCTCCTATCCATTTCCCCTTCGGAAAAGAAAGAAGAGATTACCTTTTTCCCTTGTTGTTGTGAGAGAGATTAATCTTCGGCTTCTTTCTTTCAACTCTGATATCCCCTTTTTTCCGCTCTACTCCCCCCTTATAGTATTCTTCTCCTCTTCCCCTTGGTTTTTATACTTGCTGATTCTATAGCTCGTAGTATCTTTTTCTCTCTCGGACTTACCAGTAGGAAGGTGGTTCGACCTTTTTTTTCCCCTCCCCATTTAGTGACGTCCCATTAGCTTTTTTTCCCTCTTTCTCTCCGCGTGGTGAGGGTAGGGTAACTTCTTTGAATTGGATTTAGAGGGACGATGGACTTCTTCCTCTTCCTTCACGTACATGAGACCTTAGTAAGAGAAGGAAACCTTGTCCTTTTTTTTCTCCCTTCAGTCAAGTGTATGTGAGATGTGAGGAGAATACTCGATCTCTTTTTGTGAACAACAACAGCAACAAAAACAACCCATTCTTAATTCAGCCAACCACAGTGGGCTACACCTTCTCTCACCTCTGCTTAGTACCTCTCCCTCCCCCCCCTGGTCTCGAAACGGCTAATAGGAATCCTTTCCTCTTTATTCTCTTGACTGTTTTTGAACATGGGCAAGATCCTGGAGCCTCTTCCTTTCATCAGACAGAACTACTGTCCCACCCCCCTTTCCTACTATTTTCCCCAAGCCCCCCCCTTACAACCAACAAAAAAAACGTACGGTCTCAGTAATGCCCCCCCCCCCCACTTCTCGTATTCACCTCACTCCTCCACGTAGTTGTGATATTATTACTTTTTTCAATCCCTTTCAACACGCAAGATTTTCTTTTACTTATATTTCTTTTTCTTTCCTTCCTATTATCAGAATAGATTTTTTTCTCGCAATCACCCTTTTTTTCCCCTAAGTGTAACTTTTTTTGTGGACAATTGAGGCGCCACAGAGAAGCCTTTTTCCTCCCAGGGGAATGTAACTACTTCCCCCTTTGTCCAGGATCCAAAGACCCCCTTTCCCTTCGTATCTTGTTTCTTTTTTTAGGGAGTCGCTCCATTTTACATCAAAAATCCTCCTTTCTCGTATTCAAAAATGAATGGCCTTCCCCCCCCTCTGTGACTAACTAGTCCCCTTTCTCCGCAAGCATGCTGATTCCATGAGTCTGTCTCGGAGTTTTCTTGGTTTCTAATCCCCGTCCATTCGCTTTTTGCCTTTTTTATTGAAGGAAGTGGTCCATTTTCTCTTTTTTTCCCATGTGTTAGAGATCCCCCCCTTTTGGCGATTGGAGTAGTAGGTGACCCACCCCCCGTCTTGCCATCCATCGGCGCTGAACCTATGAGTATCTTTTTTGGTGTATGTAGGACAAGGACCCCCCCCTTTTCTCCCCTTTTTTCCCCCGTGACGCACATCGAGTAAATCCTTCCTCTTCCCAAGCCCGAAACACGCCCGCGGGAAGAGAACGTCCGCCCCCCTCTTTCCTCCCCCCTTCTGCGCGGCTGCCCTTTCTGTACTTGTTTCATTCCCCCTCCAGGCGATCCTCTTTTTTTAATGGTCAATCTCTCTCATGTTTGTGCCCACCCCCGCTCGTGTCACCCCCTTACAATCAGTATTTATAGGATTCCAGGGGGGAAGGATGGATTTTTTTCCTTTCTTTGCTTGTGGGGAAAGGAGGCCGGTTTTTGTGTACGGATGGGGGTCGCTTTCGCTTTTCTTTTTTCATGTGATACAACCCTTTCAGCCCGCTCGTCTTGTCCTCCTCCTTTTTTGCGAGAGATTCACGTTTTGCTTCTTCCCTTCACTGATCACCGACGGAAATCTCCCCCCCCCCCCCTTCCCCCACCTGACCAAACCCCCCCCCCCTCCACCCGGCGCAAGGGTCCCTCCCCTCCGGAACAACCTCCTTCCCGACGCGTCCCCCTGGCGCTGGTGCCCTTTATCCCATCTGTTTGGCCCCCTCCCCCAATGAGGAATCCCTTTCTCCTCCGTTCCCAGACTTACTTCACAGGGACTTTTCCCCATTACAGACTTCTCATCAATCTAGGAGAGAGGGAATCTTTATTAAGGGAGAGACCGATTGTAAGAGTTTTTTTTTTATTGAAAGAGGGGCCCTTCCCTTAATCGGTCTGATTCCCCATGAACTATTAAGTGCCTGTTTTTTGGGTTTTTCTCCTAAATGATACCCCCTCCTCTGCAATTACCCTCCCTTCCCATACTTTTCGGCGACTGATTTGCCTCTGGAGTCACCTTCATTAAACCTCTCCCCTTTCCGGATCTCCTCCTATGCTAAACCCATTGACACCTTATCCCTCTCCCACCGCAGACCTCCATGGGACGTGTGTATTATTTCCCTTTTTTTTCCCTACGATCATCCCCCCGTCCCCTCCATCATCTCTTTTCTTCTTTCTCTTCTAAGGCTCTCTTCCTCCCCCTCTTTGGAATCGCGCTTATGCTCGGCCTTATTCTCTTATTCCTAACGCCCCCACCCAAGATCTCAGCTAATGTTATTGTTTCCCCCCTTTAAGATCACGCCACTTTTACCTAATGTTCCTTCCTCCATGTTGATCATTCACAATTTCCCCTTCCCTTTTTAACATTATATCTTTCCCCCCCTCTCCTAATCGATTATCCTTTCCCTTCCATAGACGTAGCACAAATATATGAGGTTGAGTTTGCTCTTTTTTCTATTGGGTAATTCCCTCCTGTTCCACCAAGACCCTCTCCCCTGATCCTAGACGATGAAGAGATTTATTTTTCCTTCGAAAGATGCGGTCCCCTCCCCCCCCCGGGTTGTTGTTGTGTTTTCCGCGTGAGGTTTTGTTCTCTTTAAAGCGTTCTGCTGTTGTTTCGTAGTGCCCTTTTTTTCTTTTGACCTGTTCTTCTCAGAGTGACAATTTTTTCCCCCCCTTCGGATTATACAACCCCTTTAAGGTAAGCATTCTTTTTTCCGATATCTCCATCCCTCTATCCCCCGTTTTCGAGACCTCTTGACGCTGACGAAGAAGCTTCGGAAGGAGACTGTGGCGACCACTTTGGAGCGGTTGCTGTGGGGGTGGGGGGGTTGTTTTTTTCTTTTCCCGGAACACAATTTCTTCCTGATGAGAGCCCCCCACAGGGACAAGGAGACCTTTTTTCTCCTACGGAGTAACTCGGAGAGGAACTACTTGGTTAGCCCCTTTACTTGTGTGCGGATTCTTCTTAAGGACCTCTTCGTCTCGAAAAATTTCCCCCATTCCCTTCCCACGTCCATTTCCCCCACTCGCATTTCTGTAAAACATTTCCCCCCCCGAAGGGGGGCTTTTACCAAACCTCCTCCCCCCTTCTTTAAACAACTTCTTATTATACAGCTGCCCCTTCCGAAATTCTTTTCAAGATATAAACTCTCCCTCGCCGCTAAGACCGGAAAACCCCCCCCCCTTGTCGAGAGATACCTTCTTCAGGATGAGAGCTGCCTTATATTCCTTCTGCCCTGACGAGAAAGATATAGACGAACTTTTAGGGGATGCCAGAATAGAGGAACTCTCTTCTTCTAAGAAGAGTTTTGTGTGGGGAGAGATCTTCTTCGTATAGGGGACCTTCCCCCCAACTTGTTTTCTTTTGGAACTCCTTCCTTACGCTCTAATATTCTCTCTCCAGGGATGGGTTTACTTTTCTCTAGTAGATAGGTTTATTTTTACTCCCCACTGGCCTTTTCTTCTTTTATATCCATACTAGTCTGTGTTTCCTCTTCTGATGTTTTGTGGAGAACCCTTTCCCTTGACACCTTAGATTTTTCCCCCTAGCTGCGTGGAGGGAAATGGAATGTTCTGGAAATGTGAGGACGATGTCAGAATAGTATATAAGTCTTTCCGTCACAGTTCCCTTTCTCTTTTTCCCCCCCGTAGTAAGAGAATCCCTTCCCCTCCCAAGGTTAGTCCCTTTCTTTAGAGAAGATTAATCGATCCCGTGAACAACCCCCCCTAACAACACCACCCCCCCACACTTCTATAGTGAGGAAGTCAGCCTAAAAACGCTACTGCCTCCTTTCTTCTTACCTCTCACAAACTCCAAGTTTTTCTTTTCGTCATTGAGATAGCGTCTCCCCCGCCGAGGGCACTTGTCCAAGGGGCAGATCCTGTTTTCTCGTGCAAGATCCCCCTCTCCTTTCGAAGCCAGACGGACACACCTTTCCACTATTCCTCTAAGCCCACCCCTCAAGCCCTTCCACAAAAAACCAAAATCCCGGAGACGTGAAGGCCCCCCCCCCCTTCTTCTAGATTCTTCCCAATCTCTTCACGTCGCAGAAACCTTCTTCTTTTCGCTATGCGTACTCCCTCTATTCGAAAGGAAAAATCGACTCTTCTAAGTCTATTTCTTTCCTTTCGACTCCTTTTATCGATCCCCCTCGCCTCTTGTAGCATAAGAAATGTTCTTCAGTCCCAAGGTCCTTATGACCAAGAGATTGGCCCCCTCCAAAAGTAGGTTCACCCCTGTACCCGAGGAAACTGGAGGTACTTTCCGAACACGTAACCTCTCTATGTAGCTTCTTTCTTGGTAGTCTTTCCCCTCAACGACCTGCCTTTCTCAGTCTCGTATTAAAGGAAACCCTCCCACCGCCTTCTACTTTTTCCCCCCTCCCCTTCCGAGTAGACTATTCCCCATCCCTGGCAGAAGATTATTGTATTTATCTATTCGTCCTCTGGGTTTTATATTTTTTTCCCTTTATCTGATGATTTTCTTTCCAGGGGAAATTTTCTTCTTTCTATTATGTTATGCCATTCTTTCTTCCCCCACGACATGGGAGATTTTTTTTTCTCTTCAAGCAGTAGGAGCTTGGACCTTCTCTTTAATTGCACCCTTCCGTGGATCTGTAGTCCCACCCAGTGTTTCGAACATTCCCCCTCCATTTTTCAATCGAGTCCCTCTACTCCTTTACAATCAAGAACCTCCCCTTTCTCCCCCCGGTGCTGTACTAGACTGCACAGAAACTCTTCCCTCTCTGTAGAATGTTTTTTCCTTCCCCCTGGGAAGGGCTCTCCCCCCCCCCTTTGGTATATGTCCTATTAGGTCAATCTTTCCCCCTTCCGGTTGCAAACAGTGTCCCTCCAAGGAGCCTCCCTCCCGGGAAAACGCGTCTCTTTTTCCCTTGCTTGGATGAAATTTCTCCTTTTTTTCTGGCCTGATTCAGAGGGGAGGGGAAATTCTTTTTTTTTTTTTTTTTTTTTTTGTTCGCTTTCTCGGTGCCTTGATCAAAACATCTTCTTATCAACGGGAAATCTCCTTTCCTCCTCCACGTTTTTGAGAGTCCTCTTTCCTTTCAATTTGGTTCCCCTCTCGAGAAAGCACCCCCCCCCCCTCCTGGTAAACTCTCTCATCACCCCCGAAACTTCATGAAACTGAAACACACCCCTACGACTCCCTTTCTCCTCAGGCTCTAATTTCAAAAGATCTGTCTGGGCACATTGCCTCCCAATGAGTCACCCAGAATAATCCCCAAACAGCCTTTCTTTTCGCCTGCCTGACATACAACAATCTCCCCCCTTCACTAACGAAGAGCATTCCCCTTCTTCTTCTGGAAACAGTTTTCTTTCTAGGTAAAGATTTCTCTTGAAAGATTTGTCCTTTTCTCCCCTTCCCTCCCCTCTATTGACTAGTCCTTTTTCCCTCAAAAATTGGTTTTTTCTTTGTACTAAAGCACCCTTCTCTGGCAAATTACCATATTTTTTAAAGATCTCATGATTCTCCCTCCCGTCTTAGGGAAAAAAGGACTAACTCCTCACGTTGAACACACGGGAGGCCCACGTCTATCAGGGATCGCTCTATAAGCCGCTTCTTTCTTCACCCCCGGAAGGTAGAAAGCTCCCTCATGGGGAAAACAGCTCCTAAGCGAAACCGAATTAGAAAGAAGAAGCCTCTGAAATTTTGAAGCGCTTCTTGGGCCTTTCGTTCCTGGCTCTTCGTATTGACTGCCGCCATATCCTCTTTTCTTTCCCTCGACACCTTGCATTTATCGCTCTCTATATCTCCTGATGCCTTCATCCCTTAGAATCACCTACATTCCAAACCACCCTTACCCTACTCTATTTCCGTTCTTTCCGTCGTTACTTTCTACCACACATCACCTAACCGTCTATCCGCACCCCTACTCCTCTACCTTTCTCCCTAACACTCGGTGCCCCCATAATTTCTCTATTCGACCTGCAATTCTAGCATCCCTCTCCCCCCCTCACGCCACAGCCTCAATAAGAGAAATCAGTAGGAAGGAATCCCACGTATGTGGAAACGCCCCCCGCGCCGCATAGATCCCTCTCTATAAAGACGTTCGGACCCAGCACAACCGGCCCCTACCTCACTACAACCCTTAGCTGTTAAGTATCTATAGATCCGCTTCTCCAGGGAGCCCTTCTTCCGTTCCCAACTCCGCTCTACTGAACACAACGCGTCCTCCTTCTCCAACCTCGCCTTAATCGACCCCAGTTTTGCGACAGTCACCCGCCCCCAGTTGGATATTGCTGGACCCCTCCTACTCATCTATCTGCTCCTCCCCGCGCTCCCCGGGAGATCCCGAACCCCCGTTCCCACCCCGCCTCCCGGCCCCACCTCCCGCCGGAGTCCCGACCTATTCACGTTCCATCTTTCAATAACTAGTACACCCCGAATCCCCTCCAAGAAACTCACGCCAAGCAAACGATCCTTACATCCCCCGCAGCTACAATCACCCGTTAATCCCTCGATATTTGTATTCTACGCCCCCCCGCGGAGTTACCCCCAACCCTTCCACTCCTGGCTCTACACCCGAGGTCATACTGGAATTTAAACTTGGCACATCTGGGGTTGTCCTTCTTGACCTCCCGTTTGAAGTCCCCTTTCCCCCCAAAAAGGGTGCCATTCGATTCCCACTCTGATTCTCTTCCCTCCCTCAATCCCTAGGAGATAGCTCCCTCCCCGAAGCCCTCGACGTAGCCAACTATCTTGAGTTTTCTTTCTTTTTCCCCGTGAGGACCCTCAGTCAGACAGAACAAACCGAAGAGGAAAGAAGACTTTAGAGAAGAGGAAGAGACCCCCCTCCCAAGAAGCCTTTTCCGACTTAAGGTGGAGCAGTAGGGATGACCTATCGCTCGGCTCTTTGTTTTTTTTTCTCGAGGAGTGGGGGGGCTCCTTGATCTTATCCACTGTAGGGACGGGTTTGTCCTTCTTGCCTCTTTTTCCTTTTTAGGAAGAGAATTATCCTTCTCTTCAAATTTTTCTTTCTCCAAGTAAATAGGCTTTAAGTCAGACAGATTCCTCTAGATCCCATATGAAGAGGAGACGTTTTTGGGACCCTTTGGATTTGCCGGCACCGCGGAGACATAAGAGTGGTAGACTATGGAAGGAGAATTTCGTAGGGAGACCCTTTGCATCCCAGCCCTGGGGAGAGGCAAGGATTTCTGACCGCGGAATAGAAGGAAACCTGGGGGGGGGACGGTGTTCTCGTTTTGGGGAAGGGGGGTGTTTGTCCCTGAAACACGCGACGAGGAGCCTCCTTTTAACTATACCACAACACCAAAAAGGACGACATTTCGAAGAATTCTGGGAATCGCTAGGAACGAAGGGGCTCCCGCTTGTGTCTGAGGAGGCGGCTTACGGTCTTTCGGACTTGCACAAGGGCCCCCCCTTCAGGACACTTTCCATGGAAAGCCAGAGCATTCCTCTGATGGTTTTCCCCCCCTATAAGTTCCTTTCCTAACTGGTCTTTCCCAACAGAAGAAGTAATTTTTTTCCCCCCTTTAGGGAAGTCTCTCTCCCCCTCTCCGTGAAAGGTTCTTCATCTAACTCAGAAGCTTCTCGAGAAGTACCCCCCCATACCGTCTCGCCCCTTGAGTTCGCTTTTGAAAAAGCCTTCTTTTTCCCCCTAAGAAAGTGAACTTCTTCAAAGACTTCCCTCCTCTTCAAATCTCTCTCTTTCTTTGAGAGCTGTTTTTGAAGAGGCTCGTCTGTTCCCCTTCCCAAAACTTTTTTTCTTGCAAATCTTATCTCTCTTTTCCGCCTTCCCTTATCTATGGAGATCTCTCCCCCCTTTCCTCCTGCCTTCATAGATGTCGTATAGGTTTCTCTTCCTTTTCTTCTTTGACGCGCCCCCCCTCCCCAGTAGGAAAGTGTTTCCGAATTCTTTTTTTTCTCCCTCCCCACTTAGTGAAGGCCCCCCTCTCTTTTCCCCTATGGTGCGAGTGGGTGAGGGAACTTCTTCATTTCAGAGGACGATGGCTTCCCCCTGAATAGTCTCTTCCCTCCCCCGTCAGCAACATTCCCCCCCCCCTGATCCGCAAGTGCCCCCTTCCTCGTTAAAGAGAAACCGTTTCTTGTGTCTTCTCTTGAGAGATATAATCGAGCTTTTTTTCCCCCCACAGCAACAACAACCCCCACCCACCCTTAATCCGCCGGAGAAAAAAGGGGTCTAACCCCCTCCTTTTTTTTTTCTTCGGAAGATACTTACAACTTCCCTCCTCTCCCCTCCGAGGCATCTGATCCTCCCCCCCTTTTCTGACCTTCATCCTCTTCCCCCTTCAGATTGGATTTGAGGACTCCCCAGCGTTAAAGTCAGCCCCTCCCTCCCCCCCAAACCATTCCACCCCCCTTCTGCGAAGAGTATCATAGCTCATTAAAACCCCCCCTAGTAACGTACTCCCTCCCCCCCCCCAAATGATATTCTCGCTTATTTTCCCCCCCTTTCTTTCGAAATTTTTTTTCTTTTTTAGTCTGATGGAAAGAAATAGTAACCCATTTCCCTGAGAGTTCTACTCTATTTGCTTTTCTTACGAGATCGACTTTTTCTTGAGATCGGTCCTAGAATCCTTTTAATCGAATGTTTCCCCCCCCCTTATTGTTCCAGGGAATTTTTTTCCAACAGAGATTCTTCCTATAAGCACCCCCTGTTCCCCGTGAAGGTCCTTCCGTGGTCGGGGTATTTTTCGCCCCAAGTAAATTGCGGCTCTTTTCTTGGATTTCCTTTTTACGAGGTAAAAGGGACCCTCTTTTGCAGCAGCTCGGATTAAATCCTTCCGGCATCAAAGCTTCTCCCTCTCGCTCCTTCCGAATAATAGTCCCCTCCGTCCTCCGCTGATCTGATCGAGTACTATGGCGTTTCCCGAAAAAACGTCCCCTTCCTTTTTTTCTTTTTTATGATGAAGTTGTTCCCTTTTTCTTCCTTCGAATTATGGTATGCCCCAATGCTCCCCCAGACCTGGGAGAATTGTTATTAGATTTCAATGCACATCATTTTCTTTCAAATATTGCTTTTTCCTGGCAGCGAATTTTGCCACCAAGGGGGCGACCGGCCCCTTTTCCCAGAAGAGGGGGAATGGCACTTCCCTCCCATTTGTTAGCCGGCCAATCTTTTCACCTCCTTTTCTGGAAGGAACTTCCCCCCTTTCTTTAAAGATCTCCTCATTTTTTTCTCTTTCCCCCTCAGTCTGTAGCTGGTCTCCCCTTTTCATTCCCCGATCAGGCTGTTTTTTTTTTTCATTTGACCTCCTCTGCACTTTGGAGACAATGTGCAAACCTTTCCCCCCAAGAGAAAAGCCGTATCCCCCTAGTAGTAATTTCTTTTTTTGTTTCAGGATTTTTGCCCCTTGTGGTGACGAGGTACCGAGTTGAGTGTAAATGTCCTTCCTTTATAATGTTCTCCCAACCGTCCTTGAACTCGATGTTTCCTCCTCCTCAAGGGTTGTTGTTGTCTTTCCTCAGGGAAAAGGGTTGTATCCCCCTTTTTCCCCCCTCAAGATACACAAATCATCCACTCAACTATGCCTCCCTTTCCCCCCCCCCAATTTCACCAAGCATGAACCTTTTATACGACGAGGGACCGCTACTGTTTTTTTTCCTTTTTTTTTCCCCCCTATAGGACATCCCCTGTTTGCCCTTTCCCCCCCCCCTGCGGGGAAGTATCTTGACCCTCCTCCCCCAACCGAGGATCGCCCCCCCCCTTTTTCCTTTTGAATAAAAAATTACCCCTTCTGAATACTCATCTCTTCTGTCGAGATTGCCTTCTTTTTTCTTTTAATCTTGGGGAGGGATGTGAAAGATTCTTCCCTTTTCGAGGTGCATTTTCTTGACTATTCATTGCCTGTTTTTCCCCCTTTTCAACAAGTGGGTTACTTGCCTACCCTCTTCCCCCTTTAATTGAACGGAGCAAGAGATTTCCTTTTTTTCTGAGCGGGGTAACCTCCTTCCCTCCCCCATGTGAGGTGCTCTTGTCCCTAACAGAATTCTAACCGTCTACCCCCTCCATCTACCAAAGACAAGAGAATGGTTTCTTTTTTGAGAAAAAACCAGTCCCCCCCTTTCCCTTTAAATCAATATCTTCTTATTTCTTTTCACTCTTCTCTCTTTTTCCTTCTCGATGACTTTAGACTGCTCCCTCCCAGTTCCTAACCGAGATGCTTTCCTTAGGGGATGTTTTCCTCCTTCTATCCCTCCCCCAAAAAGACACAATCTCTCCCGTCAATTGTCTTCCCCCCCCCTCCTTCTGGAACTTCTTCCCCCTTTTCACTATGTTGAGTTCTCAATAGATGGTGATCACCCCCCCTTTCCCCCCCCCCCACACATTTGACATTCTGACCCCCCCCCTCTGATTATTCCCATTCTTCCCCCAGAGTAGAAAAGCCTCCTCCCCTAGAACTATCTTGAGGTTTTCTCCCTTTTTCTCCCCTTGTCGTAGAAGAGACGACACCCCTCCTCTCCCTCCTTTCGTTCGAGCCTATTTCCTCTGATCTCAAGCTGATAGGCGGGGGGTGGGAGACGTTCCTTTGTTGTTGTTGTTTTTTTTTTTGGACTGAGATTGAAAGATTTTTTTTTTTTTTCAGTAGGGAGGGCTGATTGCTTTTTCTCTTTCCTTCTCCAGGGATCTGCCCATGTCTTTCCCCCTTTCCCCCCCCCCCCCCCCATAGGAGGACCGGCCGCCTTTCTGGAAGATAGATCCCTCTTTTCCGAGAAAATTGGAGTTGTCATTTTCCCTCCTCCGAGGGTAGATTTTTTTTTGTATGAAAACTTTTTCTCCCCTTTCCCTTTCTACTTTTGTGGTTGTTGGGGTGGTTGCTTTTTCACACTTTTTCTTCCCCCTCACATCTCACATACAATTTTTTTTCCCTTCCCCTATGAGTCCTTCTCCCCGGTTCTCAAATGTACGTGTTGCTTCTTTCTTCCTTTTCCCTTTCCTCCCCCTTCCTACCCTTTTTCCAATGCACCCTTTCCCCACTTCCCATCGCCTCTTCGGATTGTTGGAAACAATCTTTTTTTTGGTGTTTTTTTTTTCTCCCTTTTCTTTCCCAAAAAAACATCCTCCTCTCTCCCCCCTTTTTTTTCCTTTAGTCCATATCGCTGAACTCCTCCTCTCAGTTCCTCTACGATAGAATCAGCAGTAATAACCCCCCTCTAAGGATGAGCGCCCCCTCCCTCTTTTTCCATACAGAAAGTGAAATTCCCCTCAGCAG